>Ga0180302_10000357_pt1 | contig 19319 bp, 25 predicted proteins | sample GuaBasSediGuay17_FD_121794 | JGI IMG/M metagenome (GOLD analysis project Ga0180302, IMG submission 121794) | Subseafloor sediment microbial communities from Guaymas Basin, Gulf of California, Mexico - Guay17, Core 4571-4, 12-15 cm | ecosystem: Environmental > Aquatic > Marine > Hydrothermal... | reverse complement strand
CGATCCCCTAGTCTACACGTCTCTCATTTTGACTATCCTCCTCTGGTTCATACTCTACAAGACCAGGGTGGGCATGGCTGTGAGGGCTGTCGGCGAGGCGCCAGCCGCGGCTGATGCCATGGGCGTAAATGTATACAGGGTCAGGTACGCCTGTCTCGCGCTGGGCGGAGCCCTGATAGGAGTCGCTGGCGCCTACCTATCGCTGTCCTACATCCCGGCGTGGACTGAGGGGCTCACGGCAGGCAGGGGATGGATAGTAGTGGCGCTGACCGTGTTCTCGATGTGGGATCCGCTGAGAGCCTTATTAGGTGCCTACCTCTACGGTGGCGTCGAAGTCCTGCAGTACCACTTACAGCCCTACGGCGTCCCTCCAGCCCTTCTCAGCACCTTGCCCTATTTAGCCACGATAGCCGTGTTATGTGCGATATCTAGGGAGGCAGTGAGGAAGAAGGTAGGGGCGCCAGCCGCGCTCGGCAAGCCCTACACTAGAGAGGTCTAGCCTGGGGAATTGCGTAGCCTAGGCCTCGCTTTTTCAGGTGGAAGTACCTGAGCTTCACACTGACGGAGTAGGTCTCGTCCACACAGCTTCTCTACCTTACGGCGAAGGCTGGCGAGATCCATAGTGGAGAAGTACTCCAGCCACTATTTGATGTTATGGATCGAGAACGGCCGTAGAAATAGGTAACGCAAAAAGCAACCTCACTTATAGCCGACTCCTGTAATTAACGCTTCATATGCTATATCATACTCTCAAAGCTGCTTAAAATCGACTGAACTAACTAATGTTACATGTTTTCAGCCACTCTTTATCGTTAAGAAGGTCGGAGGGAGGACGGTATTATAGGTGGGGATCACATAGTGATCTCTGTACATGATTTGACTGTGATGAAGAATTATCAGCTTTTGCCGCATTCCTCACAAGCTCAGCACACCTGACTCCTCACCACAATCTCTCATGCGTAGCCTGCCCTCCACTCTCTTCGCACAACTCGCTTGAGGCTTTACTCCAGAGGTGTGAGTTGGTAAGGCTCGGCACGTATCCGCTAGCTATTAAAGCGCCTCTCTAAGGAAGCGTGGCGCCTCCTTCTTGAGCAGAGCTCATCGTAGTGGAAGTTTTCATGAAAAACTAATATAGGGTTAGGACGGTACCTAGTCTTGTGCCGATCCCCGGTGACTTGCTAACACGGCCTCCCCGCATAAAGGTACTGGAGGCACTTGGATCAATAGCTGACGGCAGAATCAGAGAGGTAGAGCCCAACGTAGCCGTAGTAACGTCCTCGACTGGTGAGAGACAATATCTAGTGTACGTAGACCCTGAGAAGGGGGTAGCTTACAGCGACGATAATGGTACTAAGTACAGGGGATACGTGGGTTACCCCATAATAGCGCTGTTGATGCTCAAGGGTTACCTGCCGTTTGACAAGAGGATAGCTGACGCGCTCGCAGGCATCCCCTGGAAGCGCCTGAATGAGAAGTTTAAGAGGTACGCCATAGTGGAGAAGATAGTCAAAAGGGAGGCGGCGAAGAAGGGGGTTAAGCCTTCTGAAATCGACTCTTACGTAAGGATAGTTATGAACCGCTTATCCGAATTACGCCTTCGCTACGTAGAGCCTCCTCGCTCTCTAAGATCTTAAGGAGCTCCCTCACCCGCCTCTTGGGCAGAGCTATCCTATACCTAGCGAAGGGCCAGAAGCCGTCCTTAAAGAGCACTCGGCCGCCCAACTCGTTGACAAGCTTTATGAAGTCAGCATACGTCACGCGCCTGTGATCCACCTCAAGCTCTACTACTCTCCCCCTAATCCTCATTCAAGTATATTCCGTGAAAAGCGATATAAAAAATAACTCTCTTAACTCCTAGCAAGCATAGGAATCTAAAGCAAGCTACATCTCAGGCGCGGGGCATCCACATCACCTTACCATCAGTACATTGGCTATATCATGGGATTCAGCACCTGAGTTGTAGGGGCGGGAAATTATTTAAGAGTTTAGTTTGTAGATGGAGAGTGTAGAGTTTATACTTACTTAAAGAATTAAAGCCTTGGTGCCTAGCGCTTGGCCCGGCAACGGCTTCCTGAGGCGAGCTATCACCCTCCCCCTCCTCCCGTGCACCCCGATGATCTTGCCCCTCACCTCAAAGCCTCCATTGGGGCTCCTCCACACGACCTTTCTCCCGATCAGGCGTGCTGCCTTGCTATCGCTGTTAACACCGTCTACCTCTAGAATCACGTACCTCTCATCCTGCGTCTTAGCTCCACGCCTGAAGCTTACTATGTACGCCTCCATATCGCTGACATGTCTCAATACATGAGGTAAAAATTTTCTCCAAGCACTCTAAGTTTACTCGCGTATAAACATGAGAAGGAGTAGGTGCGTGAGGATTAGCGTGACGCTACCACGGAGACTCTTAACCGAACTCGATAAGCTGGTGTCTCAAGGCTTTAAGAGTAGAAGCCAGGCAGTAGCGGAGGCGGTTAGGAGGCTCATAGAGGAGCTGAGGGTGGATTGGAGGGGGAGAGTCGTATGTATAGTATCCTACTGCTATGAGGGTCATCACTCATCGGAGGAGTTGAGGGAGTTGGGGCATAGGTATCTGGATGTCGTAGTGTCTACGCTCCACATTCACGTCTCGGAAGACCTGTGCTTTGAGGCTGTGGCCTTGAAGGGGGAGGCCGAGAGAGTTAGGAGCTTTATTAGGGAAATAGGTAGAGTTAAGGGGGTGAAGCACTTAGCGGTGTCGGCAGTCCAGCTCTCTGAGCTATAGTGGAGCTCCCTCCAGTATTTCAAGCGCATGTGAAGTGCCTATCCTCGATGCCCCAGCCCTTACAAACTCTAAGGCCCTCTCATACGTCGATATCCCTCCAGCAGCCTTGACCTTAGCCCGCTTTACGGCCTTTAGTATGAGTCGGACGTCCTCGAGAGTAGCTCCTCGAGGACCAAAACCGGTGCACGTCTTTACGTAGTCAGCACCGGCTTCCTCTACTAGCCTGCTAGCCTCCACTATTTCATCCGGCGTCAAGTAGCCGGTCTCTATTATCACCTTGACTACTACGTCTACCCCCCTCCTCTCCCCCGCCCTTTTAGCGGCTTCTACGACTTCCTCCATGTCCCTAGCCACGTCATCGTACTCCCTGGACTTGAATAACGGTATGTTCATGACGAAGTCCACCTCCGCGGCCCCCTCGGCGACGACTAGCTCTGCTTCTCTAGCTTTAACCTCGGTTGGGCTAGCCCCGAAGGGGAAGGCGACTACCCCACAGACCTTACTGCCCGTACCCGCCAGCCGCTTAGCTGCTAGCCTAACGAATGGCGGCAGGACGCAGAGGACTCCTATGCCGTACTCCGCCACTTCCTCACAGGCCCTCTCAATATCCCTTGAGGTATAGGAGGGCTTCACTAGCGCGTAATCTATCAATTTAGCCAGCTCCGCTCGCCTCAAGATCTCAGCCGAGGCTAACCTCAGGGTAGTGTCTAATATGTGGAGCGGCTGGGGCCACAAATATATCCTGGCGCACCGAATCTGTCGTGTGAAGCCGAGAGTAGTGAAGGTGGATGGCAGGTTAGAGGAGTTCGACGAGGGGAAGGTCTATAAGAGCTGCATATCCGCTGGAGCCCCCGAGGAAGTTGCTAGGGAGATAGCGCGGGAGGTGGCGTCTAAGGTAAGAGATGGTATGAGGACCTCTGAGATTAGGCGAATGGTGCTTAGGAGACTGAGGGAGAGGGCCCCCGATGCCGCTGATGCGTGGGAATTCTATGATAGAGTGGTTAAGGGCAGGATAACGTTTGAGAATGGGAAGTTTGTCGTAGTTGAGAGGGGAAGGCTGTACCTGGGGAGGCAGGTCAAGGATGTGGGCAAGCCTGGGCTTAGTAGCGTCGAGGAGGTAAGGGGGATTCTAAGGGAGTTGGAGGAGGACTTCGAGCATGGCGTGCCAGCTAGGACGATCAATGCTAGGACATTCGCGCTCTTCATGGGGGTCCTGAAGACTAGGAAGATGTCTAAGGAGGAGAAGCTGAAGGCTATAGAGCTCATCAACGAATTCAGGGTAAAGCACGGGTGGAAGCCTTACGAGCTGAAGAAGCCTCTCGAATGATCTTGCACAGCTTAGCTGACGCGAGTAGACCGCCAGCTCTTTATACGTAGGGCAGGCATGCTGACTACTAGGGGTATAGGGCGCCTATACTTAAGGTCTCTCAGCCGATAATCCTCGCATCCCTCCACTACTATCAGCCCATAACCCCCCTCTGAAAGCTCAGCCAGCTCCGCTGCAACGTCGCTCGCCACCACCTCCTCTGCTCCCAATGCACCGTAAAGAGAGGTGAAGAGCGGCGAGCCTACCGCCGCTACCGGCCTAGTAGCCCGCTCGCGAGTAGAACTCCTCGAGCACTTTCTCATAGAGCTCGTCCCTCCTCACCTTCTCGATCACCTCCACGAGCTTGTCTACCCACGCGTTGAATAGCTTCCTTCCCTTCTCGCAATTCGCAGCTCTAGGATCGCCTAGATATCCCTCCACAGCATAGCATATCCAGTCCGCCATCGTCTCAAGGCCTTCAATCACCCATACGGACCCTAATTTAGCTGGCCTCTTCACCCTATCCATCTTGCACAGCTGAGGGAAGAGGTACAGGCTGAAGCTAGTCTCTATCTCACCGGCGTGGCCTACGGGCTGGGTCTCCCTTAGCTCTTCTATGAGCCTATGAATAGCTCTCCAGGGCTCGGCCCAGACGTACAGCAGGTAACGTTTGCCCTTCTCCTGCATCTCTCTCACGAAGAGCCTGAGTAACCGGGTGTTGCCTCCGTGGCCATTCAGTATCAGTATTCTCTTAAAGCCATTTCTATAAACTTCATCACATATCTCCTCCAGCACCCTTAATAGGGTAGCTCCGCTCAAGGATATCGTCCCCGGAAAGTGCCTATTCTCAGGCACGTACGCGTAGTAGAGAGGCGGGAGCACGAGCGCTGGTGGAGACTTCTTAGCAGCCTCCACAGCTATGCGGTGAATCACCAGGGTATCCTGACCTAAGGGAAGGTGAGGGCCGTGAACTTCTATCGAGCCTATCGGCAATATGACGACGGTCTTCTCCTTATCGAGGGACTCTATATCAGGGTAAGTCAGCCTAGCCCACTCGACCTCGCTCACGCCTAATAACTCCCTCAGGGCCTAAATATAACATTGACTTAAACAGACACGATCACTACAAGCGCTTAACGAGGGACTGGGGCACAGGGCCTTCATGCCGATAGCAAGCCCCAGGCGCATCACCTCTCAACAGCTCAATGCTGGTGCCTAGCCACTAGAAATATAGCTCTTGCAGCTCTCCTTACCCACTGTGGAGTCTGGTTCAGAGCTCGTGGCGTACTGGCTACTAACAATATCGGCGGCGCTAGCCTTTAGCATAGGCTACTACGCCTACACCTGCATTAAGAGGAAGTTCGATGAGGAGTACAGTGGAGCCTCCCTCCTGCCTAAAAGGCTGATTCACGGTGTCGTATACGTGATATTCCTGGTACTCCTCCACGAGGCTGTTAAGCTGAAACTAGGCTCTAGCCCCCTAGAAGCCCTCATGCTGCTGGCGGTGGCGGCTATAGGCGTCCCGCTGCTAGTCGACATAGTGGTGACGTCTTATAAGCTGCTGAGGGGTCGTAAGTGACCCCCTTCACGACCTTCACCCTCATACTGATAGTTATTGTGCTATTGTTGGTAGCGGAGATAGAGCATAGAGCGGTAGTGGCTATACTGGCGGCCGTCCTCAGCACCTACTTCGGGATTTCCTATGGCTTGTTCAAGCCCGCCGACGTCGTCGAGATGATGAATGTAGATACCGTACTATTCATCACGGGCGTGCTAATACTCTTCGAGTCCATCAGTAGGTCGGGATTCTTCGATTTCGTGGGCTTAAGCCTAGCTAGGCTAATAGGCCCCAGGCCTAGAGCGTTAATCTACGCGCTCATCGCTCTGACGACGCTTTTCTCGGGAATATCCAGCAACGTCACTGTAATGCTCGTCATGGGGAACATCACTCTGAGGTTGGCAGCCCTGGTTGGCGTGGAGGCGGAGGAGCTCGTGATACTCGAGTGCCTTCAGACTAATGTAGGCGGCCTACTGCTGCCCCTAAGCTCTGTTCCAGCGCTAATAATTTCGGCTAAGACGGGGCTGGGGTTTGCAGATTTCTTAAGGGTGACGGGCCCGCTGATACTGCTGCTGACCGCGGTGGCCATGCTTTACTCTAGGAGGATAGGGAGCCTGAGAGAGGCTAGGAGCACTGCATGGAAGGACTCCTTAAAGGCTCGTGCTGTAAGCCGCACAGCCCTGTACCGCTCTACGTTGATCTTCGCGACGTTCCTGGCAGCGGCCTCAATGAGTGATCTGATAGGGCTTAACTTGACGCTGATTACGTTTATCTTCGTGACTGCCACGTTCCTCTTGAGCAGCTTAGACCCTGACGAGGTGTTCAGGAGCGTTGACTGGGGCATACCATTCTTTGTGGGAGGCTTTTTCGTCTTTGTTGGGGGTTTGGAGAGGAGTGGCGTGCTCGATGCCGTGAGCTCGGCAATAGCTCCCCTCCTGGAGATGCCTGAAGTCTTAGCCGCCCCCCTACTCCTCCTGATGTGTGCGCTAATATCCGCGTTCATAGATAACATACCGGTGGTGCTGCTGCTATACCCCATAGTTAAGGGTGTAGCCGAGGCTACCGGCCTACGGGCGCTCCCCCTCTACTGGGCTATGATCATAGGCAGCAACCTAGGAGGGAACTTGACGCCTTTTGCTTCCCCCTCAGTGTTGATAGGCGTGAGGTTCCTAGAGAGGAGGGGGATGCGCGTGACTATGGGCGAGTTCTTCAGGAAGGGCGTGCCCCTAGCTATTACACAGATACTCCTCTCAATGGCCTACGTCGCGTCTTTAACGGCGCTAAACATTCTCTAGCTAACATGTCGTGCAGAAAGCGTTAATAGTCCTCACTCTACTAAGGCTGGATGCCAGTGAATTTTATTGAGGTATTAGAGGAACTCTTATCTTCACTAGCCAACTTGGTGCCCAGCATACTCTCTTCAGTAGCGATATTAGTAGTGGGATATCTAGTTGGGAGGCTTACGGGGAGAGCCGTGGTGGGGGCGGCAAGGCTGTTAAAGCTTGATGAGGGTTTTGAGGCATCTGAGGTGGGCAAGAGGCTGTCCACCGCTGGCTACCCCCTTTCGCGGATACTCTCAATACTCGTGAGGACATCGATATATACAGTCACGGTGCTGGCGGCTCTATCGCTACTCAAGATACCCGTGGTACAGGAGCTCAGCACGATGATAGCTGGGTATATACCCAGGTTTGTGGGCTCAATCATTGTCTTCCTCTTAGGCATTGTAATCGTGGAGTGGCTGGCAAGCCTCATCGGAGGGCTTGCCAGGGAAAGGGCTCTTCCGGAGAGAGTGGCTGATCTCGCGGTTGTGGGGCTGAGGTACTTCATGTACCTGGCGGTAGTCTTCATGACGTTCGAGATAGCCGATATAGCTCCTCGCGTTGTCTCATCAGTTGCACAGGCGGTATTCCTAGCTTTAGCCCTAGGCGTGAGCTTAGCATTAGCCCTGCTGATAGGCGTAGGGCTAAGAAATGAAGCCCCTATCCTACTCTTCAATGAGCCACGGGACTTGAGGGTGGGCATGATCGTAGAGGTGGGGAGCTTTAGGGGGAGGGTGAGGAGGATATCAGCGCTCCTAGTCGAGATAGAGGATGGGAAGGGGACGGTAGCGGTAGTGCCTAAGAAGCTGTTCATCGATAAGGGTTATAGGATACTGGAAAGTGAAGCTGAAAATACCAATTGAGTAGCCGGGCTCCAAGCTCCCAGGGCGCTAACTGTTGTATCCCAGGCAGTTACGAGAGGGCAGTAGCCAGATCCTCTTTAAGATCTTCTGGATCTTCAAGGCCCACCGATAGCCGAAGTAGGCCCTCCGTTATCCCAAGCTTCTTCCTATCCTCTTCCGGGATCGTCTTAGCGGCGCTTATCACCGGGTAGGTGAGTAGGCTCTCCGTCCCTCCAAGGCTTGGAGAGGGCCTTATTACATGCACTCTTGACAATACGCGAAGGGCCTTGCTCCTTCCTCCCTTAACCTTGAAGGACACAACTCCCCCATACAACTTCTTGATGAACATCCTGTCAGCCAGCTCCTTATAGGGGCTGGAGCTCAAGCCGGGGTACATGACTTCCTCCACGAGCGGGTGATCCTCTAGGAACTCAGCTATTTCCAGGGCTGTGCGTGACTGCCTCTCAAATCTCACCTCCAGAGTCTTTAACCCCCTCAGTGTCAGGAAGGCGTCGAAGGGGTGTGCTATGCTCCCCATCCTCCTTCTCCACTCCCACAACTGCGCTATGCTCTCGGAGGGGCCGGCTATGCAACCACCCACTACATCATTGTGGCCCGCGATGTACTTGGTTAAGCTCTCAATTACTAGATCGGCTCCATCGGCTAGCGGTCTGTAGATTACGGGGGATGCGAACGTGTTGTCTACCACTAGCGTGGCACCCACCTCCCTACACCTCTTAGCGACTGCTGGGACGTCTATCACCCTGAGCGTGGGGTTAGTGATAGTCTCCACCAAGACTACGTCGCCGGTCCTTACCGCTTCTATGATGGAATCGGTAGAGGGCCATACTTTCGCGATTTTCACGCCGAACTTCGTTAGCTCGGTAGCCAGCTGAATAGTCGTGCCATAGGCCTGGGCTGGCACCACGAGCCTCGAACCACGCTTGAGCAGCGCGACATAGGTAGTGGAGATAGCTGCCATCCCGCTTGAGAAGGCGAGAGCATCGTCGGCCTCCTCCAGGGCTGCTAGTGTACGCTCTAAAGCCCTAACCGTGGGATTCTCCTCCCTGGAATACTTAAGCTCGGTCCCCCTATCCGTAAGCCTAGTCTCACCAGTCCGCCTATCAGGCTGCTCAAAGATAGCCGTCTGGTAGATCGGGGGTATGAATGCTCCAGTGGCCTCGTCGAAGAATCCGTGTCCATGTATGAGCTTCGTGGAGAAGCGTATACCACTCGCCATGGGTAGCCAACTGCTTTCACGCCTATTAAGGCTATTGAGGCACCATCCTATTCCCAGCACGTAAGCGCGTCAATGACCTCACGGCACATGAGGCCAAAGATAAATTTCTGTTGATGCGCATCCTTGAGTGAATGACGGCATCATGGGTGAGAGTCAGAGCGCCTGCGAGTATAGCTAACCTAGGGTGTCTCTTTGATGCAGCCGCTATGGCGGTAGAGGCTTTTAAGGACTGCGTGATCGTTGAGGAAGCTAGTGGGAAATTAGAGGTGGAGGGGAGAGGTGGGGCTCCAGGCGGGAGATCTGACATAGCCTACGAGGCGGCTAGGCTATTCCTCGAGAAGTTTTACGGCAGGGCATGTGGCGTTAGGATACTTGTTGAGAAGGGGGTCCCCATAGCTGCCGGCTTAGGCTCGTCGGGAGCTACCGCGGCTGCCACTGTAGTGGCCCTTAATGAGCTCCTCGGCATTGGCGTGGGGGCTGGAGAGCTAATAGAGGTCGCTGGCAGTGCTGAGGTGGTGGCTGCCGGTTCCCCTCACTACGACAATGTGGCAGCGTCCATACTGGGAGGTATCGTGCTCGTGGATCCCGTAGATCCTCGATCACACATAGCCATGCGCCCCCCCGAGTGGCTACGAGTCGTAATATTCCTCAGGAGAGCGGCCGTGCGAGGGAAGACCAGGCTTATGAGGCGAGTAATACCCCGTGATGTAGGGCTCGACGAGGCAAGCCGCTTAGCCCTCTCTGCTGCCATGCTGGCCGTGGGCATAGCTAAGGGCTTAAAGCGCTGTATTAAGTACGCGAGCCATGGGGGGCCTGTGGAGGAGGCCCGGGGCAGGCTCCTTCAATCTTACTGGAATGCTAAAGAGGCTGCTCTGAAAGCTGGCGCACTAGCATTTAACATCGCGGGCGCTGGACCATCATTCTTCGCGCTGGTAGAGGAGGGTAGGGAGGAGGAGGTGGTGAGCGCCGTCACTAGAGTTGCTGAGGACTGTGAGCCGGTAGTGACTAGAGTTAGCGTTAAAGGGGCGATACACGATGTTGAGAGTAGGCGATAACCACTGCCACCTCAATCCAGTTAGGGGGATGGGGGTAAAGGCCTTCGCTAGGAAGTTCAAGGATTCAGGCGGCTGGTTCCTGGGCCTCGTTAACCTAACCTCGTGGAGCTACGGCGTGGAGGTCAGCGAAGCTAGCGACTATGAGAGGGTTTACAGGGTGATGCTGCGCGTGGCACGTGAGTTGCGGGAGGAGGGACTTAAAGTAGCCATAATACTGGGTCCTCACCCTGCGGAGCTCGTACGCCTGATCGAGAGGGGGGTGAGGATGAGTAAAGCCGTGGGACTGATCGTAGACGCCTACCGCATCGCTGCTAGGTACGTAAAACTTGGGGAGGCGCACGGGTTAGGCGAGGTGGGGAGGCCTCACTGGAGGGTCTCCACGGCCGTAATCGAGGCCTGTAACGAGGTGTTAAACCATGTTATTGAAATGGCCTTAGAGCTAGACTGCGTAGTACACCTCCACGTCGAGAGGAGGGGGCTCGAGACCATAGCAGATCTCGCTACACGCGTTAGGGGGCTTAAGAGGGTAGTCCTCCACCATGCTGAGGGAGCCTATTCACGTGAGGCTTTTGAGCGCGGCCTAATTCCCTCAGTCCCAGCTAAAGAGAGCGAGTTGATAGCTGCGCTCAAAGGAGGCAGGCACTTCGTGGTGGAGAGCGATTTCCTCGATGATCCCAGGCGACCAGGCGCAGTTGTAGCCCCCTGGAGCATAGCTAGGCTCTTCAGGAGGTTAATGAGGAAGGGGCTCCTAAGCGAGGAAGATGCACGCGTGATATTGATCGAGAACATTGAGAGACTATATGGGGAGCGCCTAGCTTAGGGGGCTCAGCTAACAGCTTTCACGTCATCGCATCGTGGGCCGCAGGCTCATCACTGCCATCCTCCATAACCCGTACACGGCTTAATCTTTATCCACTCCTCCGCCTCCTACACGGCCTATAGCTGGTGTTAGGCTTGGTGGTACCTGGCTCTCCACTCTTCTTCCCGGATGTCCTCGATTATCTCCTCACGATCCTCCTCCTCCTCGAGCGCCTCAACCACCTCTTCAACTTCAGCTGCGTACTTCACTATCAACACGTCGCCACGCTTCACTCTAAAGGTGGAATAGGGAGGCCTTATTACCCACTTTCCATTCCTCCTAACGGCTAATACCCTTAAGCCTCGCTTTAAATAGCCCAGCTCCGCTAAGGTAAGCCCGTCGTCGCTCTCATCCATCTCTATCACGCTTATCCTCTCTAGAGTTTCGTCAAGCACGTCAGCTATGATGGGATGGGGCTCGAGGCCCGCTACCAGCGGCTCAACGATGTAGTTAGCGGCATCAGCTATCCCCTCACTGGCGTATGCTATGACTATCATGCCCGCCTTCTCCTCAGGCTTCAGTGATTCTAGCTCTACAACTCTCCTCTGGAAATCCTCTACCAGCTCATCTACGTGCTCCTCAAGCTCCATAACCTTCTCAGCCAGCGCCTCGCTCTTCGTGAGAAGCGCCGTGTACGCTAAGTCCACCATCAGGGTAGTGACATCTCTCAGCTTAGCCAACATGTCCACTGCCTCACCATAGGCGTCACCTCCCTCTCCCTTAGGCAGGGGCTCCTGACCCAAGTACTTTAGCAGCGTGTTGACGGCGCTTAAGCTCCCCTTAAGCAGTAGCACGTCGCCTGGAGAGAGCTTAAAGTCCAGCGGCGGCTCTAATATCACATCCCTTCCTCTCCTGACGGCGACTACGTCGGCTATCGCACCGGCTTTTTCCATAAATTCCTTAAGCGTTGCGCTCCGAGCCTCCTCCCCTATGCTGGCTCTAGCCAGTACTTCATCCATCCCCCGCATGCTTAGAGCCGCTTCTCGAGGTATCCTCATCTTGTGGAGGGCTACCTTAGCTATCTCCGCCGCAGCATCTGAGATAGCGTTAGTAGCAGAGGCTAGCTTAAAGACGCTAACCATCCTCTCAGCTTCTTCAACGTTCCTAGTAGCTAGCGCGGCCTGCATCGTCAGCAGCATGTCCAGCTCGTCTACGCTATTCTCAAGCTCGAGCACCTCCTTAGCAAGCTCCTCATCCCCGTACATCACCGAGTAGAAGGCCAGGTCTACCATGAGCCATGAGGTGTCCTTCATACGCCTCAATAGCTTCTTAACCGGTATAGGCCGGTACTTCACCCTCCCCAACTCCCCTCGACGTTAAAGGATGGTGAGCCAGGGTAAAAGTATTTGTTACGCCCCTTCCCAGCCTGGCGAGGGGTGATAACGTGCTCTTCAGAGCGTTTAAGCGTTGCTTCTCTCAATCCATGCTAGCATTTCAAGCTGACGTGCTCAGCCTCCTCCCCAGCATCATATTCGCCTCCAGCCTCCCGCTGCTCGAGGAGTACCCCATCCTCATAGTCCTCTACCCAATATTCCTCAGCGTTAGGGGAGCTCTTGGAGGACTGTTATGCGGGAAGCTGAGCACGGCCCTAAACGTGGGGTGGGTTGAGCCACGCTTTAGAGGGAATACCCCCTACTTCTGGGCGCTACTAGCTACTCAGGCTCTCCTCTCAACGTTAGCCGCCCTCCTCTTCACGCTTATAGCCGTGGGCATTGGAGGTGAGATCACCAGCTTGCTGCTCTTTACGCTCTCGCTATCCTCCTTAACAGCGCTCGTAATGCCTCTCCTCATCAGCCTAGTCGCCTTTTCAACATTTAACGCTGGCTTGAACCCCGACGTTGTCTTATACCCAATTACATCCTCTACCTCTGATCTCTTAGTGACGATATTCTTCGTAGCGCTGGCCGACTGCCTCCTAGCTAGCCTATTAACCCCTCTCCAAGGGCTCTCAGCGCTCCTCATAGCGGCAGCCATCGCCTCAGCATTAAGGTTCTGGGAAGTGGAAGCCTATAGGAGCACTGTAGCTGAGGGAGCAGCGAGCTTACTGCTGATCTCGCTGATAGTGACTCTTACGGGCCTTGGCGTTAAAAGGCTAGTTGATGCAGCGCCTAGAGCAGTAATAGCCTCGTACGCAGCGCTGACTGGCCTATTGGGCGATGCTGCTGGTGCATTCGGCTCCCTTATAACGACGAGGCTGGCGATTGGAGGCCTTGAGTACTTTAAGAGGGATAGGGATAGAGTGGTTGGAGAGGTCATGGGCATAGCGTTGGCGTACTGGCTCATGATGGGCATCTTCGCGATGGGCGGAGCGCTCGCAATAGGAGCTGATCCCCTACCTGCACTCCTCACAGTGTCAAAGGCAGCTATCCTGGCCCTGACGCTAGGTATGTTTGCCTCCTTCACAATAGCTATAGCTTCATTCAACCTGGGCTTAGACCCTGACTCCTACGTGATACCCCTGGAGAGCTGTTTATCGGACTTAATAACTACCTATTCTCTCCTGATAGCATCCTCGCTATAGCCTGTAAATGATCTTTGATGAAGTTCAAAACGTGCCTCGGGTAGCGACTAAGGGGGGTTTAAGCGTGCTTCTCCTCAGGGATGCGTGGAGGTCAGATATATTTGCTCTCAATGCCGAGTATGCCGTGGTGAGCTGTTACATGAAACTTAGCGTAATAACGGATGAAGTCTCTCAGGAGCTATCCCGGGTAGTGAAGTTTGCTATAAATCACGGGCTGAATGGTGTCGAGATTAGGACTCTCTGGAACATGAAGCCGCATGAGTTAGTGGAGAGGGTGGGGGAGATTAGGAGGGAGCTGGGGGCTGCTGGGTTAGAGGTTAGCGCCATAGCATCTCCCGTCTTTAAGTGTGATCTCTCATCTGAGGAGGAGTATAGGGAGCATCTCGAGATACTGGATAGGTGCATTTCATTAGCCAAGTCTCTCGACACGAATATCATAAGAGTCTTCACATTTTGGCGTAAGGGTAGACTGGAGCAATACCTCGATCAGATACTAGAGAAGTTTATGACGGCCGTTGATAAAGCCGCTAGCGAGGGGGTAGTATTAGCAGTTGAGAACGAGCCTTCCACTCACGTCAACAATGGTAAGAGGCTGCGTCAGTTCCTCGATGCGGTCTCTAAGCCGAAAGTGGTGAGTGGGGTATGGGATCCTGGGAACGATGTCTTTGACCCAGAGGGAGAGAGACCGTATCCGGAGGGGTATTATCACGTAAGGGGCCGCTTCGTGCACGTCCACGTTAAGGATGGGCGACGACTAGATGGTGGCCATGAGTTCACCCCAGTAGGGGAGGGCGAGGTTAATTGGTTAGAGCAGCTGAGGGCGCTGGCGAGGGATGGGTATACGGGCTACTTATCCCTCGAGACTCACTGGCGGCCCAAACAGCTCCCTCGGGAGCTCGTGGAGCTGCCTGGCGGCGAGGCTTACTCCGCCATGGGCGAGTACGCATCCACTATATGCATCAGGAATCTCAAGAGACTGCTGAGAGAGGCGTTGGGTGGTGGGTAGTGAAGCTCTCGGTGACCATATACAGCTTAAGGAGTTACGTACTGAGAGGAGCGTTAAATGTGCCTAAATTTATAGAGGTGATCGCGAAGCTCGGGGCAGACGGCGTGGACCTCGGCTATTATTGGAGGAGTGATGAGGAGAGGAGGGAAGCCAAGAGAAGGCTTGAGGAATTAGGCTTGGAGCTGGCGTGCTACATAACTAGTAACGACTTCACCAGGCCTAGAGCGGAAGAGCGGAAAGCAGAGATTGAGAAGGTTAAGGCCGCCATACGCGAGGCTAAGGAGATGGGGGCGGAGAAGCTGCGGATCTTCGCTGGCAGCTTGAGAGAGGGCTTAGATCCACGGCAGGTAGAGGAGTGGGTGGTAGAGGCGTTATCCGAGGTCGCTGACTACGCGTCAAGTGAGGGGATGGTCTTGGCGCTCGAGAACCATGGGACTTACTTCAGCAGGGCGGAGGTGATCGAGAAGCTGCTGAAAGTCGTGAATTCCCCTAGCCTCAAGCTGAACTTTGATACGGGGAACTTCGTACACGCGGGTGATGACCCTGTAGTAGCGGCTCGTAAGCTAGGGAGGTGGGTAGTACACGGTCACGCTAAGGACGTTGATGAGCGAGGAGCGCCGTGTGCGCCGGGAGAGGGAGTGATTGATTTCGAGGCCATAGCCAGGGAGCTAGAGTCGCAGGGTTTCAATGGGTACTTCTCCATCGAATATGAGGGGGTGAGGGATCAGTTAGTGGGAGTCGGCATAGGGCTTGGCTATCTGAGAGCGCTGAGCATTAAGGCGAGCATAGCGGGGAGCCCACTTTGAACTACACGAATAGCCTAGATGAGATAATCTACAGGATGGTCTACACCACCCCCATCCTCGACACTCACGAGCACTTAGAGCCCGAGGAATCGCGTATCTCTAGGCCCCAGGACCCAATATCCCTCTTTCTCACTCATTACCTCTCCACGGACTTCATTGTCGCGGGCTTAAGCCCTCGCGATCTCGAGAAGCTCAGGAATCCTCGTATCCCCTGGGAGGAGAGGTGGTCTCTGTTTGAGGAGTGGTGAGAGTACACCTGCACTACAGGTTACGGCCAAGTAATAAAGGTGGCTATTAGAGAGCTGTACGGCATACCCGAGCTGTCCAGATCCTCATACCCAAAGTTAATTGAGGAGATGAGCAAGAGAGCCGTCAAGGGCTTCTACAAGTGGGTTTTGAGAAGATGGGGAGTATTGAGAAATGCGTCTTAGACATCCTAGTCCCTGGAAGATATGACCCTGAACTGTTCCTGAGAGTAGTACGGTTTGACGAATTAGTAATGATAAGGAGCGGAGCTGATCTGGGGAGAGTATGTAGGAAAATAGGCAGGCCTGTGCGTAGCTTAGAGGACTTAGAGGATGGAGTGAAGAGCTACATTGAACGCACCCTGCCTCGTTACGTGGGCGTGAAAATAGGATTGGCTTATGAGAGGAGCCTATATTTCGAAGATGTACCGCGGAGCGATGCTGAGTATTCGCTGAAGGCGATCCTGAGTGATGGGGGCTCAAGCGGAGGGGAGGGGGTTTTTAAGTCAGAGCGAGGTTAAGCCCCTCCAGGACTACCTGATGCACTACGTGTTAAGGCATCTCGAGAAGTGGGAAGTGCCTATCCAGGTGCATACAGGCATTCATGAGGGCATAGGCAATGAGCTACCGAACTCCAAGCCCACACTTATGATTAATCTCTTTCGAAAGTATCCCAAGCTGAAGTTCGTGTTATTCCATGCCAGCTGCCCCTACTCCATGGAAGCCGCCGTTTTAGCGAAGAACTTCCCCAACTTGGATCTATGCTGGGTAGGCGCCGTATCCCCCACCGCAGCTAAGCGCATATTGAGCGAGTGGCTGGATCTGGTCCCGAGCAACAAGATTATGGCATTCGGCGGCGACTACATATTCGTAGAAGGGTCATACGGGGAGAGTAGGATAGTCAGGGGAGTAGTTGCAGAAGTCCTTCAGGAGAAGGTTGATAAAGGCCTCTGGAGCGTTGACGAGGCACTCAAGGTGGCCACCAGGATACTGAGGAGGAACGCAGCTAAGCTCTTCAACATTAGTACGATACACTGGACGCGTGAAGGGCCAGCGTAGCATGTGTTAATAAGCGGAACGGTATAGCGGAGGGCTATAGGAGATTAAATTTTTACAGCGCGCAGTTCAGTACACCGAGGCTCGGATGGCTAAGATCTCGGAAGTTCGGGTAGGCAGGACTTCATTCATAAAGGTATGTCAGAGATCCACGACGCTATTCCTAGTACCTGTCCCTAGCGTTAGGGGGAGGGCGTTGCTGGTATTCGTAGCTAAGGCTAGGTCAAGGCGCAGCAGGTGGTGGAGCCCTACACTAGCTATCCCAGCCCCCTCTCTAGAGAAGCTTCTAGATGGCATGAGGAGGATGCTTGAGGAGACTAGGCAGAAGCTAGCCTATACTTCGAGGAGTAGCGGCTTATTCCTCTCCATCAAGCTCGTGGGCTCCACCGTCATGCTAGTGTTAGGCCAGGGCACTAAGGTCTATGCAAAGATTCAGCTGCGTAGAGGAGACCTGTGGAGGCTTACATCCTCGCTCGAGAAGGCCTATAAGGCCTGGCCAGTTAATGAGCTGCCACCAGTCCTAACCTGGAGGGTGAAAGATAGGATATTTGGCCCGCACGTCGAGGCATAGAGGAGTTACCTACCAGGTCTTCTCAATTATCAAGGCGTAGCGCCTCGCGGTAGATATTCTCAACCAGCTTCATGGTCTTAACAGCTTCCCTGAAGCTGATCTCAGGCTCGCGCCCCTCCTTTACACAGTCTATGAAGTGTCTATTCTCGTGGTAAAAGCCATAGTAGATCACGCGATCATCGCTACCGGCTGCCTCCTGGGTAGTTATGACGGCCTTTAGGGAGCCGTCCTTATATATTAGCGCCTTATCGTCTGGATCCACGTAAGCGGACGCGCCCATCGTGTGTAGCTCAAACCTATGCACGCGTCCCCCGCTAGCCCAGTCGGCGAGGAGCACGCCCACCCTGCCTCCCTCGAACTCTATTAATGCGTAAAACCCATTCTCGTAAGGCCTCCCAAATCTCTTGACGATGCTCAGGACTCTCCTATGCTCGCCGCAAATCCATCTGAGGACGTCGACTGCGTGGATCGCATCGCACGTCAGTATATCCACCGCCCCCCTATAGTATGCCAGGCTCTCCGGGTAGTACTTGTGGAACTCTGCTACACACGTGTTGATCTCCCCCTCCTCCATCACCGCCTCTCTCGCCACTCTGAGGAGCGGTATGAACCTCCTGTTAAACCCCACCATGGTGATGCACTTATTCCTCTCAGCAATTCTGGCCAGGCTCTCAATCTGAAACCTAGTTACGCCGGGGGGCTTCTCTATGAATACGTTTAAGCCCATCTCCAGTACATCAGCGACTATGTCGTAAAGCTGGTGTGGGGGAGTAATCACGTAGACCGCGTCTAAGTCTTCCTCGCTCAGCATCCTCCTATAATCCCTGTAGCCCTTCTTCACTCCAAACTTAGCCCTGACTAGCCTCACCCTCTCCTCCTTGAGGTCGCAGACAGCAGCTATCTCCACATCGCGCATCATGGCGAGAGATGGATAGTGAACAGCTACCGCGTGGACTCCAGCTCCCACAAATCCTACCTTAACCCTACGCATGCCTAGCCTCCTCGGCTCTCTTCCTCGAGCGGTTAAAGTACTCGTCGCGCTCCTCGAGCTCAAACTCCCTCATCACCTCCTCCACGCTAACCTCACACTCGGAAGCTAGTAGTGCAAAGGCCTCAGGCCTCTCCACATCTATCCTCATCCTCTTTCCATATTTCCTCTTCAGATCTGGGAACTTCAGGTAATTGAAATCTAGGTGAAGTACCTTGAAGTCCATGTTTAAGTCGGCCACTATGATCGGGTTGTAGGAGCTCGACCTAGCCAGTACTCTGCCCAGCGGGTCTACTATGCGTGCCTCCCCCTCCCATAGCGCTGATACGATGTAATGTTTACCTAACAGCGCCCTTGCCTCTAGAAGCCTCCCTCCCGGGAAAGCTGAGGGGAAGAGCACTAATTTCACATCCCTCTCTCGGAACTCGGTGAATATTTCATCGAAGTTTATATCGAAACATATGGCTACTCCCAACTTCCCGAGTTTGGTATCGAAAATCCCAGGCCTTGTGCCAGGGACTATTCCCGCGTCGATCTCACTAACCGTCGGGTACATCTTATGGTAAACGCCCACGACCTCGCCGCGCTCATCTATGAGTACCGCTGAGTTGTACACTCTCCCCTCCTCCCTAGTGTATAGGGGGCACACTATATGGACCCCATGCTCCTCAGCTATTCTCGCGAACCTCTCAATGATGGGGCCGTTAAGCTCCTGAGCGTACTTGATTCCCTCTCTCGAGGACAGGCCTCTAGTGGGGAAGGCCTCAGTCAATAGTATAAGGTCTGGCTCGTCGTAGAGGGCTAGCTTCACGAGTTCAAGGCACTTAGCCACATTCCTATTCACCACATCGCTGCCTGGGACGGGGCTGTACATGGAGATTGAGGCTACCCTAATGTACGCTACCAATGCCCACCCTTGAGCAAGGCCTGGACGTAAAAATGCGTGACGTCGTGGCCTAAGCGTATAGTTTGTGCTTAGGGTAGCTGCGCCGTATGTTTTCAACGATCTCCTCAGAAACCTCGATGCCGGATAGCATGTAAGAGAGCAGGAGGGCTCCTATAGCTGGCGGGAACTCGGGTTCTACGATCTCAACCTTGTAGTGTTCCTCGATGTAGCTCTTAAATGGCTTAATGACCACGTCACCAGCTCTGAAGACGCCGCCTACTGTAGCCACCTTTATCG
>Ga0180302_10000356_pt1 | contig 19339 bp, 23 predicted proteins | sample GuaBasSediGuay17_FD_121794 | JGI IMG/M metagenome (GOLD analysis project Ga0180302, IMG submission 121794) | Subseafloor sediment microbial communities from Guaymas Basin, Gulf of California, Mexico - Guay17, Core 4571-4, 12-15 cm | ecosystem: Environmental > Aquatic > Marine > Hydrothermal... | reverse complement strand
TAGGGTATGTGGGCGACAGCGACCTTCCGTATGAAATCTAACACAGCTGGCTTCCCGGGTCTAAGCTTCCTCCACTCCATCCTACCGTCTAAAAGGCTTACGGCCGCATGATCCCCTAGTATCTCGACCTGAACTATCTTGTCTGGGTATCTCAGGTTTACCGACGCGCCTGTAACCTCCTTAACCGCAGCACCTGCCCTGATGTTAACGTCTACGCTCGTGTAGCCTCGTCTTCCTCTTCTAACGGTTCTGACGGCGAAGCTCTCGTCAGCCCCTATACGGCCGTCTACGACTCTCTTGGCAGCCTCTACGATGCTATCTATATCCGACGGAACCCACTCCTCGACGGGTATAACCCTCTCAGCCTCCGGGACCTCGCTTCTGATCCTATCTACCACCTCGCTCCTTTCACCGTCGCCACAGACCAGTACAATACCTGGATAGCCGTTGGGTTTAGCCACACACCTGACACCCACGGTCTCCTCTATAACCGAAGCGGCGACCTCCTCCATACCGAGGACTGTTTTAACTATGGCTAAAACCCTCTCGCAAGGCATGAAACCCCCTCCCGAGGTTTCAGGGTATATGCCAAGGCTCGACAAACCCGTATCTCATACCTTTCTTCTCCTGCCCGTATCTCGAATACGGTTTGGTCAGGTGGCGGTGAGCCCTAGGAGGCGGTATGTATAAACCTGGCTTAACATCTCTAGGCAGCTCGACCTCGAGTTTACGGGCCTTAGGGTCTCTAAACCCGCATTTCCTACACCTAAACCCTTTACCACGTCCCATCGACTTCATGGTCGATAGGCATTTAGGACACTTCGGGTTCCTATACTCGACTTTTTTAGCGAGCTCGACTATCCTAAGCTTCTCGAGGTTCACGGTTAAACCACTATCTAACGGCCGGACCCCTCCGTATACCTCGACGACGTCTCCAGGTATGAGCTTCCTAGCGATGTCTCTAAACCCGCCTGTAGGCTCGTAAGCCGCGCAGTCGAAAACCTCGCCCTTAAACGATACCTTGAATATCACGTGGCCACCCGGTATCGTGTATGGCTTGCTGTAAACCACCGCCCTGAAGGCCACAGCCCTATACGGCTTAACCTCGCCGGGCTCGTCTATCCACCTCAGGTGGCTATCCGTACCTTGGTTCGACCTGAATATCACCCAACGCTCTATAGGCTCTCCGACTTTCACGATCTTCATAGCCTTTAGGAGCGTATAGGGATCCTCCCCCCTTATACCATATAGAACAGGGTCCGGTCCTCTAGGCGTTATCAACACCCGCCCGGTCTCCGGGTCTAGGTTGTCGAACGTCCTGGGTCTAGTCGCCCTATCCATCTCAGCGACGCTCTCTTCCGAAACCATCCTAGGCTTACCCCTATACTCGACGACCCTGTAGGTTAACAACTCATACGTGTGGTCGCCCGTAAGCTCCTCGCCCACGGCCGCCATGGCGCCGACGACGCCTCGGAAATCGCCGTAGGCGAAGACCTCCATCCCGCATCTACCGGCTACCTCTAAAGCATAACCGACGTCGACGACATCATAGAGTGCTCTCCGGGATAACGCCTTAACCTCCTCCGGAACAGGGCCGGTCAGAAATACGACGGCGGGGTCAACATACTCGATTCCTAGCTGAGAGTTCTCCTCGACGGTTCTAAGGACCTCGCTTCTAATCCTATCGACGAGCTGAGGCTCAACCTTGATTCTCAGGGCTATTGCACCGTTCCCACGGGTCTTCCAAGGAATATTGGGGTTAAGCCTGATGAGGTTCGGATAGTCTAGGAACTCTACGCCAAGCTTGCTGAGCCTCTCGACTAGGAGCGCCGCCACGTAGGTTGTGCAGCCTCCCTGCATCGAATCTGTATCGTCGATCCCCACGTGTAAGGTCAAAGCCATGGCATACCCTCAGCCCAAAGCCTAAATTTGGAGAGAAACACTGTTAGAATGTGAACCCCCTCAGATTAATACTTTCCCTCTTATCAAGAGTTAAGGTTAACAGGAAGAGTGTGGCGCCTACAACCTACCTAAAAAATCTTATAAACGGTGAAAATATGTAAATTACCTATGGGGTTTGAAGAGCTTAAAGCGGAAAAGCTTGCAGAAGCGATATCTGTCGCCGAAGAATTTGCGTCAAAGTTAAAACGGAAAGGAGTTGTTGGAATCGTATTCTTAGGTGGAATCGCGAGAGGTTATTTCGATAAGTTTTCAGACATCGATATCATCATTTTTAAAGAGAAAAAGGCTGAGTTAGGGATGAGGCGCGAAGATGAAATCGAGTTCAAAGGATTTAAGATCGACTATGAGATTACAAACTATGAGGATAAGCTGAAATCTGAATGGGACATTGTGGAAAGGTGGGCTTTCTCTAAAGCAAAGGTCTTTTATGATCCACAGGGTAAAATCAAAGCTTTGATCGATATGAAAGTCCGTCTTAAGGAAGAAGAGAGAAGATGGATGATAATAGAAGGTATGACCCAATCTGAGTGGTATTGTAACTACTGTTCAGAATCTTGGATTTACAGAAATGATGTCCTGAGTGCGCATCGCTCCATCAATCTTGCCTTAGAATATTTGATGAAAGCTCTCTTTGGATTAAATAATCAACTTCTTCCTAGTGAAAAGTGGTTAATGTACTTGGTGCAAAGGTTAAAATGGTTACCAAGGGGTTTTAATGAAAAATTAAAAGAAATACTTCTTATCAGAGAGTTCTCTATCAAAGAGCTTCAAAGACGTAGGAATGCGTTAAATTATCTTTGGAAGCAAATGCTACCAAGAGCTGAAAAGGAGGTTGGGATGAAATTTGATGAATTTAAAAGATTGGTATGAATGAAAATCCAGGTAAGCTTCTGCGTTCAATAGCGCTCGTCTCCCCTCCGAAGTCAGAGAATTCTCTTAGTAGTGCTGTCATGAACCGGCTGTTCTCTTCGGTAAAATTATTTTGTCCCCCTCTACTCGTCCCCCATCTCTAGTGAGCCTCCTTCTAAGCTCGGATAAGTGCCGCTTAATATTCAACTTGTCCAGTATGACATGCCCGGTCATCACGGCTGAGAAGACGAGAGGGGAACGGTAAACCTCTTCATCGAGTTCCCGAACATCGACGTTGAACACGTTCACGATCAATCCCCTACCCTTCACCGGTGTACCCTTGTGGATAGCCAGTAGGTCGTAGTCGCTCAATATGTTATAATCGCCTCTAGCCCTCGAGCCGAACAATAAAAGGGTGACCTCTAGCTTAGAGGCCTCATCTAAAACTTCTCTGAATAGAGCCTCCCCCCTAGACTTCAGCCTCTCTAGAAGCACGGCTACACTCATTGAAAACAACCTCCGCGGTTTCAAAAACTTCCTTAAACTAATAAACCTTAAACTAATAAACTAATAAAATCAGAGATGCCGCTATGCTTTGAACCAGTTGAATAGAAGATAGACCACCCTGTTCTCTTCAGGCTTCGGTATCGCTACGACGAACCTCTTCCTCACGGTGGTCGCCAATCTACCGGACCTGACTATCTCGGTGGCGCTTATACTGTCTTTCAAAACCTTGACTTGAATTATGTAGGGGGCGTGGTCTATCCCCGGCCCCTTCTTGTAAACGGCGAAGTCTGAGCCGAACTTTATCCCAGGGGTCACGACATAGCCCTTATCCCTCAGGTCCTTGTACACCAGGTATTTCTCGTCGAAGCCGTCTATGGCTTCTCGGCAGCGTTTCAGAAGCTCCTCTCTGGAAGCTTCTTGACCCGTAACCTGGTCTACGACTGTTATGATCCCTTTTTCGTAGAGGTAAAACCCTTCGAGTAGGTCGAGTATGAGGGGCTTGTCGAAGTCCGCCGTCTTAGGCTTACTTATGCCGACCGGTTTACCGTAGAACCCGAGCCTATAAAGCCTAGACCCCTCTGCGGGGTCCCAGACTATCAACCTGTCTCCTGCAAGGGTGGCGGTCGCTACGTGTGTTTTCAAACAGGCTCACCAAGTTCTTCGAACGATATTCTCCCTTTAAAGAATATCCTAAGCCTATCCTCTATACCCGCAAGAGGGGTTCTAACCTGTCTCCAGCTATCCCTATCCCTCAGCGTAACCGTGTCGTCCTTTAGGGTCTGGTAGTCTACGGTTAAAGCAAGAGGTATCCCCATCTCATCCGACCTGACGTATCGCCTCCCTATGGAACCAGAGTCGTCCCAATAAACCTCAAACCCCTCGTCTAGAAGCCTCCTGTAGACGCTCCAAGCCTTCTCCGGAAGCCCGTCCTTAGTCACGAGCGGGTACACGGCCACCTGAATCGGCGCTATGGAGACGGGGAAGCTCATGACGACCCTGCCCTCGCGTTCCGTATAGGCGTACTCCAAAGCCGAGTAGACAACCCTCTCCAACCCGAAGCTCGGCTCGACGACGTGGGGTATGAACCTCTTACCCTTCTCCTCGACGGTTATCTTCTCGACCCTCACGTGCTCAGGTTTAACCGTGAAATCCCCAAGCCTGACGAAGCCCTTCTCAGCCAAGTTTTCGGCTAGAACCTCAGGCTTAACGCTTTTGATGAGCTTAAGGACCTCACCCATCTCGTCTCCGAAGTCCCTCCTTAAAGCCTCGTAGACGGGTTTAACCTGGGTCTTCTCGACCATTATGGGCTTCTCCAGGGGCTTGTAGACGGTCATATCGACGCCGCTATGCTCCATATGCCTCCTAAGGTCGTAGTCTGTCCTATAGTTGTGCCCCGAAACCTCGACCCATCCCCACCTCTCCAAGAGGATCTCCTGGTCAAACCCCTGAGACGAGTAGTGTGCCCTCTCCCAGGGAAGCTTCTCGATAAACCTCTGACTCTCCTCTGGGACCCCGAGCTCCCTGATGAACTGCTTAGCCCTAGCCATGAAGTATGCGAGCCACTCCATATCCACGACCCCTCTATCGAGGCTCTCCCTGACCGTAAGCTCTAAAGGCTCCTCACCGCCCTTTGCCCTAACGTCGCCCGGAACTATCCTAAGAACCTCATCCTCCACCTCGCTGATCTTTGGACACTCAACGTCTTCAGGGTCTATGAACAGCTCCAGCTCCATGATCGTGAACTCCCTAAGCCTTATAGGCCCCTGTCTAGGCGAGATCTCGTTCCTCAGAACCTTACCTACCTGGGCTATGGCGAAGGGTAGCTTGCCCCGCTTAAGGTCTAGAACCCTTCTGAACGCGAGGAACATCCCCTGAGCGGCTTCAGGTCTACCGTAGCCCACGTCCTCCGCGTAGGGACCTATGAAGGTCTTGAACATCGTCGTGAAGTAGTACGGCTCACCCAGCTCGCCTCCGCATTCAGGACACTTCAAACCCTTATCCAAAACCAAGTCGTAGAGCTCTTTTAGACCCATCTTTTCGACCTCGACGCTGTCGAGGCCGAGCTTCTCCTCTATCAGATGGTCAGCCCTAAACCTCCTCCCGCATTTCAAACACTTGAAGGCGGGTTCTCTGAAGCTCTCTAGATGCCCCGATGCCTCGAACACCACCTCTGGGTTTATCAAAGGCGTCTCGACCTCTACGAAACCCTCGCGTTTAACGAACCAGTCGACCCAGAGGTCTATTATCCTGCGTTTAAGCAGGACGCCGAGCGGTCCGAAGTCTAGGAACCCGCTGACGCCGCCGTAGATCTCGAACGCCTCCCAGAAGAAGCCTCTCCGCTTAGCAAGCTTCACGATCTTCTCGTACTTATCCTCCCTGACATCCATGAAACCACCGTTCACCGAAACCTATCAACACGTAACGGTGATATATATTTCTCTCGAATCTCTCACATCCTCTGTCCTGAAAGATAGGTCTCTAGAAGGTCTTAAGGAGGGGTCGTAGAGGCGGGGGCTGAGACGTTAGACTAGGGCACTAGATGGCTTTAACCTTCTTGACGACAGGTGAGCGGACCTTCATGAGAATCTTAAACCCGCATTTAGGGCATTTGAGGTCTGGGCTTATCCTAAGCCTCTCGTAGGGAACTAGGGCTCCGCACCTGAAGCACTTGTAAATCATTCCGCCGCTGTTCATCGATGCATCAACTATGTGAGCCCACGATTTAAACGTTTCCGGGAGACCGGTTAGTACCAGCCTAGGGTTCCCTCGCGTTTAGCCCTCGTCACACCCCATTGAAATATCTTATAGCCTAGCGGGAAAAGTATGACTGCGAACACGGCTCCTTTGAGGAAATCCATCTGAACGCTTGGGTCGAGGAGCGAGGGGTTGGTGAGCATGGCGAGCCTGCAGAGGTGGTAGACCCAAGTCTGCGGGAGGAACCAGGAGACCATCGAGACTCCTGGGAAGAATATCGTGTCCAGGTAGACGACGGGGAATGCTATCCCCGAGAAGAGGTTCTGGAGGACGTTTATCAGCCATGTAACCGGGTCTGTCGACTTCGTCACGATCCTCAAGCCTGTGGAGATCATAGCCAGCCCTAGGAGTATGAAGGTGGAGATCGCGAACGCTATTACCGTGGCTACCGGGTTCATGTTCAACCTAGCACCGAACAAGTAGATACCTACGAAGATGTAGGGGATGAACGAGATGATCGAGAGTATATACCTCCAGCTTACGTTACCGATGACGAAGACGGGGGTGCTCACACCTGTCATGAGGATCGTCTCGAGGGTCCAAGGGTTAAGCTGCCTTTCCACACCGTAGACGAGGGGCATTATGAGGTTACCTATGCAGATCCCTACGATCAGGAAGGAGACGTAATCGCTGCCATACATCTCTTGCACCGGTCTCTGCACGTAGGTAGCGTTCACACCCCACGCGAAGACCCCTATGAATATGTTGATAAGCTGGGTTATCGCCGCAGTCTTGTAGGTCGACCAGCTGTAGAAGTCCCGCTTGGTAAAAGCGAGGATCTGCTTCAACGCTATCGGGATCTCCACCTCACACCACCCCCGGGCCTACCTGGCCGCCACGGGTTTTTCCTCGTGATCGCTATGAACGCGTCTTCCAACGTCGGCTCTAACGTGTTTATCGTCTTGATCTTCAAACCGTTCCTCATTATAACCCCTAGTATACTTGAAAGGTCCATATTCTTATCCACACGAACCGATAAACCCCTAAAGTCTCCGCCGGGCGAGATGTCTGGGGTGACCCCGTGGACACCGTATATCTCCTGGATCTCATCTATCATCTTCTCATATTTGCTGTTAAAGACGGCGTCGATGAACGCTATGCGGACGATTCTCTCGTCGAAAAGCATGTACCTGATGTTGTCAGGGGTATCGCATGCAGTTATCTTTCCACGGTCGATGATCGCTATACGGTCACACATCTCCTGCGCCTCGTACAGGTTATGGGTGCTGAGAAAGATTGTTTTCCCCTCCTTCCGCGCCATCTCACGTAGTAATTCACGGAATTCGGCGGCCGAGGCCGGGTCTAAACCCACGGTAGGCTCGTCGAAGAGGAGTATAGGCGTATCCCTAAGAAGAGCCCTACAAAGCAAGAGCTTACGCTGCATCCCGGTAGAATACTGCTGGTACATGTCGTCTGCCCTATCCTCCAACCCGGTGAATTCTAGGAGATAGTTTATCCTCTTCTTCGCCTCCTCATCCCTAAGCCCGTACAATAAAGCGTAAAATTCAAGGTTCTGCCGGCCTGTCAGCCTCCAGCTAAAACCTCTGCTCCCAGGTAAGACCGCCTGAACGTTTTTGAGAACCTGCTTGCTCTCTTTAACGACGTCGTAGCCTGCGACGTAAGCTTCACCACCGTCAGGCAGGACGAGCGTGCAAAGGATCTTGATCAACGTGGTCTTCCCGGCTCCGTTGGGACCGAGTACCCCGAAAACCTCACCCCTTTTAACCTTGAGGTTAACCCCGCGGAGGGCCTCTATGAAAGGCCCCTTCTCGCCTTTGATCAGCCGGAGGATCGACGTGAAGGAGGGGACACGTCCGCGGTGGAAGTGGAAGGGCGCCCCCCTCAGCTTCTTAGCGCTCGTAGGATATCTCTTCACAAGGTCTATGGTTTCTATAGCGTAATCCACCGGTCTCACCCCCTGTTCGCCTCCAGGCTTTTACGCAGCCTCTCGAGGTCCTCAGCCGCCTTAGCTAGGATCGAACACACCTTCTCAGAAACCTCATCCGCGTTCTCCTCTCGAAGATAGGGAGTTATCCTCTCTATAGACTCGAAAAGCCGTACGCTCGACCGGTATAGGTCTTCATTCATACCCATAAGGATCTTCAGCCACATCCTCCTTATCGAGTGGAACTTCCTCATTAACACCTTTCTCCTCTCATACTCCTTAAGCAGTTCTTCTCCCTTCTTGGTTAGAACGAAACGCCTAAGGTCCCTCTCCTCCGGTTCTACCTCTTCTATGAAGCCATCTTCCCGTAGCCTCGCCAGTAACGGGTATATCGAGCCTGGGCTAGGTCTCCAGCCGGTCCGCTTCTCTATGCTTTCCATAAGCTCTGACCCGGACATCGGTCTAAGGCTTAAAAGCTTCAGGACGCCGTAGCGTAGAAACCCCCTAGGGATACCGACCGAGCGTCTCATCCAGTCTCTTTCTCGTCTAGCCATATATCACTAACGATATCATTAGTGATATAGCATATAAGTCTCTCGGTAGAACGCTCCTATAACCCTCTAAGTATCGTGAGTTTGGAAAAATTGAAGCGTATCTAACCGTCGCTCTTCGGCCGTATCGCTACTTTTTGAAGAAGCGTGGCAGATAGTCGGCGTGGGCGTTAAGCAGTTCTTCGAGGAGTCTCTTGACTTGGTCGGGTTTGAGCTTGGCGGCTACCTGAGGGTCTTGCAGTAGGGCTTGGAACGCTATGTCCTTATCACCTGTCAGCGCGGCTTCGACCGTGAGCTTCTGAGCCTCCACATGGTTGCTCAAGACGGCCGCTAAGGGTCCTGGAAGCTTCCCCACGTGGAGAGGTGTGACCCCGTAACCGCCTACGGTCGATGAGACCTCGACGACGGCGTCGTAGGGGAGGTTCTCAATAGCCCCTCTGTTCAAAGTGTTCACCACGTAAACCTCGTTGCGGTTCTCGACGAGCGCCTCGATTATGTCGACGACCAACACGGCCTCTCCGCTTGGTAGTACGTCCAAGCTTATATCTCTCACACCAGCCGCCATGTCCCTAACGATCTTCTCCCACTTGGCAAACCTCTTCGCACTCTCCTTCATATCGTGAACCCTTATCCCGAAGTTCATCCTAAGCCCTTGAAGCCTCCCTCTGTACTCCTCCTCAAGCTTGCATAGGAAGGGGAAGAACTCCGTCCAATGCCCCCAACAGTAGGGTAATACGTTATACTCGTCTAGGAACAGCCTTATGACGGGGTTTGAGACGTTCTTCCTTATAAGCGGAAACGCGTCTCTACCGTCTCTAAGCCTCAGGCGAAGTATGGCCGCGCAGTGGTTTAAACCTGCGGCCGGGGCGGGGGTTATGATCTCGCTAGGGTCTACCCCGACCCACCTAGCTAGATAACCGGGGTTGGCCGGTATAGAGGAGCATGTGCAAAGACCCACGACGTTGACGTTCGAATTCTTGATCATAGCCATGCAGTTCGCGGTCACAGGGTTCGTGTAGTTGAAAACCCAAGCCTTAGGCGAGACTTCTTCAAGCTCCTTCGCCATCTCGACCAACACGGGTATGTGACGGAACGCCCTCATTATACCTCCGGGGCCGATGGAGTCGCACACGGGCATGTAGATGCCGTATTTAGCGGGGATCTCTATGTCCTTCTCCCAGGCATCCACTCCTCCGACGGCTATGGCGGTTATCACGAAATCCGCGTCTGTGACAGACTCCCTCCTATCGGTCGTCTCCTCGACTTTTAGGGATGCCCCCGTTTTCTCCACAAGCTTCTTGGAAAGCCTAGCCATCACGTCGAGCCTATGCTCGTCCACGTCCATCAAGCATATCGTGCTATCCTGCAGAACCTCGGACCCTATGAAAAGCCTCATCAGCTGGGGTGTGAAGGTGCTGCTTCCACCGCCGATTATCGTAATCTTGAAGCTCATAGTTAAAAATGATTGGCCAGAATACGATATAAGCTTTTGACAGCTGAAACTCGCTGAATCGAGGTAGCGGCTCAGCCAAATGCCTTTCGTTCACAGACGTTGCTCACCGTAACTTTGAATCATCACGGCCGCTGCTTCTAACTGCGTGGCTGGGGGCTTAAAGTTTACGCTTTTCTCCATAGACGAATCCTATGGTTGCAAAGGTTTATCTTTAGAGCATACTATGTTAGTTTAAGAAGCCTTGAGTCTTGAAGGTTTAGGAAAGTCTCTCAGAAGCACGTTAGCCAAGGTTTTCAAAGCATCTAGGGTCGATAAGGAGCTCGTGAAAGGTCTGGTAAACGACCTTGTTAGGGCTCTGCTTCAAGCCGATGTCCAAGTAGACCTTGTAATAGACCTGGCTAAGAGGGTCGAGGATAGGGCTTTGAACGAGAAGCCTCCTCCAGGTGTGACCAGGCGGGAGCATATAGTCAAAGTCGTGTACGACGAGGTGGTTAAGCTTCTCGGAGGGGAGAATGTCTCAAGCCCTGTCCCTAAGCTGGGTAAGATGAACGTATACATGCTCGTAGGCCTACAGGGTTCAGGCAAGACGACGACGGCGTGTAAACTGGCCTCATTCTACCAGCGAAGAGGGTTCAGAACCGGCCTGATATGCGCGGATGTCTACAGGCCTGGGGCGTATCAACAGCTTAAACAACTTGGCGATAAGGCTGGAGTACCCGTTTACGGCGAGCCCGACGGGAAGGATCCCGTGAAGATAGTTTTGGATGGATTAGAGCTGTTTAGGAGGTCTAAGCGAGACCTAGTCATAATCGACACGGCCGGGAGGCATAAAGACGAGGAGTCCCTCATGAAGGAGGTCAAAGAACTCTACGAGGTTATAAAGCCGGACGAGGTCATTCTGACGGTCGACGCTACGATAGGGCAGCAAGCGTATAGTCAGGCTAAGGCTTTCCATGAAGCCGTCGGAGTGGGGTCTATAATAGTCACGAAAATGGACGGCTCAGCCCGTGGAGGAGGCGCGTTATCGGCTGTGGCGGCTACAGGGGCTCCTGTGAAGTTTATAGGCGTCGGTGAAAAGCTCGACGACCTAGAGGTCTTCAACCCCAGGAGGTTCGTAGCCAGGCTCTTGGGGTTCGGAGACATCGAGGGTCTTTTGGAGAAGTTTAAACGTGCCGAGCTTAAGGTCTCCGAGAAAGAGGCTAGGAGCGTTCTGATGGGGCGGTTCACGCTTAAAGACCTCTACAAGCAGATGGAGAGCCTGAGAAAGCTAGGCCCCTTGAAGTCGATTATAAGCCATCTTCCAGGGTTCTCCTATGGTCTCTCGGATGAGCTTCTGGAGGAGGCTGAGGATAAGATGGATAGGTGGAAGGCCATAATAGAGTCGATGACTGAGGAGGAGAGGGTTAACCCCAAGGTTTTGAACGCTTCCAGGGTTCGTAGGATCGCCCGTGGAGCCGGGGTCTCGGAGAGGGATGTTAAGGAGCTTATCAAATACTACGAGCGCACCGTTAAGCTCCTAAAGGCTATGAGGGGTAGAAGGTCTCTGCTAAGGGCCGGTAGAAGGACAGGTTTCAAGGTGCCTAAGGTTGATATTGGATAAGGTCCTCGAGCTTCTAAGAAGATACCGTCTCTGCCATAACTGCCTTGGTAGGCAGTTTGCCCTTCTCCTACACGGCATGGATAACTCGACTAGGGGGTTGGCTTTAAAATACACGATAGCCTTCGAGCTTCATAGGAGGGTTCTCGACGAGAAGGCGGTTCCTGAAGACGTTAGGCTGTTAGCCTCCAATATGGGTCTAAAAGAGTTCGACGACGCCGTTAAGGCGTTGGGGTTCAAGCTCGACTATGCGTCTAAGCCCTGCTACATCTGCGGCGGCGTTTTCGATAAGGTTGAAGAGGTGGTGAGCATGGTTCTAGACGCGCTCACGGGCTACGAGTTTAAAAGCATACTCGTAGGCGTGAAGTTGCCGTCAGAGGTCTGCGAAAAGGAGGACGAGGTTAGAAGCGTAGTAGCGCTTCCTTATGGTGAAAGCCTCAGGGAGGAGCTCAGCAGGGTTCTGGGTAAGAAGCTGTCTTCGATTCTTAAGGCTAAGGTCGACATGAGAAAGCCTGACGTCACGGTGGTCGTAGACCCCTATAGGATGATGGTCGAAGTAAACCCCGCGCCTATATACGTGAAGGGCTTCTTCTTGAAGCTCAGCCCTGAGGTGCCGGTGGTATCCAAGGACCTCGAGAGGGTGGGAGGCGAAACGGTCGAAACACTCATAGTTAGACCTTTGATGAAGGCTTTCGAGGCGGTGGATTACCGTTTCATAATCCCCTTCAGGGACTCTAAGAGGACCTTGATCCTCGGCGACGGTAGGCCTTTCGTGGTCAGGTTTAAACACCCTAGGAAGCGGTTCGTGGACCTAGACGAGCTGGTCTCGGAGATAAATAGTAGGGCGTCGGGGTTGATGGAGGTCAGACGTTTAAGCTGGGCTTCAAGGTCTGACGTCGCTAAGCTACGGTCTTTCAAAGGCGTCGAGGAGGCTAAGGTCTTGGTCAAAGCCGAAAAGGCGCTTAGATTTATGGGGCCTATGAAGCTAACGGTCATGCAGCTCGATAAATCCTCAAACGTATTCAGAGAGGAGACGGTCGAGCTTCTAGACGTCGAAAGGGTCGGCGGAGACGTTTACCGGCTTAGACTTAAATATCGTGTAGGCTTCTTAGTCAAGGATTTCCTATCTGGAGGGCCTAGAGTTAAGCCTTCTCTCAAGGAAATCCTTAAAAGTGAGATGAATTTTTTGGAAATAGTTGAGATAAACGTTAGGGGGGCGTTTTGAAACGCCGCACTCGAAGGGTTATAGAAGTAGGACTAGAAAGCTGTTGCGTTTGAGGAGAGGTGAGAATCCTCTTAAGGTAACCCCTATACTCAGGACTTACCAGGTGGGCGAAAGAGTCGTTATAGACATAAACCCCTCTATCCATAAGGGTATGCCTCATAAGAGGTTTCACGGTAAGGTGGGAGTCGTCGTAGAGAGGAGGGGTAGAGCGTACGTCTTGAAGGTCGGTGTTGGGGGTAAAGACAAGATAGTTATCGCCAGGCCTGAACACCTTAAACCCCTCGTCCAGTGAAAGAGGTTCTCCCCCCTTCTTGAGAGGTGATATGCACGTCTATCCGGAAGATTAGAGAGACGGATATTACGATAGCTGAAGCGTATGAGTTGCTTAAAGGTTTAGAGGAGCCTAACCCTCTTCAATCTAGGGTTCTAGATTATGCGCGTAAAGTGGCTAAGGTAGACCCGTCTAAAGCGGCTGAGCTCGTGGATAAGCTTATCGAGAAGTTCGGTCTGGAACGTGATAGGGCTGTTCAGATAGTTAACACTATGCCTGAAAGCATCGAGGAGCTAAGGGTTTTCTTCGTGGGGTTGAGGGGTAGGCTTATAACGACTAGCCAGCTTAACGAAATACTGAAGTTGCTTGATGAGTATAGGGTTAAAGACGTAGAGTCCTGAATCGTTTAAACAGTCTGAGTTCTAGGGGTGTAAGCTGTTGAGAGGCTATCATAGGTTTTACGAGGAGTACGGCTATGTTCTAGACATTCTCCCTAGGCCGACTAGGAGGGTTCCTAGACCGGCTCAGCTAGCCGGTAGGGCTGTGGAGCTCATAGGCGATAAGTATTTCACGCTCCTGGAGGCGGTTCTCAAGCGTGACGTATCCGTATCGATAGGTGAGAGGATTTTCCTAGGCAGAAGCCCTGAGAGTAAAGTAGCCTTCGTAGTCGGACGTCTGAGCTACTACGAGCTAACCGGCCCTGCTCAGGCCGAGCTTCCGGATGTAATCGAGAGGATAATCACGGCCAACGAGGAGAGGTTCGTCGAATTTTTCAACAAGTCTCAGCCCGTAAGCCCTAGGATGCACGCCCTAGAGCTTATACCCGGTATAGGTAAAAAGTATATGTTCACGATCCTCAGGGAACGTAGCGTACGGCCGTTCGAATCGTTCAAGGACATAAAATCCAGAACAGGGATCCCGGACCCTGTGAAGCTCATAGCCAAACGGGTCCTGGAGGAGCTTATGGAGGAAAGGCCGAAATACAGGCTCTTCGTTAAGGGTTGACGATTCCCATGACGGCCATGCGGCGGCGTCGGGTTAAAATGCTCGGACGGTGTTAAGTTTTCTGGAACCGTAGATATGTCGCTTAGGGATGTCGTGAGGAATCTTATAAGAGCCGGGGTTTTGACGCCTAAGAAGCTTCTAGGCCAGCACTTCATGGTCGACGAGCGTATCCTATCCAGGATGGTCGACTATGCCTATGTCTCGGGCGATGACGTGGTGTTGGAGGTAGGTGCCGGTCTAGGTTTTCTAACCAGGCTGTTGGCGGAGAGGGCTAAGCTTGTGTATGCGGTCGAACTGGACCGTGGGCTTGCCGAGTATCTGAGGTCTAGGTTTCCAGAGGGCTCAAATGTGAGGGTTTTAGAGGGGGATTTCCTGAGGCTTAGGGTTGAAGGCTTCGACAAAGTCGTCTCAAACCCTCCATATGCTATATCGACCCCCATGATGCTCAAGCTCATCGAGCTCTCCCCCAGGGTCGTGGTTTTAACGCTCCAGGACGAGTTTTCACGTAAACTATACGCCAAGCCGGGTAGCCCGAGCTACGGCCGTCTAACAGTCTTGACGGCTCTAAACTACCGAGTCGAGGTTCTAGAGCGTCTTTCTCCAAGCGTCTTCTACCCAGAGAGCAGGGTGAGAAGCGTTCTCATCCGGCTTATACGCAGGTCTGACGCATTAGAGCCTCGGAGGCTTGAGGCTCTGAGGCTCGTGGTCGACCAAGCCTTCAGCCTTAGGAATAAGACGTTGAGAAACTTCGTCAGGAGGGTTTTACCCGACGCTCCCCTACGATGCGATTTAGGAGTTAGGGTTTACCGGGCTCCTCCTGAGGTGTTTCTAGAGATCGCGGATGCGATCCTTCGAGGAAGAGGAGATGTTTAACGTTTAAATATGGCTCGGATGTTAGGTGTGGTGGTGAAGGGCTTTGAGGGCTAGGAACTACAGGAGAATCTCGGGCATGGCTTATACTAGGAAGGAGTATATCGGCGGTTCTCCGCATCCTAGGATAGTGCTGTTCGAGATGGGGAACCCTAAGGGCGAGTTCGAATATGAGGCTAGGCTTATAGCCCTCGAAGACGCTCAGATAAGGCATAACGCCTTAGAGGCCGCTAGGATGGCGGTTAACAAGCTCCTCGAGAGGAGGTTGGGTAGGCAGAGCTATTTCTTCAAGATAAACGTGTACCCGCATCACATTCTCAGGGAGCATAAGATGATGACAGGTGCCGGTGCGGATAGGCTTTCGAAGGGTATGAAGATGGCCTTCGGTAGACCCGTAGGTCTGGCCGCTAGGGTTAGGAGGGGTCAGAACATCCTGTTCGTCCGGGTGAACAAGGAGAACCTGGAGCTTGCTAAGGAGGCTTTAAGGAGAGGCGCTAGTAAGATACCTACGCCGACTAGGATAATGATATTTCCGGTCGCTAAGGAGGCTTAGCGTCCCATCTTTAAGGCTTTGGAGGTGTGTTCAGGATCTTCAGGCTTGATGAGGATAAGGTTCTAAACGAGGTTTTATCCAAGGGTTTTAAACGCGTCCTCGTTCAAGCCCCGGAGGGCTTAAGGCCTCATCTTAAACCCATGGTCGATAGGCTTAGAAAGCTGGGTGTAACCGTTTTCCTCTCAGGTAACCCGTGCTATGGTGCATGCAACTTAGCCATCAGAGAAGCCGAGATGCTGAACGTAGACCTGATAGTCCACGTAGGTCACAGCCCCATGGTTCCCTCGAGCCGTATACCCGTCGTGTACTTGGACGCTCAGTATACGGTTCGAACGGATAGATGCCTCGAAAGGTTCAAGGAAACCCTCCTAAGGTTCCGTAGCCTGGGCCTGTTCTCCAGCATCCAGTTCATCGGGTACCTAGAGGAGGCTCGTAAGACTCTTGAAGAGTGGGGTTTGAATGTGTTCATAGGACGTGGCAGCGGCGTGAAGTATGCCGGCCAGGTCTTAGGATGCAACTACACCTCACCCCTAGAGGTCGAAAACCGGGTAGATGGTTTCCTCTTCATAGGCGGAGGCCTATTCCATCCCCTCGGTCTATCCCTACTCACCGATAAGCCTGTGATGGCTTTAAACCCGTTAACATGCTCCTTGAGAGATATGGATGCCTTAAAGCGTAGGTATCTAAGGCGTAGATACGCGTCTATAGTCGAGGCTAGGAACGGTAGAGTGTTCGGCGTATTGGTCGGCTTGGAGCCTGGACAGTTCCGGCTCAGGCAGGCCGAGGGGTTGAAAAACCTCATAGAGGGCTTGGGTAAAGAGGCCTATCTTCTGGGTTTCAACTACTTAGACGCGTCTATGCTCGAGGCCTATACTTGGATAGATGTGTTCGTGAACACGGCGTGCCCCAGGCTTTCGCTGGAAGATTCTGAAAGACTGAGTAAGCCCGTACTAAGCCCGGCCGAGTTGCTTGTGGCTTTAGGGCTGATGAGCTGGGAGGAATATATCGGTGAGCCGTCTCAAACGTAGACACCTCGAAATCGCGTTGAGTAGGCTTCGCGGTCACCCATCGCCTAGCATACTTCTCGAGCAGTATACCATACCGGCCGACCTGGCTGTGAAGATCCTAACCCTAGCCGCCTACAAGTACGACGACATAGCGGGTAAAGTAGTCTTCGACCTGGGATGCGGAACCGGTAGGCTGGCTATAGGGGCGGCTCTCCTCGGAGCTGACTACGTGGTTGGCTTAGACATCGACCGAGTTGCCCTAGATGTAGCTAAGCTTAACGCGTATGAAGCCGGTGTCTCGGATAGGGTCGACTGGGTTCTATGCGATATCGCTGTGTTCCAGAGCTCATGCCACACAGTCCTACAGAACCCTCCGTTTGGAACGAGGTTGAGAGGTGCAGATAGAGTTTTCCTGGAAAGGGCTATGGAGATGGGTAGGGTCGTCTACACGATTCACAAGAGCGAGACTGATGGGTTTATTAGGAGGTTTGTAGAGGATCATGGTGGTTCAATATCTGCCGTGTTTAAGGCTATGATGACGATACCTAGGGTTTTCCCGTTCCATGAAAAGAGGGTTTACAGGTTTGAGGTTTACGTCTATAGGATCGAGGTGGTTTGAGCTTGTCTAGGTCTAAAGACGGGGAGTTTGTAACCCCGGGCGATAAGATAGGGGTCATAGAGGAGTATGAGCCTGGGTTTGGAACCTACGAGTCCGACGGGGTGGTGAGGTCTTCCCTAGCCGGTATGGTGGAGAGGGACGTGAAGAACCACCTAGCCGTGGTGAAACCCGTTAAGGAGCCTCTCCTCCCGAGGCCTAAAGACATCGTCTACGCGGTCGTGTCGTCGCTGTCGGATAAGCTGGCGTCCGTGATGATAGTATCCGTCGGGAATAGGCTTCTAAGCGACTGCTTAACCGGTCTGATACACATCAGGGCCTCATCCACGAGTAGGGTTCGATCCCTCAGAGAGCTTTTCAAGCCAGGCGACATAGTCAGATGCGAGGTCTTAACGTTTAAGAACGGCGTATACCATTTAAGGACGCAGGGTCCAGGTTTCGGCGTCGTCTACGCGGTATGCTCCCTATGCGGAACCCCCCTCGTCAGGAGTAGAAGAGAGCTTAGATGCCCGGTATGCGGTAATACGGAGAGGCGTAAGACCACGAGGGATTACGGCTCGGTCAGGTTGAGGTGGTTGATTTGAAGCTCCGTGTCTTAAGGTTTACCGATAGGGAGGTTAAGCTCGAGGTCGAGGGTGAGGGGTACACGTTTCTAGGCGCCTTACAGGATATCTTCGTGAACGACCCGAGGGTCGAGTTCGTAGGCTATAATGTCCCGCATCCCTTGATATCTAAGGCGACGTTTACCCTCAGGGTTACACCTGAAAACGACCTGAGAGACGTTCTGAAAACGGGTGTTGAAGCCTTGAAAGACCGTTTAGGGGAGCTTGAGAACGTTTTTCTCGAAGCCCTTAAACGGTGGGAAACAAGATCCTAGGAACGGTCGTCGTTGAGGGTCGAAGAGCTTCTTAGAGACAGAGGTTTAGCCGGGTTCGGAGACTCTTTGGTAAACTTCCTCTATAGCCTCGCCGCTACGAGAAAATACGGTAGACCTATGGGTTTGAAAGTAGGGAACAGAGCCTTAGCCGAGGCCGTTAGAAGGTCTAAGTTCCGCGAGCTTCTACCTAGAAGGGTTGACAGGAAAACTATGGGAGACTACGCGGAAGCCTTGATAGCCTATGCATGGCTTAGGAGACTCGTGACGACCGACTCCTGTGTAGAGATTCTCGCAGAGAACGTGGACAGCCCGGTCGATGCGTTCACGGACCTCCTGAAGACGGTTATGGAGGCGTTGAAGGGCCATGAGGGTGAGGACTGTTAAAAGAGAGATCCGGGTCCTCGGTCTGACGAAAGTTCATATCGGAAGGAGACGGGACGTTCTAGGCGTCGTCTACAGGGGAGGGCTTTTCATGGATGGCGTCCTCTACTTCAGAGGAGACGACGTCGAAGCCTACGGCCTCCCCGGTTTGATAAGGAGGAGTAGGCATTACCCCCAGCTCAGGGTGGTCGTCTGCAGAGCTGAGGACGGGTTCGACTGCAGGAGACTTTGGAATGAGACAGGCATACCTGTCATACTTCTAAACCCGGACGGAAGCTTTGAAGCCTACGGCATAGAGGAGCAGGTGGCGTCTAGGGTTTTAAAGGTAGCTTCTAAGACGTTTCCGGAGCCTGAAGCCCTGAAAGTGGCCTTAAAACTCAGGAATGCTCTAGAAGAAATGTTTAAGTCTAGGTGATATCCATCTTAGATGAGGGGTCTCTTGGACTTCTGTCCTAAATGCGGAACTAGGATGAGGGTTAAGCGGGTTGAGGGCGGTGTAAAGCTCATCTGCCCTAAGTGTGGTCACGAGGAGTTTAGGAAGACCAAGGTTCTACAAGCCAAATATGAGGTCTCTCCTGAAACCCGTAGGGAAGCATTAACGGTTCTGACGGGTGAGGAGAGCGAGATATCCACGCTACCCACCACACAGGTAGAGTGTCCTAAATGCGGATACGGGGAGGCGTATTGGTGGATAATCCAGACCAGAAGCGCAGACGAAGCCCCCACCCAGTTCTTCAAATGTAAGAGATGCGGATATGTATGGAGAGAATACTCTTAACCCTCATCCTGACGGCTATCTTTTCTGGAAGTTAAGCCTCACGGCATAAAGCTGGAAACCGTTAATAGAGGGTTCGGCTCCAAATAGTAGAGGGGGCCCGTGGCGCAGCTGGATAGCGCGTCGGCCTGCGGAGCCGGAGGTCCCGGGTTCGAATCCCGGCGGGCCCATCTTTCTCTGAAATAAGCCTATTTCCAGGGG
>Ga0180302_10000355_pt1 | contig 19383 bp, 22 predicted proteins | sample GuaBasSediGuay17_FD_121794 | JGI IMG/M metagenome (GOLD analysis project Ga0180302, IMG submission 121794) | Subseafloor sediment microbial communities from Guaymas Basin, Gulf of California, Mexico - Guay17, Core 4571-4, 12-15 cm | ecosystem: Environmental > Aquatic > Marine > Hydrothermal... | reverse complement strand
TCTATGAAGGTCTGTAGAGGGATTCCTGCTAATTCGGCTGCCTTGCCGACGCTTATTAGCCCACGTCTAAATGCCTCTATCGCAATTGCTAATCTCACGTCCTTTTCATCAAGCCCCTCTGGCACCTCGATGCTAACCACCTTCACCATTTTAACGCCCTTGAAATAGATGCCCTCAGAGGTAATTAAAGCTCACCTTAGTTACATCACCTAAAGGCTGGCTCCCTGTGATACGCAAAGAAGAGGGTCAGGCTACTGCTGAGCCTGGCATTAGAGCACATGATGACAGAGCTAAAGCGCAGACTAGGCTGGGTGGCCATCGGGCGGAGCTAATGGGTAACATCAATCTACCTTTTTGAAAGCGTCTTCTGAGAGGCTCCGAAAATTTTAAATAGCTTAAAGACTTCTATCCAGAGGCGGACTGCCCCCGCAAGCGCAGGACTTCTTGGGATGACAAGCTAGCGGGGGTCTGGATGAAGCCACCTTCATCTAATCTATGTTATCGAAATTCAAAAACACATATTTACCAGGTTCGTCCTCTAAGCGCTTGACCAACCTGTCCTCTATCCCCCTCAGGTCAGCGTGAATGGTCTCTACCTCTACGTCATCTCCGCCCGTGAGGCCGAAGCCCAGGGCAAGCTCCCTTCACTCCCTCATGCTGGTGGCCAGGGCCTTTACCTTCGGCGTATTAAGCTTGTTGACGTCGTAGAGTTGAGGGCCGAAGTTCTCGACCGATATGATGTCCCTGTCCAGCAGAAGGGCTCTTAGGTGCACAGGTATGAAGGCCAAGAGAAAGGCCATGTAAGATCCTATGCCGCCTGCCGTGGAGACATAGCTCAGCTCGTCTAGCTCCCTGGCTTCCCAGGGTTTTATCGCGAGCTTCACGCGATGGTTCCCGGGCTCGCTCTTCCTCGTGATCACCAACTGCGGCAGGACGAGTTCTAACAGCCTCGTGTAGAGTTCCTTAGTCCTTAAAGGCACTTTGAATGTGATGTGATTCCCCCTCCTGCCATCCTCGCACTCCTCAATGATCTCCTGGGGCTCTATGGGCGTGGAGCCCAAGAAGATAAAGACATCCTCATCTAAGACACCGTAAACGTCCACGGTGATCGTGAACTCCAGCCTCCTTATCCGGTAACTCCTCATCATATTTAGCCTGCAGATCAAAGCGTCTATACCAACCGCCAAGAGGATGGTGGCTAAGAGCTGCTTGCCCACGCTAAGCTCATCTGGCCCATCCGCCTCGCCAGGCGCCTCACTAGTCGCAAGGTACATCGCGCTACCTGACCTGCTCCAGCCCACATGAGCACAAGGGCCCTTGGACTGACTAGGGCAGTTCAAGCAGACAGATGGGGCGCTGGGCAATGGAGGGCCTATCTTGGTTTCAAGCCCCATCCTCTTGAGCACCTCGTTGGCTAACAGGATGCTTAGCTCGTGATTGGTGCCCAGCCTCCTGAAGCCCAGCTTCTTAGCCGCCACTAGGGCTGCTAGCACGGGCACAGCATAGGACTCATCAGCACCTTCAGGCACCACTATGTTGAGATCCGTATTCTTTATCAGCCCCGTCTTATAAACCCCCATGAACCTCATAGACTCTGGCCTCAAGGCTAGCCCCTCACGAAACGCCTCTTGAGGGGCTCTAATAGCTTCTTGAAAAACTCCTCCCTGCCCATGCTAACTACGTAATCCTCGTTCGGGAGAGGCCTCGGATCTCTGAACGCGTTCTTTGGGTTAGAGGCATTCAGCAGAAGCCCCCTGCTCCTAGCAGTAGTCAGGTTCGGCAGAATATCCTTTGACCTAAGGGGCGAGGGATATGTAAGCGGCAAGGTGTCCCTCCCACCTACGGGCGATGTGGCGAGCTGGGAAAAGGAGACGGAGGTGCGGTGGGAGGTTCAGCCGGGTAGGGTCCCCAGGGTCATCAAGACCTTCCCCTGGGCGTCCTTCAGGCAATTCTGGGCCATCCACGTATGGGACATGGATTATGAGAAGCAGCAGCTCCTAACCTACGGCATAGACAACATGGAGCTCTATGTGGCTCACGATGAGCCACATAGAGCCTCTTCTCCTCAAGTCGCCTACCTTCGCCTCGGAGGCCAACCCGACCTGGACCGGCTCACGGGCCTTGACGCCCGTGATAACGAGGTATTCACGGACCTGTGTATAATGACCAGCCATTCCGCTCCTTCGACATCTATCTTAACGAAATTGACCGTCCTAGGCTTATCGCTGAAGAATTCGTCAAGGCTTGTGGTCTCGACCTGGACACGGCTCAGGCAGCCATGCTTAAATAAGCTATGCCCGCCTGCGTTGTTCGGCGTGAGGTACAGCATGGCCTTTCCCGTCCTGTCCATTACGGCCTTGTTCACCAGGATCACATTCTTCAAGCCGTTCAGCTTCAAGTTGCGTTTTAAGAGCCAGAAGTTGAAGGGCTCCGGCTCGAAGGCATAGACACGCCCCTGGTGAGCCAGCCTGGCCAGTATGAGCGTGTGGATACCGAAGGTAGCCCCTATGTCCAGGACAACGTGGTGTGGCCTAACGTACTTCTTAAAGCCCCTTATGACGTGGAGTTCGTAGCCCTGGCGCTTCAGCTAGGGCGTTATGTACCTGTCCCGCTTGGGCACGTACATCTTCATGCCGAAAATGGGCTCGGTTATCAGCTCCACCCCGAAGTGTTCTTCAGCCGGGCTCATCAATCCCTTCCTCCCCCTATAACTATCCAGGGCACAAGCCTTACCTCCAGCTCCTTACGGCCACAGGGATGGCTGTACACGGGCTCCTCATCGGGCGTGTAGGGCTTCCCTAGCCCCTCCCCGTGGTCGGACGTAATGACAACGGTGCCCGTTTCAACCAACATCGGCAGCATCATCTTCACGCTTCGGACCACTAGCTTCAACGTTTTACTGTATGCACCCCACAATATACCAGCCTCATGCAGCTCCTTGTAACACCAGTACACCTGTGTACCTGGTGTACCCACAGGTACACAAGCCCGGGGGTCAGCTATGAGCGGGTGGTGGGGCTGGAGGTACCAGAGCACCACCCTCTTGAAGCGTGCTAGGCGTGTTATGTTCCTCAGGACATAGCCAGTTATATAGGCTGGGGGACAGGTCCCGAGGTCATAATCGAAGCCGACATCTATTATGTGGTCAAATAGGTCCTTGCGCCTCAGCAGGAACGGGTGGCCTGTTATCACGCAGCTACCGGGTATGGGCCTGAGGTGCCTCAGGAACTCCACCGTGCAACTAGCGGGGCTCAAGCGGGCCTCAACACGGCCTGGCCCGGGCCAGGCCTCCAACATGAAGTCATACCGGCAGGCGTCAAGCACCACCAGCCACTTCCAATCCACCTCGAACAGGTCCATCTCCTTCCAGCCCTTGCTCATGCCCTCACCGCCCCCACGATACGCTCCCAGATTTTGGGGGCTATCCTCGACCACTTAAACCTCTCCAGCTTAGACGGGTTAGACGGGTCGGGCGACCTGGGCTCCCCGGACAGGACCCCAACCAGGTCCTCTATCAGCGCCTCCATGGGCTTGGGCCTCACGAACACACCTATGTCCTTGAGCCAATACCGGTAGCATGGGTAGTCCAGGTAGATGGGGATGGCCCCGCAGAAGGCCCCCTCAAGCCCCACGACCTCGAAGCCTATATCGTGTCTCATGGCCGATACATACTTGCTCCTGTTCATGTACTCCACCATGAGCATGTCGGGTATGTTTTCCTCACGCCTGTAATGGGGCTTCCCATCCAGGCCGATGCTGCCACCTATATGTAGCATCTGACCCCCGACCCTCCTGATGGCCTCGTAGGCCTCCTCCAGGGCCTCGGTGGAAGCAACATAGCCCGTTGCCAATAGCGTTATGTCCCTGTCATCCACGGGGATACGCCTGAATATATGCTCATCCACGCCCCAGGGGGTTACCATGTATTCCACATTTTGCCAATTCACGTAGCCCCATAATCCCGTCCAGGCTGGCAGCATGTAGCTCACCACCAGGACGGCCCCCTCAAATAATCTCTTGTAGTTCAGCCTTCTGTACTCTGTACTCGGGTAGTGGGGGCGTATGAAGCAGTATCACATACTTATCGCACCTGGGCAGGCTCGGAGCCTCCTTGAACAAGCGGCCTATGGTCCTGGGGTGTAGTACGGCTTCCTCCACCTCTGGGTGCTGCCCTATGAAGTCTAGTATATGGAGGTCGGCCTTGGAGAAGTGGTTTACGAATATGACGTTATCGGGTGCGTAGCGGATGAGAGCATCACGTATCCTCCACATGGCCCGGCTGATATGCCTGTTGAAGGGGTAATAGACCTTGAGAGCCTTCATGGCCCTACCCCCAAGAAGGCTGCGTAGGTATTACGGTAATCGAACGGTCCCTAAAACGGACGCTGACTTCCTGCTTTCCTCCTCCTGCCGCGCCGTTAAGCGTGGAACACGTTCTCCGCTTATCATTTCTGGACACCATAGTAGGTAGATGGTCCTTCTAAATAAGTTTTTTTCCTGTAGCGCTCTGATAGTTTGGGCTATCTCATGGGCCGGGTATTCTCTCTCGAACTAGAAGACCCAGCCATCTCGCTGAATGACTATCTTCCTACCTGCGCCTTTCTCGCTCATGTCTCTGTCCCCTCGTGGCCATGAATAGTAGGCCCCGAAGACTTAATAGGATCGGAAGCCGAAACTCTTAAGTAAGAAGCACTAAGGTCTCATGACAGGGGACAGGCGTATGTCATATAATAAATGGAAGCCAATACGCACGGGAGCGGTGGCTCGGCTTGAAGCTAATAGTTATATCATTGCAAGTAGCTGGTACAACGCCGTTAAACTTAAAAATGCAGAGAGAAAAGTCGTTGACCTTTTTGATGGCTATCATAGCATACAGGACATAAGCGAAATGACAGGTTTATCTACTGACTTTGTTAAAGCATGCTTTATGAAGTTAAGAAGAAAGAAATTAGCATGCCTATTAGAAGAATGGAATGTTTTGCGTTATTGCCCTCAATGTGAGTTATACGTTATGCGTAGATCTGAATGTCCAGTGTGTGGTTCTAAGTTAAAATACGTTCCATTGTCTCCTCCATGCGATCCTCGTCCCCTTTTTGGGCTTGAAAAAAAGTTTGTTATAAACCTCCTGACTAAAAATGCAGATATATCGCTTTCTCAAGATAGCTTCTTAATAGCAAATACGGTCTTCAGAGAACAGGAGAATAAATATATATGGGAGATAATATACAGAGGAGATAAACTCTATGACATAGTCTTTGATTTTAAAGACGCTTCTTTGCTGAAAGTAGCAGAAGAAGTGTACAAGGAGCATTTTAGCAAGTTCTTATATGAATGCCCTATTAAGTTAAATGCACGTTCATGCCTTAAGGGTCTTGAGAGGTATGTATATCTTGGTGATATTAGGAGCTTAGCGAGAAAGACGAAGCAGTTTATTATTAGACAACGTAGAAGACATGGCATGAAATATCCCCCACTTGTGAAATTCTCGGGAGGGAAAGATAGTATGGTATTATTAAAACTGATCGAAGAAGCGGGCATCCCAGTAAATGTGGTCTTCTGCAACATGGGGGTTGAGTGTCCGCACACAGTAAATTTTTATAAAAATCTAAGGCAAAAAATGAGGCGTGCCATAATAAAATTTTATCTCATTAACAAACCATTGTTCTGGGACTTTTTTGATGAAAGAGGTCCACCAAGTATATATCGCAGGTGGTGCCGAGAGCTTAAGTTCAAAATGATAGATAAGTTCTCTGAAGAGCTTTACGGCCAGGAGCAACATATATCTTTTGATGCTTGTAGACGCTACGAGGAAAACGAGAGAAGAGACATGTGGCTTATTCATAAAAACGAGCATTTACGATCTCAAACAATCGTACATCCATTAGCTAACTGGACAGCTCTTGATATTTGGGGGTTTTCATACTGGAAAAATCTTCCTGTTAATCCGCTTTACTTTTTGGGTTTTGAGAGAATTGCGTGTTGGTTATGCCCTGGGAATACACCACTGCAAGCATTTATGGTTTCTAAGGTATATCCCGCGCTTTCAAGGCTGTTTAAGATAAAACTAGATCAAAGAGGAATAAATAACCACAGTTGGCGTTACCAACGGTAAAATAACGAAAAACTTAAATAATCTTTAATAACCGTTAATGTAACGGTTATGGAAAACTTAAATAACCGTTAATGTACTAATGCACACCCATGCCTAGCCTTCTTTTAAAGAAGGGCATTAAGTTTACAATCCTTACAATTACCCAATGTAAAAATAGGATGTTTAAAGAAGCATTTTGAATCTTCCTAATTACGTGAAATAATCTTCCCGTTCCATAACCAGCATCTAGTATAAACCTAGCCTTTATTCCCCCGATAATACGGATTTTAAACCTGAAATATAAAATCATCTACAATACAGAGATACGCGTAAGGCTCCTCGCCAGGGTCGCGATTACCAAAAACGCCCACACCGCGAGCTCACTCGCCTCTTTCCTATTCCTCTCTGGGAGCAATCCATACACCTCGATAAGCCTCCTCGCCAGGTTTCTATATCCCGGCTCAGGTCAGAAATAGCACGTCTCATCGACATATTCGCCTTGGTAAAGACAACGTTTCCCATGCTTGAAGTGCTCCTGGGCCTGTTCTCCTCTCTTTCGCTGTGGCATACCCTCCAAACCTCATGGACATCCTATCAGTGCTCAACTTTTAAGTTTTAGTCTATGGGGTTCTGTCGCATTCGGTGTTGGTGGCTTATAAACCCCTTATATATCACTAACACGGAATTCACCAGAACCGTCTGTGGGTTTACTAGAAGCCCTTGCTCACCGTATTACTTCTTCAAGGAGTTAAAGGCCAAGGTAGAGCAGGATTAAGCCCACTATAAGTCTTAAAGAATGCTCCTCTATTCTCCTTTAGTAAGCATGCTTCGTATTGGAGTTCTACTTCAGGGCTTGAGTAAGCCCTTTAGCGATCCAATCGGGTCCTTAAGCAGAACGCCGGACTCATGTATGGCTTTCTCGTATTTAGCTCCCCAGAGCCTTATAGCTTCTTCAGTAGCCCTCCTGATCTAGGCTTCTCCGGGCCTGTATCATTAGTTATAAAATGAAAGCTAAAATCTGGCTCTTTAAGTTCTCTGCATAGTAAGCGAATTGCCTGGAGCTCTGAGCAATAGCCGACGGGAACCCTAGCAGGAGTGACAACGATAGAGTTGATCCCACTACCCCTACCGATCTCTAGCGGGATCGATCAGCATCACGCATTTTTGAGGCGAACTATCCGCCTCCAGGTATGATTAGAAAAGTTTAAAACGGCGCGTAAAAATTCTGACGGCAGGGGAGGATGGTCTCCGTACTAATTACTGGAGGGGCGGGGGTTTTGGGAAGTTCTCTCGCTGAAATGTTAGTTGGCAAGGGATTCAGAGTAACCTGTCTAGATTATGTTAGAGCTGAGGAGGCATGGAGGCTATATTCTATCATGGATCGTGTCAAGTATATATGGAAAAGCAGCTTGGATATAACAAAGAATGAGTTGCGCGATGTCGATATCGTGATAGATTGTGGTATTGGTGTTGCAGATAGGCCTCTTGGTACACTGAGTCCTTTCCATGCCACAATAAATAACATTACGCCTCCGCTAAGACTTCTTGAGGTTGTGAGGCATCTAAAAAAGAGGCCAGTCGTGATATACCCTTCCTCATTTAACTCGCTATACGGACATGTTAACAAGACATTAAATGAGAGTACGGCTCCCTCGCCCACATCAATATATGGTTGGACTAAAGCATGCGTAGAATTATTGTACATGACCTATTATAGGGCTTTTAATGTGCCAACAATCGTAGTTAGAACTGGTTCTACCTTCGGTCCTAAAGGTCGTTCAGACGAATTACCTCATAAGCTAATCCTTTATTGCATAAAAGGGCGAAATTATTTCTATCTGAGATCCCCCAGAGCTAAGCGGCTGTGGACATTCATAGAAGACATCTTGGCCTTTTACGATATACTACTTAATAAGATATGCAGCGGAGAGGATTTTGCTGGAATGATATTACACGTAGCAGGTAATAAAGGCGACAGAATAATTACTAACATGGAACTTGCCAAAATGATCGTTGAAATAACGGGCGCTAAAATAACGATAGTAGAAGGAGAGTATGAGCCTGGTGAGATAGTAGACGGCAATCCCGTAAACTTTAAGATAGACCCCTCGTTTACAAGGTCCCTACTTAATTGGCACCCCAAATATACATTGGATGAGGCCTTAAAGATCACTGTAGAATGGTTCAAGAAGAACATCAGCAGATATAGTATATAGCTCTTATTCTGCGGTAGTGAGTACATTCCACGGTGATCTTCTCTCACGCCTGAAGACTTAATAGAATCAGATGCCGAAAAGTTTAAATAGCTAGCTTATATGGTTAAACTTGACCATGAAGAGTACAGAGCTGGATGATGTCCTTAATTTCTGCAAGAAGAACAGCATCTTTTATCGACGAAAGCTCCGTTATATAGAAAATTTTGATGAATTAGTCGAACATAAAATTTTCACATATAAAGATGACATTCGTAAGAACCCTTATCAGTTTATGACAGCGTCGATGAATAATGTGCGCATCGTCTTCGCATCGTCTGGTACAACCGGCTCACCAACCTTGTCGTTTTACACATTGCGCGATCTAAGTGTAATAGACATGCTAGCATCGAGGGTCGTAAGAAGAATAAAAATCCGCCCGAGCGACATAGGTGTTATCAACGTCCCCTTTGAAATGGTAATGCCAGGTCATATCATGATGAGAATGTTGATATTGAGTGGTGCTACAGCGGTTCCACTAGGTACGTTCATGTTGGATGCTAGAAGCATTTGGGACTTCTCAAACCGCCTCAATGCAACGATCTACATGGGGTACCCTTCTGCCCTTATGACTTTAATTGAAAAGAACATCGATAGATTAGATGGCCACACCTATAGACTGGCTATTATGGGAGGGGAGGTTCTTTCTAACGCTCGGCGCAAACAATTAGAAAAAATATTAAAGATCGATATTTTTGATAGCTATGGTATGTCTGAAATATTCGCCCCGTTAGGTGGTGAATGTGTATTTAAGTGCGGCATGCATATAGCAAGCGATGTCGTGTACGCTGAAGTAGTTGACCCTAACACTAAAGAACCCGTTCTCTCTAAGAAGGTCAAAGAAGGGGTATTGGTTCTAACTCCTCTAAAGCGCGAGGGGATGTGCCTCCTACGTTATTGGACAGATGATTATGTAATATTAGATGAAAGGCCGTGTAAATGTGGAGAGCATACCCCCAGGGTTATATTTAAAGGAAGATTGAACTTTGCGGTAAACCTTAAGGATCGATTAATTACTATTCGGGACATTGAAGAGGCTGTATTAGACAGTAGCGATGACATATGGGAATATGCTGTCCTGATCAAAAACCGGGAGAAGGTCCGTCGTCTAAAGATTATAATTGAGCCGTTTTACGGAAGGACTTTATCTAAGGGCTGTCTCGACGAAATAAGGTACGCTCTGGGAGAACTATTTAATGCCGAAGTTAAGGTAGAGAGGACGAAATTTGGGAGTATTAAACGGACGATGCCCAAGAGAAAGCGTCTTTTTCTTAAAGATATCAGGACAGGAGGTTCTATATGACTAAGCGAATAGACGCTAAAAAAGGGTCTAAAGATGTCCTCATAAGTATAGTAATTCCCACATTGAATGCATCGAGTACCTTAGGAATTACCCTAAAAAGTATCTTCAATAATACCATAAAACCTCAAGATTATGAAGTTCTTGTAGTTGATGGAGGTAGCAAAGACGATACTATTCTAATAGCACGGCAATTCGATGTCAAGGTGCTTTCTTGCCCTATAAAAGGGGCCGCCGCAGCGAGGAACATAGGCATCGCGAACGCTAGGGGAGAAATAGTGTATTTCGTTGATGCAGACTGCATTCTACCGCCTGATACGTTGCAGAAAATCGTATTCTTCTTCGATAAATACGAAAAGGCTGACGGTGTTGGTGGGCCCCTCCTACCGAAAATAACCGATAAGAATAATATTATTCAGCGTCTTTCCGGTGAAATTTTTTTAGAGATTATGCGCTTTCCAGAAACTATAACAATGGTGAAACCCCGCGTTCTCCGAGGGAGTCTATTAACAGGAAATTGTGCTTATAAAAGAGAATTACTCACAAAAGTTGGAGGATTTAATATACGATTTAAAACTTACGGAGAGGACATAGAATTATGTTGGAGGTTAGCTTTAAAGGGATATAAGTTATTTTTCTGGCCTGAGCTAATTGTCTGGCATATTTTCCCTCGGACATTACACGAACTTGCTGTTCAATACATAAGATGGGGAATTGCCAGCTCTAAATTAAAAAAGAGGTTTTTTGGACGCAAACGGGTGTTTTTAGACCATAACACTTATAAAGTTTTCATTAGATCCTTTGCTAAGATTTTTTTAAGACACGATAAAATGCCGCATGCTTTAAAATGTTTTAGCGTCTTTATGCATATTATAGGCAAGATCGCAGGCAGTTTTCAAGAAGGTATAGTAAATCTCTGACATCTTACTCCCTGAGATTAGATTAATGTATGAAAAGATGGGTCAACGCGTAAAGCTTAAATAGACCTGCTCCTGTCCCTGCCTAGGGGGTTGGCTTGGAAAAGGCGGCTCAGAAGATTAGTTCGCTTGAGCCCTGCCTTAAAAGCTTAATCGAAGATCTAAAAAAACAGGCCATAGGGATACTCATCTACGGCTCGTATCTATCTGAAAGAGAACGCGCTAAGGACGTAGATTTACTCGTGATAACCGATGGGGGATTTAGATACTATAGACGACTTAAACTAAAGGGTTTTTCACTTCCAATAGAGATTGAATATATGCCCTGTCAAAGTCTTGAGTTCTTTTTAACAAGATATTACTGGTGGCCTTATAATTGGGAGTTAGAGATAGGTAAATACGTACATGGATGCGTGTTATATGATCCAAAGGGCGTCATAAGGTCGTTCGTTAGACGCGTAGCTAAAATGCCCCCTCATATATGGCTATATCTCTTTGTGCATAGAACAGGTAGATGCGTTCATCATATCGAAAAAATGCATAAACTGGTGGATGATCACATAGGACAGTCACTCTTTTTCCTTGATTTCTTAAGAGACGTTACAATGCTAAGGCTCCTTGTCATAGAGAAATATCCAAGCACCGCCATGATACATAATGACCTTGATCATCGTTTTAGAACGTATCTGTTAAACCTTATAGCGCATCCTGATGTAGACCGCTGTGAAGAATTGATTAAAAATCTTGTTGATGAATCTAGAGAAAAAATATACAATTGCTTACAAGCTAACAAATACTCAATTCCTATATACTATATAGAGGACATTAAGGGAGTAATGTTCATTAGAAACATGCTCGGCTATAGAATAAAAATGCTACGAAGTCCTTCAGATATAGTAACGAATCCATTGGGAGGCTGGAAAAACCATGAATATGTTTGGTAAATGGTATGAGATAACATGGCAAATAACTAGCGATTGTAATTTAAGATGCCCCTTTTGTAATGTACCACAACGATATAAGAGCAAGGCGAAACCCTCACTATATCACATGGAGCGTTTTATAGACTACATATCAGAATCTCTGCGAAATATCAGATATCGTAGATTATTTTGGTCAGGCGGAGAACCAACGTTATGTAAAGAATTATTTTATTTAACTCGCATCGCGCGACAAAAAGGCTGGAAAGTCGGTATGGTTACGAACGGAATATTGTTAGATAGATTATCAACTCAGATAGCTACTTCCGGTATAGATCTCATCATGGTTAGTGTCGATGGAAGTAACGCCCTTATTCATGATATCCATAGAGGGCCTGGAACGTTTAATAAAGTCATAAAGGGAATTCGTAGGTTACGTGAAACGTGTGGCAGTGATGTAAAAATTGGTTTTTCAACACTAATAACAAGCTATAATCTCTCGGACATTGCTAACATTATAGATTTAGGAGCGCGTCTCGGAATCGACTTGATATGCATCAGACCTGTATTAGTAAATAATAATTCTCCTTTTGCACTACATATTACACCTACCCTCATGAAAGAATTAAGAACTATAGTAGAAAATAAGGCTAAGGAATATGAAGGTATTATTAAAATGCAGGTTACTGATTTGTACTGGAAGCAGGTAGAAAAGCTATTGTTGAATAGAGCTACTGAAGAGCCCATGAAATGTTTCTCGGGGGTTTATTTCTTCCATATAACCCCAACAGGACATATATTTCCATGTTGGATGACAGACTCACTAAAAAGCACGATTACAATAAATAATGTTATGCGGCTTCATCCGGATAGCTTCGTGAAATATTTACGTAATTACTTCAATATCTTTATAAGAAGAATAAACCCGATTATACGTCCATGTAATAGATGTTTAGTCTTCTACAATATAGTAGCTAATGAGGGATGTAGCGATATGTTATTTATGTGAGCGAACAATTAATAGAAGTAGTCTCAAAGCCAGGGCAGGGATAGCGTAATTAATATAACGATTAAAAAGATCAACCAAACCATTAATATGCGTTTTGTCTGTTGAGGGGCCGTTCGCCCGGGAAGATGTATAACTTTATAATATAAAGCACTGATATCGCGGTTTCTAAGAGCCTCGGTTATATACCCGATCTCGAAAGCTAGCACCAATAGGCGAGAGCTAACGACATAAAGAAGCTTACATCTATTCCCCTTAAGTTTCAGAAGCAAACCCCAAAGGAAAATGTACATCGGTGCGAAGGCTAAGGGCAGTAGTATGAACATGCACTCATGTGATATTAGGAAATAATATAAACACATTAGAATGAAAGAAAAAATAATTACTGTATGCTTAGGATAGTCTAAGCTCTTCATGCCGCCTTTTCTAAGTAAATAGTAATCAGCACGTCCCCATTTAAACACACGATGTATATTCTGTCGTAAAGAATTCCAGGTCTTCGTGGTATGGTACACTATGGCATTAGGGTTAGTAACAATAGTATAGCCATGTCTCACTACTTTCCATCCTATTAAAATATCTTCGCCAGCAGCTGATATAGGGATATCTTCATCAAATAGGCCCACGTTTACTAAAACACGTTTACGATATGAAATGTTGGAAGTAGGAGCCCATGTTACCTCCTTAAAGTTTTTAGCGAAGGAGAAGGGTAATACATATGGTGTTGCTTCCATACACTTGAAACCAAATTTCTTGGCTCCCCTAAACATAGTAACTCCAGCGACTCCACCGATCTTGGTATTCACGTACAAATTAAAGTGCTCATTTAATAAATTTTTGTCCACAGTACAGTCTGAGTCTATGAAGAGCACAATATCATATTTTGCACACTTAATCCCGGCATTTCGCGCCCCCGATGATCCTCTATAACGTGGAACCCATAGGTATTTATAACCGTAATTATCACAGAGTTTTTTAATATTTTTCGCCGTATCACTTGAACTCGAATCCACGACTATTACTTCTGATTCTTTTGGAAAATTTTTAATAGCACACTTTAATGTCTCAAAGAGACCACGCAGTATGCTCTCACGATTATAAACCGGCACTATAATTGATATACCCTTGGGGGTGGAACGTATCGGCTCCTTCGACCGTTTTTCACGTAGCAAGCGGTTAACCTCCTTATTCAGATCACACGTAGGTGAAGAATATATAAGCTTTTCAGATCGTACAGTAGATTAAGTAAAATGAGCCATGGGATTTTTATAAGGAAAATTAATAGCTTTCTAAGCTCCTCCACCTTCAGGCCCCGAGAATTTAACAGGATCGCATTACGAAAAACTTATATTTTCAAATGCCGTGACTATCTATGGCATGGAACTAAAGAATGTGTTACTAGTAGACTGGGAGATAACCCAAAGATGCAATCTGAATTGTGTGTTTTGTGCTATTAAAAACTTAAAAAGTCAAGAACCCTTTATCGGTAAGAAAGAATTAAGAGTTACGGAAATTGCACAGCTCGGAGAGGCTATTTCAGAGCACGCACTTAGATTGGGAAAACATGTGTTTGTTTCTTGGACTGGGGGCGAGCCATTATTAGAGCTTAGAAAAATGCTTGAGTGCTCAAAATTCTTTAAGGAAAAATTGGAATTCGATTTAGGAATGACGACAAATGGGGTGTTATTAACTAGAGCTGTGGCACGTAAAATATTATCAACCTTACGTGTAATCACTATCAGCATTGACGGCACTAGGGATACTCATAATATTCTCCGAGGAGGAAATATTTACAGTAAAGTAATAACTAACTTAAAGATGCTTGTTGACGAGAAACGTAAACAAAAAAGCGATGCGATAATATGTATCGCTACGGTTCTTACACATCAAAATGTCCACGAGTTTAAATCGATAGTTCGCCTAGCATTGAGTATCGGTATAGACAGAATCACCATATTTCCTATGCAATATGAAAAGGATAGTACGGTATACTCACTATACGGTCTCAAAGAAGACGATATACCGTATCTCTACGAAATATACGATATAGCTAAGGATCAAAGCAATGTACATATTGATATGCCCAGGGAATATTTTGACAGAATTATCAAATATATAAATGGTACAATAAAACGGCCTAAATGTTGCTTCGCTGGAGAAAATATTATATTTATAGATGCTTATGGCAATATATTCCCGTGCTGCTCCTTTTTCCCTAAAGACTTAGGAGAATACTTTTTACCACTCTCAGATGTAGTAAAGTTGATCGCTGAGGATCGTATCAAAGCCTATATCGATACAATACGTGCTAATGTAAAATTCCTAGATAAAAGAGGAGAGAGGTACAATACCTGTGATCATTGTCTAAACATATGGAACATAAAATTATGTTCTAGGAGCGCTTGCTTGGAGGGGTGGGATAGATGATCTTCAAATACCATCGGCGTAGTTTCTCTATTAAGCAGATATTTTTGGCCTCACTTAAAATATTACAGATAATTGGAGCTAATAGAATTGTAGAAAGTGTACCAATATCGACTAATGTTAATAAAGGTGAAGATGCAATTAATTTATTTCTTACCAATCTATTAAAATATTGGAGGGAGAAACTACTGACCTCCAATACTGAATTCTCGGATATCTTGGATTTTTTAGTAGTGAAATCCGTGCAGCTCCTCGCTTTACACTATGGTTACCTTAATGAAGGAGGAGCGCTTCCACCTCCCTTTAAAGAACCTCCATTTAATCCATTAGAGGTTATTGGAAGCATAGGCTTCAGGGAGGCAAATACCTCGCTATCCCCAAAGGTGGCCGTTATATGTCCTTTTGCTGTAAGAACTGCTGACGCTAAAGAAGAATATAGTAGTACGTTCTCCGAATGTGTTAAGTGCCTTACGACAATTAGATATCTTAAGAAGATCGTAATCGTCGGGAGTAACATTGATTCTGCTCTCTATCTACCTACTAGCATTAAGGAGAAAGTGGACGTGATAGAATTAAAGCGTGATAAAGGGCCAGCGCATGCACGAAATATCGGTATAGAAATAGCTTTATCATCAAATTGTAATATAATAATGTTTATGGATCACGATATCGTTATCACAGAGCGTGAGGGAATAGAAAAACTCGCTAAAAAAGCCTATTCATATCAAAGCATAATGGCTCCCCTAATAAAGAGCTACGGTGCATCTTGGTTTGATGCTTTTCACGATTTTGAAGGGACTCTCAATGGAAGGTACATATCCATTAAAACAAAATGGCCACTATTACTGTATGCTACGACATGCTGCTTAGCTGTACCTGCAAGTATTTTTGAATGCGGCCTGAGGTTTGATGAAACTTTTAAATTAGCCGCCGGAGAGGATATCGACTTGAGCTTAAGGGCTGTGATGCAGGGTGTGCCCATAATAGCTATAAATGGCATCGTAATAAAGCATAACTACGGTTACATCGGTCAGCAAGACGATATTCACCTATTTATAAATAGATACGAACGTTATGGTAGAGGAAACGCCACACTACTAAACAAATATCCTTATTATTACAAGTTATTGTCCGCGTCAACAGAGCGACAGACTGTGCATGTGTTTCGACCCATTCATCCTATTCCCCAAGCAATAAGAGAAATTTATAAAAATATATTAATGGGAAGATGACGATAGTATCTCACATCACAGAGAGTTCATAGACCACCTAGACCGCGTGAGTATCCAAGAAACGTAGTATCAATTATCATGGCAACTAGCTCAAGATCCTTAAGAACCCTTTAAATAAGAACCCTTTGAATCCTTAAGAACCCTTTGAATTAAGTTTAATATGTTGGTAGATGGAAATGTTATAACGCTAAAGGTATGTCTAGAGGGTTCTGTTGAATAGCGCATAAATTATGAGCGCGAGAAGCTAGAAACTCCTCTATTCAAAACGCTTTTATAGATCCGGACTTTTTCTCAGCATGAGGGTGAGCAGATGCAGAACGCTAAGACTTCATGCTTTGTGTACCCGGATGTAGCAGATCGCATAATTAGGAGATTTATAGAGAGCTTCGGTGATGAGGCTTGGCGTATAGAGGAAGAGTATGTTCTCCATGAAGCACTGCGATACATAAACGATAATATGGTAGGGGTTAGGTTTATACTAGATGCAGGTTGTGGAACGGGAAGATTATTTCACGTAATTAGGAAGATTCAAAATGGCGAAGTGCTCGGCGTGGACATAGACCCTAGCAGGCTAGCTAGAGCTTCCGCCGTAGCGCATAAGCTAGGTAACAATATACATCTAATATGTGCTGATCTTTCGAAATTATCCCTAAATATAAAATGTGACATTATAATATGTTCTCATGTCCTGCAGCACGTTAGTAGACGTTGTGCTATAGAAATATTAAAGAACTTCAGAAGGCTTCTTTATAAGCGAGGACTTCTCGTTTTAATGGTGTCAAAAAGTCCCGGTAATGATTATTATTTGGTGGTAAAAAGCGCGGGCAGGACGTGATAAGTCAAAAGATAGATGCAAAAACATTTGATAACTTATGCCTTAAAAATAAACTCGGATTACTTATGGTGCGTAAATTCGATATACTAAAGCTTAGACAGGACTTGAAACGCCTTGGGTTTGAGGTACTAAAGGTATATTCATATCATGTGAAATTTCCTTTTAGACATCTTAGACACCCTATCTTGCATTGGATAATTGTAAGGATTGTGAACTTAATTCCTTTCTTTAAAAGAAAGCTAGGCATAGATGCATTGATAATATGTAGGAGGCGATGAAATACTTGATATAGCCCTTGCACCAGTAGCTACCGCCTTTATTCCACTAGGTCTCTGCCAAGAGAAGGCGGTTGCATCCGCACGTAAGACCACCTCTATCTCCTAAGACTTCTCTGGATACCCAGCTGTGAGTGATATAGTAAAGCTTAAAAATAAAGAGGTCCGTGGAAGCCGTGAGAGGAGAAACGGAGCAGGGAGAGTGGGTGCGGGTGCCGTGGGAGGAGAAATGGCGTATAAGGGGGCTCGCTACCCGCCTTAGTAGAAGCACACTAGAATTGAATACGTTGGAGCCCGCTACATTATTTTCTTTACATCATGCTGACTATCGTCCGCTCTTACCGACTATCACCGATCATTTACGAGCGACACGGATACCGGGGGCTGCACCCCGCACAGACTTCGAGCCTGACACGCTTGAGCATGCGATCTTGGAATGCCTTTACGAGCGGTATGGATATGACATGTCCCCGCTCGAGTTGGAAGCAAGGCTAAAAGCCATGTTGGAATTAACGGTCTCTGAGGACAGGTCTTGGCTTATGGGCGAACTGCGCAGGAAAGGATTTCAACACGCGCTTGAAGATCCACTAGCGATAGAAAATGCGATACGACGTATACTTAGACTCCCGAGCGTAGAAGAGGAACACTTACAAATGTACGACATACACTCGAACCTTCGCCGACGTTTAGAACAAGAACAAGTAACATTACGGCCATCATCTGGGATTAGATCAGAACAAAACGAGCTCTGGAGCCTTCCTTCAGATCATAGGAAAACTCTGTTAACCAGATCAAGCAGATCGAGCACTTTAAACTTGTCAAGCACCATAAAATCCTCAGGCCATATTTCCATCGCCTTTACCTGTCCCCATTGTGGTCATAGGATAGACGTCATTGTTCCTAAGCCGCCCAAGAGTAATTTACTCAGCAGGCTTCTTCTAGGTAAAAATTACATCTATCAAACACTAACTTGCCCGTATTGCAAGGAGAAGAGAGAGGTCATGGTGGGTCTGATTTTTAAGCGCAGGAAGGTCGTGACCATCCAAACATTTATTCACTTAATTGTATATGAAGACGGGACGTGGAAAGTGGATGATTGGAAGAGAGCTATTAGCAATCCCTGGTCAGGATAAAAATAATAGCTCAAGTAAAAGATTAATCGAGGGCTACGGCCCTCGGAGTTGAGGCACGTCCTTACTCTCCAAGCGGAGCTTACCACTCAGCCAGCTTCGCTACCATGTTTAAAGGTTGAGGTGCTAGATGGTGAGAGAGCACTACCGACTTAGACATACAAATTACCTAGCCTAGGTATAGAAGTAAAGAAATTTCCCAGAGCACGATTTCCCATAAACATTGTGAGAGCACACTTAATAACTAACTACGTGGTTCATGGCGGTAAGGCGATTAGGGCTTATGATACGCTTCTACTGCCCGAGGCTGAGAGACATAAAATAGCTGAGGAACTTGGCGTTACAGAGGAGAAAGTGAAGAAAGCTCTGTTAAGCTATGTGTCCTCAAGGGGCCTGAGCTTAGTGTCATTGGTATAAGGCTTGATGAGGTTAGGGCTGAGCTACATGGCAAGAAGGCCCGTGTTAAGGCTTGCATTATGGGTATGTCTGACCCCATGGTCATCCCAAGGCTCCTTAAGATAGATTGCGAGTGTGGCTATGGAGATGTAATCGACCTTCTAAAACTACCCGTCTAACCGTAAGAAACTTAGCCGCATAATGTTAAGGCAAGATGAAGAAGATAATAGCGCTTGATGTATAATGCAGGAATATTCCTGAATCATTCCGTAGCTGGTCCTCTTACTATAGCTAAAGCCCTTTAGGAAATGGTCGGAAGTGTGAAATTTCGAGGAACAAATCCATTTGGAATAAAATTTTAGGTAAGTCCCGGTCCACCACCCTCCACGGCCCGTAATGTGCCATAACGGGCCTCCCGAAGAAGCGTCGTGATCGTGCACTCAAGGAGATGATGAGCAAGAGCCTAGTGGTCTTCATATCGCATGAAGACCAAACATTTAAGCGCCAGGGCATGAGGTAGCCGGGGGAGGTGCGCAGGGCCTGTCAAGGAGAGGGGGCTGGCCTGAGGAGCTTGAGAACGTCCTGAGCAAGCTCCCGCCCCGCAT
>Ga0180302_10000354_pt1 | contig 19400 bp, 23 predicted proteins | sample GuaBasSediGuay17_FD_121794 | JGI IMG/M metagenome (GOLD analysis project Ga0180302, IMG submission 121794) | Subseafloor sediment microbial communities from Guaymas Basin, Gulf of California, Mexico - Guay17, Core 4571-4, 12-15 cm | ecosystem: Environmental > Aquatic > Marine > Hydrothermal... | reverse complement strand
CTTTCTTAATAGTAAGGTGATGGAGTTGGAGATCTTCTGCGTGTTGATGGCCTCACATTTTGAGTGCCAGTTTGATATCCTCAGCTGTTATCGTTTTTCTCCCAGCGTGTCTGGCGATGCTCACGGCCTTCTTCGCTATTTCCATTGCTTTCTCCTCGAGAACAGCCACCATCTTTTCAACAGCTTCTGCGCTCACCCTCTCGGCTCCGGCCTTTCTAATCAACCTGTCAACCGGGGCTACGGGTAGTTCGGTCAAGCACATCACCTCAATCTCAACTTCTCTGCTTAAGAAAAATGTTGTTTTGTATATATAATTTGCTAGATTTTTCACTTCTACGGCTCTACTCGTTCCTCGGAATCGTCTTGGTGGGCTCGGTGTGAGCTCTAGTTATTTTTATTATGATATTCTCCAAAACCTTTTTATCTTGACGAATATCATAAAACATGCACAAGGACGAGGTAATCCTCGTACATCTGGCCCTGTTCTACGTCAAGCAGTTTTTGGAGGCTGCTGGAGTTAAGCGTTTTCAGGCGTATGGAGAACTCGGCATCCTGCCTGCACACGTCCACAGGAGCAAGGCACACCACGAAAAAGCAGCCATGCTCCTGTGCGTGGAGATTCTGAGAGTGCTTGGAGAGCTGGAAGGTATTTCTAGGGAATTACGCGACGTTCTGAAAAAGAAGGAGTTCCTGATGGAAACATCCGGTGCACTCGTTACTTAATTAAATTTAATTTGATCTATAGACGAAGCGTTGGTCTTACGTATAACGCTTGATCCTCTCAGCGCAGCATCTGGAGGCTCTCTTTCTAAGGAGGTTTTTTGACCTTGCCTTCCTCCTCGAAAACCAGAACGCACTCCCTTCGCCTTCCTGAGAGGCACTCCTCGTGGTAGGCGCAATCAGTACACGTCTCGGCCTCACGCTCAGCCATGCGACCTACCTCTCGCCTTTTTTCCTTCACCTCCAGCCTCTGCAATTAAAGGTTTCTTTTCTTGTGTAAAGTACAAAAAACTGTGTAGCCTGTTTATAAAATCTTGCTCAAGAAAGGGGGCAATGCCCAAGAAAAAGAAAAGAAGCGTCCTGGACTACCTCGACTCTTACGCGTTACAGATCATGAAACCCCTCAAGAACGGTGAAACCACGTATTCAGACCTCATGATCAAATCAAACCTCGTGAGATCGAACTTCAGCAGGAGGTTGGGAGAGCTCTTAAAGCTCAGGCTCGTGAGGGTCGTTTACAGCGAAAGCAGGAGGAAACCTTTTTACTCTCTAACTCCTGCAGGAAAGCGGATTCTCGAGCTTCTGGAAGAGATCGAGAAAGTCTATTCGGAGCAGGTTGGAGAACTCGTCAACAAACAGTAGACGAACGCGTATTCACATTTTAAGTTTGCAGGGATGAATTTTTAAGTTGATAGGCTCTCTATCGACCATGCTCGCAAAGCCCGAAAGCCTGAGCAGGAAAGGCAAGCTGCTCGCAGCTGCCAACCTGCTCTTAATCGTACTCATGTTCTCAATTGCAGCCTACTACCACTCAATTCTGCCGGAAAAAGTCCCGACCCACTTTGGCATCGAAGGAAAGCCAAACGCCTACGGAAGCAAGGACTCGCTGCTGGTGCTTCCCTTCGCTTTCTCCTTGGCTCAGGTAATAATTCTGGTAGTGGTGAAGCTGAGGTTCACACTCGTAAATAAATATCCGTTCATGATAAACCTCCCCGCCTTCTACGCCAATCTAACAAAGCTACCTGTCGATAAGAGGGGCAGGTGGGTGAACAGATACTTTGAGGCTTTGCTGCAGTTCTCCCTCGGAATAGGTATTTACTTGGCTATCCTCGAGCTGAACATTTACGAAGGTATTAGAAAATCAAAGCCTGCCTGTCTGGTTTTACCCATACGTTTTTGTCGTGTTCTTCATGCTGATACCATTCTTCGTTATGCTCGCGAAACTAAACAGAGAGATGGAGAAGGAGCTGTAGCCCCTATCGATAGGGCGAAACAACGTCAATGCGACAATTAGTTTTACACTTACCATAGATGTCGAAGGAGGCTGTTGAATTTCACGTGAATGCACCCCTTGCCAGATACCATGCGGCTGCCGCATTAAGGGCCATTCACAACTTTGGTACGCTGTGGTATCTATCGCCCTTCTTTACACTCGTTCATTTACTATCGAGAGGTCAGAGAAGGGGTTAAAAAGCGATCAGGCAGGATCGAAAGTCAAAGCGAAGGTGAACAGAGATTTAAGATCTTAAACGATTTTTATCGCCAAAATCGTCAAGCAAAAACCTCAAATAATAAAATCGATCGTGCTCGATCTGTTTTCAAACTTATGATGTAACGTAACTTGACCATCTGGAGTCTCACGCGAACGTTACTATTAGCCTTGCGAGAAAAAGAAAACTTGTGGCAAAGATTCGATATTTCACGTAGCCAACAAAGCTGTAATTCTGAGCGAGGGTGGTACGCAATGAATGAGGGCGGAGTGGGCACATCAGCAAGGCTGCAGAAGATTTTATATTACGTTGGTGTAGCACTCGTTCTCTCCAGCGCCATTACGACGGTTTGGTATTGCAGCAGTCATGAAATTTATTTTCCCGGAAAGGGACTTATTAGAGAGATGGTTTTCTTATTGACCACAGACACACCAGTAACGCCGCTTCTGCGAGTTACGTTACCAGTTGGCATCGTCTTGCTGATTCTTTCTCGTATACTATCAAGATGATCGCACTTGCCTTGGCACCTCTGCTGGTGGTTGCCGAGGGGAGCTAGTGTTCGCGATCGAGTCGCTTGCTATGGATAAACGAAGAACAAAAATCTAATAGGCTGCTGAATTTACTGCGAAGCTTGCTCCAATTTCGAGGGTGTTGCACTTATGGTTCTCCAGATTTTACGAGCAAGCTCAACACAGCAACTATTACGAATACGATTCCCAAAAACGCCAGCACGTACCTCAGCGGTTCAATCAGACTCGCGAGGTAAAGCATCAGTCCGGCGATGAGCAGGTCTGCCAACGAAACAGGCAGCCTCTCCCTATTGAAACCGATCTCCATCCGTCTGAATCCTGCCCTCCTCTTATAGGCATAGCCTATCGCAAGAGCGTACGCGAAGAGGCTAGCGTATACGAGGGAGATGATGTACACGAAACTTACGTTAAAGGTCAACAGCGCGAACATTGCAGAAAGTAGGAATACACCGAAGGTCACCCCTACAAGAAGTCCAAAGTTCGTTCCAGCCTGCGTCCTACTCTTGGCATCTGCGAACATCTCCGCAACTAAGTCCACTCCTCTTTCTTTTGCCACCCTCTTGATCCTCAAACAGTTGTACGCCAAGTAACACCCGACGATGAAGGACAGCAGGCTCACGACTGCTGGAACGTTCAGGTTGGGCCCGACGATTCTATCCAATGCAAGGAGGAGTATGTACACTACAAGCCCCAGAAGGCCTATTACAGCGAGCTTCTCGAGCAGTCTTACGAGCGCATCCTCTACATCTTGCCCACTGTACACTCTCGTCACCTTTCGAGTTTCATTCGTTCCTGAACTGCTCTACCTTTTTATAAACCCAAGACTCGAAAATTTTAAAGTTATGAGTGCCCAGTGAACAAGTCGTGCATGAACTTCTCCGAAATTGCAAAAAGATACGAGGAGAATTCGATCGTTCAGACTTCTGCTGGAGAGAAATTGCTAAAACTGCTGAACATAGGCGAGTTTGAAGATGTCCTCGACTTGGGCTGTGGAACGGGCAAGCTTACAGCAGAGATACGAAAGCTGACGAAGGGCAGAGTCGTCGGTGTTGACGTATCGGAAGGAATGATCGAGGAGGCAAGGAAGAACGCAAGTGACGTGGAGTTCATCGTTAAGGCTGCCGAAGAAATCGACTTCAAAGAAGAATTTGACGTCATTTTCTGCAATTCAGCGTTTCAGTGGTTCAATCCTCACAAAGCTCTTGAGAGATGTTTCAAAGCACTAAAGCCAGGTGGCAGAATTGGTGTTCAGGCTCCTGCAAAGAAAAACTACTGTCCTAACTTCATAAAGGCGATTAAAGAAGTAAAAAATCCGAGATAGGCGAGGTGTTCGCACACTTCAAAAGCCCGTGGTTCTTCCTCGAAAGCGAAGGGGAATACATCGAGCTGTTTGAGAGACACGGATTTAACGCCGTTTTCTGTAAAATCGAGGAAACGAAGAGTTACCATACACCGCAGGAAGCTTACAGAATATTCGAATCGGGAGCAATAGCGGGCTATCTGAACCCCAAATACTACGACATTGAAATTGACGAAAGATACGTGAGAAGATTCAAGGAGATAGTCAGGAAATCCTTTGAAGAACAGGCTGGAAGTGGAGTTGTTGAACTCGTGTTTAACAGGGTTTATTTAATAGCGGTAAAGGAGGGGAAGTAAATTCCTTCGCTCCGCAGCGATCTCGTCTTCATAACGCAATTCAAAAATTAATAAATTTGCTTCTGTGCATGGGTGAACGATGGATGAAGGTGGGACGTGGAAAACGTTCAAGAGCGACTGGAAAACGGAGTTTGAAAATTTTAAGTTGAGTCTAAGGTTCGCTTCGAGAAAGCTGAAAGTCATCCTCGTGCTAGCCCTTCTGGCATACCTTGCGATGGCGTCTTGGCTGCTGCTTCAGGGCAAAGTCTTCCCGCTCGTACACCTGCTCTGGCCCGCTCTGTTCGTACTCTTACGGTGCAAACCAAAGAAGTACGGAGTAATCTTCAGGGGAGTTCTAATCAACGGTCAGCTCTACACCTGGAAGAACGTGAAGGGCTACGTTAGAGACGGAGATAAAGTGCGCCTCGTAATGTATAACAACGACGTTATAACCCTGCCAGCCGAAGCGGATGTGGAGAAAATCCTTTTGATGGGGGGTGAGGAGGTGGAGGTAAGGGGGACATACGTTCATGAAAGTAAGTACTTGCAGCGATCGCTACTGGAACGCCCGTCCGAATCGTGAGCGACTTTAAAATTTTATTGAGGACACTTACTATCCATTACGAAAAGTAGATTAACTCCAAACGCGAAGACTATTGTGTCCCCTCCGCAGAATGAGATCAACAGCTTACATCTTGCCAGCTTTTCTCTGCAATTTAAACAACCCATTCGGAGGGATTACGCTAGTCAAACCTTGCTTATCGAGTATATCTCTCTGCCACAGCTCTCTCATTGACCTTCATTGCGAGCTTTTTAAACGCCCTGCCCTCCAGACTTATGCCTGTATTTTTGAGGTCATTGGCCGCTAAATCTCCATTCAACGCCTTTAGCATCAGCTCCGTCCTGTTCGACTTTACGCTCTGAATTTTCTCCTTAGCAGCGTTGGCGTCAATCATGCCTTCGGCAAACAGCAACCCGAAGTAGAATAGGTGAGCTTCTGCACTTTTGTAGCGGTCTATCAGCTCTTCGAGAATTTCATAGATTTCTAATGTCTGCTGATCCCGCAGATACTGCAGGAAGATACACTTCAGCAGGTAATCGCATGCCCTGCCGGAATCAATGTATCTGTAAGCGTAACCGAGCAGACCGTACAGATTCTCGTCTGGCTCAAGCTGCACGGCTCTTTCGAGAAAGTATGCAGCTTTTTCGTAGTTCTCTTCATCGAGGTAATGCATGCCGGTGCGCATGCACGCGAAGGTGTAGTAGGAGATATCCAAGTAGTCCCTCCACTTCTCAACCGTTTCATGGATTTCCTCGATGGTGTATTCTGCCTCTTTGAACTCCTCCATTTCTACGTAAGCAACTGCGAGCTTGCTGAGCAGGGTGGCAAAGTTAAGTTCTGCGTCCTGTCCTGTGTACAGTAAACGCTGCCTTATACCGAAGGCTTCGAAGAGGTACTTTTTCGTTTTTGACGGTTCTTCCTTGTCGAGGAAGTACTCGCCCACGTATTCGAGGAACCTTGCGTAGTCCCTTTCATACTTCTTCGGGTTTGAGAGATACGTGTCCCTTGCTTCCATATAGAGTTCTTTGATTAAACCCTCGATGATGGATTCAGCGTTGTAGACATCGCAAGCTGTAAGAAATTCCTCAAGGGCTTCGAGCCCCCAGTACTCGTCGAAAAATGGATCAACGATTACTGCATCCACAATACCCCACTCGGTGAGCGATTCAACATATTCGATGATAGTTTCCGGTTTGATTATGTCTGTTTTAATGTTAGGGAAGAGCTTTTTGATCAGTTCTTGCATAATTTTGCTTGGTTTTAGCCTTTAATTCTTTTGTAGTATTCCCAGCCTTTCTCTGTTAGCTCCCAGATTCCTCGACCTGATTCTTCTGGTGGTTTAATGAACCCATCAATCTTTAGCTGGTCTCTAGTCCAGTCTACATCTTTTTTCCACCTTATTTCACCGCTTGGCAACCTCTCCTGACATCTAGGCTTCTCGAGATGTTCCTTTAAGATTTCATACACTTTTTCGTGGACGATTTTTCTTGGAGCTCTTCCACCAAGCTTGCCTAAAGCTTTAACAACTGCTTCTCTGAGCAATATACGCGGGACACATGTATACTCTTCTCCCCTATCTAGAGTAGTTTTGGTAGTCTTAGTAACACTCTCAGCAGCTTCATAAGCACTCTGGGGTGCTTCAGGTAAGAATGCTAAGTAAGGGGAGTTTCTATGCCTTTCAAGAAATCCTATCACATCCATCTCACTAGGTCTATACCCACACATTTTTTCAGTCTTATCTATGAGCAGCTCCACGAGCCTTTCATCTGGTTCAGATATTAACTCATTCCAAGCCTTAGGAAGAGTTTCTGTTATAACCGTCTGCTTCTTCTGGATCTCAAGTAATTCTTCAGCTTTGTTAATAGCTACACCTGACACGACCTTCTCCTTTGATAGAAAATCTTCGAACCTCTGGGCTACTTCTTCTGCATCCTGGCGGAGGACATCAATTGTAAAGAATTTCTTTGTTCCCACTTTCCTTCTTTTAGTGGGAGAAAGAATTGCCAGACAATACCATTTGTCAAAACTGCAAGTTTCACTCCTTCTTCGAAAGCATACATTAATAACTGCCCTTGATGGCCTTCGAGGTCGTTCCCTGTCTTTTTAACTTCCAAAAACACCTTACTGTTACCAGCCATTAGCGAGTAGTCTACCCTCCTACTCGACACACCATATTCTGGCACAACCTCATCCACGTCGAATATATTCCATCCAAGCAAGTTAAGAATGCGAAGAACAATCTTCTGCTTCGTTTTTGCCTCATCAAATCCCATAATATTTGTGGTTTTTAATTCCTTGATGAACTCAACCAATTTAGACTTGTCTACAGTCATGTTTTCACCTATTATCGCCTTCGCAAAAGATTACGTGGACTCATATAAAAAATTGATGACATTGAATGCCTGAGGTTATCGTTTCTTGTCTGCTAGCCATGGATGTATTTTTGCGTGGCCAACCTTTGCATAAAGTTATTAGATTGTCAATTTCACTTTTTCCACCATCTTTCCTTGGGATTATGTGGTGAATTTCAAGAATTGCATTCTCTGATTTTCCCCATTCGCTGTATTTCTTAGGATCGTCTTTCTTACCACAATTCTGGCATGTAAAACAGTCTCTTTCAAGAACTTTGTAATAATTCGCTGCCATTAAAACTTTGTCTTCATCTATCCCGTAAGCCCGTTTGAACTCATCCCACCAGCTCATCTTCTCTAGATAGTTTAGTCCACTTCAAACCTTTTTATTTACGAGTTGGTAGATTGCTGACTTTTTATGGTTTTTCCAACTTTTCTCGGTTTTTTCAAGCCTTCTTTCGCACAATTTTGTCGTCTCCTTTTTGGTAGTGTGGTAGTTACTCTGTTAGGTTTACGAACATTGCAACGTCTATAAACTCGAAATTTGTCTTCAAGATATCGGCAGTATCTTCATCGGGACCTATAATGATTACCTCTTTTCCGAGTTCTCTAAGTTTCATTGCCACTGGATAGAAGTCCTTGTCACCTGAAATTATTACAAACGTTTCAATGTGCTTATTTTCATACGCCGTAGTCAATATCTCAACGATCATCATTGCATCCAGCAGGGATTTGAGTTCTGTGTTCTCACCGTATTTATACTCGTACCTAATCGCAGGGATGACTATAACTCCCCATTCATACAGTCTCCTGACCACGTATGGGTTTAGGCCGGACTGTGCAATAAAGCAGACAGCCTTTGAAATTTTAAGCCCTCTTTCACTTAGATACTCCCACAGCTTGTTAATGTCGAAGTATTTATGAAACTCGAGTCCAGGCCTTTTGGATTTGGGTAAGGATTCTAATTCAGGACATCGATGTTGATAAACCCAGTTATAAATATTCTCCTCGTCAATAAATATGGCTGCGTGCCTCTTCATGTGTTCACCTCCTCAAATAATCAACAATAATCTCCTTTGGGCTCTTTCCTGTAAACAATCTCAGTATGGAGATAAATCCATGCGGCAAAGTCGTGGTGAAAACTTCCGAAGTACGGATAGCATCCGCAATTTTTGTTGAAAGCAGTAGGGAAAGCTTCTCTGCACCCTTTATTGCAAGCTCATTCTCTACACTGTCAAGCAATTTGTCTATGTCTTCATCGCTAAGATTCTCGAAATCAATGGGTGCTGAACTCTCACCTAAGTCGAATCTTGACTTGTATTCTCGAGCAATGTATCCCCACAATGCTATGGTGTCGTCAACTTTGATGTTGGTACCCTTTACGTAAACTGCATCATCCTTTACAGTTATGGGTATCCTAATGCTCAAAAGCTCTGTTCCAGCAAAATTTACCCAATCTTGAATAATATCCGGAATTACGAAGTTGGGATCTAGTGCCGAATCAAATACCGGGTCAAAACCCTCTATATTCTTGTAGACTTTCCTGAGCACCTGCAGCATTACGTCATCGCCGGATACATCCAACAATTTAGAGATTTTCTGTGTTTTTTCGGACTGTACTACAACGTCTTTCAGAGTTCTAATTTCTTCTTCCGAAAGTCCTTTGAATGCTGGTATGCCCGTTACTTCGACCAATTTCTTTATTTCTTCTGGAGAGTGCCTCTGTAGAGCTACAAGGGGAAAGCCCACGATAAACTCATCGTAGTCTACTTCTTCTAGATGCTTAGAGCTAAAACCTCTTGGAAAGAATGGTGGTAGTGCCTCAATGCGGATTACAAGTTCATTGTTCTCAAACCTAAGACTAGCATCTTGAAACTCAACCTCAAAAACCATGTATTCCAGTAGTAACTCAGATAACTTCTCAGATACGCCACTGGCAAGCATCTTTTTCTTCAAGGCAAGTTTGGCAAAGCTGCGGATTTCCTCAATAGTCTCGTTTGCCGTTCTCGCTTTGGATGGATCTGATTTAGCGCTCTCTTTAAGTTCTTCTTCAGGTAGAAATACCTCGAAAAGGATGAAACTGTCTAAACCCCTACGTTCTTTAATTCCCTTTTTTGTGTCTTCCAGCCTCTTTTTGAGGAGATTAATGGCCTCTGGGTTGTAATTTCCTGAATTTTCCATATATTCAATTATATTCTCAATCTTTTCCAAGAGTATTCGCCTAATAACTGCTGATACAGAGGACTCGTCCTTCAATGCGACCTCTATAAGCTTCACCCAGTAGGGGTACTGAAACCTCATGGGAATGGGAGCGATTCTGTAGAGTTCACATTCAAACTCCTTCCAGTAATTTCTCTTGAGATTTTCTAAAGTCTTTTTGAGTTCTACGAGTCTTCCTTTTTGCTTTAAGTCCTTTACAAGCTCTTTTAGTTCTTCTTTACTGACAAAGCGGATTTTTGTTTCTTCCGGACTATACACGGGTACCTTGTTTGATAGTGCGCAGACGTATTTTATTAGTTCTTCATCTTTGTAATCCAACTCAAATATGTTTTTGTAACTTTTATCTTGTTCCATATTGTAACATAAGTAAAATCATATATAAATTTTTCGCCAGCTGGAATCGTGCATATACTGGTAGCTTTTGCAGGAGAAACCCCACGATCGAGGTATCAACAGTCCCCAAACATGCTTCAGCCCAGAGATGGCAGCAGTCTACAGGGAGCTAACAAAGCTCGTAGAATCACAACTGTGCAAACGGGAAGTTCACTTAGTTGAACAAAAACTTTAAGTATTATGAAATCAATCAACCATTATGCCAGCAACGCAGATCGTTTTTGTTGGTCATCACAAGGAGAGACTCATCGAATCCATCAGGGCGCTGAGAGAGTATCCCGTTGCGAAGATTATCCTCGCCGTTGGCCAGCAGGATTCGAGCGGAGAAAAGAAGGCAAGGAAGATTGCAGAAGAGCTGAAGGACGAGCTTAAAACCGTGTTTGACGTAGAAATCGTCGAAATAGACAAAAAGAACGTAATGAAAGCAGCCTTGCAGCTCGCCGATCTGATAAATGCCGAGAAGGAAAGGGGAAACGATGTAATTCTAAACGTTTCAGGCTCGCTGCGAACGTTTGCCATCGCAGCTTACATTGCTGCGTGCGTAACAAGCTCGAAGGTTGTCTCATCCATCCCGCGCTACGATGAGAACGAGAACGAGGTAGGAATTGAAGAGATCGTGGAAATCCCGATTCTGCCAGTCGACTTCCCAGGCAAAGAGCAGCTTGAGATAATATCTGCAATGGACGGGGGCGTGGATTCGCTCGACGACCTTGTCTTCAGGTTGAATCCAGGGATAGAGAAGGGTTCGAAGGAGTTCAGGAGCGAGAGGTCGAGACTCAGCCATCATTTAGCGAAACTCGAGGAGACAGGGTTAGTTAGAAGAAAGAAGGTTGGAAGGAATGTTAGGATAGAGCCCACGGGCTTGGGAAGAATTGTTACAGGTGTTCTCACATGTCGGAGTTCCCGAACATAGCGCTGGTCGGTTTGGGAGGAGCTGGAACGACAATCCTGCAGAAAGCAATGGAAAGCCAGAGAATAAACGACATCGATATATACGTCGTGAACGCAGAAAACTGGCCTGAAAACGTGAGGTCCTACGGGTTTGGGCAGGTTGAAGAGCTCGTCGAAGAGCTGTCGAGGTACAGGCATGTAATCCTTACAGCGGGCTTGGGGTCGAATGGTGGGGATTCGTTGGTTTACCTTGCAAATCGGCTGAGGAACGTTGCGGCTGTTTTTGTTACCAAACCCTTCAGAGCTGAAAAGGAAAGAGTGAAAAGAGCTGAAAAACAGCTGGGGTTGCTACGAGGCCACGTTGTTGTGAAAGACCTGAATGAACTCTTAACGAGGATGCCAAACACGCCACTTGGTGCAGCCCTAGAAACGTTTGACAGGGAAATGGCAGCGAAAATCGTGGACAAAACAACAGAACTATTGGCTGGCGGAGGGGTGCAATGACCTCCATAACAGTTTATGATGGAGCAACAACAATCGGTGGCAACAAGATCTATGTTGAAGAGAACGGCAGCGGTGTTTTTCTCGACTTCGGCATGAACTTCGCAAAGTACGGCAAATACTTTGCCGAGTTTCTGAACGAGAGGAGTGTAAGGGGAATACACGACCTTATCCACCTCAGTCTCATACCCAAGCTGAATATCTATCGCAAAGACCTGATACCTTCAGACCTTGACATGTCCGCCTATCCCAAGCTCAATGCAGAAGCTGTTTTGCTGAGCCACGCCCACGTTGACCACTGCGGAAACATAGCTCTGCTCGATGAAAGCATTCCCGTCATGGCATCCCCCATGAGCATGGCAATCCTGAAGGCTATGCGGGATGTTTCGGCATCAGGAATTGGCTCTGAGATCGCCTACTTTTCATACAGAGATCCTGACGCTGAAGACGGAAGAGTGCTTTTATCTACCAAATCAAAGTTCTACAAGGGCAGAGACTTCATCTGCACAGGAAAAATACCGGACAAGCTTGCCGAATTTATGTGCTACAGGCCCGGTCAGGAGAGTAAAAGAGCCAGAAAGAAGTTTAATCCCGGAAATCTCTGCCATGTACACGATCACGATCTCTCCTTCGACATCGATGCCTACGAAGTCGATCATTCCATCTACGGCGCAACTGCTTACATCCTGTGGGGTGATTCAGCCATAGCTTATACTGGCGATATCAGGATGCACGGGAAGTACGCTGATAAATCAAGGAAGTTCGTGAAGAAAGCAAAGGATGCATCAGTTCTCATCATTGAAGGAACAAGGACAAGCAGGGAGGACGTTAACGAGTCCGAAGAGGTAGTCTTTGAGAACTGTCTGAAAGCTGTTGAAGAGTCAAAAGGGCTTGTCGTTGCCGATTTCTCGCCAAGAAATTTTGAGAGGCTCGAGACGTTCATCGAGATTGCAAAGAAGACTTCGAGGGAGCTTGTTGTTACGGCTAAGGATGCGTACATGCTCCACGCCATGGAGTGCGTTGATGGCATTTGCAGGATGGAGGATGTAAAGATATACTATGAGCTAAAGGATAAAAGTAGGGATAAGTGGGAAGAACTTGTTGTCAGGGAGAGGTGGGAAGATAAGTACGTTGACCCCACTGACATTTCAAATAATCCGGAGAACTACATACTCTGCTTCTCTTTCTATGACATGAAGCACCTGCTCGATATTAAACCAGCTGGTGGCTCCTACATCTATTCCTCAAGTGAAGCGTTTACAGAAGAGCAAGAATTCGATTTCCTTAGACTTTATAACTGGCTGCAGGAGTTTGGATTGAGAATTTACGGCTTTGAAATGGTACTGGAGGGGGGCAGGCAGGTTCCAAGCTTCATCAAGGGGTACCACGCATCTGGACATGCATCAAAGAGCGATTTGAGGTGGGTGATCGAGCAGATTGATCCTGATGTTATCATCCCAGTGCATACTGAAAATCCGGGATGGTTTGTAGAGAACTTTGGGAATAAGGTGGTTGTTTTGAAAGATTGTGAGAGCTATGTGGTTTAATATCAAATGGTGATGTTATGGAGTACATTCTGTTTTTAGATAAGGAAAAAGGTGAAGTGAGAAAAGTTAAGGTAACGGAGTTTGGCGAAGAGGCGAAGTTGCAAAGCACGATCGAAAAACACCCAGAAGTGCTCTCGATCCCAGCAGTTGGTGCAATAGTCCCATTGACTACAGAATATCCCGTCAACACGGGTTCAGTAGATCTACTCGCCTTTGATGAAGGAGGCAGAATATATCTCATCGAGACTAAGCTGCACAAAAACTACGACAAAAGGAGAGCACTCGCCCAGCTAATAGACTACGCATCCCAAATAGCCATGCATGACACGTTTGAAGACTTTAAGGCAAAAATATACAGAAAAAGAGGTAAAACTCTTGAAGAAATAGTTAAAGAGAGCTTTGGAGAAAATCGCGAAGAAATCTTGACCAAACTGGAGATATCTTTCGATAAAGAAGATTATGTACTTGTACTGGTTATGGATGAATTCGACGCCCCACTGAAGGACACGATTCTCTTTTTGAACAAGCACTTCGACCTGAGCATTATGGGCGTTGAACTTAGAAGGTACGTTCTTGACGCAGGAGGAGAAGTTTTTGTACCGACAGTTATTGGTGTAGAAATCTCAAGAAAGGGAGATAAACCCAAGACGCCCAAGACTCCTATTACAAAGGAGGAATTCGAAAAACGCTATTCTGAAGCTGGTTTGGGAGAAATTGCAAGAGAGATTATCCGTTCGTTTGATGCCGCCGAAAAGAAGTATGATGAAGTCAGGATCGTTCCAACGCCTCAATACCTAACCTTACGTATTCGTGGCGATGAAATCACTATCTCAATGAACGCTGATCCAAAAGGCGACCACAGCGTCTGGGTGAACAATCCCAATCTCTACGAGAGAGTTGGGCAGATTGGCAGAGATCTGGGACTGAAAACGAAGATCCCTGCTGGTAAAAAATTCGGAAAAGTTATCGACTTTGGTGGGGTAGATGGCATAGAGTCAATAGTAAAGAAACTCGGCGATTTGATTGATGAATTAGTGAAAATTGGGACTATGAGCCAGCAGTGAGAGGCAAGGTTATGAAAGCATACATCACAATCCTCGGCCGCTCCACGTGGGCCCTAATCAACACGTACTATGCAGTTTTAGCTGAGAAAGCATACTATCCCGACATCGTTTACGTCTTTGCAGAGGACATTTACGCAGACCAGCTTGATAAAGCTGTAAAGGGCATAGAAATCCTCTCGGAAGAGTTTGGCTTCAAACCCGAAATCAGACAGGAAATCGTCAAAGAAGCAGATTTCGTTGAAGCCGGATTAAAAATTACGTCCTTAATCAAAGACCTCAAGCAAAACAGCTACAAAGTGGCGATAGACGTAACACCCGGTAGAAAAGCACTCGTTGCCGGAGCTCTAATCTCCATCTCGAAAATCGGCGTTGATCACGTCTTCTACTTAGCAATCAAAACGCTCGACAATGCATCAAAACCATACAAGATGATTCCGCTGCAGATTCAGGAACTTAGAGACTTCGTTGAAGATGCAAAGACTTACAGAGGTGATGCCAGTGAATGAGATCGTCGTTACGAGGGATGAGTTGCAGATTCTGCTCAACATGGAGGACGAAATCAGCATAATGTACCCATTCTACAAACACTTCCAGCTGCTGACAGCGAAGCCAGAAGGAGAAGGATACAGGCTGAAGGTTTTCGCCGGCGAATACGATTTTGATAGAGAGACGGAGAAACTCGATCACTACGCCAGAGAAATGCCTGGCTATGCGGACTTCCTTGAGTGTCTGCTGAGCTCAGGAATAATAGGATACAAAAACGAGGCCGATTTCAGAGAGAAGCTCAAGCAATACAGGAGCCTAACGAAGAAGGTTTACTTCTGCCCCGACACAAACGTAATCTACCACCGTTTCATCTCAAACTCACCCCTCCTTAAGCAGAACGAGATTCTGCTCGTCGATACGGTTAAGGAGGAGATCGAAGCAGCTCTTAACTTCAAGTACAATCCTCATCAAATCTTCGAGCTCAAGAGCCTCGTGAAGTATCAGGAATTTCTGCTCGATGAATGGGTGAACAAGCGCATGAAGAGGTCGAGGAAAGCAGCGTACATCGCTTTAAGGGAGTACAAGAAGGTGAGAGATCTGGCTGTGGAGATTGAAGGTGTCGAGAAATCAACAAACGATAGCGAGCAGAACGACAGGATAATCATTAAATCCGTTAGAAGGTTCGATAGGGAGAGAAATGCATTGCCAGTTTTGCTTACAGCCGACGTATCAATGGTAGATATCTGCGAGCTTGAAGGCGTTGAGTACTTCCTCTTCGAGTACCCGCATGCGATCAGTGCCGATTGCTGCACAGCTGAACAGATGCTCGAACTCGTTTACAGCCTCGCTGTCGTTTTCGGTGTCATCAGGCTCAATTCAACCGTAATCTTTGGAGAATTCAAGGGAAAAATTAGACATGAGGAGTTGAAGCTGAGGTTTCTTGATGAGATGATGGTTAAGGAGTTTGAGAGGGACTTGAGAGTATGCAGGAGACTGATGGCTTTGGGGATAGAAAAGTGACTAGAAAGATAAAGGCCGTAGTATTCGACATGGACAACACCCTGTTCGACTTCGTTGAGGCGAAGTTGAAAGCATGTAGGGCTGTTGTTGAGTATTTAGGAGTAGGAAACGAGAAAGAACTGTTGAAATACTTCCTGAGAGGAATACACGGGTTTGAAGATTTGGAAAACATTGCAGACTACATGCGTGATAAGGGAATTTACAGCAAGGAGAAGTACGAGAGGTGCTGCAGGATCTACGAGGAGGTCAAGCTCAGCAACATTGAACCTTATCCCTACGTAAGGGAAACCCTTAAGAAGCTAAGAGATATGGGCTTAAAGCTCGCAGTCGTTACGGATGCGCTAAACGGTCACGCTTTGAACAGGCTGCGTAAGGCTGGCCTACTACACTCATTCGACGTTGTAGTTTCATCAGACATGACGGGTAAGAGGAAGCCTGAACCAGACTCCATAAAGCTGGCCTTACAGAAGCTTGGAGTCGACGCCAGAGAAGCTGTTCTCGTTGGAGATAGCGTCAGACGGGACATGGAGGCGGGAAGGAGGCTTGGAATGGTTACCGTTTATGCTGCTTATGGGGACAGAAACTTCTTTGAGGACAAGACTGGGCGAGCGGATTTTGCTATTAGAAGTGTTCGAGAGTTAATTGAATTATTGGGCGATGTTATAACCTGCAAGTCAGATCAATAATTTTGCCCTTCTTCGTTGTTTTCAAAAACTTTCAGTTAAGTTCCGGACTCTCGCTCCTTTTTTGGGTTTCATAAAATGAGAATCCAAAAACATTATAGGTTGTTTCTCCTGCCCATTACCATAGAGATTCATAGAAAATAGTACTTCTCTCGAGTGAGGCTATTCAGATACATCCAGTATAGGAGTTGGGTTATAAAGGTTATACCCCTCTTTTGGATTTTAACTCCCTTAACCTCAAACTAAATTAAAAGAGAGTTAAACAAGGATTTCTTCTAAAATGAAGTCATAAATCGCTTCACGCCTTTTTTTCAAGAAGTTTTCGAAGTTTTCAACCCTCCATAACTCTTGTTCAACTGGTATGAAGTGTTCCTCAAGAAACTCGGAGTATGCTGAAAGGTAATTCAAAGGCTCATTGTCGCCAATTTCCTTGTTTATGTAGGGATCGATTATGGTAAGGTTGCCTAAGTCGTTGACTAAGTCACTGTCAATGATATCGAACCTTGAGAGATACTCCCTCGGGAATATGTGGTGGACCTCATAATCATTTGCTTTAACGTTCTCGACAACCCTCTTTTCTTGAATAGTCCAGTCTCTTGCATGGCTCTTATAGAGTGCAATTATAAGCAACATTATGTACTTTCTTCCTTGGACTTTTATAGCCTCGGCAAACTTGTTTTTATCTCTTTCAAAGTCCTTAATCGTGAAGTGGTTATCTTCTTCAAGGCGTTTAATTAGTTGCTCAATTGGAAATCTTCCTTTAGTGATGATTCCCAAGTCTTGGTCAATTTTGGTATTTCCAGAGTATCTTCCGACGTATGACGACAGAATAAACAATTTTGCTAAGTGTTTTCTCTCTTCTCTGGGCAGTTTTTCAGGAGTCTCGTAGTCATTCACATAAAAGTACTTAAATAGTGGCAGTAATGCGTTTTGAGAAGGTATGAAACTAGTTTTCACGACTCCAAGCTCTTGCTCGAGATAATTGAGAGCTAACTGGATTGCTCTCTCGGAACAACTTACAACATCCCTAATCTCGCTTGGATTAGCTCCATATTTATCCCAGACAGCCTTTATTGCACTCTTGAATTTTCTATTATCTGAAAGCTGTGTTTGCTTAACGCCTAAATTGTGGAACACGAATCTTAGTATTGTTTCGAATGTTAAACCGAAGCTCTCTCTTGCTCCAAATTTCTTGTGAATGGCAATTATTTCATTTTTTACGTCTGAAAGTTCTTGTGGAAGAGTTCCAACAAACAATGAGAGAAACATATGCATGTTTTCGATTTTTACTCCTGCAGAATTCACCTTAACGAATATATCCGCAACCTCATCATAGCTGATATTATCCTTTAATTCATAGTAGGGGATCTCATAGTCAAGTATTTTCCGTGCGAGTTCACCAAGCGTTTTTGCGTAGTTAGGATACTTAACCATTAGTTCTTGGTAGGCCTCAACATCACCGGAGTATGCTTTCAAGATTAAAGATACGTCAATTCCTCTCTTCTCTGCACTTTTGCTTGACGAAACGAAAAGCTTGTTTCCTTTTGGATCATAGTAAACCGGCCTGACCTCAATCAATTCTCCGTTTCTCAATATTTTCCAACCATTATAAACTAAGAAAAGAGAGGTTACTCTTTGCTGACCGTCGAGAATGTAAGTATTGTTCGGTTCTTTGTTTAGGTTGTCAATTAATGGAGCGTGAGGGAACTCGTCCTTTGGTGTCCAAAGGATAATTGAACCAACTGGATAACCTTTGATTATTGAATCAAGAAATTCTTTTATTCTCTCTTCATTCCAGACAAAACCCCTTTGAATCGTGGGTATTTTACATGCTGCCCATTCTTCAAGGATCTTTCTGACTGAAATTAGCCATGCTTTACTGGCCATGAGTATCACCTATATAATCTATTTAAGGTAATGCTGTCTAAGAATTAAATGATGATAGATAAACCTTACTTATGATTCTTTCTTATAGCTCTCTTCATAATTCTCAAGTAAAAGAGCGAGGAGACTTGCCACATCTTAACACTAGCCTTCATAAGGATTAGGTACTGCTCCGTCTGAACAACTACTTAACACTATTATTCAATCCAGTAATTCATTATACATTAGTTGAACAAAAGATTTAAGTATCATAAAGTCAATCAACTATAGTGGCAGCTTGGATCTGATGGAGGAGAATACTCGTCAGCAAGGCTGTACTTGCAAGTCGATGAGCAGAACTCAAGCGAAGAAAGGAAAGGTAGAAGGATTTAGGTCAAATGGCATATAACCCTCGTGACTTGATCAGAGGTGGTTGTATGGAGGGTTTACCAGAAGATGTTGTGGGTTTGGTATTCGGGCCGTCGTCAAACACCGAGTTCAGCTTCACAGTCAATCCCGACAACATACCGAAGTTTGGTGAGTACGTTATGGCTGAGAACAGGGATGGTGAAGATGTCCTTGGCATTGTGAAGGAGACCGTGAACTTTAACAAGCTGATCATGGATGAAAGCCACTCCTTCAGCTACGTTTTGAAGAACCTCGGTGCGTCTGAGAAACTACTCCAAATGAACGATGTCGTTGTAGCTACCGCTAAGGTTTTGGGTGTGGTTAAGAGCGGAGCTGAGATCGACATTCAGCCCAACAGAGTTCCGGTAAAGCCGAGCTCGCCGGTTAGGCTTGCCAACGATAAGATTCTGAAGGAGATATTTAAGGGAGGTCACGGATACATCGAAATCGGATGCTTATTGGCGAGGAGCAGTATACCTGTTGGATTAGATGTCAAAGAGCTCGTGCTGAGACACTTTGCGATTCTTGCAGTTACCGGAGGTGGTAAGTCCAACACCGCCGCCGTCTTGATTAACGAGCTCGTGAAAAAGATGGGTGGAACTGTCATTCTTATTGATCCACACGGCGAGTACGCCACGTATAGGTTCGAGGATGGCAAGGAAAGAGATAAAGTCGTTTTGCCGGCAGGTATAAGACCAGAAACGCTTGAACCTTGGGAGTTCGCTTCTCTAGTTGGAATCAGCAGAGACGCCTCTGTCCAGAGATTACATTTGGAGAGGATGTTTACAACAGCTCTTCACGAAAATAAATCTGGAAAGGAACTTGTGGAAAGAATATTGGAGCTTACAGACGAGTGGATAAATTCTGCTGGTGGTGAAGTTGAGTATTTCGACATCAGAAACTCGCAAAATAGGGCTAGAATTGATAGACAGGACATAAACTCTCTCTCCAGAGTTAGAGAGTATGTAACTGCTTTTTACAGAACATACGGCGATTTGCTCACACAGAACGACTTGCTCGCCAATATAAAGCCCGG
>Ga0180302_10000353_pt1 | contig 19401 bp, 19 predicted proteins | sample GuaBasSediGuay17_FD_121794 | JGI IMG/M metagenome (GOLD analysis project Ga0180302, IMG submission 121794) | Subseafloor sediment microbial communities from Guaymas Basin, Gulf of California, Mexico - Guay17, Core 4571-4, 12-15 cm | ecosystem: Environmental > Aquatic > Marine > Hydrothermal... | reverse complement strand
AGAATGTCCAAAGCGTATTAATGTGTAATAGGTGCATAACTTGGCATTAGAAGAAATATTCCTAAGCGATCAAATGAAATTCATAATAGGGTTTCTAGTAGGCGCAATAATTGGAGTTGAACGTCAATTATCTGAAATAAGGAAAGAGGACAAAATTAAGATAGTTGAGGAGGAGATCGAGTTAAGGCCAGGGGTTAGAACTTTTGGTTTATTATCACTATTTGGGACGATCGCTACCATAGTTGCAATAAAACATAACTTACTAGTTATTTTATACTTTTCTCTAATAGTATCGGGAGCTCTAATCTCAATATACACCGCTATCAAATATCTGTTTAAAGATTACGGGATAACAACGCCTGTTGCTTTATCACTATCCTTTTTACTTGGTGTACTCGTAGGCGTTGGTGAATTAACTTTAGCTATAACGCTATCTGTATTGATAACATTTATCTTGACTAGTAAACGCTATGTTACAAGTTTTATTAGGGGCTTAGAGTTTAAGGAGATTAGGTCTGCTCTTGAAATTGGTTTACTCTTCTTCCTATTATTGCCTATTGTCCCAAATACGGTTGATCCCATATTCCATGCAATTAATCTTAGAACTTTTTACCTATTCTTATTGATAGTCCTTTTGCTAAGCTTTATGGCTTATATATCGGTAAAAAAGCTTTCCCCTGTTAAAGGAGTTCTAACTTTTTCAGCAATAGGAGCCTTATTTAGCTCTGAGGCTGTTACTGTTAATCTTGTTAGACTAGTTAAGGAAAACAGAGATGCAAGTGTTATAAGGGTTACATCATTAGGAATATTGATGGCTAATATGGTAATGATAATTAGAACCCTCGCATTAACATCTATACTTCTTTGGCCCAATTATGTCATCATATCTGAGTTGTTAATATTCACGTCTGCTGCATTATTCTTCGGATTTCTAGGCATTCTGTTTAGGTATCTCGAGGAAACAAATATCAGATTCAAATATGTTGAGATAGAGAGCCCATTATCATACAAAACAGCCGCGAAATTCGTTTTCGTATTCGCTTTTATAACATTCTTTGTAATTTTCCTACAAGAATCTTTCTCTGGACTAGGAATTTTAATCGGTAGCTTCTTGGGAGGGTTCGTTAGTAATCTAGCAGTTGTTTTGTCTGTATCCTCATTATTTTTAACATTTAAAATCGACAGAAGTATTGCAGAGATTTCGATTATCTTAGGAACGATCGCAGCTGTTATGAATAAAGTTATCTATGTATGGATAGAATGTAAAAACAAACAATTAATTAAAAAAGTTATACTAGATATTTTATTATTATCTATACCATTAGCAGTTATTGCATCATTATTATTACTAACTAGTTGAGGTGGAGAATGTTGTTTGAAAAAATCGCTATTCCTCCAGATGACATACTAGGAAATATATTCTTAGCGTTGGAAAAAATTTCAAAAGATGTTAAAAAAGGCCTGTTAAGGAGATCATTCATTAGAGAGAAGGAAAAAGGAGATGTAACATACGAGTTTGACATATACATCGAAAAAAAGTTTGTTGATGCAATAAGAGACATAGGGCTAGAGATTCCAGTCTTAGGCGAAGAAACAACTTATAATGGAGAGGGCGACGAGTTTATACTCATAGATCCCATTGATGGATCAACAAACGCACAAAAGAATTTACCATTCTTTGCTATAGTTTTAGCATATGTTAAAGGTAAAAAATTTTTGGATATCCAAAATGCAGTTGTTTGGGATATTCCTCATGAACGAATTTACTTCGCATCTAAGGGACGTGGAGCATTTATCACAGATGTAACGGGAACAAAAAAGATTGATGTTACTCTTCTTAGGAAGGAGGCGATGGTGGAGAGTTTGATAGATATTACACCTGCTTCGCCATTAGAATCTATAAAGAAAATTCAAAAATATGGCAAATTAAGGCACTTGGGCTCCTTGGGGCTATCAATTTGCTATGTTTGCGAGGGTGCATTAGACGTAGCTGCCGATATAAGCGGTAGAGCGCGGATGGTGGATGTGGCTGCACCAATATTTATCCTAAAAGAGGCGAGGGGGTTTTACTTGCTAGAACCAGAGGAGCCCGTTAAACCAGATACTAATGTTGTATATATAGTTACGTGGAGAAAAGACATCTATGAGAGTGTAAAAAGTGAAGTTTGGCCTCTTAGGAAGAAACTATGATATTAAATAGATATCATTCTCGTCAAGAGACACTACACCTATTTCATTTAATTCCTCTATTATGGATCTTAAAGCTTTTTTGTCCACATTAGTGAGTTTGGAGAGTTCATCAATATTAGTTCTCTTTAATTCACTGAGTTTAGATAGAACCTTCTTCCCTATCGGGGTGTCCCTAAAGTTCTTCTCAGCAATGAAACCTCTTTTTACCTTAATAACTTTTTTATTAACCAAATTTAGAATTATTCTTTCAATTGAATAATCCGAAAAAAGCCAACCCCGCCTCTTCAACTCCTTCTTTAGATCATCCACGCTCACAATTCCGCCCTTTTCCTTTAAGACACTAATAATCTCTATTTCAACTGTCTTTTTCTCTAATTCTGCTCTCCCCTTTGCGCCAATAAATTCGGGGGAGCCGATTTTGGCTCTAATTGAAACGAGGGCCTTTCTAATGTCATCTGTTAAAAGCCCTTGCTCTTTGAAAAAACGTTCTAACTCAATTAATCGCTTTGCTAATCTATCTGCGATATTTACACTATCAATTTTGTCTTTAATCTTGTCTAAATATTCCCGTTTTTTACGTCTTAACTCATCTTCATCCATTATAAACCCCACTATTCTTCCTCAAGCTCGCTTTCTTCCTCTTCTTCTTCAACAGGTGGGAACATCTCCTTGATTTTTTCTAAGCCTTCTGTTTCGGCCATTTTAATTATTTCATCGATTTCTTCCTCTTCCACCTGCTCTATACCTAAATCAGGGGCCTCTTGAATGGTTTCCTCAAAAATACCACTTGAAGCCGTTAGCATACTAGTGGCTTCCTCGATATTTAATTCTTCCATTTTTTCTAATATCTTTGATATATTTTTTGCCGCTTCCACTAGAGTAGATTTTAATTCCTTGGCCATAGAGGCTTTTTCTAGGTCTGCCCTGAGCCCCCTAATTTTTGACCAATATTTTTGTAGGGATGTTCGATATCTCCTAATTTTTAGTATTTCTTTAGCATATTCCTTTGCTGTTTCCCTATCTCCCTCAAGCAAAGAGTTTATCATGTCTTCATAAATCTCCTTCTCCTCTCTCTTAGAACTATTGATTAACCTCTTAATCTTTTTTTCACCAAGCCTCAAAGATAGGATCAAATTATACATTTTCTTATCCATGTAATCACCAAGAATAAATTTTATCACGTTGTGATCACTAAACATATTATAATTTTCTAAAAAATGTTTATTTTTATTTCAAACAAAAGTTTTTTAGTTGTTTTAAACTCTTTATAATTTTTGGCGATGAAGAGTCCAGGCGTTGCGGATGCGATGAAGAGACGTAGCCCGTCTGAGCTTTCTAATTTTTCTCATCATAAAAGGAGTTCATAGGCTCTTTGTAATTCAGGTCCAGTTGTTTTTAATCCAGCAACTATCCCATTACTATTAACTATATAACATGTTCCAACATAAGGGGAACCCATATTACCGGTTCCCTTTCCAATTTTTTCAAGTTTTAAAACTTCTTTAATAATTTCTATCTCCTCATCGCTAAGAAGCGGGTGAACAATTGCGCCTTTGTTATTTGCAACAACAGCTGTTCTCATCACGTGTGTAAAAAAGTTATAGTGTGCTATTTCAACATTCAAAGCGTCTTCTATTTTATTTAGTAGACTCCTGTTAGCGTTGAATATATCACTATGTATTACTGCGCCTCTATCATTTGTTAAAATTATGTTTCCTAAAGCATTTTCATAGGTTTTAAAATTTACTTTTTCAATGTTAATATCACCTAAGACCTCTTTAATTTTCTGGATTTCGTCATCCCTAATTAACTCGGGAACTAGTAATCCGAACGAATTTCCTACTAACATTATGCCAACAATAGGTTCATCCATAACATTTTGGCTAACTACTGGAACTGATAATACTTCTTGCATCTCTTTAATGGTTTTGTCCCTAAACCCCTCACCCACAATGGCGTATTTATCAGTAGCTAAGCCATAAGCTCCAATATTATAACTGCCTTGAAACTCAGCAATTGTTATCAGTTTTCTTTCTTGCAATTTTTATCACCATTTACTAAACATAATTTATTTTTTATTAATAAGCAAATTATAGTTCTCTAAAGGGGGTAATGTGTGTTGGATAATGGTATGAATGAACTTAAAAAAATTGTTGCAAAGAGAGCATTAGATTATGTAGAGGATGGAATGGTTCTCGGTATTGGGAGTGGAAGTACTGTCGAGTTTTTTGTAAGAGAATTGGGGACTGTTATAAAAGAGGAGAAATTGGATATTTTAGGTGTCCCAACATCTATTGATACAATGCTTAAAATGAGGGAAAATGGTGTACCAATAATTTCACCAGTTGAAGTTGATGGAATTGATTTAGCTGTAGATGGGGCAGATTCTGTGTTTCCCGATAAAAAAATTTTAGTAAAAGGTGGTGGAGGTGCATTTGTTAGGGAGAAAATCATTGACTACTGGGCTGAAAAATTGATCATTATTGTAGATTATAGTAAGATTAATAGGGAGTTTCCAGTACCTATAGAAGTTATAGAGTATGCAATGAGTTATGTGAAAAAACGTTTAGAGGATTTGTATGGAGAGGTTATTTTTAGGGATTGCAAAGGTAAAGTGGGTCCATGCATATCTGATAATGGAAATATAATCTTGGATCTTAAGTTGCCATTAGATAAGCTAAGTAGGGAGATGGAGATAGAAATAAATAGTATACCCGGTATTATCGATAATGGCATTTTCTCGAAATCATGTGAAGTCTTAGTAGTAAATAAGGAAGGGGAAATTAGGATAATAAACCTTTAAATTCCCCAAGTAAATCCTTCTATTTTACGTTTTATGGATAAGAATTCCTTAAATGCTTCTCTAGCATCCTCGGGTAAGAACTGCATTAGTTTTCTATTTATTAACCGTGCGTGACTTTCGGGTAAATCTACATATAGGATGCTTCCCTCCTTTAAGTTTCGGCCAACAATGCCTCCAGATATTGATATTGCTACATCCATACCCTTAACAGCTTCTTGAATTGATTGTCCTTCCGATTGAATTTGTTTAATCGTTCCGACCTTTCTACCATCCTCCCTAATTAGAGTCAAGCCCGGTTTAATTTTTCCCGCCAATACTCTAACACCTATTATAGCTGGTTTACTTTGACGAAATACGTAACCAGGCAAAAACTGTATTTTTCCCGGATAGATGATGGATTCCAGTAATTTTCTTTTTTGTTCCTCTTCATACTCGTAAAGATACTCTTCAAATTTCTCAAATATCTTATAAATTATGTTCTCCTGGATTATCTTAATTTTATTCTTCTCTAGTATCTCCTTAGCATCTGGTAATATATCAACGTTAAAAGCTACAACAACAGCGTATTTGGGGTCCTTTTCCTTAACAACTGTTGCATGTATAGCATCTTCCTTATCTACATCTCCCACATCAGCTATTGCAACTGGTACGTCTAATTCCTTAAACTTCCTTAATATTGCCTCGATCGAACCAAGCGTATCAGCTTTTAATATTACACCACTTTTATCAGTTCTAAATATGAGTTTTTGAATATCTTCGATAACGAGATTTTTCTTCATCTCTATCTCCTGTTTAATAGTCTCATCATCCTTTTTGTCAACCGAAACAACGTAGAGTGGTGAGCCGGCGAGAGCATCATCTAATCCTGGTGCTGATACCCTAATACCTGCTGCTGCAATTATTTCTTCGACATAATCAAATCGATCACGGGGGTCTCTAATCTCATCAAGTGGTTTGGGGAGCATAAGTGCACGCACTTTTGTTACAATTACTCCATTTTTACCACCCAAAACAATGTAATCCCCTTTTTTGAGAGTACCGTCGAATAATATAACATCGATGGTTGTGCCAACACCAAGTATTTTTCTTACCTCTAGGATGCTACCCTTTCCTTCACCTAAAGTAAATTTCAAACGATTCTCCAAGAACCTTTGAGTTAATCCAGTTAAAACTAGAAAGAGGTCAGGCACTCCCTCCCCAGTTATAGCACTTACAGGAACAATTGCAACAGTTTTTCTATAATCTCTTACCCTATCATACCTATCAGCTTGGAATCCTAATTCGCTTAACGCTATTATAATATTATCTAGATGCGTTTCTAACTCCTTAATTGCTGTTGGAGATTGTTTCTTTAAGGATATCAAGAAAGGTTCATCCTCCCTAGATTTCCATGCAGGAAGCCTATCAATCTTATTAGCTGCAACAATGAAAGGTGTCTTTGTTGACTTTAGCAATTCTATTGATTCATAAGTTTGAGCTTGAAACCCAGATCTAATATCTACTACTAGAATGGCTATATCAGCTACAGCAGATCCTCGCATTCGGAGATTTGTAAAAGCTTCATGACCGGGAGTGTCAATAAAAAGTAGGCCTGGGATTTTAAACGCAGATCTATCAACTTTTATCAAACCAACATCAACTAGAGGTTGAATAACATTAAATACGGCGTCTATTGGGAAAAAGCTAGCACCAATATGTTGAGTCATGCCGCCCGCTTCTCGTTGCTGGACTAGAGTACCTCTTACTTTATCCAAGAGGGTTGTTTTTCCATGATCTACATGCCCCATGACGACAACTATTGGGCTTCTAAGCCTATCATTCTTTTCCATCTTGGTCACCATCAATATATTATGGGGATGAGCATAACTTAAATCAATCTGTAACGAATATAGAATCTTAATCTCTACTTTTTAATATTTCAAAATAATTTTATTTAGTAATGTTGCCATAGTATATAAATTGAAGATTTTCTCTGGAGCCTGGTTTTATGAAAAGATCTAATGCTAAAGCTCCTTATTATTGTGAAATTTGTGGCACTCCCGTTTTTAAACCAAAATACTACAAAGTTGAAGGCGTTACAATGATTTTGTGCGATCGTTGTGCAAAATATGGGGAGCCTGTCGTTAGAAGAGAATTTATGCCAAGAAAAAAGAGAGTTTTAAGTCACAACAAAGTTATTGATAGGGTGTTGGAGAAAGATTGGGAGTTAGTTGACGATTACGGGATGAGAATAAGAAAAGCTAGAGAGCGTCTGGGATGGAAATTAGAAGAACTCGCCATGAAGATAGGGGAGCCTGTTACATTTGTTAGGAAGTTAGAGGCAAATAAATTAGTTCCTCCAGACCATGTGATTGAAAAACTTGAAAAAACTTTGAAAATTGAGCTTAGGAAGAACATAGATTTAGAAGGTGTTGTCGATTTGGAAGATTTGGATAAATTAGGGAAGGGTGCTAGAGTGACTTTAGGAGATGTCGTTATCATACGAAAGAAGAAAAAGAAAAAATGATTGTTGGGGCCCCTGGGGAGGGTTAATCATCCTGATCCAAAAAGATCCGTCAAACCCTCCGACCGAGGACCCCAATTATTTTATTTACATGAGTTGGGAATAAAAAAATGGTGGTAAATTTGGTCTCTATCTTTGTTTTCGATACGTCATCGCTTTTACGTTTTTTGAGGCTTAGTAATCCTTTAGATTATTTGAAGAAATTATCAAACAGCGGTGATTTTCATATTTATACTACACCTGAGGTTTTAGCAGAGTTTAAGGATTTTGAATCTAAGCATCTTTTAGAAGCTTTTATGGAAAAAATTTCTGTAATACCTGCGTCTAGAAAATATATGGACAGAGTTTTGTCCCAAGCTAAAAAAGTTGGTGGGAAGGAGCTTTTATCAAAAACGGATTTATCGGTTTTGGCTCTGGGGCTACAGTTAATGGATAGGGGGGAGGGGGATGATGTAGTGATAATTTCTGAGGATTTCGATATACAGAATTTAGCAGTATTGATGGGCATGAAGTATGCGTCGATAAGAAAAAGGAATATTACTAAGGTATTAACTGTTTATAAAAAATGCACTGCATGCGGTGCAGTTTATGATGAGAGTCTAAGTGAATGTCCAAATTGCGGATTTAATGGCTATAGGCTTGTGTATAAGAGGATTAAAACTTTTTAATTGCTATAAACCCTTGAGCCCTTGGTATGAATCTTGTAGCAAATTTGGCCTTGGTTAACCTTTCACCAATACCTTTAATGAATTTTTTGCCTCTATATTTTTCACCTGGTGACCCAGTGTAGTGAAACATTTTACCGCCTTTCCTTAGAACTCGGTATAATTCTTTATAAAAGTTGTATGAGTAGAGTTCACCAGCTAATGAGAATCGAGGGGGGTCATGGATAATATAGTCAAAGTAGTTATTAGGAAGTTCCCCAATTATATCGAGGATATCGCTCAATATTATTGGTATATTTACTAGTTCTTCTGACCATGGATTATATCTCGCTATGTTTAAAACATTTTCATCTTTTTCAACAGTGATTACTGAAGCTCCAAATCTATGAGCCCAAATCGCTGTGTATCCTAGACCTGTACAAATGTCGAGTAATGCTTTTTTCGGTTTAATCTTTAAGGATAGTATCTTTATTCTAGCGTCGGAAAAAGGATCTATGTTTTTTACTCTATGCATGTTTATACCATCTATAGAGATTGTTGGCGCAGAATCGATAGAAGGCGTCCACAGCTTATAATAATGTCTTCCTCGTATCTCGATCGGGAGTAGATCGCCGGTGTCCTCTATTGAAAAAATTTTATTTTCCTTCTCAGCGATCTTGTATAATTTCTCAATTTCTAATGTGATTGTTCGATTATCGAGATTTATTATTATCTCATTATTTTTAACGTATACGTGTTTTTCTCCATACTTACCGAGGGTAAAGTCTACTAATATTTCACTATGACCTTTTTCGATTTTTTCTACTAAATATTTGGCTCGAAATGTGTCAAGTAAAGGCTTTTTTATTGGCTCATATTGATACCAGTTGAACCTCTTTTCTTGGATTTCGTTTCCCATACTAGAACTTTCCTCCCATCAGATATGTATAGGATAGATTTCCTAAACCGACTTTCTTTTGATTTTTCACCACATATTTTTTTAATCTTTTTGAAAATTGAGATATTTCTAGATTTGCTAATAGAAGTGTCCTTACTTTCATTACCAGATGTTTCAATATCTCCAATAATAATTTCTAATCTGAAAACTTCTAATCCCTTACTTGTTAAAACTATTATTTCTTCAATACCATCCTCGTCAATATCGCTAGTTGTAAGTGTTAATATTCTACCCATTGTCTCTATTTCAAATGAACTCTCGCAACCCATTTGGTATAAAAGAATGTCAAAAACTATAATTCTGTTATTACCTCCAATCATAATTAACTCTTCTTTATTGTCGCCATCGACATCACCTTTTACAGAGGTGAATCCTCTAGTAAGAGGCAACTCTATGGAATATACTCCATCTCCTTTGATTATCTCTGCGCCCTCGTTTGAAATTAAGAGTAATTCGCTTGATGCATCTGACATGAATCGACCAACCAATATTTTCTTAGCCAAGGATTTTCTAAACAGGCGATTATTCTTAATTGCATAAAGGTATTGTCCATCCATAAGGTAGAAATTATCACCAAAGACAATGAGCTTAATAGCATAAATATTCGGTATGAAAAGCTTACCTATTTTGACGCTTTTAATTAATTTAATATCACCGCTTAGGGGAGATACTGTGAATATATTGAATTCCTTTCCATCATCACCTTCTCTCATAACGAGGACATATAGATTTTCATTAACCCTCTTCACATCTATGATTGTTTGCCCATTTTTAACTGATAAAATCTCTTTGGTTCTACCATTAAAATCTATTTTCTTTATCCACCTTTTAGAGTACAATAAAATAGAATTACAAAGATGGTCGTTAAAATTAGAGCTTATCAATTTTCCTTCTTTGGAATCTATCTTTATCTCCCTAAAATAGTTTTTACCGAGGACATATATTTTATTACCAACTTTGTAAATTATTTCATCTAAGTTATCACAATTAACATCGTCTATCACTACGTTATGGGGATCTAGGCCCTTAACATTTTCAACAAGTATGGCGTCTCCTGTCAAACTGTCAAAAACATAAATGTTCCTGTTTCCAATTAGACAAATATCTTTTTTACTCTTAGAAGTGAAGTGAAGTGCTAGTATTCTCTTTATGTTCTTGGGTTCTATAAAATGTTGTTCCCAAACAACTTGGCTGTTTTTCAATAATACTATTTTCTTATCCCCAAAAATCAAGATCTCATCCATAGCATCCGAATCCATGTCATAAATGTCAACTCTTTGAATCGGGAATTCGAATATAAAAGATGACTTATATTTTCCATTTTCCCCCCTTAACACATGTAGGGAATTTTTCTCCACCACGATAACTTCTAGCTTACCATCGCCATCAACATCATTTAGTCTAATTATTCTCGCTCTAGTAGACATTTTCCAAAGAATTTTACCATCGATATTTATCACATATAATCCTTTTTTATCATCAATCGCTAATATTTCTGGATTTCCGTCACCATTTAATTCTCCAAACATTATGAATGATATGGGGCATTTTTCGCATACCCATTTAATTTCCCCATTTCCATCTATGGCAAATAACTTATCATCTAGTGCAACTATTATCAAGTTATTAGGGTATACGATTTGAACATCTTTCAGTTCTAATCCAGGTAGATTGAGAGTCCATAACTCTTTGATGTCGCCATATTCGCCCTTTATAGCAATCAATCTAAGATTTTCCTCATCTATAAACAGCCACTCTTCTTCGTTGTCGTCGTCCAAATCAAGTGATATTAAACCATTTTCACTTAGAAAGTCCATTATGTCGCTAAACACGAAATCATGATCCATCCAAAGTATTCCTCGTGCTTTTAAGTCGATAATAGCAGCCCCAACATCGCCAACCAATAATATTTCAGGCACTCCATCCTTATCAAAATCGTCACCAATAGCGTAGTTTATCTGTGTTCTAAAAATGTTTTTTAATCCCCAAACAAATCCGTTACTGTCAAAAAAAACTATGTTATTAGGACCGATTAAGCAAATTTCTTCCTTCCTATCGCCATCATAATCACCGATTCTGCAATCAATTATTGTTTCATCATATGCAAATACTATACTTTTACGATCTGTGGGGTAAAAAAGCTCTAATATGGATGTGAAGTTTTCCCCACCCACTCTACATATGACAATTTCTTTCTCGCCATCGCCGTCAATATCAGCGGTGCCATTAAAAATTTCGTATTCAACAACATTTCTCGAATAAATTATCTCACCTGATAAACTATCAATAATATACATAATTTCTGGTAGGAGTACGAAAATCGCATAACCTTTAGTGAGAGGTTTCTCCTCAATAAATGGTCTCGCCCCATAATCTAGATCAAATGTTTGGGACCATATACTGCTTCCATCAACGGGATTAATGAGTTCTAAATAAAGTTTATCATTTAGGATATAAGAAAATAAAATTTCTAAAAAGCCATCAGAGTTATAATCGTTAACTCTATAGTAATAAAATCCAACAGATGGGACAGAGTGATCCCATTTATAGTCACCATTTTGATCAAAAATTTGAACACTTTTCTCAAAAGGTATTAATAAAATTTTTTCTCCAGATTTAGTCCTTATTGGTTTGATTCTCGCTAAGAAAGGTTTTTTTTCACCTAACTCAAAGCTTTTGATAATGTTACCATAGGTGTCGAGTATGTATAAAATGTACTCCTTCTTGACTTTAACCAAAACAATGACTTCATCTTTGCCATCTAAATCAACATCCTTAATAGAGATGCTGTCAATAAAGCCGCTAAAAGTGTCAAACTTCCAAACTAATGAACCCTCAACACTCTTATAGCACCTTACATCATGTGAAGTTCTAATAATTATCTCCATAACACCATCATCATCCAGATCATAAGAACCAACAAAACGATAATCGGAATCCAATTCGCTTAAAAGTACTCTCTTGATATCATCTAGAAAACCAACACCAATGCTTGAAGCCAACTGGAACACCAACAATAACCATAATTAACATACAATAACACAAAACATTATAAATATTCATTAACGAGAAAAATCTAGCCGATTAATAATTATAGAAAGAATTGAGAAGTTTTATGAATAGACTAAACTATAATCTATTTTAAAGGTTGAATTCGCAGTTTTATTAAATATCGGTTTGTATAACCATGTTATATTAATTAAGGGTCGCAAAATTGACGATGTTAGAAATTTTTTTAATCCATCGCATAGCCTTAGTTTTCTTGGCCATCATTTCACTTTTAATTATTTATTGGACTTATCAAAAAACGAAGTTTCCTAATTATACTTTGCTCGCACTTGTTGTCATGATTATTTTAATCTCCTCAATCTTTGAGATAATTAGCAGCTTAGCAACATCGTTAGAAATAGCTTCGATTATGTATTCATATACTGCTGTCATTAGATCATTTATATTCTTACTAACAGGATTCTTTCTAATATCCTATAGTGACAGATTAATCAAATACTTCTCTATCTCTTTTGTATCATTCTTATTTTCGATAGAAGTAGTTGAAACTGTAAGAAGACCAGTAGTTATCGAAAATGTCAATAATTTTTGGATAGTAATCTCCGCTAGAAGCTCACTCGCTTATCTGTCTAGGACAACATTACTATTTTTCTCACTCTTAATATTCATCCCATATTTGATAATATACATAAGACGCACAAAAATAGAGAGAAGAAAATATTTAGCAACAACCTTTGTGATCACATTAGTGATAACTTTAGTATTAGATGGTATAATGTTGTTGGAGTCATACCCCATAATTGATCAAGCCCCCCCAGCATTAACTGAGTTATTGATTATCGCTACAGTGCTCATCATTATGCTTCTCGATCCATACTTCTTCGTATTCTTTAGAGGAAAAATCAAGTACATATTAGTATACAGAGAGGATGGAGTGTTATTAGCTGATATACAAATACAAAAAGACTCATTTAAAAACAAGCATATACTTATCGGAAACTTGCTAGCAGCCATTTCGAATTTCGGCACCGAAATCATTTTCCATGAAAGAAGACTAGATTACATAAAGTTTGAGGAAGATGTTGTAATAATAACCCCTTATCAAAACATTTATGCAGCAGTTATAGGTGAAGAAATACACGAAAGCATCAAAGGATTACTCTTAACATTTCTAAAAAAATTCTACAATGAATTCCAAGAACAAATAACTAGAGAAACCTATATCGTACCAAATAGAGAGAAAATAATCCAACTATTCATGAAAAACATAGGATGGGCCATTTTATAACACTAAAAAATAACAACTTTTTAATAAACTAGTTATCTGGAATCCTAAAATTCGAGAATAGTACCATGTTTAACACTAATTTCATAATCTTTTTCCTTAAGTATTACAACTGGATCTGTTTCAAGCGATATAGGAACATCATTCGTGTTGGAACTCAATAGTCTTCATAATCTTCTCCACTAATGGTTCGATTATATCTCTATATTCTAAGAGTCCTTTAAGCACTTTATATGAAAGAAAATCATATTCCTTTAATATGTCTATGGGATAAAACCACCCACAAACAACCCACAAAAATATAATAATGGGAAAAATAAAAAATGCTACAAAAAACATCACATTCCCCCAAAAACTTTAACAAACCCAAAAAGTGATAATCAATCTCTTAATACAATTCGAGAATACAGCTTATCGCTCCCTAATAAAAACTCATGATATCTCATGATCTTACGTTTTCACTACAAAATCTAACAAAGTATAAAATGACACTCTAGGATTTAATGCTCTATCATTTTATTTCTTGTTGCTAGATACCATATCCATGGGTTGTATTCGTTGTTGTTTCTTAGTATGAATTCTCTTAGTTTTATTACTTCTTTTTTCATCCATGTGTTGTATGTGTAGCCTCCTATTTTTTGTCTTAGTAGTTTGAAGAATCTTTTTGTTACGTATATTCTCTCGTTTGGTTTTAGGTATACGCCGTTTTTTGTTTTTATGAATCTGTCCCATATGTCCCTTTTATTGTCTTTGTACCACTTGTTTGCTATCATTATTGCTGTTCTTATTGAGGTTGCTGGTGCGAATATGTCCTTTAGGTCGAATGATAGTGCTGCTCTCTTATATCCGAATGGTGAGTGTACGTAGCTTATTGACGGTTCTAGTCCAGCTTTTAGGATGTGTCTTACGAATACGCCGTATAGTATCGAGTTTAGGTAGGAGATGAGGGAGTTTATTGGGTCTGTTGGTGGTCTTGTTACTCTTTTTGTGAAGTCTGGGAACGCATCTGCTATTGCACCGTATAGTATTTGCCATGCCTCCGCTTCTTTTAACAGTAGCTTGTTCACGTTTCTTATATAATCTATTTTCGTGATTATTGGTTCTAGTTCTTTTTTCCAGAGTTCTACATAGTCTGGGTTTAGAACCTTTTTCGCTTTTATGTAGTTTAGTAAGTGTCTTATGTTTAATACTATTGCTTTAACTATTTTTTGTGCAATGTATCCTCTCGCCGCGTTGAACATTTGTACTTGTTGAAATATGACATCCCCCCTTGTATACCACCTCGTTCCTATTGGCATTAGGAATGATTCTAATCCATCTTTTCCCATTATGTAGACGTATTTGCCTCTCTCCGCCAAAAATGATAATACTTGGGTTGGAATTATCACGTTTGGCATTGCCCATAACTCTTTTACTTCTGATATTGGTACTGGTATCTTGTACACTTTGTCTAGTGATTCTATTATTATGAATTTTCCAGCGAGTAACTTGATTATGCAGTCTGAAACTATTAATGGTTTCTCAGAGATGATTGGGTATTTCTCCAATGAATCACCGTCTGGTGAATCATTTTATAGAATATGTTTTAACACCTTTAAAACTTGGGGTACGACCACATGACACTTTTTAGCTCTTTTTTCCCCTCCTCAATTTCTTCGTCGAGCCAATTCCACCACTTTTTAACCTCTTCCCAAGTTTTAGAGTTTAGCACTGCCCACTTTTTCACGATTTTCTCAAAGTGTCTTAGTGGTAACTTTTTTAAAACCTCTATGGCGACGCTTTTAGATGTTATGGTTAGATCGTAAGCCTTACCCTTTACCTTGACAATGTAGCACTTGTAACCATACTCTTGAAGCTTTTTCCACAACAATTTTATTAGTTTGAAATCTTTATTCTTTATTGTTAGGTGAACTCCAAAGCCGCCCCTCTTTTTTCTTATTATTTTTATTGACCCCTCCGCATCGAAGAAGCCAGCTAGGAAACTAAAAAACGTTTCCTCTGTCTCCACGAAATACTCTATCCATCCATAGTTTTTTGAGAGCATGAAATACCATTTATCATATGGTAAAAAAGCTTTCACTAGAACTTTCCCCTCCTCCTTGTTTCCTGGATGATCGAAAATTATTTTACCATATGGTGCGAATAGTGATATGAATAGGTGGATCATTGCCGCTCTAGTAGTTGACACCTCTGCTACTATTTGCTTTCCAACTTTTTTCACGTACAGGTCTCCAGCTCTGTAACCCAGTATGTAGGACTTCTCTTTCTCAGGTATTGAGTAGTTGTATTCCTTGGTTTTCCCCCTGTTTAATAACTTTTCTATATTCTCTCCACAAGCCTTCAAGTAGTCTTTCCAAGTTTTGAAAAATTTTTTAATTTCTCCCCGCGAATACAGGCGTTTTAGGAGTGCAAATTTTGTATTCACAGGTTTAACCATTCTTAGGAATTTTCCCATGTTCTCTGAGTCGATAATAATGTATGTGTATTCTTTTCTTTTCTTGGTTGATGCGAATGGTAATTTAGCGGTAACAAGTTGTAGGACTTCTTCATTAAAGGCTCTAAATTTTATCTCTAAACCCTTCCTAGTATTAAGTATTTTCCCAAAATTATCAAGTATAAAGGATAAGAAGCCGGAAAAGGCTTTGTAATCATTTTTAATAATCTCCAAAACATACCTTTTACCACTTTCTAGCAAGAGTGCATAGTAAATATTTGGCACATTAACAGAGGCAATGTATCTATTCCCCTCGATCCATGTTCTAACTTTTCCAAAAAACCTCAAAGCGTTTCTAACATAGAGAAAAGATTCTAGTAGAACCTTCCTATATGAAACGTGAAAACTACCCCTTTTCCGCATCGAGATTATTGGACGTGAATAATTCAAGAGAGAGAATACATAGCCTAGAAACCATGAATCATAACCCCTCAAATGATCAACAACAAATCTAACCTTTTTCCCCTCATCCCCGCGAAACCAATTCAACTTCTAAACACCAACACCTTTTAGAGAAATTTTTCATAGGCAAATAAAAATGGTTTAAAAAGTTTTAAGGCGCACCAAATTTAACACCCTCTAATTCGTCAATAAGCTTGGATATTCTCCTAAGAATCCTCCTCAAAAAATACGCCTTATCAATTATCTTAACATTTTCCCTATCATTAACGTGGAAATAGAAAAAATCACCATCAACATCAACCTCCAAATAATCATAAACATAACCTCCAACCCTCTTCTTTCTCCTCCTAACAACGAAATGCGGAACAATTGTTAAAACATCTTGAATCAAAGCATTTAACTCCCTAAGCTTATAAACAATGCTCCTAGACTCGTAAATAAAAGACTCGCAGGAGGAAACAAAACTCTTTTTAACCTCCTCCCTATACGTCATAGATTACACCAAAATTTTCCACACCTTAAAGAGGAAAACTACTTCCTCGAAACGAATAAACCTTTTTTACCCTCATACTCGATGTAGGTGATTTCCAACTCCTCCCCAGGCTCCCAGCCCAAAACACTTTCAACCAAAATCTTTGGAAGAGTGATAAAATAACTTCCAAGCCTACCATCCTTAGACGTTCTCTTATACTGAAGCTTCACCATAAAACATCACCTCAAAAATATACAATAAAGTAATAATATAAAAAACCACAAATATGACCATTTAAATACCCCTTGAAATGAATAAATAATAGAAGACAAAAAAGAACACGTGAACAAAAATGTTTCCACAAAAATACGAGGCAAAAATAAACAAAGGAAAAATAACAATAACAAAACAAGAAATAACAACAGAAAACATAGAAGAAAACCACCCAATACTAAAAGCACTAACAAGAGAAAAAATCGAAAAAAACAAATACAAGCCAAGAAAATGGGTACAAAAATTCTACCAAACAAGAGAAAAATGGAAAAACACACTCACAATACTCCAAAAACACAAACTATACACAAAACCAAACTACATACCAGACGCAACAAAAAAACTAAAAAAATGGGGAGCGTATAAAACAACACTATACCAAATAGCGACAACACTCCTACAAAGAAAAGTACCAAAAAGAAGCGAAAAATACGAAGCAGCAGAAGCAGACCTAAACTGGCTCGCAGCAATAATCGCAGAAAAAGAACCAAAATTCACACACATATGCCAAAGAGGAAACTGCATAAAAAACCCAAAACTACCACTACAAATACACACAAAGGAAATGGCACTACTCCTAGGAATAATAAGCGGCGATGGAAGCTTCTACAAAGTAAAAGATAGAGAAAGAGAAAAACTAGTCCTAGCAATAATAAGCACTAGAAAAGAATTCCTAAACTGGGCCCACAGCATAATAGAAAAAATCTTCGGAAAGGTGAAACCATCAATATACAAGGTTTCAAAAAGGAAACTGCAATACAGATACTACACAGCATACATAACAGAGGCAATAAGACTAGCGGGAATGAAACTAGGGAGAAAACCAGAACACCTAGAAGTACCACAATGGATAAAAGAAAAAAAAGAATACATAGCAAACTGGTTCAAAGGCGAACTAGAAAGCGACGGAAACCTAAAAATAAACCCAGAAAAAAAGGATATCCAACTAAGATACACCAGAAACATCGTACAAGAAATCAAAAAAGAAACAATCAAAAAACTACTAAACAAAGCAAAAATTCTCAAAAGAACGAACCAATACATGATAAACGCAACACAACTACCAGAAAAACCACCAAAACCAAAAATAATCAAAGATGAGGAAGAGATGATACAAAAACTAACAGGAAAAAAACCAAAAACAAGAATAGAAAAAATATTCTACAACATAAAGACAGAAAAAATAACAGTAGAATGGGTTGTAACACTCTACGGAAAACACGCAATACAAATGATAGAAAAAACAAAACCACCAAGAATATGGAAAAAACACCAAAAAAACAAACACAAAATAACATGGATCAAATAAAAAACCACACCAAACAAATCGTAACCCACCAAAGCATAGAAAACCAAAAACAAAAACAAATAAAAACAAAAACGAAAAACTTAAAAACAAAAAACAAAAAAGAAAAACAACCCAAACCCCAACCAAAACCAGAGAAAAACACCAAAACCCAAAAACCGCAACGAACAAAAATTCTCACAATAAAAGAAAATAAAAGAATACAATAAAATAAAAAATAGAGAATAGTGAAAAAACGTATTACGCCCAAGAACGCCTACTTCTTCCTCTTACCTGTCCTTCTAGCCGCAATGGAACCCACTTTCCGACCAGGAGGAGCATGTCTGGATACAGATTTTGGCTTCCCAGGCTTCTTGTCACGGCCCCCACCGTACGGGTGGTCGCATGCATTGGTGGGGCTGGAGGGGTTTTTTGGGTGGTTCCCTCCAGCCCTTTCATCGCGACCCCCCTTGTTCTTGGCCATTTGTGTGCTTTTACTTTCCATTTGTGGTATGCTGCTCCTGCTTTTACTAGTGGTTTTTCGTTTTTTCCTGCTGCTGCTACTATTCCTATTTGGGCTCTGCAGTTTGATTTTAGTGTTATTCTTTTTTTGCCTGGTAGTTCTATTTCTGTTTGTGCTTTTGCTGGTATTTGGCTTCTTATTATTGCGTAGGTTCCTGCTGCTTTTGCTATTTTTCCTCCGTCGTATGGTCTGATTTCTACGTTGTTTATTGGTATTCCTTCGGGTATTTTTGCTAGTGGTAGTACGTTTCCTATGTCTATTGTTGCTAGGTCTCCTATTTCTATTGTTTTTCCTGTGTGTATTCCTTCGCTTGCTATCATCCATATTTTTTCTGTTGTTCCGTCTTGTCTTACGAATTTTACTAGTGCTAGTGGTGCGTATCTTCCTGGTTCATGTACTATGTCTATTACTGTTCCTTTTACTACTCCGCCTTTTGTTTCTGGCCAGTCTGGTATTTTTATGTCTGCGAATCTTACTGGGGGTGTTTTGTATGTTGGTGAGCCTCTTCCTACTCTTTGTGCTCTTATTCTTTTGCCCATTTTTGTCCCCTCATGTTAATT
>Ga0180302_10000352_pt1 | contig 19401 bp, 33 predicted proteins | sample GuaBasSediGuay17_FD_121794 | JGI IMG/M metagenome (GOLD analysis project Ga0180302, IMG submission 121794) | Subseafloor sediment microbial communities from Guaymas Basin, Gulf of California, Mexico - Guay17, Core 4571-4, 12-15 cm | ecosystem: Environmental > Aquatic > Marine > Hydrothermal... | reverse complement strand
TCGGTCAGCAAACAAGCATCAACGGCCTCCACGTGCTCATAGAGCACCTTGGCCGCCTTGCTATCCGTTATGACCACCAGCGATGAACCCGGATATTTCTTTTTGATAGCGGTGGCCAGGACGGCGCCATCAGCACCATCGCCCCAGCCACCAAGCTTGACCATGCCAATACGCATTGCTGTTTCCCTTGCTTATACTGCCCAAGCACTATTTTAGCCATCACACCTCAGCATACCAATCCACTTGAGTATCGCTCGATGGGGCGGAGCTACAGTTTATGGTGAACTGGGTGCTCGTTACGTTTGTAACCCATACCGAGCCGATGTTGCCGCGTGGGGTAACAATGACAATGGACGGGGCAGATATAAGCCCATGATCTACCGTGACAGATCCACTCGCGTCGATAGTGGCCGAGCCGGAGTTTTCGGTTGCGTAGCCCTTGTTGCCTCTCGCCTTGATCCCACTCAAAGAAACTGAAACGCCCGATGTGAGATAGTTGTTTGCAAACAGGCCATCGCTTGAGCTGAGCGAAAGCGTCAGCGGATAGCCTACACCCCAAAGCAGGTTCCCTGTTACTTCCACATAGTCGCCTCCCGAAATGCTAAGTGAACCGTTCCCGCTTATTATGCTGGAACCAACCTGCACAAGATGGACACCTGAAACATCAATTGCTGGAACTCGTAGCAAAGAACCAGAAATTATCAGCCTGGTAGTATTTGCCCCCGCTGCCGCTTGAATTGTGGGTTTGCAGCCATATAGGAGGCTTCCTGAGATGATCGCAACAGCATCTGACGCCGCGAGGGAAATCGTCGTAACGTCCCCTCCTCTGACTTGGCACCCCGCAAGTACATACGAGTACCCAATCTCGTGCACGACGGGATCGCCCGCGCCGGGGAGGATAACGTGGCAAGAACTCAGGTGGACTGAAGCAGCCTTCACGTTGCCCAGACGCAGGTTTGAACCAGCCACGTACAGGTAGCTGTTCGTGAGCGAACCCTCGTACACTAGCGTGCCCATCTCCGTCCCGGTGATCTCGTGAATATAGGCGGAGTCGGTATAGGGAGCTATACGGACATCGCCCTCGATCATACAGTTCGCAATCTTGAGCTGCCTCGCGTTCTCCACCTCCACTTGGTAAGTCCCGTAGTTATCTTCGATAGAGCAATTACACAGGTGTTGATCAAAAGCGTCGTAGGCGTAGAACCCCGCTTGGTCGTTCTCCTCCATGTGGCAGCCGGTTATTAGCGTCTCGTGCACGTTGAGCACTTCAATCCCATGTCGGCAGTTGAATAGAAACTGAGAGTTCGAGATGATACGGTTCTCCTGTCCCGTTCCGTCAGGGGCTTGATCGACATATAGCCCGCTCCCGCCATTGTAGATGCAGAAAACACCATCTATCAGGTTGTAACTGATCCCTTCGATATGTATTCCATCTCCTGAGTTAGGGTTGCCCTGAATAAGCAGGTCTTTTATGACGACGCGGTTTTTAGCTGTGCTGTTAATCGCTTGGATTGCATGTGAGCCGTCTGTCGCTAGATTGTTGATCACCGTGCTGGCTCCCTGCCCCTTTAGCATTACGTTGCTCTTGCCTGTGAGGTCGATTGGCGCTGTGATATTGTATGTCCCATCGAGTAATAGCACACACCCTCCCTGTGATGGTTCCTCAACCTCTCCGCTCCCTCTTATATTTGTTGTTCCAGGCGATGGTAGCGCGTTGATCGCCCTGTTTATCACCTCTTGATCATTCACCCCATCGCATCTGTATTCCTCCGGCACCGCATCTTTCCACTTGCTATCCGAAGCCGCCACAACGATAGTTGCTCCTACAACTGGTGTGGCAACATTTTTGAGATTTTGGGCATTTAAATCAAGCCCGTCCTTAATTCTCAACACGCCATCGGGGCTGATATCCGCCCCCATCAACATATGACGCCAATAAATGGCCGTTGGATTGTTTTTCTGAAACCCCTTCCATTGCCGATCATGAGTCGGTTTCATAGCAATTCCCCCTCTTTAGGTTCCGAATATTACGTGTTAGCCCCTACAAATCCCTTCCAGCTTGTCCCATCACTAACAACCAACCCGGCCTCGTTCTGACTGATAGTCACCACCGTGCTAGCACCATCGCTGATCGTCAAATCCTCAGCCGCATCAGCGGTGTTGACGATGATGAAGAACAATCCCTCCGCAGCAGAGGGAAGGGTCACGGTTCGGCTCGCTCCTCCAGGATCGAGGAATTGAATCTGAGGATCACCCGCCGCAATTGTCTTGTCACCAGATAGTGTCTCAGTATTGGCATTGGCCAACGTCAGGTTCTCAGCAGTTACCCTTCCCCCAGCCACCACATTACCCGATTTATCCACAGTAAACACATCTGAGCCAGACGCAGAGGCCTTAACAGCTATTGCATCACCAGTCCCCTCTTGGACAATCACCAGGGCATCAGGATTATTAGTGGTATCAGCTTGATGAACCACCAAGCATACGGTATTCTCACCATCAAGCCTTTTAAGTCTCAAAGCACCGTTGGAATCGATATCCGCCCCCATGATCTCATGACGCAGGCGGATATTGCTGGGGTTGTTTTTCTGGTATCCCCTCCACATCAACTCATTGGTCGGTTTCATCTTTACCCCTCCTTATCGCTTCTTACGTTTGCGTCGTTTTGTCTTCCTTCCGGTGGGTTTCCAACCGTGTTCGATAGCATTGAGCAATCTAAGCTGACGTTTGGCGTTCTCGACGCTCTTGCACTTCGACCTCAAAACCCACCGGTTGCCGACCTTCTTGTAAATTTTGTTGCCCACACGTTTGTAGGGCATCAAAATCACCTGCCAGAGGGGCGGGGTGATCCCGCCCCTAACCCTTAAGTAATTGAGACATTGGCCCCGTCACGGGCAACTGATACCCAGTAATCCCCGACCCACATGAGGATAATCCAGCCGTTGTCCGCTGTGAAGGTGATCGTGCCCTCCCCGCTTGCGGGGGAACCTCCCGGATCAGCCATATTAGTTACGGTCACGCTAGCAGTGTTGGTGGTATCCGAAGCGATTATCAGCTTGAGCTGTCCCTCGACGGTACCATCGCCCAAAGTGCCGCCGGCATTGGCCGAGGAAGCATCCAGAATGGTGACCCCCACGGTTTGCAGAGTGTTGCCCGTGTCCGTCAGGGTCTCCTTTTTCTGAAGCCCAAACATCGTCTCCCCTCCTTTTTAAATCCTTGAGGGGCATCGCAATGATGCCCCTCAAAATCATTTTACGGTTGTACATCCTCAAGCCTACCCTGTTTGGCCCTGTCATCGCACCAGAGCTGCACCATCGCCTTGATCTGTCCGGTGATCGCAGCCTGATCGACCGGCTCTTTGAACCCTGTGAACACGAAGTCCAGAGCGGGGTGGATGTAGAGCTTCAGGTGATCCGGGTTGACGAAGAAGATCGTGTTCAGGTCGCAGTAAGGATCTTCGATGAACGTCACACCGTACTCGACCCACTCGATGTTGCCGGTGAACCCGATCTCAGCTACCTGATCGTTCTGCCTGACCTTCTGACCCTCAAGCAACAGCGAGATGGCACCGTAAGCATCCCTGCCGCAGAACGCCCATTTGGGTTTGCTGGCGCCGACGGAGCAATCGCTCAGGATTGCCCTGACCATATCCAGATCAAGCGACCTGAGCGTGCCGCCGTTGCTGTCCACCTTGGCAGCCCAGATGTAATCCTCAGTCCCGGAAACCAACCCCTTATACCCGAATTTCCCCAGCTCGGTGTATCCGATACCCGCGTACGTAGAGTCGTTATCGATAATGGTGTAGAAGCTCTCCATCTGCTTGGAACCGGGGCTTTTGTCGTAGAGCGCCTTGGCGAGCAAATCCCTCATGTCCTCAATGGCGGCTTTCATCTGCTCGCCGAAGATGTTGATGATGCACTCCCTCTGTCTGGTCGGTAGCGCTCTCAGATCCTTCAACCCCATCAGATCCCTGATGTTCATACCCGCGTTCTTAACCAGCGTGTCCTCGTCAATAGTCACGTTCACGTACACGTTCTTCCACTCCAGCGAACCTTCAGCGAGCTGCTCGACCTGATCGGTATCGAACTTATCGTACCCGGAGTACCATCCGCCGTTGTTCCGTTTATACCTAACTTTGACCTTGATGGGAGATCCGCCCTTCCTCACCGCGTTCTCCTGCAACAATCTGAGTGCAGGAGACTCGCGGCTCAACAACTCCCGGTTAAGATCCGGGTGCAATGCCTGAGTAGCTATCGTGAGTTGGTCAAGAACAGCAGCCATTTCTTCTCACCCTCCGAACTCAAGATTTGCGGCTGTTGTCCTTGACCCACGGCGCCGGGTGGTTCGGGGGAGGGCGCCGCCTCACCTCCCCCTCCACCGGGTCACAATTCCTCGCCCAGCTCGTCTAATATCTCAGGATGCTCGGCTAAGAACCGAGCACGCTCCCATTCCGGGAGCTGAGATAGTTTCTCAAGTAGCGATGGGCCAGCTTTCTTCGGGGGAGAGCTACCCGGCGCGCCGACCCCGGCCTTGGCGGCCTGGGAACGGCGCTGTGCGAGCCGACGGCGCTCCCTGATGAGCTGCTCCCGCTCGGCCAGTTTGACGATCTTGGCCGCCCTGGCCATATCGCCAGCGGCCACGGCGTCAACGTAGGCCTGAGCGTATTCTTCGGGCAGGTTCAACTCCTTCTGGATCTGCTGAACCTGCCTCTCGCGCTCGAATGACGAGCGCATATTGAGCAACTCATCGTAAAGCTCAAGCACCGCCTGCTCAAGGAGAGGTATACGCTCTGTAACCTGGGGCTGGGCAGCGGGCGTCTCCTCCTCTTCGCCGAACAGGGAGTACTCCTGCGAGGAGGATCGGCGTTGCAACTCCCGACGCAACGCCGCCAACTCACGCCTCAACTGCTCCAGCTCCAGATCCCTGGAGCGCACCTCCTGGCCCAATTCCGTTATCTTGCGAGCGGCGTGACGAGCCTGCTTCTCCTTCTCACCCATGAGCTGGGCGAGTTCTTTGCGTATCCTAGCAAGCTCGTCCTCCTCGCCGCCCTCACCAGGTTCAGTCTCCGAAGGCGCCCCCTCGCCTCCGGCGGCTGTACCCGGCTCAGCCACCGGCGGTGCTCCTTCGGTCGGAGCCTGTTCCGAACCCGTGGTCTTTTCCGGCTCCGTGCCGGCGGAGTCGCCGGCGCTCTCCGGCTGAGCCTGGCCCTGGCCCTTCTTTTCAACTTCCTCCTCGTTCCTCTGGAACGGAGTCCCTTCCATAAGCATTTATTTCACCTCATTCGACCGTATTTGTGGGGATGAGGCGGGTGCTCCGTTAGGAGTCCGCCCCTTCACACCACACTCATGAAACTTATGAAGACTACTTTCTCTTACGACCAGCAAGCGCCATCCTCTGGAATCTCGCTTTCCCGTACTTCTTGCGCCCAATGTACGCGGCCAGTGCTGCTGGGTTCTTGATCCCCTTCCGCTTCTTCAACTGCTTAACCAAACTCTTGAACCTCTTCCCCGAACCAGGCTTTGTCTTTTTCATGACCTGCTGGTGCAACAATTTGGCTTTATAACTGGGCGACAACTTGCTCCAAGGTTTCCGCCTCTTGTTTTTCGGTCTTGGATCTTTAACGGCCATTTTACATCCCTCCTATATTACCATATCCCGATTTACCTAAGCAAGCCTCTCAAGGCTCGCTCTCCCCCCTCTACCCCCTGACCTAAATTGGGGATGCCAAGAAGATCCGCCAGGTGATCCCTCGGCATCTTGGGGGTTCCCTGCGACTGAGGAATCCCGCCAAATTGGGCCAACATGGCCTCAAACTGTTTCTTGAGCAACTCTTTATACTCCTCCCTTACCGGCACACCAACGTAATCTATGAAATCAATCAGGTCAAACGCTCCCACTTCCAACATTTTAAGCGCGAAGTTCAAGCGCCCTTCGATGGAATGAGGTAATTCTGACTTGGATTCCACATCGATATCATAAAGCAAATTACGGATATCCTCAGTCCAGAGCAACCACTCCCCAAACCCCAATTTCCTAGTGTACCTCGGATCTTCAAAATCCGCATAATCCTGGATCAACGCAAACTCAAGCCTGGCCTGTCTTCTGAGCGATTCATCGAGATTGATGATCTTAAACCTCACACGCCCCATCGCCGCCGTCTGGAGGCCCTGAATCGCTATACCGCTCGTTCCAGCTTTCGGCTCCCTCCCCAGCATTACGTCCGTAACTGAGGAGACACGCTGCGCATGTTCCTCTAGATCACGCATCAGGATGGTTAACCCCGCCGGTATACGTCCAGGCTCCACTCTCCTCACCTTGTCAACCATGCGGGGATCGACCGGGATCATCAATCCAGGTTCATTGGTCAAAGATCCCCTCGGTATAGCACCTTTCGGATAGATCCATTGAGCGTTCGACGTCAGGATAGCATTCATGATGAGCTGGCTGAACAACACGTTGATCGACACCTGAATCGGCATCAGGTTATCAAGCTCGCCCAAGCTCCAGAAACTCCTCGGGATCGTGTAGTCATGGAAACTGACGAACGGGAAATCACCATGCCGATAGGGATTCTCCTCATCCAGCACCACCTTCTTCCCGTTGACGATCACCAGATGCCTCCCCCGCGGATACCTGAGCGACTTCGGCTCCTTCTGGGTGTTCATGATCTCCGCCGGCGTGGCTTCATTGTAGTACACATCCCACACCGGATACCTGCGCCGCTCATAGATTCCAACACCTTCCCCTCCGAATATCTTCCGCACCAGGCTGAAAATGCCGGTTCCACCGGCTCCAGGTTCGCCTCCGAACTCCTTCTCAGAAATCCCAAACTGCCTCTCGATCTGCGATGCATCCATCTCGATCTCATGAATGACGTACTGGTGATCGGAGAAATCCGGCGCTTGGCCGTAGGGATCGGGATAGAAGCTGGTCGGATCGATGATGATAGCCCGTACCATATTAGATCGAAAATCATACACGATTTTCTCAATCCCCACACCTGCCACAAGTATGTCAAGTATCAACTTCCCAAGCCTGACCGCCTCACCTCTGAACTCATACTCAGCATCCAGGATCTCAGTAGCGATCTCGGCCAAATGCTTGTCCTGCTCGAAATCCGCCGTCACGAAAACCTGAGGCCTGCCGTTATGAAGCAACGGCCTCAACCCCTCCACGGTCTGGAAACAGATATCCCTCACGCCCCTGAACCGCCACCTGGGCGCCTTTTTGTCCGGCTTACCCTCCTTATCGAGCCACTGCTGACCGAAATAGAAACGCCAGCATTTCTCTATCTGCTTATGTCTCTCGGCAGCCGCGTCCTTTGCCTCCTGATACAGAGCCGTTACGGCCTTGACTATTTCATCTTCATCCCTGATCTTGTCCAGGGTTTTTGCCATTCTCCTCGCCTCCAGAGGCCCAAACTATCAATTCCCCTCTTTCAAGGTTATACGTGTAGACAATCCCATCAGGCTCAAATCCAAACTGACGAACGGCCTGCTTTGAAAACTCGTCCAAGATGGCCGAGATCTCCCGCTCCAGCACTTCCTCCGCAAGCTCCAGATTATCGACATAGCCGAGAATCCTGCGCTTCTCGGCCTCCAGAAACCTCCTCACCGCATCGATCTCGCGACACCGCTTAAGGATATCCGCCGGCAACGTTATGATAATCGCTTTCGTCTCACACATAATACAACCACGCATCTTCAGAATTGATCCTCTGCGCCCTTTCCCACTCCCACATCAACTCCTCTTCCTCCTCCTGTTCGACCAGCATCGCAGGCCTGGGAGTGGGGAGAACCGAATGAGCAAGCAACGCCCCACCAAGGGCGAACAATATATCGTCGTAATAACCGGTTTTCGGTTCCCCAGGCGCCCTCCGTTTGCCCTTAAGCGGCGCCGTGGGCTTGCCGTCACGGTAAACGAAACTCTGCGCTTCAAGCAACAATTCCTTGTCAGGGATATCGATGTAGTGGTTGTTGATGTACTCCACAAGCAAATTCACCGCCCTCCTCCTCGTCGCCCGGTTATTTCTCCACCCCACACGCTCACGGGTGCTTATTCCCAGATCGACCTCGGTCACCAGCTTCGGATATCCCTCACGTTCGAGAATTCCAGCGACCGTGTAGCCGTCGTTGTTGTTCTCAGGAACGAGCCAAGCATCATTGTAATAGTAGCCCAGGAGCATCAGCAGCTCCGCAAACTCGTCAGCGGATATCCTGCGCTCATCGTATCCCTGGAGCCTGGCCACAACCGCCAACGGCAACCTCCTGATCACCACCGCCACGTTCCAGTCCCCCGAATCGAGGCCCTCGGAATGGTCTGAACCGATTATGTACTCGACTCCCGGTTCGGGGGGTTCCCAGATCCTCACCAACCCACGCCTATCCTCCTTGAACTCAACCCATCCTTCTTTATCCACCACATTCCCCACCACGACGGGGGGAATAGCTTCATCTAGATAAATCGAAACGGCCTTCGTATCGAACACGTGATTACCGGATGTCTGGAACGCCTCCTCGGGCGATGCCGGGTATTCCCTCATGAAGACCTGTAAATTGCCCGAACATTTATTCCGAATCACGTATCTGCGCCAGTTGAGCTGCTCAAGCGTCAAACCGTAGCGCTCGATCAGGGAAACCTCGTCGCCGTACTCATCGTTCAAATTCGTCCCCAAGGAATTCTCAAGCTCTTCCTTCTCCTTCTCGTTCCTGAACGGCTTGGAGTATTCGCTGTGGAGCCACCAGGGCAGAAACACCGGGAGAAAATCGCTCTTCCCCTCACACGCACGTTCCCACTCCTGATGGAACCAATCGCCGTAACCGTTCGCGGTGGATTCGATAAATATCGCCGATCCCGGCACATCGGGAACGGTCTGGCGAAGCGCTGACATCGTGGCCTGCGGGTTGTTCCAGAACGCCACCTCTGAGCAATGGAGGTAATTATAAACCCTCGAACGACCGGTCTTCCCCGCCGAATCCGAGACGAAATCCTTGGCAACCAACACGTCAAGCCTGCTTTCATCCTGGAACATCATCGTGGTGCCGATACGGGTCGATCTGAACGGTTTCTTCATGCCGTCAGGCAGATAGCGATAGAAGCGCGAGTAGATCTCGAAAAGCAGCTTGGAGTTATCCCGCTCGTCAGCTATCACCGTTCCCATCATGTTGCTCAGACATAGAACGTGGATGAAGATCCAAGCCGCTATCCAGGTCGAGATCCCCTCCTGTCTCGCCTTCAATATGATGATCCTGATCGGCAACTCCGCGTTCTGCATCTCCTCTATCGCCTCCTGGAGTTTCATCTGAGCTTCGTTCGGTATCAGGAGCTGCCTGATCCCGCGTTTGTTTATGATCCACAAAACGGCGGAAATCAATGATACCGGATCTCTTAACAGCACCGTCGGATCTTTCTTGAATTGCGCCTCTATCGCCTGAACTATCTCCGGCTCTATATAGTTTATCGAGAATTCTCCTGTTCCTCTCATGGATCTTCTTGGAGATTACCTCCCAAGCCTCTAGCTGAACTTGCTTGAAGTCCTCCTCTGCCTCGCCTATGGCCAGAACCATCCCCTCAAGCTTTTCAAGGAGCATCTGAGTGGCCTTTACAAGCGACGGGTCGCTTAGAGTGGGAAGCCTCTCGATCAGGAGCTTGAGCGCCCACGGAGCACCGATGCTCACAAGCTCGTAACTCATCATCAACCGCTCACGATACTTCTGGATGACCTCGTTGAGTTTCTTCATCAACTCGCCGAGGTCATCCATCGTCTCCCGAAGCGCTTTTGCCGCTTCGGCTATCGATAGACGGGTAGCGTTCTCGGGCGAATAAGCCTCCCCCGTCTCGATCTCCTGAAGCATCTTCTTGAGCTGTCTGATACCGCCCAGGATGCCGTACCGTCCATCTATCTCCTGGACGACGTTGGCCATCGCCTCTTTGTCAACGATATTCAACACGCTTCACACCCCCGGTTTCCCTCTTCCGACTCTCCTCTCGGTCATAATGGCCCAGTTAATGGCCTGAAGCAAACCCTTAGGCCTTCGGTAAGTGGGCCTTTTAAGCAGCTCAGCCTTGGCCTTGATCAAATAGGACATCTTAATCTCACCGGTCTTAGTGAAGGCTACATCCCCATATTTCATCCTCAAAAATCTCTTAACCCTCCCTTTCCTCTTGGCCGGCACCCTGGCCATATCCTCACCTCACCAATAGGTTTTGTCAGGGTCTTCCATTTTAGCCAATTCCTCATCGGAGAAAGAATAAGGCCGTTCTCCTCCCCTCACCTTTTCCTCCCACAGCTCCTTCCCTTTCTTCAACCCCTTGGCATATCCAGCGCGGTATCCGTCCTTGAACCCTCGAAGGTAAGAGAGGGGTTCACGCTTCTTCCTTATTATCTTGCGCAAGATATCCCGCAATCCCATAACTCAAAAAGAAAAGGAGCCGGGTAACACCCGACTCCTTTCTAATTTTTAGCCGCGATCCCCTCACCACGGAGAGATACGCCGATGCTCTCCTTTTTAATTATATCACATTAACAACAACAGGTCAACCATTGTCCTCCAACATCCCGTAACCATCAACGCAACTATAACCATTATCACCCGAACCATAAAGTTCATGGTTCCACCTCCTCGCACTCTGGATCATCAAACAGATCAAACGAATACCCGCGAGATTGGGGAGATTCATCCCGTCTCTCCCCTATTTTCTCCCCGCAATACGGGCAATACTCACACCTAGTCTGCCGCACCCACACCCATTCCTTATCCTCCTCCCACCACAGCAAGGCATGGAGGGTAAATCTCATCTCGCATTTAGGGTTAGGGCATTTGATCATGTACACCTCATATGGAACCGCCACGTTGACCATCCTCTCATCCTCGCCATTTCCTCCCAATTTAAGCTCCCCTCTAAGCTCCTTCTTAAACTCCTCCCATGTCATCTCCTTGATCTCCTTACTCATCCTCTTCCACCTCCCACCTAAGAAATGATGCTTTAAGCATACCTTCAACACGCTCGACAAACTCCGGCTCACCCCAACCCACCACTTCCTCCAACTTCTCCCTCATAGACTGAGCCATCCTCTTGACAGTATCCACCTGATCTGCCGTCATCACAGGATGCAACAAATAAGCCAGCTCAGCATAATACACCCCACACCAGAACGCAGCATCCAGCGCCCGGATTATCTCTTCCTTATTCATCCCTCACCTCCTTTAACATCCTCTTGATCTCCTCTGCCTCTTCTTCTGTGATCCAAACACCAAATGGACAATCGAAATCTATCCCTTCAAACACCTCGCTCAACACGGCATCCAGAAACCTCATCCCTTCCTCCCACTGCCTGGGGTTTTTCCTGCTCTCTGACCAGAAACAAATAGTATCGATGCCCGCCTCAGCCCATCCCAGAGACCAATCGATATCGGGGATTATCGGCCTGATAATCTCGCATATCATCTCGGCCAATTCTCTTCCCACTTTGTCCGCTTTTATAATCGCCTCCCGATATTCTTCAGCCACTTCCATCAGATTCATCATAATCACCTCCCAGTATCTCGGCGCATAATGTGAGTTTGATCCATCTCAATTTCTCAATGGCCCTTTCAATCGACATTCCCAACTCCTTCTCCATGTTCGCCCTCACATATTCCGGCTCCAACCCCGCAATCTCACACCAAAACTCAAAACTACCACCCTCCGCCACGTTGTAAAGATCCTCCAGCGCATCCTCCACCAACTTAAGCCTCTCCATCTCATCAGCTATCCCATCAAGTCTCCCCTCGATGATCGACTTAGCTCCCTCGTAATACCCTCTGATAATCGCCGCCAACAGCTTCTCTACCGGAGACAACCCCTTCAGCCTCTCATATCTGTTATCAAGCCTCATCGCTTCCATCTTCCTCCCCCTTCACCTTAGCGCTCACTATCTCCTGTATCCTCCTCATCAGCCTGCTTAACCATCCCTGCGCCCAAGGGCTGGTTGCGACGATAAGCATACCGCCAGGCAGATAAAGCGCATACCACGCCAACATATGCCACACCTTACTCCGATACAACGCCTCCAGCATATCCTCATGCTCGCTCCACCCACCCGTTACGAACACCCACAACCCATCCCTCTCGGCCCAGTAATCATTCCACCGCCAATGCTCACCGATGAATCTAAGTAACCCTTCGGGATCGTCAACCGGCCAATCCCTGATAGTCCTCAATACCTCCTCCATACCATCACCCCAATTTTCCTCCTCACACCACAGCAGGATATGGTTTGATATGAGAAGCTCACTCAAACTCAAACAATTCGAGCTGTTTGATATTTATTAAGTCCTCAAGTGGCACTTCCCGGAAATAAATCGGAGACCTGTTTTCTTGTCGCAATCGTTCGTTGACAATCTTTTCCAAATAAACCGCCTTTTGAAAAAGATCGGGGTGTACACGGTATAAATCCAACCATTGTGCTCGGCGCTGGAACGGACAAATGAAACACCCAGATTTCGGTGGAACCTCCAACCCCCACGAGCGAATGATCTCAATGCACCCTTTTCTGTCTATCCCCTCCTCGATAAGCGGATACTCATACACCATACCTCCAATATCAACAGGTTTCGCTCTATAAGCTTCCCCAGCATCTATACCCATATAAACAACGCCCGGTGACTTAAAATACTCTCTCAGCGGGCGAACCTTAAACTTATCCGTACACCAGCGCCAGATTCTTAATGGGATCACCCGGTACTTAACGCAGTAGTCGTATAAATTGTCGATACCGTCTACAACAGGACGGACAATTGTAATTTTGATATTTAACTTTTCTTGGAGATACTTGATATAATCATACGTTTCTGGATACTCACACCCTGTATCAGCAAACACCCACTCGAATTCTATACCCTTTTCCAACAAATACAAGCCTAAAGCCGTAGAGTTAACTCCTGCACCGAATGATAAATATCTTCTCACCATCATCTACTTCCCCTTATAGAAATCTCACTCCTTCGCTCAAATCACAATTACAAAATTCAACTTTCATCTCAACCTCCCCCTTCCTTTCCCTCTCCCTTTACCTCTCCCATGCCCTGGGCCGCCATACCGGCAACCACCGCGGTTGCGGCCCATCCTCCGACCACCGGGCATTCCCCTCCCCCGGCCTCTCCCGTCCTGGGGCCTAAGCTGACCTCTCGGATTCCTCTTTGCCATCGCACACCTCCAATGGTTTATAAATTATCTCACGCCTCACCAACTTCCCTTTGGAGAAATACAGATCCACGGAGATCAGATATTCTCCCATCTCCCCGTGGGTGGCGAAAACATACCACGATTCATAACGCCCCTCTTCATCCTTCTCAAGCTCGCCGTCAAGTACGAACCCCTGCCGGATGAGAAAATCCCGTACCATCTCAATAGCGGATTGCGTATCGATTTTCAACTTACCCTCCCACCTCTGCCTATATTCCTTATTCAATTTCACCTCATACCTCCACCACTTTATCAGGGTGGAACCAATTACTGAATATCACCAACCTATCCAAAATATCAACCCTCAACCCAAGCTCGCTGGCCATCTTGATTATGGCAGCCCTCTCCCTTTCAGAGATCGCCTCCCACATATCCCTCCGCAACGTGTAGCTGACCGGCTCATCAACCCGGGATATAGCGATCAGCATAGCCTTGATCACCCCGACCATTCCCTCTGGGGCCAGAACCTCCTCCCCATCCTCCCGTTTCCCGGTTTTGATCACCGCCAACCCCATGATAAGCAAACCGCTCAACATCCCGGCCACCGTACAATATACCCCCACCCTCCACTCACCGGTCGTAACCATGACGATCACGGCGGTGATCAGCCACCCAATCGCCACGAACAATACCGTTATCTTGCCAAGTTCCATGGTTTCCCTCCTCAAATCTATCGATAATCTTCCAATCCCTCTCCTCTACCATCCGCAAACACTTCGGGCATTGAGAATTGCTGGGGGTTATAAAAACGCAAGATCCGGGCACCGGTGCTATGCATTCCCTGCCCCTTAATCTCTCGAATCCCCAAACCAACCCGCCGCAGCACGGGCATTTAAGCAACGCCTGATCCAGATCCTTCCCACGTTCATGAACCTTGGTGATCCCAAGCTCCTTCAAAGCCCACCCTCTTAAACATGAAGTATATATCTTTAGCCCGCGCATTTTCCTCTTCGACCTGGCCGCCTCAGCCCATGCTTTCCTTGGGAGCTTAGCCTTCATCACCTCGCAACATACAATCGCCCTTATCAGGATCGGTTGCCCAGTTAACGACCCCCCATCACCCGGAGGCAACAACGGAAGATAAGGTGTCAACGCCTCGGCGATGTGTTCCTTGTCGCTACCGGGGCCACCGAGACCATATCTCCCGTGGCAAAGCGGGCAACATTTTTCCGTATCCCAGTAACCAGCCCGCACAAAATCATCACAGGTGAGTATGATTGTGCTCATCCCTGACCTCCTTTTTGAAAGTATCCCCTCGCCTGGATTATCTTCCTCTTCAACTCCTTAAGCTTCTCCCCATTCGGATACATCTCCAAATGCTCATCGGGCCACCTGACTAACTTAGCCTCACACACCTTACAAAGCCCGAACTCCAGCGCCTCCCCCCTCCTGCACATCCTGCACTTCCCCTCCTGTTCCCTCCTCTCTTTCTCTATGCGCAACAGCTCCTCCACCTTATACCCCAAATACCCCAACCGCATCCGCCTGTCCCCCACCTTCTCCTGATGCTCCTCGAACACCAGATCTATAGCCCTGTCCAACAACTCAGGCGTGACACCCTTCTCCTTCCACCTGAGCAACACCTCCTTCTCCTTACCCGTCAACGCATCAGCCCGATTGACCAACACCATAAACTTGTCAATCACCTCGTGCCACTTTTTATCCAATTCGTGGCACGCCGCCGCATTGGGGTTTAGGTGCCTATCGCCATTGTTGTTGCTGTTGGCGATAGAACCGTCCTCTCGCCCTTTATCAGTCGCAAGCGCTGATTCGCTACTATTAGGGTGAGGGGAGTCAGTGGGGGATAGTTGAGAGTTTTGATCACCCACGCGCGTATATATATTATTATATTCGCGTGAGTTAATATTAGAGTATATAATATTAGAGTTGGTTGCTTTAGAGCAACGCTGGGATTGTTCTGAAGCAACGCTAGCGTTGTTTGAGAGCAACGCTGATTGATTTTCGTCAATGCTGGTTTGAAACACCAGTTTGTCAGCTAGTGGGGTTAGCCTTACGAACAGTGAAAACCCTTTGCCATGCTCGGTTTCTATCAATCCAAGCCTGTTCAATTTGCGAATTCGTCTGGACAAAGCGCCTTTGTCTCTTATCGGCAACAGCGGCATGCTTACCAACAGGTGATCGAGGTCTATCCACGTGTAAACGTCCTCGCCAACTTTCATGCGCTTGATTCCTGGATGCTCACTAGCGCATATCTCGCGTATGTAATCGAAGATTGCCAAGTCAACTATATCGGGGATCACACCTCTCTTGGGTTTCTCCCCTTTTCCCTTCCTCATCCGTTCCCTTACTTCCTCCTGCAACTCAGGGAACGCATCAACAACCGCTTTCTGGTTGATGACAATGGTGTACTTGATGCCCAGTTCTTGTGCCAACGATTTCTTATCCTTGCCGATCCCCTGGTTCGCCATAATCCATTCCCTCCTCCCTGATCACTCTTACTATCCCCTTCTTTCTCTGCTCACTCCAGAACCGCCTCAGCGCTAACTCGATCTGTCTGCTCCTAGAGATCCCGGTCTCCTCCTTGAATCTGTCCATCTCCTCCCATAACTCGGCTGGCAAACTAACGCTTCGCCCAACCCTCTTGACCATCACTATCACCTCCTTGGCAATTTTATCATATTGTCTCTTTCTTGTCAACTTGTGGCTCATCTTCGTCCAGGAATCCTATATCTCTAAGCCCCTTCCTCAGCAAGTCCGTGATGGTTTTCGCTATCGATTGGTTCTTGGCATTGGCTAACTTGACTAACCCTACCTTCAAATCAACCGGTAGCAACAACATAAACTTGACTTTCTTGTCACCCTTCCTCTGGTGTCTCCTGATCGCCATGTCCACCACTTTATCACCTCCTGTGTTTGCTCTAATATTTTAGCACAAACTTAGCGGTTTGTCAACCGAATTTCCCTGTGTCCCACCGTTGGATCGCCGTTCCCCATCCCCCAGCCCAGTTGACCCTCAAAATTGGGGATCTGTTACCCTATAACCACCCCACAAATTTTAAGCTGTAGGGTACCTGGATTTCCCCTGGGAGTCCCGGATTGAATTGGGTTGGGAGCAAGCCCCCGCCGGCGCCGGCCGGGCCGCCTTCTCTTCGCCTACGCCGCCTTTCTTCGACCCCTCGCCGCCGGGCCGCCTCGCCGGCTTAGGCGATCCGGTTCCCTCGCCCTGGTCGCCTGAGGGATGGCGGATCGCCGGGCTGGTCGGGGGTCAGCCGGATTGCCCGTTTCTCGCCCGTTTCTCGCCCGATTGGCCCGATTTCCGATAATGCAGATTATGTTAAGTAAGCCCGGTGGGATGCTCGGAATCCCGCATGGATACTGGCTTGGGAGGTGATTCGGCTTGCTCGGTGGGACGATCTCTCCCACCGAACCCGGATTGGGGCGTTCCCAAGCCCGAAAACCCGCTTGCCACGCGGGATCGTGAGGTGGGATGCCCGAAAATCCAGGATTCATCTGGGAGGGGATGGCCGGCAGGGCGGAGAGTGGAACGGCTTCCCCCACTTCTCCCCCCCCACCCTTCAAGGCGGAAATGCGCAATGCTCCCAGGAAACGCCCAATGCTCATTCCCCCACCCTCTCCAAGCCTTGCCGCTCCGTCGCTAACCAGGACAACTACAGCAGGCCGGGAATGCGGCAAAATGGAGAATTATCCCCCTTGACACCCAAGACGCATTATGGTATAATTATAGCGGAAACCACGAAAAAGGAGGAGGGAGAGATGAGGACGAACAAGGAGCTGCTTGATAGGGCATTAAGGGACATTGAGGTGGTTTGCAAGGAGATGGCCGCCAACGCTGAATCGGAACACGATCGGCGCTGGTGGCTGAGGACGGCGGAAATTCACAAACGGGAGCTTATCAGGCTTTACGAACAAGAAGAAGGAGGTGCGCAATGAGGGGCGTGGAGTTCATACAGCAAGTCATCGTTGCCCGGTATGGGGTGTGGTACCCCATATCGGCGATTGAGAAGGTATGGCCCGCGATGAGCGGGGCCGGGATCTCCCCGTTACAGCGCGGGAGATCTGGGAGCGGTTGAACACTCTCCCTGATGGTGGCGAGCCGGTTGGGATGATTAAGGTGATTGAGGCGCTAGAGCAAGCGGCTGAAATAGCTAGGAAAGCGGAGAGTGTGGGTGAGCTAACCGAAGCGGTGATGGCTTTTTACGAAGCCCTAGGTATCGACATTGAGGCAGCAGAGGGTTATCAATTCCTGGAAGGGATGGTCAGCTTGGGCGTGCGAGAACCCGATGGGTCAGAATTGTGGCTTTCTGCTGACCCCGCTGACGAGATCGTGGCAACGTATGTTAGCACCAAGCTTGATGAGGCCTTCAACATCAAACGCTAAGCCGAAACGGGGCATCACGCCCCGTCGTCCTGGGGATGGCCTCCCAGGGCCTGATGAGGTAGGCCAAAATCAGAAAGGAGGAGGGAAATGGCATATTTGGCAACCCTAAGAAGGGAAGGATTGTTCCTGGGGGAGACGAAGGAGATTCAGCTTACCCCGGTCAAGAAGATATGGGATCAATCGGTCCACCATTTCCACGAATGGCCTAGGTGGGAATGGTGGAAGTGCCGGTTGCCCGAAGGGATCGAGGGCGATTTCGATCTCGACACTAAGGGATTGATCGAGGTGAAGGTGAAGGTAGAGGACCCGGCTGATTCCCTCTACCTCAGCATTATCGCTCGCGATCCCACTTTACCAGACGAGATGAAGGAAGCGGTATTCGACCCGGACGAACCGGGTGGATACCGCTTCGTGGAGGGGGAATAACCCCCTCCCCCAATCGAACCAGAGTGGGATTTCAAAGAAAGGAGGGGAAACGATGGAAAGGGAGAACAAGAGCAAGGCTGGGATACTCCTTGAGGAGGTAGCAAACCTCCTCAGGGAGGCAGGTTACATGGACGAGGATGAGGGTGAGGAGGTAATAATCGAAGCCCTCGAAGCCCTTATCCAGGACAAGCTGATACTTGAGGAATGGTACGCCACTCACATCTAGGGGGGAAGCAATGGCGGTAACAATCAAATGCATGGATTGCAGGTATGAGGTTGAAATCCCCAAGTTTCCTGATCCGCCTCGCAGGATCAGGAAGCTCGAGGGTTTCGAGAGGGCGGATGACATCTGCCCGGCCTGTTTCGACCGCCGCTGTCGGCGGTATGGCACGGAAAGGTATCTCAAGCGCATCTATACGCCCAAGCCGGACGGGGCTGGATACAAGCCGCTGAGCTGGCTTATCACCATCATTGTGAGGAGGTGAGAGGATGGCGGCTTGGTACGAGATTTACAGGGACAAGGAGACGGGCGAGATCATCGGCCCCGTCTCCGGTTGTTGCTGGGGTTGCGCAGAGGGGGAAGCAGGGGAGGGCCACTTCCTCTGCTTCCGAAACCGGTATCAGGATAATCCCCGCTACGAGTTATTGTGGAGGGGGTACACCGAAAGGTGGCAGGCGGAGGAAATAGCCGATGAATATGAAAAGGGGAGGTGAGTAAAATGACGTCCCTCCCGTAGCCCGTCGGCCTTCGGTCGGCGGGCTTTTTATTTTGCCTACAAATTTGTCGCCGACAGGTATGTAGAGATCGGCGAGGCGGATCACTAACGAAATTCGGGGCAGCCGCTATGTAGAGGTCGGGCTTTCGGGAGAAAAAGAAAAGCCCCTGAGCCGAAGCCCAGGGGCCTAGGAGGAGGGCTTAGGCGGCGCTACAAATCCATCCCAGCCCACACCCGGACGTATCTCCATCCGCTGGGCTGAGGGATCAATAGCTCATCGCCGGGCTTGAGCTGGGGAACCCTCCCGTTTCCAGGCTTAATAACCGCTCCCAGCCGTTCTGTTAGCTCCTCACAAAGTGAGCGGTTCCTGATAAGCGAGCGGAGCCTCCCATCCCTGGCGGCTTGCCGGGCCAGGTAGGAAGCCCCCTCCTCATTCGTATCCCTCACCGTGATGATCGCCGTCGTGGTGGCGATCATGCTGAGGGAAATATCTTCGGCGATATACAACCCGTTACGCCTCATGGTTCACCTCCTCGGCTTCCCACAGCCTGAGCCGGGAAGCGACTAGCTTCAAGACGCCCTGCATGAACCCGAACGCAAAGCCCAGAGCCTCGTCATTACCCTCCGCCCAGTTTTTCTCCGCCAGCTCGATAGCTTCAAGGACAAGCTGGC
>Ga0180302_10000351_pt1 | contig 19420 bp, 26 predicted proteins | sample GuaBasSediGuay17_FD_121794 | JGI IMG/M metagenome (GOLD analysis project Ga0180302, IMG submission 121794) | Subseafloor sediment microbial communities from Guaymas Basin, Gulf of California, Mexico - Guay17, Core 4571-4, 12-15 cm | ecosystem: Environmental > Aquatic > Marine > Hydrothermal... | reverse complement strand
CTATATTACCTTTGTTAATTTCAAGAGAAGAAAGCAAGTCGATACTATCAGTTACCTCAGATAACAATTTTTCTATTTCAACTTCAAGATTCTTTCGAGAGTTGGACATGTTGCCCCACCTGCAACCTTTGAAATGTATTTGTAAACAACCTTGTTGAACAAGGCAGCTACATCGTTCGCATCAAAAATTTTCCTTTGAACCATGTAGTTCAGTGCGTTTCTGTAAAGCTCATACTCTTTAATCAAACTATCAATGCGCTTTCCCTCTCTTTCAGTTACCCTTTTGAAGAAGCCTGAGGAGTGTAATACATCAATAACTTTTACTCTCATTGGATATGAGTAGATAGGAAGGAAAAGCTCCTTTCCTGTTTTAAGGACCTCAGCGGCTTGAATTACTCTCCTGAACTCCTTTACACCAACATGTCTTTTCAGTACAATTATGAGGTCATAAGTTCGTCTAACCAGATTTAATGAGAAACCATAATCGTAAACAAGCCTATCTAAAAACTGTTCAAGAGAATCTGCATGACAAGTTTGTATGCACTTAAGACCAGAAACCATTGCACTGAGAGCAGCTTCAAAATGCTCTTTACTCTGTAATTCACCTAATATTACGTAATCCGGCTTTCTATGTAGCAGCTTCAAAATCTCTCTTTTCTTAGTTCTAACTGCTTCTGAAACCTCTATTGGGTCTACCCTTAACCTTACCTGATGCTTTCCTAAAATGTGCAAGGGTATCGACTCAACTACGTCTTCTATGTATACTCGTCTGAAGAAATTGGGTAAGCAAATATCAATCGCATTGAGTAAAGTAGTCTTTCCACTCCCTGGCTCTCCTATTATCACAATATTAGCTCGGTACTTAGCATAAAGAAGTATTATCGATGCCAACTCTACTGAAAGCGTACCTATTTGAATTAGCTCTGGAAGAGTAAAAGGCATAATTCTAAATTTTCTTACATCTATTGTTGGACCATCAACAGCTAATGGGGGTATATCAATAGATACTCTAATTTTAAACAATTTGTTTGATATGTCAGCCTTAAGTGAGGGATTCTCTAGATCCAACGGAAGTCCACTTTCAAGTTTTATGTGGGTTATAAAGGACATTAAATCACTCATGCTAACTTTTACGTTGCTAATACACCTTCCGTGCTTGAAGTGATCTAAATAGAGGAATGTATCAGGGGCATCCACGTAGAATTCACATATGTTCTCATCAAGCAAAAATGGCATAAACTTAAGTAAGTTCAGAGATCTGTAAGCAGAGATCGCTGAAAGAGTATCTAAAAGGCTTTCTGGAACTTCTCTCAACGACCGTCTAATGATTCCTCTCGACTTAATGACTCTATAATCTATTAGCTCGTCTAACTTCATTTTATACTCTACTTCCAAATCAGCATATTTTGCGAGAACATGAGAAATAAAGCGAGATCCTAGTGGAATCAGATAGCTATTCGATGAATACTCAACATTATAACGAAGCTCATCCATTTCATCATTTTTATTAATCCTTATAACAAAAGGGCCAAGGAAATACTCATCAACTAGATTGACCCCAGGATGCCTCTTCAGCCGCTCGTGATTGCGCTCCCAAACATGACTTCTCTCATCAACCAGAAATCTTTTGTAAACAAATTTTATCGATTTCCTTAACTCCTTCAAGATAGTGCATACCGTCTTTTTATCCTTTCCTCTGAACTTGGACTTCACTTCTCTTTCTATTAGCTCTAGAGAACCAAAGGCATCATCAAAAAACGACCCTTCACTTGGTCTAAATAGTAAGTTTAAAGAGTCTAAGTATCTGCTTTCACTTCTCAATGCCAACAATTCTCTAAGCTTAAACAAAGCATAGCTTGGTCCCTCTATCAATACTCTTAAAGAGATTCCACTAGCCTTTATAATCAACTCCTCTCCCTTTATTACAACCTCAGTTATTTTGCTCGCTTTAGGCAAAAAAGATAATAAATAAATTAAAAGAGAGACCATAGACCATGGCTTATCAAAGAGAGCAAAGTCTTCTTCTAATGTTCCAACACATCTCCTCCTTTTCCCTACCCTGAAAAATATATGTAAACTCATTCTACCAGCTCCTTAAAAAGAGATTTATAACATGACCTTATTGCACTGATAGAGAAGCCTGAAAGGGATGATAGCTTTCTTTGTGTCAAGATTCTCGGTCTTCTTTTTCCAGATACTAACACAGTAGCTGCATATATCGCAGCCAATGCTATAATGTAGGGATTTCTGCCTAGGAGGAGTTTTTTATCAATTTCAGATAAAAGAGCTATGGCTTCCTTGTATATCTTCATTTTTAGCTCGTCCATTGCTAACCTAGAATCCTTAGAAAAGGCTGACTCCAGTACGCTATATACATAGGACCTTAAATTCACATGAGGATTGTAGGACATGTGTCTTTTGATGTAGAAAATAACTTTCAATACGTTAGAACAATTCACTTTGTGGCCTAGCTTCTTAAAACACGAGATCACTTCTTTTATGGGTAAGCTTAAACCTGCCTCCTTGCATGCGAATATCAAACTAGCCGCAATTAATCGGTAATGGTTTGGCCTCTCTATATTCTCAGGGATTAGTTTAATTAACTTGAAGTAAATTTGAATAGCTCTCTCCCTAACGTTCTCAGGTACATTGAGTTCTACAGATACCCTCTCAAGAGACCTAATGGCTCTATACAAAGTACTTCGGTCCCTAAAAAGAGGAGAAAGTTGCTGGACTCTATTAAGTCTTTTATATAAGGAAAATTTTCCTGGCTCTACTTCACTTTTAGGAACGAGAGATAGTGCCATTAATGAACCCTTAGAACGTGTATCTACAGGAAGCCTATAAGGCAACACTCTTTTTTGGCTAAACTTTATCTTTTCTATAACGAAATCATTAACTACGAGTCCACAATTTGTACATACTGTCTCTCCTAGGTCATTTAAAGTTAGAGGGGAATGACATTCTGGACATATCATCATTTTTGGTCACGTGCCATCACCCGCAAAATGTTTATAAAAAGACTGAAGTACCACTCACCCTAGGGAGGGGATTTGCCACATAAGAAAAGTGACATTGAAGAGGTATTAGGTCACCTAATCTATCTTAAAGTTATTAAAGAACTAGCTACCTCAGAACAACCGTTGACTAAGTATAGGATAATTGTTAAGACAGGACTGAAATCTATTGATGTAAAGAAAGCCCTTGCTAAACTGATCGAAATGGGCTGGATACTACAGCATGAAACAACACCTAGAAAATACTCGCTTAACTACAATAATCCCTCACTTAGAAAACTAGTGGAATGTCTAAGAGACTTAGGATACATTCCAAAACTCTAAAACAGTTTACTGAGTGTATAGTACGAGATATTACCTTCCTTATCAACTATTGAAATTATCAATTCCTTTCCAGCCCTCAGAGCTCTTTCCAGCATACTAGAAAGGACTTTAAAATCTACTCTCTCTCCCTCTCTCACTATACCAACTAGATACTCAAAAACTTTAGCACTCCTTCGCTTAATCATAAAGCTTAACCTCTTAGAAAAACCTCTTTTTACTATGTAACCTCTCTTTCTAAGGTCTGAATACACTAAATATCTAATCCAGAAATCCTCCTCAACCTCAGAAAAGAACAACATAGCCTTCAATACTGTCAGTTTTTTAGAATAGCCATTCAAAAATAGGTCAATTTTGCCTCTTTCTGCCAAAAAGACTGCCTCAAGGGGATCTAACAATATTCCCTCTTCAGTAAAAACACCATACTCACTCCTTTGGCATAATTCAACTATTGACTCATCCTTAGCCTCTAGGATGACTTTATTCCCCTTGATTATTACTGCTCTTGGTACTTGATTTCTTTCACTCATAACTAGAGTACATGATCCTAAAAAGACAAGATAAAGATTATGTTATAACAAAGCTGTGTAGCGCCGGGGGTGGGATTCGAACCCACGCGGGGTTTCCCCCAGAGGGTTAGCAACCCTCCGCCATAACCAGACTAGGCCACCCCGGCTCAAGTTTTATAATATTAAAGTGCGGTATATATCTTTTATCAAACTGTTTAAGATGTTAATAACTACAAGAAATGATACAAGCACCCCTCGCTTACTTAGATAATCATGCTTATATACCATCCCTATTATAATAGTAAATTGGGAGGTCGCGGAGGAGGCCCGGGGGGCTACTGACGGAGTCTATGACTCCTCGGCCATCCCTCCCCTGTAACCGCAAACGGGGGATATGGCGGGGGCTGTTAACCCTAGGGAAGGCTCTCCTCTTCACGGTGACCGTTAGGTAAGTAACGATGAAACTCAGCCCCACGGGGTCGTCAGAGAGTAGCATCCTCTCGGAAGAGAGGGTAATGCTACTCTAGCCGCCCGAATCGGGTTAGGCCCGGAAGGGAGCGGCCCTAAGGGCGGATGGCGACGTTCGTGGGGTAACTGGGTGGAGTTGGCTGCCTAACGGATCACCGTGAATGAGGGTCGACCCTAGGGGAGGCTCCGCGACCTCCCCAGCGCTTTTATAACTCTGGTTAATGACCTATACATCATGTACTTAACATTAGGGTCCGTCTCTTCTATTCTGTATACGAACTCTGCAATTAATTTAGCAACTTTGTCTTCCGAGCATCCTGAGAAGAATATTGGAAATTTTTTACAAATAGCATATACAAGGACTTCTTTTAGCGGAATATTTGCTAAGGGAGTTAACACTTTAAGACCTCCTATACTTTGAGGTAGGAAAGTGTTCTTTCCTTTAATAAGCCCATACACTAAATTTATCACTTGGTCGTCTAGAGTTATACCAAGAGCTATGGATGTGAATTTCATGGCTCTTGCTATGTTTAGAGAACTTGTTAGTCTAATGTTCCACACGTTGTCATTACAATCAATGCTGACTTCACCGACAACTTCTGTTTTTAGCTTCTTTACAGCTCTTTCTAATACCCTAGTTAGCTTCATCTGAGGTGGAATGGTTACTGGCTCCTTGACTATAATAACCTTAATTTCTGTAAAGGGATATTTCTTTTCAACCTCGCATATTAAATCTAAATTGACTAGCGACTTAGTACCGCCTCCCAGTACTACCAATATCTTTTCTTGAGGAGTTAAGTCTCCCCTACTTTTTAGGTATCTTTCGACTTTCTTTTTTAAAAACGCTTTCAAACAATGATCACACAAGTAAATTCCGTCTCTTTTTCTAAAATATATCGCATTTTTAGAACACCTGTTGCATCTGAAAGTTGTCACATAGTTAAATAGGACCCTAGGAAATATATTTTCTCAATGAGTAATCCTCTAGAGAGTCTTGTATGGGTCAGGTTTTCATTTAAGCTTAATAAAAACCTCCTTAAGTCACCAGTTATCAATGAAGTAATTGTTGTTTCATTATTTGAATTAAACGGTTTCGTTTCTAAGACAATAATCTCTCCCTGTAGTAATTCAAAGTTATATGAGGGGATTAAGACAATTAGAGTGGGGTACCTAGAGAATCACAAGATATGTTTTATTAAAAAGTGGGAAGCCAATCTTCCACCTCGGAAACTAATAGATAACTTAACAGATACAACATTTGTAGTCGAAGTGAATTATTTCCTTAAAAGGGATAAGAAAAAACGAAAATTACAAAGCGATGTGTATCATATAAAAGTGAAAGTTCACGAAGAAGGCATAGAGTTTCATGTAAGACACGTTGCAGGGCTCATGCGGATGTCTTTCGAAGAAATATTTACAATGTTTAAGGCTATCTTTATAAAGAATTTAAAGATATCAACACGACGAGCTCGAGGACATTGACTTTTAACAAGCGCAAAATGACCTATGGTATTCGAGCTTTTTCAAAATCTCTGTAAGGTTTTCTAAGTGTCCTAGTGGCATCTATGCCCAATTTTGAAGTGAGCAAGTTTCTTTGATCAGCAGATGGATCTAGACTAGACCCTCTAACTCTTTTCACGATAACTAAATCCTCATCTGCTTGAAACCTAGTGGCTATAGCCCACTCAACTTCATGGAGATCGTCTATATTTATGTCCTCATCTACTACAACAACCATTTTTAAGGATGGATGTGCGGCAAAGGCTGCTAGTATTACGTTCTTTGCATCACCTTCTGTTTTCTTTTTAATAGAAATTACACAGTGCAACCAACCACAGCCTCCTTTAGTCAATCTAACAGCTTTTACTTCAACTATTCTTGAAACATAATCCCATATCAGAGCCTCTCTGAAGAATCCCATGAGAATTCGGTGTTCCGAACTTGCAGGAAGAAGTGCTTGATAAATCGCCTTTTCCCTTAAGAGAATTTTATCAACTTCAACAACTGGCTGTCTTCTGACTATGTCATAAGTTCCAGTAATATCGACAAAGGGTCCCTCATCGTGCATCACATTCCTTAATATTCTTCCAACTATGACAATTTCCGAGAAGCGAGTCACTTCAAGGTTATTATCAGGCAAGAGAGTTAGCTCTAATCTGTTGTTAGTTAGTCTATTGGCTACGTATAACTCATTGACACCATATGGAGGAGAAGAGGCAGCTGAGAGCATGACTATAGGATGAGTTCCAATCATTATAGCTATAGGAGTATCCTTGTCTAATCTCTTGTATTTCTCAAAGATTCTGTACAAATGTCTTGGAACAATTCTTATTACTAAATGTTTATCATCCAGCACCATCATTCTATGGAAAGAAGCGTTCTGAAAGTCACTCTCAGGGTCTCGTGCAACAACGATTCCAGAAGTTATGTAAGGTCCACCATCTTTCTCATAATGTAATAGTATTGGCAACCTATACAAACTCCTGATCTGAGTTTCCATGAAAGCACCATCACTGTAAACACGCGGTTTCAGTGGGTTATTACAGGCTTTTAGCAAACATGCATAAAGGTCTATATTACTCATAAGGTTAGAGGCTAACAACAATCGTGACCTTTTAGATACGACATTTCCTACTACACCAATGTCATAGTCTTTGACTTGAGGGAAGAGGATAGCAACACCATCATCATGTTCTTTTAAGATTTTAGAAATTTCGTACTTAATACTTACTAATGCTTTCCAGAGGGCCAGCTCATTATTTTCTTTGAGAATTCTAATGAACTCTCTTAAGCTAATTTTTTCCATATGTATCACAATTTTAGAGTGGCCAACTATCTACTTTAGCTTTCTCGCTAAACTTGTCATCTAATTTTATCTTCCCTAGCTTTATCATGGCGATATCTCCCTCGGCACGAGATAGAAGCTTGATGTAATTTCTCTTATAATCTATCTCCTGAATTATCCCAATTCCCAGAAACTCTCCAAAACTATTATACAATCCAACGATAAGACCGCGCTCTTCTCCCTTCCTAAGTATCCTTATCGTCTTGTTAACACCCTTTTTCCTTAAATACTCCTTGATCTCTCTTATCCTTCTCTCCTCTTTTGGTACGACTAGTACAAGGAGGTCTGCACATGTTCCTACGTAAAGAGTAGTGACGTCCATCTCATTTCGTAAGCTCTTGATCTCCTGAAGTTCCGAAGGGAACGTTGAATTAAGCTCAGAATACATGAAGGAGACCTTATTAAGAAGCAGTTTTATAACTCTTCCTCCCTCAAAATACTTGTGATACATAGACTCTCTCAAAAGCTTTCTCTCCTCTAATGTTCTTGCTCTGATGATTTGAGGAGCCACTAACCTAATTATTTGCAACCATCTTTGAGTCTCAAAAGGTTTTATTATTGGCTCCACCTCATTGCTTTTCTGTATTGCTATCACTAAGTGGGGTCTAGTTATCGTTATCATTCCCATTTTTAGCTCTCTTGCATCTCTTCCGTAAATCCATCCATCAGTATTTATGATAATATATTGAGCGTCATATTCGCGAGCTTTATCAAGTAGTGACCTAACTCCAATTAGTACTCTATGAATTAACCCAGCTGGGCTAGTAGAGCCTACAAAATAAGCTCCTATTCGCTTGACTTGAGAGAAAGATACTACAGGTCTTCTTAAATAGGCCATTCCTATAGTTGTAGGAGCGCTTATTTCTGATTGTCCTAAATCCTCATCTATGATTATAACTTTCTTCCCTTGAGATGTTAAGGAGTTAGCTAGATATAATGCGAACACAGTCTTTCCCACATCAACTCCACCTAAGATTAGGAGTGTAAGTGGAGTTGGCATTGAGGAAATCTTTTCGACCGCTTCCCTCCACTCATAAGGTATGACTATATCCTCTAACTCCTCTACTTTTCCTTCCTCACCTAGATTAAGTTCAATTACAGAGTCTCTAAGAGCTATTACAAAAGCAACCTTTGATTTTGGTATAGTTAGCCTTTCCCTAGATCTAAGAACTTTACCTAATGCTTCAACTTCGCCGTCCTTGACTAATATTGAAGCAGGCCCTTCTACCCTCAATTTTTTACCAGCCTTGATTTCTAACCTCATATACTAATCACCCGACTCTTCAGTATTTATGAGATAACAAGATCCTAGATTACTAACTTTTTTAGGGTTTGCCCTCTGAACTTTTCCTAATTATTCGAACATACTCAGCATTTATTGTTATTGGGAGTGGATAGGCTGCCTCTAATATTTCGACTTTTATCTCTCCACGACTTTTCTCTATTTGTATAACTCTTCCTTGCATTCCTCTAAAGGGTCCGCTTATTATTTCAACTATATCATCTAACTCTATTTCCTCAATTACTGGCTTTGGCGTTATGAATTTCTCTAAATCATCATAAGTTAAAATCCCTCCTATTCTTCCTTTTATGTACTTAGTTTTCGATATTAACATATCCACATAAAAAGGAGCATCACACTCGATGAAGAGAAAACCTCTAACATTGTCTAAAACTAAGATCGACTTCACGGGCAGTCTCTTAGACTTTGCCTTTGTTTCTAGTATAAGCGCTATGTTTTTCTCTTGGCCAACAGTAGTTCTTACAGCATAAAACCTACCCTCCACACTCATATGATATCACCTATAAACCTCGTCCCCTTCTTCTCCTATACGCAATAATTGCTAGTATTGCTACTATTAATCCTACTAGTACATAAAACATAACCTCACGAGGAGGAGTTGGAGGGCTAATCATTTGAAGTATTGATGCTACAAATTGGACAGTGAAACCAACAGCACCAAGTAAAGCTGTGGCAAGAGAGCATATTTTCAAAGATGTCTTGAACGACTCTCTCGTAGGCTTCCTTGTTATTTTTAATACCCTTAGTGTAGATTTTATGAATGACCTCATTACCGTTCACTTCATTAACTCTACCAAGATATTTTAATTTTCACTACCTAATATTTTATTAATAAACCATTCAGCACTAAACTTTTTTATGTCAGAATAACCTTGCCCAGTTCCAATGTAGGTTATTGGTTTACTAGTTGCATAAACTACGGAAAGAGCAGCACCTCCTTTAGTATCAGCATCTACCTTTGTAAGTATGCTACAATCAATTCCAACCTCTTCATTGAATTTCATTGCTTCCTCTAGAGCATCATTGCCTGTCAGAGCATCTCCAACGAACACCTTCAAATCAGGCGAAACAACTCTGGCTATTTTCTTCATTTCATCCATTAAATCTCTATTTGTTTGCATTCTTCCAGCAGTATCTATAAGGACTACATCAATTCCCTTACTTCTAGCATGCATTATAGCGTCATAAGCAACTGCTGCAGGATCAGCTCCGTACCTATGCTTTATGACCTTAACTCCAAGTCTTCTACAATGTTCCTCTAACTGCTCTATGGCTCCAGCTCTAAAGGTATCGCTCGCAGCCGCAACAACGCTCATTCCACGACTCATCAATAGCTTTGCGATTTTGGCGATAGTTGTAGTTTTTCCGTGACCATTAGGACCTAAGAACAATATTACAACAGGTCTCTTTCTTTTTCTCAATTTGTCAGTGTATTCAACAATGTCTAAATCGCCGGCTTCCTTAAAAGTCTCTAATAAAACTTCTCTTAGCTTGCTTTTTATTATCTTTCTCTTATCCTCAAATCGACTAATCTTTATTCCAGTAATTTTACTCTTTAAGTTTTCGATTATGTGTTCAGCTACATCATAGGCTACATCATTATCAATTAGGTCTAACAGCAAATCATCATGCATTTCGTCGATCGTCTTTTCACTTAGTTCTACAGTAGTTAGCTGTTCAACAATCTTATTAAACACACTCCTTAGTTTTTCAAACAAAGAGAGCCACCTGACTCTCCTTCACTTAGCTTCTTTTTCTAATATTGTCTCTAATTCGCTTAACCTTGCTGAGGCTTGTTGAAGCTGGGCTACGGTCGTCCTTAATTCCAACTGGATAGTTTTTTGTTTGTCTTTTAGATACTCCATTGCCTCCTCAACAGTCTTTTCTATGACCACACCAGCACCAACGTTTATCAACACTTTGTTTTTATTCACTACCTTACCCTTTACATAGGACATGAAGCCTATTGGGAACAGTATAAAATGCTCCTCATCTAGCTCTTTTACACTCTCTAACGAGGATATTGTATCACTAATTTCCATTAGTACTCTGTTTAATGCATCAACTCTTCTTTGTAGTTCTTGCACTAAATTTCTGAGGACTAGGTACTCAGCTGATAGTCTTCTAATTCGCTCCTCTTGCTCTGCTCTCTCCACAACATCACCTTGCAAATAGCACTATTTTGTCAGTTTTTATTAAATCTCTCAATCTTGGGCTTTGAACTTCCTCTGGACTTATTTCCTTCACCTCAACTATCCTAATATGTGCTCTTTTGAGCTTGTGCCGTGAGCCCAGTAAGGAGTACACCTGTTCTACTACATCTTCTCTCTTTACACCTGTTAGTTCTAAAGAGAATTTTTGCCACTCTCTTCTTATTTTCATAAAACCTGATACTCTAAATACTCTAACCTTCACATGGCTCACCGAGACTGAGAGATTTATTGCTGAGGATAATATATTTTTTGCAGTAAACATGATAGGTAAAGGTGATAATGAAGAATAATACTTCTAATGAATTAAATTCTATTTACTTGCTGAAGAATATCTCATGAATTCTCATCATTTCAGGACCAGTTGTTTCTAAACCTACTATTGCACCCTTATCGTTAACTACTAAGCCTGAGCGAATGAAGGGACTTCCTCTATTTACTGTTCCAACATCAACTCTAACTTTAAATATCTCAGCTAAACTCGATATTTCCTCATCAGATGCTAATGGATGCACTAACATACCACTATTGGTTACAGCAGCTACAGCACCAACAAGATAATGTCCGGCTATTTTCATAGGAACAACTTCCACATCTAGTGTATCTTCAATTGTTTTGAGTAGTTTTCTATCTAACTCAGGATCTATTATGGCAGCTCTATCGTTTACCAATACTATATTCCCAATAGCGTTTTTCTTGCTAGGTAATAATGTTATGTTGATATCTCCAAGTTTCTGTTTCAGGGTTTTTAATTCGCGTTCTAATGTGTGCTTTGGCAAGAGCAATCCTTGAGAGTTCCCAGCTACTAAGACTCCAATGAGAACAGAACTCATAATAGAAACTTTTATCACATTGACTCTTAAGGCTTCTTTAACTTTCTCCTCAACTTTGCTTGGAACATCTATTGGAAGAAGAGCAAAGTCATTGTTAGCAAACATGAATACTCCTATACTACTTGACCCATAAATTGATATTTTTTCAATAATTGCAGCACGCTCAATCACTCGCTAGATCCACCTCAGCTGTCTCTTTATCGATCTTCTTAACTACGACTTTGACTTTCCTTGGAGGCTTCTCCCTATTTCTAGACCATAAGAATGCATTTAACTCAGAGCTGATTACTACTTTACTTACATGAAGATGTCTTTTAACAAAATCTTTGACTATCTTTACAGCTTTATTTACTCTTTTTCCTCTGGGAACATAATAAGCCTTCCTTAATGGTATAATATATGTCCTCTCAAGAAGAGGTCTCTCTTCACTCAAAGAGAACCACCTCTATAGCTGTATTCTACTTCTTCTCCAATGCCTAGGCTTTGGACGTCTGACCTTTAGTAGAGTCTTAGCCACTACCCACAATGGAGTCGCTCTATTCTCCTTTAAGGCTCTTGCTAATCTTTTCTTCTTTCCTAAAGTCTTAGAACGTGCCATTTTAAACACCAAACCTTATTCCTCTTAACTTTATCTCTCTTCGAGACCTAGCCATTACTGTTTTAAGTATCTCCTTAAGCACACTATCACTTATAGGAGTTTGAATTCTTCCAGTACTGGCTAGCTGTATAAGTTGTTCTTCTAATTGCTCTACTAACTCTGGTCTGACTAGTTTTAAGTTAGTAAGTCTCTGTCTTGCCTCTGGAGTTAAAATATGTCTAAGTACAGCCTCTTTTTTCATTTCATAAATCCTTCTCTGTTCCTCTTCTCTGCGCATTCTTTCAAGTAGCCTTTGGTACTCTAGTAATCTCCTTCTTTTGATAGCTTCTAGCTCTTCATCATAAACTTCCTCGCTCGTTGTGACCACCTCGCATTTTATTTAGTTAAGGAGGTTTTATTTAAGTTCCTACTAATTCAAATGATTACAAGTATTTCTTCAATTCGGGCATTTCGTGTAACATTGACCTAAGTACTCTGGTGGCAACTCTATTCAGTAGCGACCTTCCTTTAGGAGTTAACACTCTTCCTTTATTTCCTAACTTTGTCACTAGTCTTGCTTTTTCTAATTGTTGTAGGACCTTCCTTATATGCGAGCCACCTCCCTTCTTTACATGCTTTCTCATCATTCCTAAATCTACTCTTCCACCATAGGCAGTCCTTAGTCTTTCAATACCCACTGGTCCATATAGGTATAACTTCCTGAGGATTGATGCTGCTCTAATGCACCACCAGTCAGGATCGTCTGGCACTCTTTCTGCATGGCATCCAGTTTTGGTGTAGTAAGCCCATTCAGGCGGAGAAACTTCTGGTATGTTCTCTTTGATATACTTAGCTAATGCCTCTATGAACCTATCAGGGGGAACATCCTTTACAGAGACCATGATAATACCCTCGTTAGTACGCTTTGAAAGGAATTCTAATCTCTCTTAAATTCTTTACTCCTTAGAATAAAGGTATAGCCTCTGATACCTACTAATTCAGCATTAACTGTCTTAGCAACGTGGTTTGCGACACTCTTCTTATCAAGCTCAGCCAATAATGGGCAATTCTTCAGTATCCTGACTTTTATTATCTGCTCTTCTTTTAACCTTCTCTTCAATTCATTAACTATTCCTTCACTAAGTCCTGACTTCCCTATATTGATACACGTCTTAGACTGCCACATCCTCTTTATTAACTGGTTCTCTGAATGCACGTGTATACAGATATAAACCACTCTATTTATAATTGATGTGAAATCTATGAACAGCATTGCTGAAGTCGTGAAAGACGGGGATTTAATATTACTATATTTCAACAAAAGAGAGAAAATAGTCACTGAAGTGAAAAGTGGAGAGGTACTCTATACGTATAAAGCAGTCATTAAATTCAATGACATTATCGGATTACCTTATGGTACTAAAATTAAACTGAAAAATGGAACTCAAGTTATCATATCAAGACCTAGGTTAGAAGACATAGCCTACACGGCATTCATAAGGAAAACTCAAGTCCTTTATCCAAAGGACATAGGACTGATTATAATCAAGTCAGGAATTGGTCCAGGCTCTCACGTAGTTGAAGCTGGAAGTGGTTCCGGCGTTTTAACGGCATACTTAGCCTATTTTGTTAGACCTACGGGGCATGTCTATAGTTATGAAGTAAGACCTGAGTTTCTCGAAGCAGCTAGAAGAAATATATCTCTTTTAGGTTTAAATAACGTTGTTACATTTAAATTACAAGACATAACTAAGGGAATAGATGAAGATAAAATTGATGCCATTGTATTAGACATGGCATCTCCTTGGACCGTAGTGAAACACGCATGGAATAAACTTAAACATGGAGGAGCATTCATATCGTTCGTTCCAACAGTAAACCAAATGGAAAAAGTGGTACTTGAGCTTAGGAACTATGGCTTTATTGAAATAGAACCATTTGAGGTAATATTAAGAAGTTACAAAGTAGCCATAGGGGAAACTAGACCAGCTAGCCTAAGAATACCTCATACAGGTTACATAGTCAGTGCACATCGTCCATGACCTTTACCAAGCGTTTGGTCATGATACACCTAAACTAAAAGTTTATATGGGAGAAAAAAGCTTATACAAGCCCATAGATAATGATAGTTTAGGTGATTGTATGCCTAAGAAGAGGAAGAACAGAGGACGTAACAAGGGAGGTAAAGGAAAGGAGCCTAGAGTACACTGTGACGGATGCGGAGCACTAATTCCACGTTCAAAAGCAATAAAAGTAACGAAGAGGATGAGTTTAATAGATCCGCAACTCGAAAAAGAATTAAGAAGTCAAGGAGCACTTATACCCACTTACAGAGTTACTAAGTATTTATGTATAAATTGCGCTATATTCCAAGGAGTAATTAGGATAAGGCCAAGAGAAGAGAGGAAAAAGAGATTACCTCTTGGAAGGGTCAGATAATTCTTATGAGAGCTTTCTTAATTAAGGCTAGTAAAAGTCATACTGCTCCCACATTCTTACTAAAATCGCTTGCTAGTACAAGCGGAAGGTTGGACATTGTTCTAAGGAGTATAATGTCCGCTCTTTTATGGGAAGGAAAGGTCAGGAAGGATGTAATCTTTTACGCATTACTGGAGGGACCTCCACGACCATCATTGGTCGTAGAAATTCATGGAGCTAGTTTAAAGAAAATTCCAACCAGTGAAGTAAAGCTCGGAGAGCTATTCTATGAGCTACTAGGAGGAAAGAAGATTGAAGGATTTAGAGTCTATAAGGAAAGTTTTAAAGAAATAGTAAGAAGACTAAACAAAGTTTATGAAGTAGTATATCTTCATGAAAAGGGAACTGACATAAGAGAATTCAAGTTCACTAGGTCTCCTCTATTCATTCTTGGAGATCACGAAGGTCTTGATAAAGAGAGTGAGGAGTTCTTAGAACAATTAGGGATTACATGGATTAGCTTAGGTCCAATATCATATCTAGCCAGTCACTGCATAGTCATAGTTAATGAGGAATTAGATAGGAGATTCAAATTACTAAACTAACCCTCTTCCTTGCATAATACTCTTTCCTTCCAAGCTTGGGAAGGCGAGCTAGCCGATCATAATACCCTAACACTCTACCATAATGAGAAGACGGACCTAAATGAAATGAGCAGCGGGAGCATCTTAAATGAATATCATTAATATATGAACTACATATTTCACAGCAGGTGAAGTCCTGTGTTATTGCAAAACTTGAAACATCACTCTCTGTGATCATTTTGAGAAGTTTATTTAACTCCTCTCGTGAGATAAAAGGCTCAGATACTTGGATATTCAGAAAGCTACCACCATCAAATATTTCAGAAAAAAGCCCTTCTAGACGCACTCTAACATCTAAGGATATATCCACGTCATAAGGCAGAATACTAGTTATGTTTACACTTTCAAGAAGTCTGAGAATGTCGCTCCTCAAAGGCTCTTTATAGAAACTGGGCAATCTATATGCTCTATAATCGAGCGATGTTGATGAATATACTAACTTAGTCAAACTTTCAAGTTCATCTTTGAATATACTCTTCATTTCACGGGCTAGTTTCATGGCAAAGCTTAACGATTCATCACTCTCGAACATATGGTGCCCTGTCAAAGCTCTAGTGACTTGATCAAGTCCATGCACTGAAATTACAAAAGCACACTTTTCAATATCAACTTCTTTAAAACTAGTTTTAAGTAGTTTACCAAACTGTCTACTAAGCATGATTGCTCTTTCGTATAACAGTTCCTCATCAAAACTGGAGTTAATCAATGCTGTCAACATGTTGAATGTAACAGTTGAAATTGCCTCATAACCTCTCGGAATTTTTAGGATTCCACAGTATGGATTGTTCTCTGTCATACTGCACTTAAAGAGTACTAATGATGTATGGGCTTTGAAGGCATTATAAATGACATCCATGTATGGGCTGAGGTCTTTAAGACTCTCAAACTTCAGAGTGAGCACTATTCCGAGAGGGACTTCTTTATAACTTATGTTTGTAAACCATCGTATGAGTTTACGAGTAAGGGTTATGAAGCTGTCATAGTCTAGGTCTAAGTCCTTTGGAGGCAATGCATCAAGCATTAATGTTACACTATAACTTCTAGGAATAGAAGAGAGTTCATCTGTAGCAATGTTAATTAAAAGATGTAAATAATTTTTGACCTTTTCATTAATAGTCAAGTTGTTAACTAGCAAACCAGTATTTAAAGAGTTGACCAACTTGTGTGGTGAGAAGTAAACACTTAATCTAATAAAATTTGCAAGTCGTTTTAAAAGACTAAAACCTAAATCTTCGTGTACCCTCGCTAAATCAACTGAAGAGGTCTGAAGAGTTAAAGAGAAACATTCGACATCATTTATTGTTATGTCTCCAGCTATGTGCATTTTCAGTATTTCTTCACTTAGTACACTCTTCATAACATACTTCTTCATAAGATCAAGTCCTGTGCTAATGGACAATAAAAACAAATTTTTATGTCCTTCAAGTTTTTCACACAATCTAGAAATATTGAAGCTAACAGTTTTGAGTAGTTCAATGCGTTCTCTAACTCCATTTTTCAAAAATAATACTCTTAAAACATCTAAGACCTCTTGAGAGTCTATTATATCACCATACTTATCAAGCAGAGTACATAACTCTTTAGTTAGACCTCTAGCTTCTCGAGAAGGTATATGAAGGGACTTTAATAAGCTTCTCACATAAGACCTTAGATCAATTGATTGTATTCTCTCTTCATCTAAATCAATGATATGCTTTTCGAGTCTGTCTCCACTCACTCTTTCAAGAGTTTCAACTAACTTGATTACCTCATGTCCAATGTTCGAGAGCCTATATTTTCCTGAAGAGGTATCATACTCTACCAATCCAGAATCGCAAAGCATCCTAAGATGATAAGAGAAACGACCGCTATCATCTGCTTTTAGTCCTAACTCTCTCATTAGTTCTGCAAAAGACAAGGCTTTATCTCTTAACCTTATCAATGTAGAAAACCTAAGCTCATTAGATAACATTTTAAAGATTTCACTAACTCTCTTTACCCTCCGTCGTCTTCTTCTCAAGCAATTCACCAAAGAGTGAATATGAAGTTTAGTAGAGGACGGCTGTAGTAAATATATTGGCAGTCGAGAATAAAAGCATTTAAGGTGTATGGACTATGGTACATATGGAAGACATTCGAGTAGTATTTGTTGAGCCGTTATTTGAAATAAATATAGGCTATGTAGCGAGAACAATGAAGAACTTTAAAATACATGACCTATACTTAGTCAATCCAAGAACCGAAGTAGGAAAAATCTCTTTAATTTACTCAGCACATGCTAAAGACATAATATTAAACGCACAGATTGTTCACACAATTCAAGAAGCAATTGATGGAATTGGTTATGTTGTAGGCACTACGGGAAAACCATCTAAGAAGAATCATAGAGTACTAAGAGTAGCAATAACTCCAGAAGATTTAGGGAAGAACATGGCAGACTATGAGGGAAGAGTAGCAATATTATTAGGAAGAGAAGACATAGGGTTGAAGAACGAAGAACTTGAGTTATGTAACATTGTAGTTACAATTCCAGCTAATCCGCTTTACCCTATACTGAATGTTTCTCATGCGGCAGCTATAATATTTTACGAAATATACAAACACAATATATTGAGTAGAAAAAGAACATCCTTTGGAATAAAGAGACCAAGTGATGAAGAGGTTATGCTGCTTGAGAAGTACTTTAATGAACTACTTGAAAAAATACAAATGCCAAGCCATAAGAAGAAAATAGCGCGTATTGTCTTCAAGAGAATGATTGGAAGAGCATTTCTATCAAAAAGAGAATTGTTTTCACTAGTAGGAATTCTAAGAAGAACTGTAGAAGCTTTATCCTCAACAAACGAACCAGTTAATTTAGTTTAAACTATCACTCTAACTATGTTAAGAAATCCTTTCTAACAAAATTTCCACTTTAAAAAAACTTAATCAAAGCATTCTAAGTACAAAACATTAATATTCAGCCCTACTTATCTATTAAGGAAAAGCCAAGGTGGTGATGTTAATGCCACTTAGGCCGGGAAGATGTTACAGACACTTTGGAACACCACCCTACACTAGGTTAGAGTATATTAAAGGTGCACCACCAGTTCAGATTCCAAAGTTTGACCTAGGAAATGTTAAAGGGAGCTTTTCAGTAGTCGTAGAACTAATAGCTGAAGAAAGTAGTCAGATAAGAGCTAATGCTATAGAAGCAGCTAGGATTATTTCGCATAAATATCTAGCTAAGAAGCTTGGACAGTTACAGTATCATTTGAAAATATGCATTTACCCGCATCATGTATTAAGAGAGAACAAAATGATGGCTGTTGCTGGTGCTGATAGGCTTCAAGATGGCATGAGGCTAGCCTTCGGCACTCCTATAGGTAGAGCAGCCAGAGTTAGGGAGGGACAAAGGCTTATGATTGTAAGAGTTAATCCTGAGGGAATAGAGGTAGCAAAAGAAGCTTTAAGAAGAGCCGCATCCAAGTTCCCTATGCCAGCTCGAATTGTAGTTAAGTTTGTAGGCAAAAGAAGTCAATAACTTTTGAGGTGCACTTATGATACCTACTGTTCATAGAAAAAGAATCAGTACCTGTATTAAGATATGGTCAGAGCTACTATGTAACAAGGTAAGCAGTAGAAAACACGCTGTAAATTTGCTAAGAGACTACTATCTTGAGAATCAAGTAGAGCCGCTTAGAGGAAAGACAAGAATTGACATATTCGATAAGGAAATGATTACACTATACTTAGTTGGAAGGTATGGATTAGGTCTTGATGTAGAGGAGTATAAAAGTCTATACAATAGTATATTTTCTAAAGAACTAAGGTACGACGAAGCTTATAGAAGAATTTTAGACGGAGAAGACATAATCAAAGTACTAAAGGAGTTATTCAAAAGAGTAAACGAGAACATAGTTTTTAGAGTGATTAGGTTAGCATTTACTGCTACAATTTTAGGTTTTGACAATGAGAAAAACCTAATAAGGCTCCTTGATATAGTAACTGAAAGACTACCAGAGCTAAGACGAAGAGTTCAAGGCTTCATAAAATTTTACATAGCTTTTCGAGTAGCAGAGAAAGTGGTATCAGGAGAAGTTAGGAACAGGATAGAAAAGGAAGCGCTTAAACACTCACTCTGCGTGAGACTTAATGCAATAAAGAACGCCCCTCCTGATGACCTAATCAAAGAGATAGCTGTTAATGTTCTCAACGGTGATGAGTACCAAGTGAATAAGGCTTTTAAGGTTGAAGTAGATATATCCTTGAATAAAGGCCACCTTGTTCTATAGTTCTAACCTTTATCCTTTTAAT
>Ga0180302_10000349_pt1 | contig 19435 bp, 30 predicted proteins | sample GuaBasSediGuay17_FD_121794 | JGI IMG/M metagenome (GOLD analysis project Ga0180302, IMG submission 121794) | Subseafloor sediment microbial communities from Guaymas Basin, Gulf of California, Mexico - Guay17, Core 4571-4, 12-15 cm | ecosystem: Environmental > Aquatic > Marine > Hydrothermal... | reverse complement strand
TGGTTAAAAGTGTTGGTTTCTTAATAAACGTATAAACTCTTTCACCTATAACGAGTTTCCAAGATACTGTAAACGTGTCTCCCTCATCCCAGTTTACCTCTATTGCTTCAAAGTTTTTACCTAAAAGCATGTTTCCCCCAGTTTCAGCATCGAAAATCCCAGCTTCAGCTACAGATGATGTACCCGATAGTCCATCCGCTGAGCTAAATGTTGCTTCCCAATATGCTGTATCGTTTGCTACGTTAGTTGTTAGCCTACCTACTGTAGCTGGTTTTCTAGCTATTTCCTCGCTTAGAGATGTTGATGTTGATGTTATTCCAGTAGCTCCTGTTCCAATAGCAATGTACTTAAATGGGGAAGTAACTACTCCGTTAATTAAGCCAGCTACCTGTGCTCTACCAATATCTGTAACTACGTTTCTAATTTCTAACCGTGTTTTTGTTTTGCCTTCAGCGTTTTTAACTTCTAAAAAACATTCTCCAGTTAACCTTATTTTCTCAAACATTTTCAGCCTCTAATTTCATGTTTTCAGCCTTTACCCTAAAAAGTTTATTAGTTCTAACTGTTACATTCTCTAGTGGAGAAAGAGGAGGTTTGGTTAAAGTGAAAATACTTTACTACGGAATGTCCCCATTTGTACCTTCAGGCTATGGGAGAACAACTAGGGAGCTTGTTTTTAGGCTTAGAAAGTTTTTTGAAATAGATATTAACGCATACTATGGTTTCACACATAGCGTTATAAACTTAAACACTCCCTATGGAAGCATTAAGCTAATCGGTAACAGTGTAGGTAATAGCTACTGGGATCCTAGCTTACCTTTAACAGCTAAAAACTACGATATTGTTTTAACCCATATGGATCAGTGGATCATATACAACTATTTAATGGAGATATCTAAGCCTATGGTTCACTGGCTTGTTCACGATCATGAGCCTCTTTCACCTGTCCTAATAGCTTTGCTGAGCTCAGCTAATGTTGCTAAAGTTGTTCCAATGACAAACTGGTCTAGGAAGGTTATTTTAAGGGACTGCGGTTTAATTGATAGGGAAAAAGTTGCTGAGCCAATACCTTTAGGTGTTGATGTGGAAAAGTTTAACCCTAGCTTTAGGAGGAAAGCTTCTAAAGAGGAGCTTGTTAAAGCACTTGGGTTTAACTGTGAATGCGAATTCATGGTTGGAACTGTAGCTGTAAACTACAGTATAAGAGAGCTAATACCTACAATGATGGAGGCTTTCGCAATTTTCACTAAAGAAACAAAAGCTAAAGCATGCTACTACATTCACGCTACACCTAAACGTTTAAACCCTGAATCATACGATTTAGCACTAATAAAAGACACCATATGTGATAAATACGGTTTAAACTGGGAAAGAATAAGGTTTAAAGCAAAAGACCTTACAGATGAAGAGCTAGCTCAAGTATATAACACAATGGACGTTCACCTACTAACCATAATGGGAGGTAGTTTTGAAATGCCAATAATCGAGGCTGGAGCATGTGAAACCCCCACGATAACAACTGACTTCTCAGCTATGCCTGAAATAGTTGGATATGGTGAAAGGGGACTAGTCGTCAAACCCTCAGCCTACCTTTGGGTTCAAGCTTTAAGCAGTAAATACGCTATGGTTAACGCTAAAGATGTAGCAGAAGCATTGAGAATATACTATGAAGATGAAAAACTAAGAAAACATCATGGAAGGAAAATGAGGGAATGGGTTCTTAAAAACTGCACATGGGATATTGTAGCTGAGAAATGGGTTAAGCTACTGTTAGACGTGGAAGAGTACTTGAAAACTGCTGGTAAACCTAAAGTTAAAATCTATGGTCTTTGAGATGTCTTAATTATTTTAACAATTAATTCGTTTATTTCCTCTATTGTGCTTTTTGATTTCCTAATAGCTTTTATGTTTCCGTTTTTATCTTTTAAAACCACTTCTACCTCATCTGTAACGTAAAGTTTCTCAGAGGACATAGGTTAGCACCTTTCCTAAGTTACCCATTCTTCAATTTTCTTTATAAGCCTTCCTTCAGCATCATATTCTAGCGTTATTTTCTTCTTGGTTCCAGTTACCTTATCGTATTTTGTTATTTCTTTTATTCTTCCCTCAGCATCATAGGTTATGTCTACATCTGTTGTATCTGTTGCAACTCTTTCCAATGTTTCCTTAAGTGCTCTCTTTGTTCCCCTATAAATTATTTCCTCAGACATCCCCAGCCTCCTATATATGTTATCCCATGAGGAAATTTTTATACCTAATGCTGAAGCTATTTCCCTAAGTATTGTTTCGCTTCTCCCCCTGTAAACATAGTATACGAATATAGCATCTGATTCTAGCTGTAATGCTTTACTCCTATATCTTTGAGTTAAATACCATAGTCTTTGAGCATACCACATGTATTCTTGAGTTATTTGGTGGTCGAAACCGTATTTTCCTATTATGTTTTTTACAAGGGATATCAGCCATTCATGTGTAACCTGATATGGGGCAAACCTTTCAAGAGCCAGTGGTTTAACATCTTCAAGAATCATAGCGTAAACGTCTCCTTTAACCTTAGCATCCCATTTCCTAACTCTCTGGCTTGCAGTTCGATATGCTAGGCTCCTTCTTTTCCTACCCAAAAACTACACCTTTAAAGCATTATTTTCTCTCTATGTCTTACGAAGCTAGCTCTATACATTGATTCAAGCTTGAAAGCATTAAAAATGTCTTTAGCTAAATCTTCTGCTTTCTTTCTAAGCTCCTCTTCGCTTAGAAGAGGGAATTTAAATGAAACAACCATGTATGTTACGTCTTTTAAGTCTTTAAGTATTTCGTTTGCTGGTACTCTACCTGTAGTCCATACTTCAAATAGGAATTTTATTGTTCTAGCTATTTCAATTCTTATGCTTGGATCTGTTATTCCGCTTATTAGGTTAAGTATTTTCTGCTCAAGTACCATAGACTTTTTCACCTAGATATGTTTCTACTGTTTTAATTAGGGTTCTTAAAACTATGTCTTCTTTACGTATTCCATATTCTTTCTCTATTTTCTCCAGCATGTTATATAGCTTCTCTGGGATAAGTATTTTAAGTTCCCTCAACTATTTCAACCTCCTCTAATTCTTTATCTTCCTCTTCTTGCTTTTTAAGATATTCCTCTCCCTCTATTTCCTCTCCCCACATTGAACGTTTCCACATTGCTCTTTCCCTACGTCTAATAGCTTCCTCAACTGCTCTGTTCATGAACTCTTCAGGTATATCTATTGTTATTATTAGCTGTAACCTGTTCTTACCTATCACTATTTCACTATTATATTTTGCCTCTAAACCGTTAGCTACAAGATATTGGAACCTGTAACCCCAAAACCTCCTAGTTTTCTCAAGCTCATCATAGATAAGTAAAATCATTCCTCTTTTAATATGCTTTTTCAAATCATCAAGCCTTTGCTTCGTCCATTCTTCAACCCATTTGCTTCTATCCGTTGACATGGTGTTTTCTCTCCAAACAATTATTTATTAGAGAATATTTAAATATAGATTACTTTCATACTATGTTCATGGTGATATAGGTGCCTCTGTACAAGTCAGGAGTAGATATGTTTAAGAAGTATCAGAAAAAGTTCAACCCTACAGTGATTGGTACTAGGTTCACTGACATTCAGGATCTAGCGTTTGAGAGAGCCCAGTCTGGGCTTAACATGGTAGGGACTGTTAGGGATCTCGTTAGACCTATCTTAGATGGCTATGGTATTACTGGTGGTCAAAGAGCAACATATTTAGCTTTTGGAACAGCACTTCTAAGGCATGTTGTAAGGAATAAGGGAGAGTCAGCTAAGAAGATCGCTAGCGGTCTAAAGAGCTACTATGTTACAGCGTATGGCTTAGATCCATCAATATGTGATGAGATAATTCAAGTAGTTTGCGGATGGGCAATACCCTACTAAAGTAGTTTAAAAACATAAACAACGATTTAGAACTATTTTTTCCATTTTACTCTATCTTTGTAGAAAAAACTTATCAAACCATTCTACATTATTTTCTATAGGGGGGAAAGTGGAGACCATAGGTATTTTCACAAGTAAAGCAGTAAGCTTAAGAAATGTAGGTAGGGACATAGCGTTTGTTGCTCAAAGCAAGGGAATGGTTCCAAGACTTTTCAGCTACATTATCCCTCCTTACGAGGTTCCAGAGCTATGTAGGAAAGCAATATACATTATGACCTATAGTCCAGTATGGTGTACCCACTGGGTTTTAAACGCATATGATGTGTACAGGCATGGTAAGGGAATACCTGTTCTCTTCTACGGAACAGTTGAAGGTAAAATTAAAAGGCATCTTATAAGAAAATGGATGATGGATGCTGTACCCTATGTAGCTAACTCAAAATACACGTATGAAAAACTGGTTGAAGCTGGTTTAAGAGTAATAGACATTGTTTATCATGGAGTAAACTTTCAAGAAATAGCTGAAGCTAGAAAGCTCAAACAGTCAGCAAGAAACTACATTGCTAGGAGGACAGGTGAAGGAATAATTTACGGAGCAGTTCTAAGCGGGCATCCACGTAAAGCCCATGAGCAACTCTTAGAAGCTTTTAGGAAGGCAAGAGGGGAGGCTAAAGACATTAAACTATACATTATAAGTAAGAAACCAATAACACCTACTGAAGGCGTGTTTTTAGACACTAAATTTGGAGAATACAGTAGAACAGAGCTACTAGCTATTATTGGTGCTTTCGACTACTTAATCATACCTTCATACTGTGAAGGTTTCGGTTTACCACTGGTTGAAGCTAATGCTTTAGGGGTTCCAGTTATTCACTGCATGTATCCTCCATTAAGTGAAATAACATGTGATGCTAACATAACGTTCCCATATAAGGACATACAATATGTTGACTTACAGGAAGGAATACTTTACGAATACCACATTTATGACACTAAAGACCTTGCTTCAGCAATTCTTGAAGCAAGAAATATCGTTAAAGAGGAAAAAGAAAAATACCTTAAAATTAAAAATAAAGCAGTAGAACATGCTAAAAAATTCAACATAATGAAACACTACTCTAAACTGCTAAAGCTTTTTGACAAGGTTTGAAAACATGATAAGTAACTTTGAGGAAATGGTTAGAAAAACAGTGGAAATGAAGCGTAAATACCATGCTAAAGCACTTTCAGACAGTGCAATGTTTCTAAACTTGGAAAGAACATTTGATACACACGATATTTTCGCATATTACGTGTGGATCCTAACAGACCTCTTCACAAACCTTTCCATAGCTCTATCGGAAATGTTTGGTTTTGATCCTGAAGAATTCGAGCAATTACTTCAAACATATGAAATAGAACTACCTTCAATAGAGGAGCTCCTACAGGGAATAATAATTAAGATAGTTCAAGAACCATTACCAGATATTTCGACATACTTAGACATGGTATTGAAAAACATTAAAGAGCAGTTTCAAGAAGCATTTAAGGAAAGAGCATTAGCTAAGGGAGTATATGGTGAGTCAAAATATGGTCAATCATACTACGATCCAATATCTGTAAGAAAGTTCATTACCTCTTCTCTTCAAAAACTGTTCTACATTAGGATGAACCATGTTTCATTTAAGGAAGTTATTAAAACGTTTAAGGAGGAATTTAAGGTAAACGAGTATCTTGCAAAATACATTTTCAACCGTATTAAGCTACATCATTCAGCCCTTCAAAACACGTTTATTTTAGGATATGGTGTTTTAGGTTTAAGCAAGCTATCTCCTAAAGCTAGTGAAGAAACCTATACTGATGTACTCACATTTGATGATGAAATAATTACTCCTAAATTTAGACTGTTAGACCATGTTCATTACTCATTCATACTTGGATTATCTGTTCTAGGTTACTCGTATTTAGGTGCTAAAGAAACAGTTTATGTTGAGCCTTCACCTAGAATATGCAAGTGGGTTAACGATATAGCTTTCAATACTACAAACCGTTATTCTGCTACTGCTTTCGCTACAGCTAATTACGCTAAGGCTGAGGAGAGACTAGTCTACCATAGGAGTGAGAGGGCAAGCCAGTATCAAGCACTCCAAATTTTCAGATATAAGATCGAAGATATTGTAGCTAACCTCCTAGCTGGTGAAGGGTTAACAGTAACTCAGCTTAGACAGTACAAGAATGCTGTAAACCATCTTTTAGCATTGAGAACTAAGAGGCATGGCTGGGGCTATAAAGCATTCAAAATAATGACAGATGATGAGCTTAAATCATACTGGATAAGCTACTGGACAAAACAAGGTTTAAATAGTTCCCTTCTAGAGAAAATATACTCGGTGATAGGGAAGTGGTTAGGGAGTTGGGAGAACCTGAAACAGAGTATAGGAAAAGCACTTCAAGAAAAAAGAAAAAGACTAGCACAGTGGATATAAGAGAACAGCTAAGACAAGAACTAACAGAGAAACTTTCAGAACTACTAATGACAGCACAAGAGCTAGGATTCGAGCTAGCAACATTAAACGATCCCGCTCTTCTAAACCACCCAGTTGTAATAAAGGCAAGAGAACTTATAATTAAACTTAAAGATCTATATGAGTTACAGAAAAAACTAAGAACATAGTTTTTAGGGAACAATTAGAGGAGAAAACATGGTTATGGTTGAACTACTAAGAGGTTATGGTAGTGTTAAAATTAAACATAATGGTTCAGAGATAGAAATAAGCGTTACTGTTCAAGGAAAAGAAGTTGATATAAGCGAATATGATGCATGGTCTGTTTACGTTAGACCGTCAACTGAACTATCTAAGTATAGGTTTCATTGTTCAATACGTGGTGATGTTGTAGGGGAAGCTGAATTTGAAGGGTTTATAGTTGTTAGCAAAGAGAATAATAGATGCATTATTTGTGTATATTAAACGTAAGTTTATAACTTAGCATTTTTTAAATTTATTACTTGGAGGAAATAATGTCTACTAGGTTAGAGGTTACTCTTCCTCCAGTTTCGTTTAGGGTAGATGATGCTAGGGCTGAAATACTTGAAGTTTTAAAGTTCACGTTCCCAGATGGTAAGGTAAGATACCATGTGGTATGTAGGCTTATTTGGAGAGGGATTAAAACTAGGAAGTTCTTTTTAGACGTTAGAAGCATGGATGATTTAAGGAAAAAGCTTGAAATTGAACTTTCAAAAATAAAACTTCTATATATTTTGAAAGGAGAAAAATATGTTAGAGAGGTAGTTACCTAATGGACTCCCAGCTTTTAATAGATGTTTCAAAAGAAGATGTTGAATCGTTAGCTGATGCTTTAGCTACAGTATTTGTTGAGGAGGTTAGCGTAGAATATGTTGAAATAGAGGAAATAGACTTAGACTCTTTAGCATCTTCACTTGCTGGAATAGTTGATCCTTTCGGTCAGCTTAAAGAATGGTTAGAGGATTTACTGGAGTCTATTGGCTCATGGATTGTTAGCGGTATTGAAGCTGTAATCGACACTGTTAAATCCACTTTATCGGATCTAATAAACACAGCTATTTCAGCAATTGATGCTGTAGCATCTAGTCTTTCAGGACTATGGGACTACGTTACAACATGGTTTTCATCTATTATTGACAGTATTTCTGCTCTTGGAGATACAATTTATAGTTATGTTACATCTATTATTGACAGTGTTTCATCAGCTATTACAGCAATAGTTTCTGAAGCTGGTAAGCTTATTTCATCTGCTATTTCAACTATTTTAGACGGTATTACTGCTGTTAGCAATACAATAGTTTCAGCTATTAGCGGAGTAGCGGGCTCAATAATTAGTGCTGTTGAAGCTGTATCCAGCTTTGTTAGAGCTGGTTTTGACAGTTTACTAACAGCTATAGGCGATGTTGTTGCAAAAATATCATCAGTGGTTTCAGATATTGCTTCAACAATAGTTACTAGTGTTAGCGGATTCATTGAGACATTAGCTGAAATGGTTAGCAAAGGTTTTGAAACATTAGCTTCTGGTTTAAAAACTGTTGGCGACCTTGTCTCGAAGCTTTTAACCCCTGAGTTTTGGAGTGAAGCATTTAAATCAGTTGTTGACTTCATTGTTTCAAACATTGTAACACCATTTATTGACACAGCTTCTAAGATTTTAGACAGTGTAGTTAAAGGAATGGACTTAATTACAGCACGTTTAACTGGGTTCATTAATGCTCTTACCAACTTGCCTACATGGTTTGAGGAGCACCTTGTTAAACCGCTAACAGACTTCTTAAAGCCAATACTTGAACCATTATCTGAAAGCATTAAAGGCATTACTGAACCGCTAACAACTCTTGGCGAAACTCTTGGCAATGTTTTTGCTGATCCAGCTAAAATAATTGAGGGGCTTAAAGGAGTAGCTAAAACAGCTTGGAATGTAGTTTACTCTGTAGGTGTTACGGTAGCTAATGCTGTTGTTGGAGCATTTAAAACAATAGTTGAAGTTCTGAAAGGAGTTGTTAAAGCAGTAGCTAAGATAGGTGCAGAAGTTGGTAAAGCTATTTTTGGTGTTTTAGCCTCTGCTGTTAAGGCTATAACTGAACCTATTGTTGCTAGTGCTTCTCCAGCAGTGTATGAGGATATTGCTAAGCCAATTATAGGTATTTACTTTATCTCATTTGGCTTACTAGATAAGCTTTACGAATCACTTGTTAAGCTTGATTTAGAGAAGCTGTTTGAGTCTCCGCTAGCTTGGATGTATAAGCTGTTTAACGCTATGATCCCAGCACTTGTAATAACGCATTTCGCTAGGAGACTTCTAAAGGCTGTTGCTAAAACAGTTCCTAACCCCGAAGTTTCCTTAGAACCTTTAGGTGTAGGTTACAAGTTTAAGATTAGGCTAAGAGACCTCATAAATGAACTAACTAAAATGATTGACAGTGCAATGCCCCATGTCATGAGGTATATGCTTATAGGGCATATGATTTGGTGGGCTGAACCTACTAGAGCACTAACAAGATATTGGCTGACAAACGCTTTAACAGTAGAGCTTCCTCCAATACAGCTAACGTTAGAGACTGTTAGGAGGAGGCTTTTAACAGGTAAAATTGAAGACTTATACAAGTTCATAGAGAATCAGCTTAGAATGGGAGGTATTTATAAAGGCTTTATTGAGAGAATCTATGGTGTTGACTCTAAAATAATAAAGTTGTTTAAAGAGAAGCTTACTGAGTCAGCTAAGATCTTTGCACCTATACCTCCAGCTAAATATTTACCTAAAGGTGTTGTTGAAAAAGGCATGATAGTTTTCAAGGACAGGTTTATGACTGACAGATATGTTCCAACATCTCTAATGTTCACTATTCCTTCAGGTGAAACACTGGCAAGATGGCTTGTTAGAGACATTTTCATAACTCCAAGCCATTACGAGGCTGTAGTTACTGCTTTAGGTGTTTTCCCAGATATTGCTAGGCTCCAGTACATGTATAGCTTCGTGTACCCGTCTCCTGAGAAAATATGGGAATTCACTATGAGAGGTATTTCAGGATTACTATGGTTTACTCCACCAGAGAAAATAAGGAAAGTATTTGAGCAAGAAGCTAAATGGCTTAATGCTGGTAAGCCTCTTGCACCTGTTGAGCTTAACTTTAAATATAAAGAGCTTTTCACAGCACTTAACTGGTTTATGAAGTGGAGGCAATACGCTAACTTCTCATGGTTTAAGAAGGAAATTGAAAGATACGGTATAGACTTCACTGCTGACTCATGGCTTGTACTGGATGCTACAGCAGATATTCCTACTAAAATAGATGTTAGATGGATGACTAAATGGGCTATTTTCGAGTCAATGTCTGAAAAGAAGATTGGCATTAAAACACATGTAAAGGAGTTCACCAAGTTCCTCGAAGATAGGGCTGAAAGTAAAGAGGTAACTATGGACTTAACTTTAATGTGTAGGTTGCTTCAAGCAACTGGTCTCCACCCATACTATGTACCTATAGTTGCAGTAGCGGAATCAATGAATGCTCTAGCAGATGAAAGAACACTGCTTAGAACTGGGTTCATTAACCTGTTTAAGGAAGGATTCTTCACATATAAGATTCTTGATGAGCTCTTAACCGAGTTCGTAACAGCTTCGTTTAAAGTAGCATACTTTGACATGGATAAATACGACTGGGTTGTTAAGTGGATAAATATTCCAGTAAGGTTTTTGCCAGCGGAGCGTAAGCTCCTAGAGCTTAGAGCAGTTTTTGACAGGGCATTAGATGTTCTAAGAGACTACATGAGAATGCTGGGTAGAGGGGTATCATATCTTATATTTAAACCAGATGAAGCTGTAGATAAGCTGAAAAACTACATTAATAATGTTATGAACAAATGGTTTGCTAAAGAAGTGAAAGCAATAACTGGTAGGGAGCTTAAACTAACACTTGATGAAACATGGATTAAAGCATATACTGAGTACTTTGCTCAGCTAAGGGATATGGAAACATATGTTAGGGCAAGATACTATTCAAGATACCTAATATACCATGTTGTTAGAAGGTTTGAAAGAGGGTTCTACACTAAAGAGGAAGCAACTAAGCTTATAAGTACAATAGTTGATAAGCTTAAGGAGTCAAGTCTCTTCAAAGAACTTATGCTCATGGTTTCAGAGTTCACAGCTTCAGCATATATTAGGGAGCTTTTAGCAGATGCAATAATAGCTCAAGTTAAGAGGAGGAAAATAAGTAAAGCTGAAGCTGTTAAGAAGCTGGCTAAGCTAGGTTTAAGCAAGGAACTTGCTGAAGCAATGGTTGAAGCTAAAGCAACACCTTACAGTATAAGCTTAACATCTCTTGGAACATTACTTGAAGCTGTTCCTGAAGCATTATCCTACTCTGTTAAGTCTCTAGCACTTTTCGGTTTTAACGAGGAGGAACATAAGTACTGGTTACTGTATATTCTTAGGAAACCGTTTAAAGACGAGCTAACATTGATAAGGACAAGGATTTACAGAGCTATTAGCGAAGGCTTATCTATTGAGGAGCTTGTTGAAACACTTAAACAATACGCTGTATACTTTAAGATTGAAAGAGGAGAAGTAAAAGTTGAATATGGTGAAGTTGCTAAGAAGCTTGTAGAATTCTATAAGGATAATAAAAAAGTGTTTGAAGCATACGCTATTTCACCTGAAGAATGGGTTATGTACAATTTAATTGCTGAGCTTGAAGCTAAAGAAGAGGGAGCTAGAGAATACATACCTACACCTTCACAGTTAGCAACCATTTCAGAACATGTTCCTGAAGCTAGAAAGTTCACATCTGAAGTTCTTGCTAAAAGAAGGGTTCCTAAAAGATACTGGAGTATGTGGATGAAATACATTGACATTAAGCCTTTAACTGATGAAATAGATAAGCTATTTAGCAGAGTAGAACGATTATACGCTAACTTCTACGTTAAACTCGAAGACTTTGAGAAAGTGCTTGAGTCCATTAAAATATTTGGGTTTGAAAGCAGAGAAATAGAGATTATGAAGTGGAGTGCTGATTTTGAAAGAATTTATAAAGCATTCGACAACATCATAGGTACTCCTAGAGAACTAGTAACTATGGCTGAATACTCGCCTACAGCTAGAAGGTTTGCTCTAGGACAAGTCTACAAGATGATAGATGCTCTACCAGTAGATCAAGACACTAAGGCAGTGCTTAAAGCAATGTGGGAAGAATACATTAGGATAAAGCCAGTTTCAGGTGAAGTAAGCAGATACATTACAGAGCTAATATCGGACTACGCTAATGGTGTAATAGATAAAGCTACTCTTGAAACAGAGCTAAACGAGCTTAAAGCATGGGGGCTTGACGATATGGAAATAGAGTTCTTGCTGAAACTGGCTGAGAGGAGGAAGGCAAGATACGCTTTAAGAAGGCAAATGGGAATCCCATATTATGGTTACTAAGGTGGGATCATGGAGAAAACATTAGAAAAATTCATTAAAGAGTTCTCTGAGAAGAAAAAGAAAATAGTGTTTAGTGTTAAAGACATAATTCCTCAGCAGGAGCTTCAAAAACTACTGCAAGAAATCAAGGCTAGAAAGACAAAACTTTAAATTTTTTCTTAAACAACATTTCTACTAGGGGAATTACGTAATGAGCAAGGATCCTTTCGAGGAAATAAGGAAGAAAATAAATGAGGAATTCGATAAGCTTCATAAAAAACTGGAGGAAATAAGGAAAAACGCTTTAGAAACACTGGAGAAACTTAGGAAGACAAGTTAGAGGAAAAAGTAGATGTCATGGCTTGGACTTAGACATAAGGGTGTTGAAGTATTATACCCTGAAGAATGGAATAAAGTAGTTGACGGTTTAGACATTTTAAAATCATATACTGATGCCTCTGTTAAGAAAAGAGACTTAACTTATTTAGACTCAGACATAATACCTAAAGAAGATAATGTTTACGTTCTAGGTGATCCTTTAAGAGCTTGGAAGGAAATACAGGCTCACTACGGTTACTTTAAAGACAATGCCTATGTGCAAGGTAAACCAGTTCTTAAAGATGGAGATCCAGTTATAACTAAGGAGTTCATAGATAAAGCAAAGTCAGATGTTGAGAAAATCTACAGCTTAGTTTCAGATGTTAAACGTGAAGTTGAGATAATATATGATTTGGTTTCTCCACCAGTAGACCTAGATAGCTGGAGAGTAAGTGTTGGAACATCACCTATACCGCTATCTGATGTTGACATGGTTGTTAAAAAGATCCACGTTAAAGTTCCCACATGGGCTCTCTACCTTGTCTATATCGGTAGCTCTTCTAAACAGGACTTCATACTTGAGAAAGGAGATAAAGAAGTATTAGACATACCTAACCCCAAGAAAGTATATGTTAGAAGCTTAGGAAACGTAACCATCTTTGTAATGGTTGAAAAGTAAATGCTCTAAGTGAGTGAGGTATGATATGGTATGTTTATCCTATGTGGCATAAGGTTAGTTTCACAATTATTGCTGAGAAACATATTGAATATTTATCTAAGAAAATTAAAATCGAAAAAATTGATGAGCTAGCTTTCCCCCATATTTACCCTTACTGTAAACCTTTAGTTTTGCTTCACCCTGTCTTTTACTGTATGACAAGATACTCTGGTAGTATTGCTAAGAAAATCCATAGGTATAGAGGTATTATTGGTTTTGAAGTTGCTGACTCAGATAGGGTAAGTAATTTAGCTGTTTCAATATCCCATTATCTTACTGCTCTTATCTTACCAAGTAACTTCAGCAAGAAAGCATATGTTAGAAGTGGTGTAAGAGTTCCAATACATGTTGTTCCTCACGGGCTTGATGATTACTGGTATTCTGCTCCTAAAACTTTGAAAAAATCGTTTCCTGATTTACTGAACTTAAAGCTTAAAAAGAAGCTAAAATACCTTCTTTTCTTCTGCTGGCATAGTGAATATAGGAAAGGTGCTGACTTAGTAATTGCTTTTTACAGTAAGTTAAAGAAGGAAAGAAAAGATGTAGTATTAATTGTTAAAACCTTGACTCCTAACGGGATAATTCAGTCAACAGTTAAGAATCTTGGAGGAATAATTGTTAGCGGATGGCTAAGTGAGGAGCAGAAAATGGAGCTTTACGATTTATCAGACCTCTACCTTCTATTCTCTCGTGGTGGAGGTTTTGAACTAAACGGTCTTGAAGCTTTAGCTAGAAACATCCCAGTTATTGCTGGGAGAGGGGGTAGCTGGGATGACTACATGCCAGACTGGGGACTAGTCTCCAGTCATTCATGCCCCTATGTTTTAAAAGACAATCCAATTCATTGCGGTAAAGGAGTGGAAATAGATGTTGACAAAGCAGTGGACAGAGCATTGGAAATCCTTGATAACTATGATGAATATGTTGAGAAAACAAAGCAGTTTAAAGAAAAGTTCCTTAGAAAACATTTTACATGGCAAAACGTAGCAGACAAAATATTAGAAATAATACATAAATACTACTAACATATTTACTAACATATTGGAGATAAGTATGGAGAATCTCGAATTATATATCTCACTCATACTAAACATAGTATTAGCAATAATAGCGTATATTTTAAAGAAGAAAAGCACAACACTAGCTTTAAAACTAAACCATGTAGTAACGCTAATAAGCGATTTCATAACAGCATATCAGGACAAGGTAATAACTCCAGAGGAAGCAAAGAAACTAATAGAAGATATGGAGAAAATAGTTAAAGATCCTTAAAGGTGTCTTAAAATGGAAGCTGAAACGTTAGCTATAGTTGTCAGCATTGTTGTAGCTGTTATTGGCTTAAACGGTTTCATACTTAAAGTTCTTTTCTCACATGAGGAAAGGCTTACAAGAATAGAGGGTAAAATAGACTTAATAATAAGGTTTTTAAACAAGGAAAACAAAAGCTAATCGTTAGCCTTCATATATTTTCCGTATTACTTCAGGTAAAAGTATTACACCTTTTCTTTGAAGGTTCCTAACTAAAGCTCTAATAAATCTTAGTCTGTTGTATGGGCTTTCATTCCTTATTATCCAGTTGTAAAGCACTCTTTCGGGATTATACCATCTACCCATAAGAAGCATTTCTAACTCTTTAATATCCTTAATTACCTTAACCATCTAATCCTCCTCTAGCAGTTCAAACCACTTATCTTCACTATTAATTCTCTCTGGAAGCGTACATATAAACTCATAGTGAGACATTCCCCACCACCAAGTATAAGGTAAACCGTGAAACCATTCTTTACCATCATAAATGTTTCTAAGTGTCCTATTTATCCAGTGAATTGCTACAGCTTTACGGTAGTTTCTAAGGTCATGGTTTTTAGGAACATATAGACAATGATTCTCTCCAATAAATAACATGTAGTATTCTCCAAGTATTTCTCTTATTTTTTCCCTTGTTCCTTCAAGAACCGAATTATTTTTATACTCATATGCTTTCTCATGGTGTTCTATGAGGAAAACGGGTTTACATGTTTCAATAAGTTTTTTAGCTCCTCTAACAACGTTTAGCTCCCATCCTTCAACATCAATTTTAACAACATCAGCTTTCTTAACTAAGTTATCAAGTCTAGCTACTTTAACCTTAACTTCAGCTTTTCCTCCATATTTTCCAAAAAAAGTACTGCTACCTCCTCTAATGTGAAGTATTCTTTCCTCCTCTATGTCTCCGCAAGCAACATTTAGTATTTCAACATTGCTTACATTGTTTAGTTCAATGTTTTTCTTTAAAACCTCTACAGCTTCAGGGTTAGGTTCTATAGCTATAACTTTACCATAGTATTTAGCCATTCTTACAGCATATTTTCCAACATGAGCTCCAACATCTACGAAAACCTTATCTTTGCTTCCAAGCTCCTTTAAAACCTCTATTCCAGTGAATTCGCTTTTACTTAACGGTAGTCTATGGTCTTGCTTTTCAACATACCATTTAAAACCATCATAGCTTTCCATAATGCTCGTTTAAAATCACCTATTTAATAATTATTTCACAGTAAGGAATAAGCCTTAGCTCCCATTCCTTTCTTCCACATGGATGTGAGAAAACAGGTTTATCTTCTGGTCTTAAAGGCTTACCTAATCCGTCTCCATGATCTGAAGTTATTACAATCTTACCTCTAATATATTGTAGTAGTCTTTTAACTTCTTTTAAAGCAAGTTTTAAATTGTCTTCATATGCTTTCCAAAGAAATCCCTCTTTAAAGGCTTGCTTATACATCTGCACTTGCCTCCACATTGGAGGCATTCTCCCCCATCTTTTATCTTCAAAAATAGCTACATTAAGCTTAGTTTCCCCAATGAATGGATGATGTGGTTGTAAGAACCATAAAATTCTCTTTTTATATTTAACTATTTTATCGTGGTTTCTTAAAACATAGTCAACCATCATCCAAGGGGGAGTAGTCATTAACTTATCATCCCATCCAGCATCAACAACTTCATCAAATTTTCTCTTCCATGAAAATAGGAACGGATGCCCTGTTATAACAATGCTGTTAGGTATTTTAGGCATTAATCTTAAAACACCAATAGTGCATGAGTCAAGGCTGATAACTGGTTTTGTTTTCCCTATTTTCCAGTTTTTAACGAAAAAATCATATCTACAAGCATCAAGTATTATTAGCCAGTCCCAGTCTCCAAGATAGTTAACCATGCTTATAGACGTCTATTATCACCTACAATGTTACTCTATTAGGTCAGAGTTTTTTCTAACTAAATCAGCTATTTCTAGCATACCTGATTTCTGAGCTCCCTCCTCATTATTTGTTAAGTCTAGGAGCCCTCTTAATAGTTTGCATAGGAAAACATATTCTCTGGTCTCTATTAGCTCTAGGTCAAATAGTCTATCTAAAGCATCTCCAACATGAAGTAAATAATGCCTATCCATTCTTATAACAGTAGTAACTGCTCCAACAATATCTTCTAACCTTACTTTCTTCTCTCTTCTAATGTCTCCATAAATGTCTAAGCTTTTCCCAATTAGCCATCTGATTCTTGCTGTAAAAATCTTTTTTAGGAATGGGTTTTCACTGTCTGCTCCTCTAATTGCTGAAGCTATGTAGTATAGTTTTCCATCTGTAACCATTTTTTTCAAAATAATTTTTCTTAGCCAGTCAAACATCTTTCTCACCATATGTGTTCTTTTGCTCTATAAGCTTTCTCAATAATGTAGCATGTTAAAACTATTATCGTAAGCACTATTGACATGTAAAATACTGTGAAAACGTAGTTTGTTAAGTTCCTTACATTGACGTTTGGAAACATTACCGTATAGTATGCTACTCCTGTAAAAACAAATATGAATATTAGTATTATTGCGAAAAAACCAATTGCCTCATAGAACATTTGGACTCTACCTCTTAATCTACTGGATAACCTTTCCTTTTAACATGTTCTTTAACAGCTTCTCTAATTATTGAAGATATTGATCTTAGTTCTTTTTCACTTATATCTTCAAGTATTTCCCATAACCATTGAGGTAGTCTAATTGTTCTAGGTTTCATTCTAAAAGATTTTTTAGTAGATTTTGACATGTTAAACACCAAATATGTATTCTAAACGGTTACACTTATAAACGTTTCCACCCATATATATCATACTGGGGGTTGTTCTAATTGCCTTCAAAAGAGACAAAAAAAGATATTGCTTATGAGATAATAGAGTTTCTCGTTAAAAAACTAGGGCATAAAAGATTCGACTATAACGATTTAGCGTATGCTTGGAAGCGTTACAAGAAACCTATTAAATTCGCAACACTAGCAAGGTATGTTAGGAAATTTGCTGAAATGGGTATCCTAAGAAGGATAGGGAGAAACGAGTTTGAATGGGTAGGGGACTAACATGCTTATTGAGCTTCACACTATAGAGGATAGGAAGAAAGCATTTAAAACATTATGGGATAAGATACTGAAAGATCTGCTTAAAGGGAGAATACCAACATACCATGTTCTGCATTTTGAAAAACATGGTTCTGTAGATAACCACTACATGACTCCTATAAGCTTAGAACCTGTAGATAAAAAGGGATCTAGAATGGTTTGGATAAATGATTTTGAGTTTTTCCTAAGGCTGTTTCTAAGACTTAAAAGGGTTACTACTGTAGAATATGATGAGAAAAGACCAGCGGTCATTTTCTACTATGAGGAGTGGTTGAAATGATTATTTACAGATGTAGGAACTGCGGTTTTGTACTGCATGTTTTCGAGAAAGTAGGTAGAGACTACTATGGTGTACCTACGCCTTCGATAGTTATAAGCTGGTATGGTGGAATATGTCCAAGATGTGGTTCTCAACTAAGACCTCCAAGACCAAAAGACATCTTAATATCGATTCGTGAAGGTAGGAGGAAAAGACTTCCATCAAGCGTTAAAACATGTAGGCAGAAGATTTTAAGAATACTTGTAGCACATGCTGGTGAATGGTTTACTGTTGAGGATTTAAAAATAATGACCAACTGTAGTCTAAAAACAATATATAAGATAATCAATGAGCTTTACAGGGAAAACATTATTGAAAAAACAAGGCATAAAACAAGGTTTAGAGAATGTACTGCTGTTAGAATTAAGAACACTAACTCAAATATTGAAGTTGTTTATAAGTGATTTTTTTCTTTTTCACTTCAACTTAATTGTGAGGGCTTTCCAAAGCAGTTGTGCTTTAAGCGGGTTAATTTCAACTACTGTAATGTATATTTCTCTCTTATTCCAAGCAACCCTAATAATGTCCATGTCTGCTTGAATTATTGCATATCTTTTCTTAACCTTAACTAACCTAATGTTCCTATATCCTAGCTCTCTAAGGGTTTTAATTGTTTCCCATAGGATTTTATCCATTGCTACATCATTTTTGCTCTTGAGGGTAAAAAACATTTAAATTTTACTACTGAATAATACTCTATAGGTAACGTTAAACAATGCCTTATAAGGAAGTTGCAGGGTTAAAAATAAGAATAGTGTCATATGGAGACACTATTATACCAGAGGATCACAACCATCTTGTAGAAGCATTAAAAAACATTAAAGACAGGTTAAAGTCTTGGTATGGTGTTCCTTCAGATATTGATTCATTTATTGAAGGTTTAAGAAAAGTATCTAAAGGAGACTACGTTTATGCTTCAGACATTACGGATATAAAAAAGGCAACATTAGACCTTATAGATTACGCTAAAAGTGTAGGATATAAGAATAGCTATCTTAGCTTAGCTGAAACATATGCTAAAATGGTTCCAGATGTTAGATCGGGGGACATAATAGAACCATTACACCATAACTGCTTAGTAAATGCTCTGGAAAACCTAGATAATGGAACAGAAACAAAAGCACTAACGGTTACCGTAGTTAAAGCTGGACGGTTTGAGGCAGGTGAGATATTTAACTTTCCATCAACTGGACTGTATTGGTTCATATCATCAGAGCCAGAAAGCATTGGATTGGAGTGGTATGATGAGGAATCTGGCACATGGATAACCGTTGAATTCGCCTACGGAGTCCTAGCGTTTGTTGACGATACATCTAAATGGCGTATACGCAATTTGAGCGGAAGATATGCCTACCCTATTCTTATTGAGCAAATATCTGGGATATTTGACAATGCAAGCGTTATTAAAGTTGGATACCTTGCTGGGGAAGAGGAATTCTATTTTCCATCAACTGGACTGTACTGGATTTCCACAATATACTCTGGCTATGTTTGGCTGGAACAGCTACAAGAGGGAACGTGGGAAAGGATTGCTGATGCAATATATGGAATATTCATATATGTGGATGATACATCCAAGTGGCGTGTTAAGAACTATACTACAAGCTCCATAGAAATATGTATCATTAAGCTGGATTAGGATTGGCATGAAAAACGTTTTTTGAATTGGTGTGGGGTATGGTGGAGTTTAGGTCTGAGGTTTTTGGTGTTTTGTGTGGTGCTAGGGCTGTTGAGGTTTTGTTTTGTCTTAGGGGGGGCTGTTTGGGTGTTAGGGAGCTTTGTAGGTGTGCTGGTGGTTCATGTTCTACTGTTTTGAGGAGGGTTGGGG
>Ga0180302_10000348_pt1 | contig 19439 bp, 21 predicted proteins | sample GuaBasSediGuay17_FD_121794 | JGI IMG/M metagenome (GOLD analysis project Ga0180302, IMG submission 121794) | Subseafloor sediment microbial communities from Guaymas Basin, Gulf of California, Mexico - Guay17, Core 4571-4, 12-15 cm | ecosystem: Environmental > Aquatic > Marine > Hydrothermal... | reverse complement strand
GGGGGGGCTGAGAGAGGTCGGGGGAGGCTATACTATCGGCTTGAATAAGTTGAAGGCTCTCGTTAGGGCTCTAGAGCTCATAAACAGGGCTAGGGGGATGGAGTAGGTTGAGGCGTGGCATAATCGTGTGGTATAATAAGGTGTTCAGCCACGGCTTTTAGAGCCACAAAACATGAGGAGCAAGCTTAGGCCCTACCAGAGTGAGGCGCTTGAGTGGGCCCTTAAGACAGCTAATCTGCGCGGCGGCGCTGTAGTCAGCCTGCCTACTGGAACCGGGAAGACGCTGGTGGCAATAGCCTTCGTAGAGAGGTGGTTAAGGCGCGGCTCAAAGGCTCTGATCCTCGAGCCTACCAGATTCTTAGTTGAGCAGACTGCTAAGAGATTTAGGTATGAGGGAATAGACGCGTCAATGATACATTCGGGGGTGAAGGAACGCGACTGGAGTCGTAGAGTAATAGTTACGACGCCTGAATCGGCCCTGAGCTACCTCCGAAAGAAGTATGGTGCTTTCCCTAGCCCTAGAGCCGTAGAGCTTGCCTCGAAAGAATTCCAGGTAGTAGTAATTGACGAGTGCCATCATACAGTGGGTAATGATCCCTTCGCTCAAGTCATGCAGTACTTATATCACTCAACGAAGCTGGGCCTCTCAGCTCTAATACCAAGGAGGAGGACGGGGGAGATAACGTACTACATAGGCCCCATTAGGAGGTGGGACTTCAGCGACCTGAGAGGCAAGGGGTACGAGAAGCCTTATATGATAGCTGAAGTTTATGAGGCCCCCCTAAGGCCTATCGAGGAAGAGCTCTACAGGAAGCTCTATGAATTATGGCTGAGTAATCCCTTGGTATCGAATTTCGCCGCATTAGCCTTAACGACGTTGAGCAGGGATGGCTGTGATGCGTTGAGGGATTCTGCCAACAGACCTACGGCCTTCGCAGAATTCCTGTTGAGAAACGTGCCTATAGCGTCCCTACCCCGAGAGCCTCATAAGCTAGCTGTACTGGAGAGGGTGCTGGAGGATTACGAGGGTAATTATGAGAAGGCGCTCGTGTTCGTGAACCGGAGGTGTACAGCTGAGCTGCTGGCTAAGCGTTTCTCGCATTTCAATCCAGTGAAGGTGATTGGAGGGAGGGAAAACGCTGATCCTAAAGCAAGGAAGAATCTTCTAGAGGAGGCTAGGAGGCCTGAGACGCGGCTGATAATAGCGACGTCGGCAGGGGACGAGGGTATAGACGTCCCTGAGGTGGACCTCCTCGTATTCTGGTCGCACGTATCATCCCCCCTCAGGCTTTACCAGAGGCTTGGGAGGGGGCTTCGCCCAGCGTTAGAGGAGGGCAAGGTGAAGTATGCCGTCTTTATAGTGACGCCCGGCACTAGGGATTACGATGCTCTGCCGGAGAGCTTAGTTGCCCTAGCTCGTGAAGGCGTAGACGTCGCTGGTATATTTGATGACATGAGCTCCTCAGCCTTAGGTGAGGGGTTGATGATGGCTCAGAAGGTTAAGGAGATCTCGCATCAACTGGGTGTGAGGGGGGTGGGTAGCGAGGCTCTAGTCTACTCACTATCCCCACGCTACGCTAGTGCTAGAGTTGAGAGGAAGATACTGAGGGAGTTGGAGGAGAGCGTCAGGGCAGGGGCCATTTTTTACTTCTACGATGTTAGCGACGTTTACTCAGAGATTCAGAGCAGAGCGGAGATGGGCGATACGGAGGTGTACGTGCTACTCGGGCTCAATGAGAGGAGGTATACTCCTCTTGATGAGCTAGAAGATGTTATGAAGAGCTCCCCCGAGAACTTCATGGACTCATCGCTCTGCATAGACCCGATCTCAGGCCTTGAGATAAAGGGGGCTGAGGAGGATACGGTACAGTGGTTTAAGATCGAGATGTATAAGCTTGTAACGTCGGGAGCTAGGGCATCAAAAGTCGCTGATCTCTTCGAATCGCTAGCCTCAGAGTGCCCAACTGCCCTCGTTAGGTGGCGATTCAAGGTTAGCTACGTGCTTATACCCATTGATGATCATTCGATGAGGCTAACATTAACTGCTGAGTATGGCCCCTACATGGCTAAGAACATTAAGCAGATTAGGGCTGCACTGTACAACACAGCCTCCCTCTGGAACTTAATTAGTGGATTAGCTGTAGGCTCAGAGGGAGTCTCTCTTTGCGATAGGATGGTTAAAATCTTAAGGGCTAGGGGTCGCGGCTAGCACAGATATTAGGCTCCTACTGCCAAGTTGACTACGTGAAGGCCCTCGTACTCCACGGTATCAGGGACTTACGGGTAGAGGAGGTGCCAAGGCCTAAGCCTTCTGCTGGCGAGGCTCTGATAAGAGTCAAGGCTTGTGGAATATGCGGGACTGACCTGCACTTCTACAAGGGTGAGTGGAGGGTAAGGGTGCCCCTGATACTAGGTCATGAGTTCTCGGGGATCGTTGAGGAGGTAGGCTCTGGTGTTGAGGGGATCGAGGAGGGGACGCCTGTAGTAGCGGAGCCTAACATCACGTGTGGCCGCTGTTACTACTGCCGGATGAAGGAGAGGAACTTCTACTGCCCCAATATAAGGGCTGTGGGAGTTGACGTAGACGGAGCATTTGCAGAGTACGTCAAAGTTCCAGCCGAGAACGTTTACGCAATTCCTAGGAGAATTCCCTTCGAGGAGGCTGCTCTCATAGAACCCTTAGCCTGCTGCCTGAGAGGGCTCGATAACGTTGGCATAGAGCTGGGCGATACGGTAGCAATCGTGGGGGTAGGGCCTATAGGGCTTCTCATGATTCAGCTAGCTAAGATCTGGGGTGCGGTTAAAGTCTACGCTATTGACCTTATTAGAGAGAGGTTAGATCTGGCCAAGCGGTTAGGCGCAGAGATGACTATCGACGCGTCTAGGGAGGACCCGGTTGAGGCGGTGTTGAGTGATACGGATAATGTGGGTGTTGATGTGGCGATAGAGGCGGCTGGTAGCTCTAAGGCTATGGACACAGCTGTTAAACTGGCTAGGCGGGGAGGGAGGGTCCTGATCTTCGGTGTGGCGCCCCAGGAGGAGGAATGGGTAGTGAGGCCCTTTGAGCTCTACGAGAAGGAGCTCATGATAATCGCGTCCTATAGGAGCCCTTACACGTTTCAAAGGGCCGTTAGGATAGCCTCCTCAGGAAGGATATCGCTGGGTCCTATCATAAGTCACGTCATGCCTCTGGAGAGGGGGCCGGAGGCGTTCGAAAAGCTGAGTAGGAGGGCTAGTGGAATGATTAAGGTGGTACTGAAGCCCTAAGCGTAACACAGCTCAGGTGAGGGAGGAATGGAGCTTTTAGGGGTGCGGCGCGCTAATTACCTCCTCTTCGTTAGCTACGTCATCAGCTTCACAGCCTCGGTCTTACAGGTCGTTTACCTCCCCCTATTCTCAGTACACGCTCTCAGAGTGGGAGTAAGGGGGGAAGAGATAGGGCTCATCAGCGGATTAAGCGCTTTGGTCTATGCGGTAGTCACCCCACTCGCAGGCTCGGTATCCGACATGCTGGGCGTGGCGCGCACTACCGCCTCATCCCTCTTCATCCTCTCAGTCTCCTACGCCTTCCTGCCCTCCTTGAGGGATGCGATAGCCTTAACGCTGATTTCGCTGGTGGTGTATCTATCCTATGCCCTCTTATGGCCATCCATAGAGGCCATGATAGCCCAGGAGGGGGGGAGTACCTCAAACTTCTCCGCCTCCTGGAGTATGGGCACGCTGTTGGGCTCAGCTCTGGTCAGTTACCTCCTTCAGCTACCAGAGAATATCAGCTTCACGCTTCTATCAGCGTCCATACTCCCCCTCCCTCCATTATTAGTGCGGGCTCGCGTGAATTCTCGCGAGAGCCGGGCTGGGCTATCTAGCGTGGCGGTAGCTGCAATTTCCCTATCTAAGCACTTGAAGCTCTCCTTCGCCTATGCAGCCTCGCTGGGAGGGTCATTAGCCTTCTACCCGCTCATAGTGGAGGCCAGGATGCTGCCGATATGGCTAGTGTCGCTTTCATTCTTTGCCATGATCGGAGCGAGAACTCTCACCTTCATCGCTTACAGCAGGTTGCCGACGGCGGTAATGGGTAAGCCGTTTTTAGGCGCCCTGCTCCTCGCCCCCCTGGCCATGCTCCCTTACCTCAGTGGAGCGATCCCAGTAGCTGTGGTCTCAGCCTTAGCTGGGATTGGGCAGGGACTGCTCTATGCAACAGCTTTAAGTGAAGTCTTCGCCAGGGGAGGAGGCTGCGCCTACACAGGCGTATTTGAGAGTTCGATAGGTTTAGGATACGTGGCTGGCCCCATAGCAGCAGGCCTGGCCTCAACCCTCTCGCTAGAGCTATCCATACCCGCTGCCGTGACTATCGCGATTATCGCAGCGATCCTACCCCTACGAGTAGGAGCGCGGAACCACGTGAGCTCAAGAACAACCTAGGCGCATTAGCAGGCATGTACCCGATATTAAGTAGGCAAGGAACACCATTGAGAAAGCGTAGTCCTTCGCCCCTACCTGCACGTCCCAATAATACGCTCTACTCCTCATAGCGCCGAAAGCTCTGCTCTCCATCGATATGCTCAGCAGCGTAGATCGCCTAACGATCAGTGAGAGGAGGGGAGCCAGTATGCCCGCCATTGATTCGAGGGGATTTTCACGCACCTTAATGCCCCTAATTCTCCTCGATATGAGTATATTCTCCAAGTCTCTACGCACTAGTGGAGCCATTCTAAAGGTCACGTAAGCCGCAAAGGCGTACCTGTAATCCACGCCTAGCTTAGCTATGCTTATAGCCAGGTCTCTGGGATTAGTCGTGGCAGCCACTAAGATAGAGTACAGTATTATGGCCGTGACCCGGGCAGCTAGCATGACTCCCAGCTCCAGCCCCTCCCAGTACACTTCCAGATACCCTACTTTTAGAAGGGGAGTGCCTGAGCGCACCATCACGGCATTAATCCACCCGTGCCCCACGACAATCGCTAATGCGCCAGCCCAAACCTTAACTGGTACTCGAGGTCTCGCCATCGCTAGCAGGGCAGCAGCTGCCGCCAAGTGTAGGCATATGTACTCCAGCTGGGGGAAGAGCGCCATGTGAAATATCGCAACCAGCGTAATCACGATCTTCGTCAAAGGTGTAAGCTTGTGAAGCGGGGATGTCCCCTCATAATACAGGCTCAAACTTCCCCACCCTCCGGGGAGAGCAGATAGTGTTTATATGTGGTAAGTGCCTCCTCGACATCTCCCACCTCCTCTACCAGGGCTTTAAGCAGTGGTGGAGGGGAGAAGCACGCCTCAGTCATGAGCTTTGGCTGTGAAAGAAACTCGAATACACTACCCTCAAATATTGCCCTACCCTCCCTAAGCACTATCACCTTATCAGATATGGCTGACACCAGCCATGTATCATGTGTAGCTACGACTACCGCCCTACCAGCTCTAGCAAGCCTCACTAACTCACGCGCTACCATTCCAGCGTACCTTCTATCCAAGCCGAACGTGGGCTCGTCCGTTAACACAACCCTCCTGTCCAGGGCGGCCATCAGCAGCAGGGAAAGCAATCTCTTCTCCCCCTGGCTGAGCTCGAATGGCGATCTATCAGCGTACTTCTCTAACCTGTACTTCTTTAGGAGAAAGTACGCATGCTTCCTCGCCTCCTCATCGCTATAACCAGCCGACCTCAGACTTAACGCGACATCCTCTAAGATACTCCTAGCAGCGAACATATGCTCGGGATTCTGCATAACGTAGGCTACCTTCTCAGGCTTAGGTTGCTCGCCATAGATCAGTATATGGCCGTGGTCGGGCTTCAGAATCCCTGCCAAGAGCTTGAGTAAGGTAGTCTTACCACTGCCATTAGGGCCTAAAACGCACGTCACTCTCCCCTCCTCAGCGGTGATTGAGACGTGCCTCAATGCCTCCCTCCCTCCAGGGTACTTGAAAGATACATGTCTGGCTACCACCACAGGCGAGCTGGGAGGAAGTTTCCCGCTTAACTCTCCACGTCTCCCCTTGCTCAGTTCACCTGCCAAAATCTCTGGAATCCAGACGCCAGTTTTAAGTAGGTGAGGGAGGCTACTGCGATTAAAGAGCCCGCTAGGATCTCCAAAGTACTTAACTACGCCGTTCTCCACCAGCAGAACTTTATCGACTAGCTTCCACACATAATCAACCCTATGCTCCACTACGATTACCGTGACCTCTCCCTTAAGCCCGCTAAGCCTCTCGTAAAACTGTAAAGCCGAGGCTGGATCTAAGTGAGCGGTGGGCTCATCTAGTATGAGTAGACGGGGCCTTAGAGCCAGGGCGGAAGCAAGGGCTAGCCGCTGCTTCTGCCCCATGGATAATGTGTCAACTGGCTCTTTCCTTAGATCTTCAAGACCTACTACTCTCAGCGCTTCTCTGATCCGCTTTAAGCCTTCACTGCGTGGTACTAACAAGTTTTCAAGTGCAAAAGCTACTTCTTCTTCAACAGTGAATGCGATAACCTGAGCTTCAGGATCCTGTAAGACTATTGCTGCGACCTGAGCCATCTTAGCAACTCCGACCTTAGCTGGGTCTCGGCCAAAGACTTTCACCTCTCCCTTAAGCTCTCCGGGAATGAAGCAGGGTATTATGCCATTCAAGGTTAACAGTAAAGTGGATTTACCCGAGCCTGTCGGGCCCAGCACTAGGAGCCACTCTCCCTCCTCTAAGCTAAAATTGACGCCTCTAAGCACAAAGTCCTTTCCACCTAAATACCTGAACCATAAATCAGACACTTTTACAGCTTCATTCCTCACCCCTCCTCACCGCTCTCCCTAGGGCGAACGCGTCTAAGACGCCAGTGGCAGCAACTCTATCGAGGATCGCCTTAACCATGACTCCTGCTATCAGAGCGCCGCTTATGAAGTATGTGCACCAGAATACCAGGCGCTGCGGGAGGGTAAGGGGCGCACCCAGCCCGTATAACAGGTAATCAGCGGGAGCAGCCCAGATTGAGGGTGCAGCGCCAGCTAAGATCATCACCCCCCAGCCCCATCTCCTGTACCTAAAGCCTAGGAATACGAGCTCACTCATTAAGCCCTGCATTAGCCCGTAGAGGAGCACGGTGGAGTAGAATTGCGTACCATACGCCAGCTCTGCAACCGCGGCTAGGAATTCGCCTAATACTGCTACGCCGGGTTTCCTAATGATGTAAGCTGGAATCGTGGCCCCTATGTACCACATGCCGTAGATTAATGGCAGCAGCATTAGGCCTAGTGCAAGCTTCGCTAAGTCCCAGACTATATTTGACCATACTAGGAATATGGCGCCTATGACCGCTGAGATTGCAGCAGTGAATACTATATCCAGAGTAGACAGGCCCCCCCTCCTCACGGGGGGTCAAGGTATAACCCAGTTTATAAAATCTTCGGAAAAACATCGGATATGAGGAGGGATGGCCCGCAGAAATTTTTAAATATTTATAACCAAGTTATCATGTGCTCGTGTTCGATTTAGGGAGGCAGTTGTACGCGAGACCCCTCCGCTCGAGGATCGCGCTAGCCTTAAGGAGCAAGGGTTGGAGCCAGAAGAGGATAGCCGAGGTCCTGGGGGTGACACAGGCTGCCGTAAGCAAGCTGCTCAAGGACGTTGACTTCATTAAGAGGCTGAAGCTCTTGGGAATCCATGAGCTAGAGGCCGAGTTGTTAGTAAGCTACATATTAGAGTTCATCGAGAAAAATGAGCCTGATAGAGCTGCTGAGGTAGCTAACAGGTATTGGCTATTGATAACAGCGTCAGGCGACTTATGTAACGTACACATTAGCGCCGGGTGGCCTTATCGTTACTGCACAGCGTGCATGCGTAGCGTCTACCCCTCGCTCAGCCCTGAGAGGGGTATGGCTTTGGCTGACGTGGAGAGGGCTGTAATGCTATTAGAGGCGTCACGTAGCGCCGTGCTGTTAATACCTGAGGTACTCTCAAATGTAGTTAGAGCTGTGAAAGGTGCTGTAGGGCCCCGGGATGTGGTTGCCGTGCCAGGCAGGTTAGCTAGGATAGGAGGCAGGGTTAAGGCCAGGGAGAGGCCAGCTTTTGGAGCGTCTAGGCATTTGGCAGAAGTAGTCCTAGCATCAGGCTACGATGCATGTATCAATATAAAGTTCGATGAGCTAGTGGCTAGAGCACTGAAATCGCTTCATGTGAATTACGTGGAGTTTTCAAGCGAGCGCTACGGGGGTTCAAATCCAGCTGCAGAGGCCGTGAAGGACCTGAGAGAGAGGGGAGTCCTTGCTAGGGTGGTGGTGGATAGGGGTGGGATTGGAATAGAGCCTGTCACTTACATTTTCGGGGAGAGGGCTAAAGAGGTTGTATTAATAGTCGAGAAGATCGCTAGGCTGTACGCTGAGTACCGGGCTTCCCGGGGAGAGCGTACGACTTTATAAGCGCCCTTAATCAAGCATATCTCCGATGCCGGTGCTATGTCTAGCATGGCTATATGCAATCACTCGGTACGGATATCCAACTCCTGTTAAATACATGTTCGAGGCCTTTAGGGACGCGTCTAGGCTTGGATTCACGTACATAGAGTTGGAGGCCTATGGAGAGGATAATTTGAGAGAAGTTATCGAACATAAGGAGGAGCTAAGGGAAACATTAAGTGAGCTGGGATTAAGGGTCATCAACGTCGCTGGTATATTCCCTGAGATACTCTCTCCCCAAGAGGGGGTGAGAGAGAAGGGGATTTCGATGATGGAGGAGTGCGCTAAGCTCGCCACATATTTCGGTGCTGAATTACTCCAAACTGATACCTTTACCCCGCCACTGGAGTTCGTGGGAGCTAGGCCTTACTCGACGGCGATAGTCTTCGGCGAGCGATACAGGGTTAAGGTGAGCCCAGAGTTTTCCTGGAGGAAATTCTGGTTACTGTTGGTGGATGTAATGAAGAAACTTGCTAAGATGGCATCCGATCACGGGCTTAAGCTTGTAGTGGAGCCTAGGATAGGGGAGACTATAAGCAATAGCGATGCGATGCTGCGGCTAATAGATGAGGTGGGCGAGGACAACTTCGGAGCGGTGCTCGATACGGGCCACCTGCACGCTGCTAAGGAGCTCTTACCTCTCTCCGTGGAGAAGCTGGGGGATAGGGTGTACTACGTACATGCCTCAGATAATGATGGCAGGGATAATTTCCACTGGGCTCCTGGTCGGGGGACCGTAGACTGGGATGGCCTCTTCGAGGCTCTCAGGAAACATCGCTTCAATGGCCCAATAGCCATTGACGTAGGGGGGCCGGATATAGCTGATAAGCTTGACGAGGAAGTCATCAAAGCCCGAGAGTTCCTCGAGAGAAAAATTAAAGAGTACTTTACTTAGCTACAGGCTCCTCTCTAGTATATCGCGCACTTCTTTAGCTGTTATGCCTAGAGGGCCTGCCGCCTTCCTGGCTATAGCTGGCAGATCATCTCTTGCAAATCCATAATCGCTAAGCTTCTCCTCGAACTCCACGCTTTTCTGAAATTCTCTGATAGCCACTTCAGCCTTTTCTGCATCCCCGGGCACTGGCTTTATGGACGGATCCAGATGTCTAAGTAGGAGTGCGGAAGCCTCTGGAGACGCCCTGTGAATATAATAAGCTGACCTTGGCCCTACAATGCCTAACCCGCATCCGTGTGCCAGCTGCGGGTTTATGCCGCTTAATATGTGCTCTATCGTATGCACTACGTTAGTACCGGCTAAATCGATGGCTATACCAGCTAGCATCGACGCGTACAATAGCCAATACCTAGCTTCAATGTCATTAGGGTTGGTCAGAGCCTTGGGTAGCCAGGAGCGCACCAGCCTAACAGCCTCGCTGGAGAGCATCAGTACGAGGGGCGAGGCATTCCTCTGAGTAGAAGCCTCATATGCGTGATAGAAAGCATCTAGGGAAGTATAAATTACGTGTCGCCGCGGTAGAGTTAGAGTGTATCGGGGATCGTCTACAGAAGACTTAGGGTATATTGATATCATTCCACGTTTTTCACGTGTTTCATCATCGGTTAGTACTGAGTACCTATCTACTTCAGTGCCGGTGCCATGTGTCAGGTTTATAGCGTAGACGGGGAGGTGGCCATGTCCCTTCCTCTCACCATATAGGTAATCATGGGCCCTGCCGCCACTCACCGCGATTATGGCCGCCACTTTGGCTGTGTCTATGACGCTACCTCCTCCAATAGCTATTACCGCTTCAGCTCCTGTGCTCCATACTTTATAGGCTAGCTTATCGGCCTGACTAGTCCAGGGATTAGGTGTTATCTCACTAAACACCTCATATTCCACACCATGCTTTGTAAGTAGCCTAGTTACCTCCTCGAGAGCACCGCTGACCTTAGCAGAACGCCTCCCCGTGGCTATTATCACTCTCCCGTATCGACTTAACTCCCCCTCTAGCTCGCTTAAGGCGTTTAATCCAAAGTGAAGCTCAACATCTGCGTACTTTAGCTTAAACTTCCTTAAATTTACGCTTGAAGCACTCATCGCTAATACCCCTCTAGACAGGCTTAATTAGCCTACGGTACAGCGCCGTTGAATTAATGATCAGAACATGAATGGGCTATCACAGCTCAACACTCGGCAAACTCATCATCGCGTAAGAGAACCTTCACGTGTTAAAAAGCTGTCGTCAGGATCCTGTGGACTTCCTTCTAGACTCTCAGAGTGAATGTGAGAGAGCTCGTGCCTGAATTTAGCAGCAGCTCTAGTGCAGTGAAGCTAATATGAGGCCTGAGGAGCTAAGCTGTAGAGCATGAAAATCGGGTTGGCGGTGCACATCCTTGCCGGTAGCTGGAGGGCCTTACCCTATTGAGATAATTGTGGCCGAGATACTAGCCATAGTTGAGGACACCAGGCTAAGCCTTAGGGCTGTAATGGAGGATTACTTCAAGCGTAAGCCTCACCTGCAAAGTGCTAAGAGCTTAGCTAGAGCTTACGCGGCTGGCGTGTTACGCTCATTCAAGCTAGTGGATGAAATCGCCCACTGCATACTGGGCTTAAACATGTCACAGCTAGACAGCTTCAGTAGGAATGCGCTGCGAGCCCTCATATATGAGGCTAAGTTTAGGAGAGTAGATAAGGAGAGGATCCTGGGGTTAGCTAGGCGCTTGAGGCTAAGACTTGGACCTCGGGAACTCTCTCTTATAAGGGAGGTAAACCTGGAGGATCTCGCTAAGAGGCGTGACGAGATTTCTAAGCTAGCACTCATGTACTCCCAGCCTGAGTGGGTAGTCGAGTATCTCTTAAAGCTTCTGGGGCGTAACGAAGCTGAGAAGCTATTAAAAGCGTTTAACAGAACTCCCACCACCTGGCTCCGCGTTAACACTCTCAAGGTGAGCGTCGATGAGCTGGAGAAGAAGCTTAGGAGGAGAGGGTTAGTAGTTGTAAGGGATGACGATCTCCCATACATGCTTAAGGTGCTAAAGGCCAGAATACCTCCCTCACAAGTCCCCGAACATTCCAAGGGCATGTTCTACATCCAGGATAAGGCATCAGCACTCGCTGTCCAGTGCCTTGGAGAGGCAGAGCTAATAGCAGATTTAACAGCAGCTCCAGGCGGCAAGGCGAGCCTTGCACACCAACTATGGGGTTCAGAAGTCCTAGCGCTTGAGCTTAGAAGGAAGAGAGCATTAATCATGAAGAGACTCCTAGAGCGCCTAGACATCCTCGGCGTCCACATAATCAATGCCGATTCCGCCCATCCCCCCCTCCGCGTGAAGTTTAAGAAAGTAATAGTGGATCCCGACTGTTCAAGCCTAGGGAGGCTAGGGCACAGCCCTGAGATAAGACTGTGGATAAAGCCCTCCATGATGCTGAAGTATGCAGCCGAGCAGAGGAGGCTCATAAAAGCGGCTTACAGCCTCTTGGAGAGGGGAGGGGAGCTAGTCTACTCCACGTGTACATTTACGTTAGAGGAGAACGAGGAGAATATCCTGTGGGCACTGAACGTTCTTGGACTAGAGCTAGAGGAGACCCGCCCCAGGATAGGGTTACCTGGCTTAATGGGCTTAGAGGAGGCTCAGAGGCTTTACCCACACCTTCACGATACTGTGGGATTCTTTATAGCTAAGCTGAGGAAGCCATAAGCGTGTGAGGAGGCTTAATAGGAGTAGGGCTTTAACGCTCACTGCGGTGATGGCCGCTACAGCGCTCCTCCTATCTCTCCTAAAGATAGAGTTCCCCTTCTACCCACTAGTCTACCTGAAATTCGACCCTGCTGAAGTGCCCTCAGCGCTAGCCTACATGTTAGCTGGCCCGAAGTGGGGCTACATGTGCGCCCTCGTCCACTACATTGGCCTATTGGCGAGCAGGGGAGACCCCCTAGGTCCCACCATGAAATTCCTGGCTGTCGTTTCGATGCTCCTCGGGATGCAGCTCGCCCGGGGACGCCAGAGGCTGTCAATAGCCTTAGGAGCCTTAGTGAGAGTAGTGGCCATGTCAGTGGCTAACCTACTTGTAGTGTGCGTGTTGTTCCCTAGCTGGCTGCCGATTATAAAAGAGCTACTAGTGGTAGCTGGCATTAAAGTAGGTAGCTGGGGCGATGTACTAGCAGCCGCGTTGCTACTGACAGGAGTGTATAACTTCCTCCATACTCTGCTCTCTCTGCTGCCAGCTCTCCTGATAGTCAGGGAAGTACGCTGTAGGCTCGGGTGGCCTACTTCTCCCTCACGGTAGCTCTAATTATCCTCTTCTTGCGCCAGATAGTGTACTCGTACGCTATTATGTACAGTACTAGTGGTATGAGCGCAGCCGCCGTGAGCATGCCAATGAGCTCAGAGGTCGACAAGGGGTAGCCACCCACTATAGCGAAGATATCGAGCTGTATCCTAAGCTCATGCGCCTCATCTAACCTAATCGACTCCTCTGCGGACCTCTCCCCATACTCAGCTCTAACAGTGTAAGTCCCGCTTGGCAGCAGCGTGCTGTATACGCCTGCCTCATCAGTAGATCCCGTCTCTACCAATATGTCTCCATAGAATATTTTTACACTAGCTCCGGCTAAGCCCTGCCCCCTGGAGCCCACGACACTCACCCTTAGGGGGTAGATGTTGGGGACTATTATTGAGGAGTTATGTGGTGTCACCGTACATTCGTAGCCCACGGGCACGCCCTTCCAGCTTACAATCCTCACCCGTAGAATCCCCAGGGGGACTTCCCTTACAACTAGAGCTCCATCGTGTCCCACCCGCGTCCTGATGACAGTCCCATCCAACTTCTCTACCTCCACGATAGCCCCCTCTAATGCTATACCGCCGTAAGCTGAGAGGGTGAGGGGGAGCGCTGAAGCTATAGTCGTCGTCAATAGGATGGCTGTCACTATCATAAGCGGCCTCATGCTACGTCTCCACCATATAAACGTTACAGAAGGCCTTTTCTAGCTAACGCAGATACCTCCAACACCCCCTTAATACAGGGGAATAGCCTGTCAGCGTAAGCCACTACGTAGGTCTTAGCGGTAGACGGCATTGCAGAGAGGACATTATAGAGCTTTGGCATCTCCCTTCGCAAATCATAGCTCTCGACTAAAGGGAGGTAGAAATTGCCGGCACACGACTTCTTAACTATTAATGCCGCCTTAGCCCCAGCCCTGACTATGGCATCCCTGGCTTTAACAACGTCTCTCACCTCCTCCTTGAGCGCGGCTACCACGCCCCTTAACTTTTCACCCCATACTACCTCCTCCTCCAGCACGTGCATCTCTAGTATGCCCAGTGTGCTAAGCGTATCCCTTAGGGTGTTAAAGCCCTTGGGCGTTAACCTGCTTCCTCCCCTGAATACCTCGATTAACCCATGCTCCCTCAGCCTCCTATAGACTCCCCTGATAACGCCCTCACCCAGGCCTACTTCTCTGCTAAGCGCGTACCTCCCCTTAATCCCCCTTCCTAAGGCTAGCATCACTGAGATTTCAACGACGCACAGCTTAGCCCCTTCAGAACCTCCAGTGCACATATGCCCATTTAATGATAGCTCCATCTGGCAACTCATACTTATCTGCGGCTACAGGGCCTAGTATCCACTCACCCTTGCTCCCATCATAGATGTACCACATCCAGGAGTAACCCTCGCTCTTCGATAAGATCCTCTCAGAGACTCCATTGATGGAGGTGATGTAAACCCCCCACTTTCCACGTTTATACACTACCTCTGATGCTACGATGAGGAGCGCTTTAAGTACAGTGGATCCCTTAGGGAGGAGGGTATGATTATGCCATTCCAAGGTTCCATTCCCATAATCGATAGCTATGTCTATATGTATTATTCTCTCCCTAAGCTTAGCATACGTTGAATTAACGTTTCTCAACTCTCCCTTTAATGAATTTATTTCCATGGATAGCGTCTCTGCTCTAAGGTAATTGTAAGCCGCTAATGCGCTCGCCAGAACCGCCCACACTAGCAGGGCTATTAGCATCATGTGTTCTAAGTTTCTTGTCATGTTGTTTTGTAGGATAAAAATCCTATATATAAGCTTATCTTTAGCGTAATTTATGAGAAGCAACTGTGTAGGAAATGTGAAGGTGTATGGCTACATGCCGAATATGTGGACAGAAGGCGGTAGTGAGGCTTAGGTATGCTAATTTAGCTCTCTGCAGGAAGCACTTCATAGAGTATTTTGAGAGGAGAGTTCATAGAACTATTAAAAAATACGACATGATTAAAAAAGGGGATAGAGTAGCGGTAGCGGTTTCAGGTGGGAAGGATAGTGTGGCACTGCTCTACGCTCTCTCAAGCTTAAGGGAGAGATTGGGTGTAGAGCTAATTGGTATAACCATAGATCTCGGCATTAGGGGGTATAGCGAGAAGTGCGTAGAGGTCGCGATTAAGCACTATGAGCGCCTCTCGATTCCATATAGGATAGTTGATGTGAGGAACTACGGCTTTACGGTAGATCAGTTAAGGGGCTTAAGAAGATCAGTGTGCTCGGCCTGTGGCGTTATCAAGAGATACCTCTTAAATAAAGTTTCAAGGGAGATGGGCGCACGGGTTTTAGCGACTGGCCATAACCTAGATGATTTCCTCGCAGTAGTGCTGCAGGCCTACATTAGAGGCGATATCCGCCTCCTCTCTAAGCTAAAGCCTTCGCTACCGCCTATTGATGGTCTTGTGGCTAAGGTGAAACCTCTGGTGGAAACTCCTGAGAAGGATGCCTTGCTATACGTCCTATTGAGGGAATTAGATTACGTGAAGGAGGAGTGTCCTTACGCGGTTGGTGCTACGAGCATCGAGTATAAGGCGCTGCTTAATCAGCTTGAGGATAAGCATCCTGGCATTAAGTTACAGATGCTTAGAGCATTCCTGGACAGGATACAGCCGCTGATCACGTATGAGGAGCTACCGCTAACGACCTGTAGGAGATGTGGAGAGCCTAGCTCAAGCTCTACATGCCAGTTCTGTAGGCTGCTGGAATCGCTCAGGGTCAAGGTCGTAGGGAGAGGCTAGATTTATGTCTAGACGCTACAATACTCCTATGTGATGAACGCTGGAACTACCGACCCCCTTAGGGGCGTGAGGAAGGCCAGGACGACTGATGTTCTAGAAGAAGGCTGATAACGTAGTGTTGAAAACCTGTTCTCTGTGAGGGAGGTCAACGTAGGTGTTGTGGGGTTAGGCATACAGGGCTCAGCCCACGTTGAGGCACTAAGTGGGCTTCACAACGTTAAAGTGATTGCGGTGGCCGATCTCAATTTCGAACGTGCTAAGGAGGTTGCTAGAAAGTACAAGGTACCTAAAGCTTACGACAGTGCCTATAAGTTAGCTGAGGACCCTGAGGTAGAGGCAGTTATAGTTGCGACTCCCGATTACGCACACTTAGAGCCTGTTATGGCGGCCCTTAAGGAGGGGAAGCATGTGCTGGTGGAAAAGCCGATGGCTACTCGCCTTAAGGATGCTGAGAGGATGGCGGCTGAAGCTAAGAGGAGGGGGGTGCTCTTAATGGTCAACTTCGAGAACCGGTTCAATCCCCCCTTCGCGTACGTCAAGGACCTACTTGACGATGGAGAGCTGGGCGTACCCCTTCACGCCTACATACGCCTTAGTGATACCATCTACGTGCCGAGGAAGATGTTGACGTGGGCTTCGAAGACTAGTGTAGCGTTCTTCCTCATGAGTCATACGGTTGATTTAGCTCGCTGGTATTTTGGCGGGGAGGTGCGGGAGGTGTACTCGACATCCGTGAGTAGAGTTTTGAGGGATCTCGGAACTCCCGACGCATATGCAGCCATACTCAAGTTCGAGGAAGGCTTCGCGCTGCTGGAGAGTAGCTGGGTAATTCCGGAGACCGCGCCCTCAATATTCGACTTTAAGCTGGAGCTCGTGTGCAGCGATGGAGCAGTGCATATCGATACTCAAAGAGAGTCATTAACGTTATGCACGACTAAAGCGCACGCTTACCCTCATCTCGCTAAGCTATTTAGGCTTCATGGCACTCCAATAGGTTTCCTAAAAGAGGCGGATAGGCACTTCGTAGAGTGCGTAGCAGGGCGTGCCGAGCCCATAGTGAAGGCTGAGGATGGAGTCGCTAACGTGAGGATACTAGAGGCTATAGTTAGGTCGAGTAGGGAGGGAAGGCCGGTCCGCCTATGAGCATTGAGGACTTAGTGCTCAGGGCGTTAGCTTGGAGAGGCGTAGTTAAGGTTAGGGTTTTATCGGAGGAGGAGAGGAGGAGGGTTAAGGAGTTGGAGGAGAGCTATTCCTTGAGGCCTACTCCATTGGGCTATCCGGTGAATGTGGGAGTGCTGGAATGCCTTAAGAGACGGCATGTGGTAGCAGTACTTACTCGCCCCTCTTTTAAATGGCCTCCCGGCCCTTATGCCCTTTTAAAGCTTGGTAATAATGTCGTAGGAGTAATTGATGAAAGGGGCTTACACTTGAATAGGGATTCGCTAAAACGCTTAGGCGACAGCCATTACGTGATATTTCCTCCTCTCAGATTACCTGAGCTTAACGGGTTACTAGCCGACTACGTGGTGGGTTCACCTTCACCACCCACGCACCGTTACCTGTCTCGCCTGATGGGCGGCGAGGGTGATTATGGATCTTTGCTACTAGGATTCAATTCTCTAAGGAGGAGATATGCTAAATAAGTAGGATACGTAGGAAACACGGTGAGGTAATTAGATGAGGGAGGTGATAAGGAAGGTACAGTTGATCGGGAGGTCTACCTTTGTAGTCTCATTACCGAAGGACTGGGCTAGGCGGATGGGCCTCAAGCCGGGAGCTATAGTCTCCCTCATACTAGAGCCTGATGGCTCGCTGAGGGTAGTACCCCCCTCCCTACGAGGGCCTAAGAAGCCTGAGAGCAAGCTGGTAGTTGCCGATGGGATGAGCGAGGGGGCAGTCATACGCGAGTTAATGTCCAGGTACTTAGCGGGCTATAAGTTACTGAAGGTCGAGTTGCCGGTAGAGGCGCACAGGTATAGAGAGATTATCAGGCGTGTGATAGCCAGCAAGATGATAGGCGTCGAGATACTTGAGGATAGCGAGCGTAAGATGGTGCTCCAAGTGCTAGTGAACGTGGAGGAGCTGCCGGTGACGGCTGTGGTGCAGAGGATGGGGCAGATAGCCGCTGGCATGATAAGCGACTCAGTAGAAGGACTCCTCACCGGCAACTTAGAGTTCGTGAATGAGGTGGCAGAGCGTGATGACTTGGTTGATAAGCTGTACCTCTACTTGCTGCGTCAGCTAAATGCCAGTATCAGGGGATTTGTGAACGTGAAGGAGATTGGGCTGAGGTGCATTGAAGAGAGCATTGAGTACGCAGTAGTGGGTAAGAGCATTGAGAGAGTAGCTGATCACTCTCAGAAAATAGCCTTGAATGCCAAATCCTTGATTGAGTCGTCTGTCAACGTAGCTGAGCTAGGGGAAGAGCTGAGGGCCATGGCTAGCCTAGCTAAGGAGGTATTCGTGAGCTCCGTGAGGTGCTTCCTATCAAGGGATCGGGGAAAGGCGCTTAATTTAATGGACGAATATCCGCCTAAACTAATCGAAGCTGAGCGCCGCCTCCTCCATAAGGTCTCTGAAGTGCCTTATAATGCTCGGGGGTACATGCCACTTAGGTTGATAGCAGATAGCTTGAGGAGGATATGTGATTACAGCATGGATGTACTCGAGGCTACGATAGACCTCGCCCTTGAAGAGAGGTGCCGTTAATGTCCACAGTGTACACTGTGGGTCACAGTACGAGGAGTCTGGAGGAATTAATTAAACTACTCAAGGCGTATGGAGTGGGTATTTTAGTCGACGTACGTCGCTTTCCAACATCAAGCATATGTCCACACTTTAAAGCTGAGAACCTCGAGAAAGCGCTAAAGAGACGTGGGATACGCTACGTGTGGCTGGGCGATAAATTGGGAGGCTTTAGGAAGGGAGGGTATGCCAAGTATATGGAGACTGAAGACTTCAGAAGAGGACTTGAAGAACTCGTGGAAGTTATTGAGGAGGGCGAGGCTAGGGGGGTTGGAGTAGCGATCATGTGTTCTGAGAAGCTGTGGTTCAAGTGTCACAGGAGGTTTATAGCGGACGCATTAGCTGAGAAGGGCATTAAGGTTTTACACATAATTGATGAGGGAAGATTATCTGAACATAAGCGTAAGCGGAGGAGATAAGTTCCCCTAAGGCTCTATCTCTAGCGATGAGCAGAGGACCTCTGAAGTGTCCCGAGTGTGGCGCCCTCTTCTACTCTAAGGACGATCTAGATGCCCATATATCAGCGTGGCATAAGCCTGGTGGGCCATACTACCTGGTATGCCCTAAGTGTGGTAAGAGGTTTGAGAGTAGGAGGGGGCTGGAAGAGCATCTCCGTAAGCACCCGGAGGAGGCTGAGGAGGAGTATACTCCGCTACTCACCGAATATGAGGAGTGAGTAATTGTTTTAAGAAAATATCATGGTAGATAGTGGGAAACCTTATCTGGGAGCCCGCTAATACCTGATATCGTGAGTGAGGGTAAGATTAGCCTCAAGGTGGAGCGAGTTGGATTTGGGATATACGCCATAAGATGCCCATTATGCAATGAGATAATCGCGCGCGTCACTAAACCGCCATTACCGGATTTACCGGCTTTAATGCCCGAGGAGGCGGTTAACGAGGTTAAGAGGCACATGGCGAGGAGGCATAAGCTTAGGGAGTATGCGATTAGCGGGGAGCAGCTCGCCCGCCTCCTAAGCCATTAACCAACTTAACAACGTTAGCGTAGATTTTCCCCGGCCTCTCGGGTAAGATGCCCTCAGGTTTGTACATGAGCAGTAATATGAGCGCCATGCCCATAGCGATGTAATAGAGGTAGTTTACGTCGAAGGGAAGGGGTATTAAGTGCTTAAATAGGGTGAGCGCTCTGTCGATGCCTATGTACACGAGTGCGCCTAGGCATGCGCCAGCATTATTGCCAGCTCCCCCCATTACCACCATTAGCCAAACGATGAACGTCTTAAGTGGGGTAAACTCGTCTGCTACTACAGCGCCTAGGTATAT
>Ga0180302_10000347_pt1 | contig 19504 bp, 21 predicted proteins | sample GuaBasSediGuay17_FD_121794 | JGI IMG/M metagenome (GOLD analysis project Ga0180302, IMG submission 121794) | Subseafloor sediment microbial communities from Guaymas Basin, Gulf of California, Mexico - Guay17, Core 4571-4, 12-15 cm | ecosystem: Environmental > Aquatic > Marine > Hydrothermal... | reverse complement strand
TACGCAGCGCTCCTCGTCCACGACGGCCACTATGCCCTCGCTCTCGACGTAGCCCTTGTTCATGGGTATGGAGGCCCTCATGGCAGCCCCCACGGCCTCCTCCATGGCCTCCTTCACGGTCTTGGGCGACCTAGCCGCCCCGCATAGGTAAACGCCGTCGGTGCTAAAGTCGAGGGGCCTGAGCTTGATGTGCGCCTCCTGGAAGAAGCCTTCAGGGTTAGCTGAGACCTTAAGTAGCCCCTTGAGGCGCTCGACGCTTTCATCTCCCTGTAAGGGGACGGTCAGCACGACCAGGTCGGCTGGGATCTTCACCTCCTCGCCTAGGAGGAGGTCGAAGGACTTAACGACGAGCTGCCCCTTCTCCTCGTAGACCTCGGGCAGCTTATCGTCAGGGTACCTGAGGAGCTTGACCTTACACTTCTCTAGGACCTCCTTGAGGTAGGCCTCGTCGAGCCCCTTGAGGTTTAAGTCACGGTACAGGATGTATACGTCGGCCTGAGGCTCAAGTTCCTTGATATGCTTGGCGTTCTTCAGCGAGGTCAGGCAGCCGATGTTGCAGCAGCCTCTCTGCTCGTTTCTTGAGCCCACGCAGTTAATCATCACTATCCTCTTGGCTCCTCCCAGCTCCTTCCTCCTGAGCATCTCCTCTAGTCTCAGCTGAGTGATAACCTTGGGGCTCGTGCCGTAGCCGCATAGCTCGTGGGGCTCTACTTCCCTCATCCCTGTGGCGGCTATGATGGTTGAGGCCGTGAACTCCTTGACTTCGTCTCCTTGCCTAACCTTCACCTTGAAGGAGCCCACGTAACCCTCAATAGACTCGACCTCAGTGTTGAGCAGCACCTCTATGTTCTTCTCCGCCTTGACACGCTCCACGAGGCCTTGAAGGAAGTTCTCAGCATCTACGTCGAGCGGCGCTATCCTAGCCAGCTTATTTAGTAGACCTCCAAGCTTGTCGCTGCGCTCCACGAGCCACACCTTGAAGCCTTGGTTAGCTAGCGCCAGCGCAGCCGACATCCCTGAGACCCCTCCGCCTATAACAAGTGCCTCCTTGCCCACTGGCAGCCGAATCTCTTCGGCCGGCTCTAGGAGCCTCGCCTTAGCTACCCCCATCCTAATGAGGTCCTTAGCCTTCTCCGTGGCTGCCTTAGGGTCGCTTCGATGCACCCACGAGCTCTGTTCCCTTATACTGACGAACTCTAGGAGGTATGGGTTGAGGCCTGCCTCCTTGAGGGCCGCCTTGAATATGGGCTCGTGGGTTCTAGGCGTACAGCAGGCTACCACCACACGGTTTAGCTTATGCTGGGCTATGCTCTCCTTAAGCTTGTTTAGGTAATCGACGGAGCATATCCACTTGCCCTCGTCGGCAAAGACCACGCCCTCAAGCGTCTTAGCATACTCCACTAGCTCGGGTACGTTGATGACTCCGCCTATGTTGGTGCCGCAGTGGCAGATGAATACTCCTATCCTAAGCTCCTCGCTCAACCTGTCCTCACCGCCCTCAGGGCAGCTTTCATGCTAGCTGCGGCGGCTTGAGCCACGGACTCCGAGATATCAATGGGGCCCGTGGCGCCGCCGCAGAGGTATATCCCCTCGACGGTGGCTTCGAGGGGAGCGTTTACAGGGTCCTTCTCCTTGAAGAAGCCATATTCGTCGAGCTCAACCTTCAATATCTTAGCCAGCCTGGCGTTGCGGCTACTAGGTAATAAGGCTGTGCATAGTACCAGTATATCGACGTCAAGCTCCTCCACGACTCCCTTCTCCACGTTCTCGTAGGTCACCTTTAACATCCCAGTGGAGGGATCCTCGTAGACCTCAGCCGGCCTAGCTTTTACGTACTTGACCCCTAGGTCCCTAGCCTTCCTGTAGAAATCGTGGAAGCCCTTCCCGTAGGTCCTTAGGTCCATGTAGAGCACGTAGGTGTCTATGGATGGGTCGTGCTCCTTGGTTATGATGGCCTGCTTGGTGGCTACCATACAGCATACCTTGGAGCAGTAGGGCACGCCAGGCTTAGCTTTAGGGTCTACGCGACTGCCGACACATTGGACCCAGGCCACCCTACGCGGGTGCTTACCGTCGCTGGGCCTAACTATCTCGCCTAGCGTCGGCCCGCCAGCGTTCATTAACCTCTCGTACTGGAAGTGGGTGAGCACGTTGGGGTAGACGCCGTAACCGTAGGTGCCCACGGGGGGCTCCATGGGCTCGAGCCCGGTGGCCACTATAATGCTCGAGACCTCAACGTCGATCAGCTTCTCCCTCTGCCATAACATCACGGCGTCAGCCCCCTCCTCCTTACAGGCCTTGACGCACAGCGCTATGGGGCACTCACGGCACTGGCTACAGTCGACGACACAGCCTCCTACGCAGGCGCCCTTGTCCCTCATCTTGCCGTAGCGGCACCTGGGGTCTATGAGATACACGTTGGGTACGGCCTGAGGGAAGGGAACGTATATGAGCTTACGCTTGCCGCCTATCTTCCAGTCCACCTCGTCGGGGACGGTCACTGGGCATACTTCAACGCACTTGCCGCAGCCCTTACACTTCTCCTCGTCTATGAAGCGGGGCTTCTTAACGAGCCTAACCTTGAACTTGTCGCCGGCCCTATCGACCCTCCTAACCTCCGTGTAGGTTAGGAGCTTAATGTTGGGGTGTCGCTGAACCTCATACATCTTAGGGGCTTCTATGCATATGGAGCAGTCGTTAGTGGGGAAGGTCTTATCGAGCCTAGCCATTAACCCCCCTATGCTGGGGGAGTCGTCGACTAGGTACACCTGAATGCCGTACTCAGCTAGGTTGAGGGCAGCTTCTATCCCAGCTATCCCCCCACCTATCACGAGTACGGAGCCAGGCATGGATCCAGCCTCACCAGCTTAATACGTGTTGACGTTGTAAGGATTGTCCTCCCTTATTTATGGATTGCGCAGCCGCTTTTAAAACCTCTTAATACAAGGGTATAAGGAAAATTTAGAGTATGAGGATAGGTAGGTAGAGATTAGAGGGGCTCGGCCCAAGGTCGAGGGCCTTAACTCGGGCCTGTCAAGTGCGTGGAGGCCTGAGGTTAAGCAAGGCAATCCACCTAACTAGCCTAAGAGACCCTGTAAGGACTAACCAGGTAACTATATGGAAGACGGGGAGCCCTTAGAATACGCCTTCATAGGCCCCCCAGCAAACTATTTAAAACTTGTAGAACTGAGGGGGAGATGCCTGGAGGGGAGCGAATGCCTGAGGTTGGGAAATGGGACTACTCGCAGTACCCAGGGTACAAGATGTTCCCCAACCTCTTCAAGCCGATTAAGATAGGCAAGTTAACGATACCCAACCGCATCAAGTACGCCGCCACCGAGGACAACTTCAACACCCACGATGGCTTCATAACCGACAGGGACGTCGCCTACATGAGGGAGAGGGCCAAGGGTGTCGTGGGCGGCATATGCACCATGCAGGGAGTATTCATGGACCCGAAGGGCGAGGGCAAAGGCTACGTGGGCCAGGCTGCAGCCTGGGACGACAAGTTTATACCCGGGTTAAAGAGGATCGCTGACGCCATCCACGAGGAGGGCGCTATCGCTAACATACAGCTGATGCACTGCGGCAGGGTAGGAGGTGTTGAGATACCCTACTGCGTGGGGCCCTCAGCCATACCCCAGAGGCTTAGGATCTTCAGGCCCGTCGTTGAGATGAGCAAGGACGACATCAAGCTATGCATAAAGCAGCACGCTGAGGCCGCTAGGAGAGGCGTTGAGGCTGGCTTCGACATAGTCGAAATATCCGGTATCGTCGGCTACCTGATATCCAACTTCCTGTCCAAGTACACCAACAGGCGTACCGACGAGTATGGCGGTGACATTGAGAACAGGTGCAGGTTCATGGTGGAGATCATAGAGGCCGTCAGGGACGCCGTGGGCCCCGACGTGCCCATCATAATAAGGCTCTGCGCTCAGGAGCTACTCGACGACGTAGGAGGCAACACGCCGGAGGAGTGCATGGTCACCTACAAGATGGCCGAGAAGGCGGGCGTGGACTGCATAAGCGTGACTCAAGGCTGGCAGGAGTCAACGGTACCCGTCATAACTAGGGACGTGCCTCAAGGGTACTGGTTGTTCAACGCTAAGAGAGCTAAGGAGGCAGGCATCAAGGTGCCCATCTCCATGGCCTACAGGCTGTTCAAGCCCGAGATGGCCGACAAGGCCATCGCCGAGGGCATCATAGACATATGGGAGATGTGCAGGCCCATGATAGCTGACCCGCTGCTACCGAAGAAGGCCTTGGAGGGCAGGCTCGAGGACATAAGGCCGTGCATCGCCTGCAACCTATGCCTAGCCAGGCTCTTCAGAGATGCCCCTATGACCTGCGCCACCAACCCGCTCTGCGGCCACGAGTGGGACCCCGAGTGGCAGCTTAAGCCCGCTGAGACCAAGAAGAAGGTCATGATAATAGGCGGCGGGCCAGCAGGCCTCGAGTGCGCCGCGGCCGCCGCTCAGAGAGGACACGAGGTCCACGTCTACGATAAGCGCGACATCCTGGGCGGGCAGGTATTCTGGGCCTCGAAGGGTCCCTTCGGCGAGGACGAGCTCTACGGAGTCATAGAGTACCAGGTGACCCAGTGCAAGAAAGCCGGCGTCAACTTCCACCTAGGCGTAGAGGTCACTCCGAAGCTAATCGAGGAGGAGATGCCGGACGTAGTCGTCATAGCTACGGGCGCCCGCTTCACCATAGAGAAGGTGCCAGGCTGGGACAGGCCCAACGTGGTCTCAGCGGCCGACGTGCTCGAGGGCAAGGTGGAGACGGGCGAGCGCGTAGTGGTGTGGGGCGGTAAGGGTCCAGGCATAGTCACCGCGCTGTACCTAGCCAACAAGGGCAAGAAGGTCACCCTGGTCGCCAGGGAGAGGAAGGTAGGCAAGGACGTGAACCCGAGCTACGTGTGGAGATACATCATGAAGCTAGGGCAGCTCGGAGTCAAGGTCTACAGGAACGCCACCATAGAGGAGATAGGCGAGAAGGAGGTCATAATCAAGTTCATACCCTACGACCTAAGGCTACCCATCGCCGCGGACACCGTGGTCTACGCTGAGCGCGAACCTGTAACCGAGCTAATAGAGGCCGCTAAGTCAGTATGCTCGGAGGTCTACGTGATAGGCGACGCCCTAATGCCTAGGAGGTTACACAACGCTATACATGATGGTTATAGGATAGGTATGAGGTTATAGGGGGTGAGGTAGATGGCGAGAGTGGATATTGAGGCTGAGTTTAGGAAGTTACTAAACAGGTTTGAGACGCTATGCTCCATAGTGAGGGCTACTTGGTATGAGTGGCGCCAGGCAGCCATGGAGTTCGCTAGGGAAGGCGTTAAGCCGCTCGACCTAGTGCTGAAGGCCTGGGAGATCGTAGGCCACGACACGGCGAAGAGCTACTTCCCAGTACTAGACAAGTCCAAGCCCACCTTCCTAGAGGACATAGCCAAGCTGATAGTGATGAGCTCCCAAGCCATGGGTGAGGATGCCAAGGTAATTAAGGGCGAGAAGCCCAACGAGGTCTACGTAAGGTGGGATAGCTGTCCATGGCCAGAGTTCGCCAGGCGCTACGGCGCACCCATGGAGGAGGACTTGCTAGGCTGCGATAAGTGGTTCCAGACCGTAATAGAGGACATCAACGCCCTCTTCAACACCAAGGTGAGGCTAGAGACCATCAAGGCCATACCTAAGGGAGACGGCATCTGTCTAAGGAGGCTCTGGATCGAGGAGTAGGGGGTGGCGTAGATGGTAGCCGAGGTCGATATGACCAAGTGCAAGTTCTGTGGAGCTTACGATAAGCCGATATGCGTGGACGCCTGCCCTACCGGGGCTATAACCATAAGGGAGGACCCCACCGGCAAGAAGGTCGTGGTAACCGAGTTCCTCTGCGAGGACTGCAATGAGTGTGGCTTCCGCTGCCCTGACAGGGCCATTAAGATAAAGGACCTTACCTTCTAAACCCTCCCTCGTTTTTCCTCGTTTTTAAATCCAGTTGAAGTACACCCTCTCGACGAACCTGAAGTTCTCAGCTACGTCCTCTCTGCCCACCACGATTTCTCCATGGCCGGGCAGCAGGTACCTTATCGGTAGCCTTGAGATCTCCCTGATGCTACGTTTTAAGAGCTCACCGTTGCCGCCGGGTAAGTCTACCCTGCCTACACCTCCCTCGAAGATCAAGTCGCCGCTGATCAACACCTCCTCGTCAGGCCAATAGATACAGACGCTTCCGGGCGTGTGGCCGGGGGTGTGGATGACCTTAAGCTTGACGCCGTCGAGGGATAGCTCCTCCGCTAAGTGGAAGTGCACGGTGATCTGATCAGGGTCTAAGCCCATCCACCTAAAGAGCAGCGCTCCCTCCCCACGAAGGTATTCCTCCTCCAGTGGATGCATAGCCACCTTGACCCTCCCCATGTCGACGAAGTCTACGTTGGCCTCGCAGTGGTCAGGGTGGCTGTGAGTGTTAATGATGAAATCTATGTCTCGGGGGGTGAAGCCGTCTGACTCCATGCTTCTTAAGAGCCAGCCTAAGAACTTCCTATGTCCTGGGTCTATTAGGACCCTGAGCCCCCCATCGATGATATACGCGTTGCAGTTGTTCTCCCATCCACGCCAAATGTAGCAGTAGAGCCCTTTTAACAGCTTCAACTAGGCCACCTCTAAGACGTGGCTACGTGAAAGAAAGCCCGGTTAATAAAAGCTTAGTCTCCGCGCCGCTGAGTACAAAGCGGTGGCCTAGTTGAGCTTGGTGGACGTGAAGGAAGACTTTTTCAAGGTACTTCACCCTAAGCTCACCGTGTTAATAGCCGCCTACTCCAAGGATAAAAGGCCCAACGTAATGGCGTGCTCCTGGATAACGCCAGCTAGCGAGGAGCCTCCTCTCATAGCCGCCTTCCTAGCTAGGACCAGCTACACCAGGCAGTTAATTTTGGAGTCCAAGTACTTCACGGTCAACGTGCCCACCCTAGACCTATTAAAGGCCGTGTGGGTAGCGGGTACGCGTAGCGGTAGAAGAGGGGATAAAATCAAGGCTATGGGCGTCGCGGTTAAGCCAGCTAAAAACGTGGACGCGCCTATAATAGATGGGTGCGCCGCCTACCTTGAATGTAAGCTCAACCAGGCTATAGAGGTAGGTGAATGTACAGCCCTGATAGGTGAGGTGGTAGAGGCCTACGCTAACCCGCAGCTCTTTCAAGCTGGAGCGTGGAGCGTAGAGAGAGCCAAGCTGCTATTACACCTCGGAGGAGCGCTGTTCACACTCCCCTCGGGGACGGTGAAGGCTAAGTGAGCAAGGTGATAGTCTTCAAGTCGCGTAACCTAGGCGCCGTTAAGGCTCAAGTCGACCCCTCTGAGAACCCCGTCACCGCCTCTAAGGTTTTGGAGGCCCTACCGCTTAGAGGCGTGGCTAGAAGGTGGGGGGATGAAGTGTACTTTAAGGTCCCCTTGAAGCTACCCCCCGAGAATGCGAGGGTAGAGGTTAAGAAAGGAGAAGTGGCGTACTGGCCTGAAGGAAGTTGTATATGCGTTTTCTTCGGTAGGACCCCCATCAGCCCCTCCGACGAGGACATTAGGGCCTATAGCCCAGTCAACGTCTTCGCTAGGATCGTAGGGGACCCCTCCGTGTTTAGTAAGGTGGAGGAAGGGGAAAGGATAGCCGTAGAGCTCTTAAAATAGCCCTGGGGCCTTCAAGCCCGACTTCCTCGCTAACTCTAAGAGCTCCCTAGCGTTATGCAGCATATCGTGGTTGTTGTTGAAGAACACGTAGGCCTTGGAGGGTGAGGACCTTACAATTTTCCCGAGGACTTCAGAGAGCTCATCTAACGTATACTCGTGGGTGTACCATGAGGTCCTACCGTGCATCCTAACGTACACCAGCCCCGAGGTGTTGATGATCGTGCTAGGCAGTTCAGGGGAGTCCACGGAAACCACCGTCACCTCGCGCTTAGCGCACCACTCAGACCATCTTTCATGGAACCAGTCAGGGTGTCTCCACTCAATAGCCAGCCTCGGCCCAAGCCCAGCCTCCTTAATGAAGAGCTCGAGCCTATCCACGAAGCTTGACGTGGGCCTAGCTGACGGTGGAAGCTGAAGTAGGTAGAAGTCTATTAGGTGGTCCAGAGGCTTGAAGAGTTCAAGGAAGCTAACCCACCTATCGTAGGCCTTGCCGGCCAGCTTATAGACGTGGGTGACAAGCCTATGTACCTTTACCGACCACCTCATGAAGCTGGGCGACCTACGCCTCCACCCCTCGACCTGCGCCTTGAACGGGTAGCGGTAGAAGCTTGCGTTAAGCTCGACGGCGTTGAGCCCTGAGTGGCTGGCGTACCATTCAAAGCCATCAGGGTTCCAGTCGTACACCCAGCCCGACGTGCCTACATAGAGCTCCGGAGGCATGCAACCACCGCTTGAAGGTTAGGTCAGTAGTTCCGGCGCCTCTCATCTATCAACAGGGGGGACCGATAAGGCCGGAACTCATCATCCCTAAGCTCAACTGGCCACAGACGCTTATAACCCCTACCACCTCGTACCTAGCCTGCGTATGCCGCTCGACGAGATTAGGACACACACCGCCCTGCATATTGTGAAGGGGGCGGTGGTGAAGGTGCTAGGCGCTAAGTGGACCGCCAGCGTATACGTCAGCGGCAAGCACGGTAGGCTAACCGTCCAGTTCGACCGTAAGCCCACTGAGGAGGAGGTGAGGATGATCGAGGAGCTCGCCAACAGGAAGGTGGAGGAGGACGTCCCCATTAAAGTCTACACTTTGCCTAGGGAGGAGGCTGAGCGTATGTTTGGGGACGAGATGTACGACCTTTTTCCCGTGCCTGAGCACGTTAAGGAGCTAAGCGTGGTGGTCATAGAGGACTGGAACGTGAACGCCTGTAACAAACAACATACCTCCACCACGGGACAGGTGGGTAGAGTTAAGCTGGGTAAGCCAAGGTTTAGGGCCTCCAAGAAGCTCCTCGAGATACCCTTCGACGTGGAGTAATCTGCCCGTTAGCCTCCAGGTTCAAGCTGTACTCGTGGCACTCCTTCCCTTCGAGGAGCCCCAATATCACGGGCTTAATGAGACTCCTCGCCTAGCAACTTGTTCCACTCGAGCGACATGTATTGTGGCTGACCAGTCCTTAAAGGCTTTAGTCATTTTCCTTGACACATAGATCTTAATGGCCCTCGCTAGCCTCCTTATGAAGACCCTTGCCGGAGGCCAAAGGTACCTGGAGTAGTCGTCTGCTAGCTCGACGAGCCACCTTAAGTTATGCTCCATTATCACCCTGTATAGCTCTAAATGGTATGGGCTTGCGTCCTCAATTAGCCTCATCGCTCTATGGCCCTTAAACTCTGGTGGAGGGACGTACAGTAAAGGGACCATGAGGCTTCTGTAGGGTTTTAAGCGCTCTACTAACTCGACTGAGTCCATCACGTCGTTGTCTGTCTCCCCAGGCAGGTTAACTATTAGGGTGGCGCATGGAATCCAGTTGTTGTCTACGCTTATCGCGAAGGCCTGTTCGACTACCTCAGGCCAATCCTTAGGTTTGAAGGGGTAGGGCTTCATCTTCATGAGCCTCTCCATCAGTCTAGGACTACCCGTCTCAATCCCCGTCTGGAAGCCCATCCATCTCCTCTCCGTTAACTCTAAAATTTCGCTAATCTCCTCAACCAGCTTAGGGCTACTAGCTATTGATGACAGCGCTGCATGGCTTATCCCAACCTCCTCAACTTCAGGCATCCTAGAAACCTTAGTGAAGAGCTCAACGACCCTGTCGGGCCTAGGCTCGAGCGGGGTACCACCATACCTTAGGATGTCTTCAGCGTGTAGGCATATTGCGCGCTTGCCGCACCTAACGTTGACCTTCACGTCGGCGAGCACGTCCTCTATGGGCCTATGCCTAAGCCTCCTCATCGTCGGCAAGCAGAACTGGCAGCCTCTACCACACCCTCTTGAGACCTCTACCAGGCCTCCTATAGTTCCCCCTCTAAGCCTAGGTATCTTTGAGGGGTCGGGCATCTCTGAGGGCGACACCTTAACTATGCATGGGGTCTTCAGGGAGCCCTCCATTAGTTCCTTGAACACCCTCGGCGCTACTATTTCCCCTTCGCCGTCGATCACTACGTCTATCCCTAAGGCCCTCATCTCTCTGAGCCCTAGCTGCCATGCTCCAGGCCCACCTACCACTAGCTTAGCCCCCCTCCTACGGGCCTCTTGGATACACCTTGACGTGACGAGCTCCCTGAACTTCCACGCTGTCATAGGCTCCTCGTGGATCACTCCATAGGGTCCCGCCAAGGTGGATGATGATGGTCCGAGCCCGAGGGGGTCGTTGGTCGATATCCCTATTACCTCGGTCTCAGGCCCTATAGCCTTGGGCAGGGCGTTAGGAGGGACTACGGCCACCTCGTCCTCAGCCACCACTCCTGACTCTATGAGCGCTGCCTCAACCCTCCTAAGTCCATGAGGAGCTAGTATAGCTCTACCTTCACCGTCTACGGGGACTGGCCTAGCTATGAAGTTAAACAGTATGATAGGGTGTAGTAGTGGGAAACCTCTACGAGGGGCGGTTGTCATGAAGCCTAGGAAGAGCCCCCCGAGATAGTCGCTCATCAACGTCCTATCGGCCGTCAACACTACCCTTAAGTTCATATCGGGCTCAGATATGTCAGAAGTCAGATATATTCTTATGGGATCAGCTACGTGATAGCTAGTTTACCACCGGCTCATCACGCCTGTAGACTAACCCCTCGCATATAGCGACGATGTTGCCCGCCGAGTCCTTAACCATCATCCGGTATAGCGCCGTAGCCTTACCGAGGCTTTCCTCGAAGGCCTCGGCTATAAGCTCCTCACCCGCCTTAACAGGCCTACGGTAGTTTATGTTGATGTTTAAGGCTACGGCAACCCTGTTATGTGAGTTACTAGCCGCTGCGAAGGCAGCATCCGCCAGTGAGAGTATAAGGCCTCCGTGGACGACGCCATGGAAGTTTAACATGTCGCCCGTCACCTTCAGGGACACCTTACTATACCCGCGCTTAAGCTCCAGCAGCTTAATGCCTAGCAGCCTGCAGTAAGGATCGCTGCTGAACTTTTCGTATAGCCGCTTTAACTCCTCGTCCTCAACCTCCATAGCCCTCTACCCTAAACTTGACCTGGCAGTGAGGGGGGTTAAAGGTTATGGTGGCCGTGGCGGAGGGGTTCATGACCTTAGCCCACGATGAGAAGATGACCTCGCATACCTTAGGGCACACCTTCTCTATTATCCATCCCCTGCCGACCCTATTGAGGTAGTCCCACCATGGACAGAACTCCACGTTAATTAGACCCTCCTCAGGTTTAAGGTCAACTCTCCAGCCCTCAATGTCGAAGAAGACCTTGGTCGACTTGACGATGGTGCCCAAGTCCCCCTCCAAGTTGAACCTCCTCTTAACCCGCTTAGCCATCACCGTCGCGAAGCGCTCCCACACCTTAAGATCCACCTCGATGGCCTCATCGAGCCCCCTCTTCTCCTCCACGGTGAGGAACCATATCCCGTCGACAGCGTAGTACGCCTCGCGTAGCCACTTCAATAGCTCCTCCTGGCTTAGCCCCAAGGATGACACCCGATACTCTAGAGGCTGAGAGCTTTTTTAGGGCTTGCTAGCTCACATAGGCCCAGGCTAGCCTTAGCGGCGGTGAGACCTCTGAGAGGTTTAGACCTCTCTCGGAGCTAGGCCTATGCGTGAAGCCGGCCCTGCCCACGGCGTCCACGGCGCTTAGGGCCTTAGCTGCTGGCAGTTTAACTTCGTTTATCGCTACGGGCTCCACCAGCTCTCCGCGCTTAACATACCAGGCGATGTCGGGTACTATTGAGACCACCCCTCCTCGAAGCTCGGCTTTAACCAGCCCCTCCACGTAGAAGCCTTCACCGGTCTCCTCGATCATCTCGTCGAGCGACCACGTGCCTCTATTCACGACTAGGTTGCTGGCCATGGATTTGGGGGCTGTGAAGACCCCTCTACCGTTACCTGTAGGCTCAACTCCTAGCTCAGCCGCCGTCCACCTCGTGTGTAGGAGATTTACCAGCCTGCCTCTATCAATCAGTGGTTTACGCCTCGCTTCGACGCCCTCGTCGTCGAAGGCGTAGCCTCCATAGCCACGGGGCAGGGTGGGATCGTCGTAGACCGTTAACTCCTCTGAACTCAGCCTCTTAGCTAAGCGGTAGCCGTATTCCAGCTGCACATCGGCCTCTAAGAGGTGGCCTATGGCCTCGTGTATGAAGGCGCAGGCCGCCTCGCCGGCCAGTATCACCTTGAAGCGTGAGCCCCTTAACAGCGGGTTTAACAGCTTAGCTCTGCGCTTAGCCTCGAGCCTCTTAACTAACCCTGAGACTAAGCTCCTTAACTCGTCCGCCCAGCCTGCAGGTTCAGGGCCGGACCAGCCCGTCGATGCTGAGGCCACTAAGCCCCCTTCGTCGGCTGCGCTCACCGATACGTCCACGAGGTCCCTAAGCTCGTAGCAGTTGACCCCGTCGCTCGACATCATGGCCCTTCCCACCCTATTCACGGTCACCACGGCCTCGAAGAACGCCGCCTTACCCTCAACCTCCTTGAAGAGCGAGGTTAGCTCAGCTGAGATACGCTCAGCTAACCTGAGCGGGTCCTCGCCCACGTAGGCGTAGCTGCCCTGCGCCGGTTTACGAGGAGCAAGCCTAAGCCTACGCTTAGCTGAGAGTTGAGCGTAGGACGCCGCCGTTAAGGCTGCCTTAACGAGGCGGGGGGATGGTTTAAGGCTCGAGGAGACCCCCCAACAACCTCCCTGGAGCACCCTCAACGAGTATAGCTTGGACTTAGATCTATTGAGCTCGGCTGAGTACCCCCTTATAGCGGACTCCACCGAGTATAGGTCGTAGGAGAAGAGCTCAGCGTAGCTAGCCCCTTGGCGTAGAGCCTGGTCTATGAGGACCGAGGACATTCAACAACGCGTTAGCGGCGCGGGTTTTAGGTGTGACGCTAAAGGGAGTACCATTCACCCGGCCTAGGTATCAACACTTCCGTGCCTGGACACGCTGAGGCCACAAGCTCCTTGAAGAGGTTGACGTCGCCTAGGAGGGCTTGACGCTCAAAGAGCTTATCGAAAGAGTGGGGCACCACCACTTTAGGCCTAGACCACTCGACGAGCTTTACAGCATCCCTCTCAAAGCCCCCAGCTACACATGGGAAGAGTACCTCAGGCTTAGCTCGCCTAGCCAGCTCCTCTAAACCCTCGAAGAAGACAGTCTCGCTAGGGTTCCACGCCCTTAAACCTCGACCGCCTGTTAATAGATAGCCTTGAAGGGGGCCCATTGGAACCTCAGAGGCGAACCTAAGCACCTCTTGAGGGAAACGCTCAGCGTACATCCTCCTCAACTCATCTCTGCTCGAGGGCGTGTAGGAGAAGTCGCCTATGAACCACCTAATCACGTCGAGCGGAGACATATGTTCGCCGCGGGTAGCCTCTATTTTAACCCCCTCGACCTCGACCACCTCGCCCTGATTGAGTGGTATAAGCCTAGCCTCGCTTACCCCAAGCTTAGCCTTAGCATAATCACAGAGCTCCCTTGAAGCCACGAGCTTAGCCTCCGTGCTCCTCAATAGCGAGGGGGCATCAACGAAGTGATCATAGTGGCCGTGGGTTACGAGCACCAGATCCAAGTCCTTGATCTCAGACGGCTTAAGAGGAGGCGGGTTGAAGGAGGCCCTCGACTCCAAGTAAGGGTCAAACAATATCCTTAGCCCTCCCGCCTCAAGGATGAAACAGGAAGTGCCTAGCCACATGAACCTCATGTCTCCCGCCACCAATAATTAGCCTAGATGTTGTTAAGCCTTATCTCGCAGCCAACCCCGTTTTCAACGTAGCCCTCAGCGAAGAGCTTAGCCAGCATAGACTTTGCAAGGGGGCTAGTACAGTGGCAAGGTGAGATCACAGCTACGCCGACCTCCCTCATGTAGGCCCAAGCGTCAAGCGCCTCTGAGGCGCTGCCTATGTGGAGGCCGCCGATCACGGCGTAGACGCTGTTGGTTGGAGAAGCTTTGATCGCGGCCTCCAAGGCCTCCTTGATACCTGGGTGCGTACAACCGGTCAACATCACTGTCTTCCCTTCAGCTTGGATCAGCAGCATCTGCTCGTCGATGGCCCCCCTTAACACGCCGGTGGCGTAGACACCTTCAGCTATTTGGGCGGGCTCCTCTAAGCATTCAGCCTCAAACCCCGACCTCACGAAGGCCAGTTTAAGCTTGGGGTCAGGCAGGTACACTTTGAGCTTAGGGTTGTAGGCTAGGAGGCCGTTTAAGGCTCCCACGTGGTCAGCGTGCATGTGGCTTATGAACACGGCCTCTAGCTCAGAGAGGTTGAGGGAGAGAGCCTCAGCGTTGCTCAAGAGAAGGTCGAAGGAGGGACCTACGTCGAACAGCATTTTGATCGAGGGCAGGTCGACGAGTATGGATAAGCCCCACGCGGACCTCAAGCCGGGCTTAAGGGAGACGTTGTCGACCAATGTTAAGAGCCTAGGCTCCAAAGACCTCAGCCTCCCACCAACCTCACCTTCCCAGATTTGCCTTCAGCCTCAACCTCCACCACTAAGCCGTCCCTGAGGGCCTCGAGAGGGTCGAGCTCAAGTTTATCTACCGCCGGTATGCGCGCTAGGATAGCGCCGACGGCTATTACGGGGTCTGCCTCGCGGCATATTATGGCGGCTGGGGCCACGCCGTTGATGGATAGCTCATAGAGGGTCCAAGAGCCCACGGTAGACCCCTTGCCTCGAGGCAATACGAGCACCCTGTCCTTCAACGAGGCCCCTCGGAGAGGGTGGCCCTCCTCGATTACAACTCCTGTCTTAGGGTCCACCCCACCGAAGAAGGATAATGGCTCCCTCGACACTAGGACTGTGCCCCTAGCCTTACCCCTCGAGATGACCCGGCACCTAATCTCTATGGAAGTTCACCCCTCTAAAGCCAGCTTAACACATTCTTTGAGGCTCAACAGCACAACGTCCACTCCGTGAAGCGAGGAGCAATAGTGAGCTGCTTTAGTTGAGTTAGTAGCTAGGACCTCGACCCCCAGCTCCCTTAGAGGAGTGTGTACCACACAGCCACCAGTCAGCACGTGACCTCCAGCCGCCTCGATGACTTGGACGTATCCAGCTTCTTCGCCCAGCCTCCTCACGGCCTCGGAGGTGAACACCCATAGGTTTACGTCCTCCCTGACCCTGCGTCCATCGAGGAGCAGGGAAAGCCTCCTAAGCTCGTCGAGGCTACAGTGAGGACATCCTATCGCCACGCAGTCGACCTCCTCCCCCCGCACTGAGAGCTTATCTAGGGCGGCCTTAAGGTCGTCAGATGAAACCTCCAGCCTCTCTAACCCCTCAGCCCTCAGCGAGGAGGCCTCGGGAGTTAAGCCCTCAGCGTGGAAAAGAGCCATGGACCCGGAGGTGGCTGCGGAGGCCCCTAGGGACTTAAGCTCGTCGACTCCAGTCCACCTAGGGAGGCCCTCGATGAAGGGCACTCCATCGCCTACCATTTCACCGAGAGCATACCCTAAGAGGTAAAAGTCTAGGTCGTTGAGCATCGGGGCCTCGACTACCACCTTCACCGTCGGCTCTCGGTTCTCGTCTAGGTGATAGCCGTAGAGGGGGGTGCGCCCAACGAGGGCTGCAGCTAGCGCACCTACGCCGCCTTCCCTGTTGGTCCTAGCTCCGAGCACCGAGTTAGCGAAGACTATGGCTGAGGACTCCGCCCAGGAAATGTGGTCGCCGTAGCGGGGTAGGTTGCCTACGAAGTATGGATGGCAGGTAAAGCCGCCGGAGGCGCCCATGCTACGGTAGAGCGATATGATCTCGAGCTGCTTATCGACCAGCTGCTGCGGGAAACCGAGCTCCCTCCACTTGTTTAGTGGAATGGCGACTGGGTTTAGGGTTGAAGTCTGCCTTAAACGCGCGCCTCCGCTAACCAGCCTCCTCAGGAAGTCTATGCCGGCGTCGCCGCACGAGGTGTACGAGGTGCCAGAGATATGCGTGCTCCTTACCTCTACGAGGCGCTCGGCGCCGTAGATCTCGCCGAGAGCCACAAGGATCTCCATGGCTATCCTGAGGGGCTCTCCCCCTTCACCCTCGAGGAGAGCCTCCTCCTCTCTCGTGAGGTACAAGGCTGCGGCCCCACTAAGCCTTAAGGGCTGGCTAGAGCTAAGGTAGAGGGGTTTTAAACCTTGTTGACGAGAGATGAGGCCTTAGCCCTAGTTAAATCCAAGGTCCGAGACGAGAGGTACCTTAAACACATGCTGGCCGTGGAGGCCATTATGAGGAGGCTGGCCGAGCGCCTAGGCGGAGACCCTGAGCTATGGGGGCTCGTAGGGCTACTCCACGACATTGACTTCGAGGGGACCAAGGACGACCCCTCAAGACACGGGCTTGTAGCTGAGGAAATACTCAAGGGTCTAGTACCTGAGGAGGCGCTGAGGGCCATTAAGGCTCACAACTACGAGCACACCGGAGTAGAGCCCGCGAGCTTGATGGAAAAGGCCTTGATAGCCGCAGACGCGGTGTCAGGGCTTCTCGTAGCCTGCGCCCTCGTCATGCCTAACAAGAAGTTGGAGGAGGTAACGGTTAAGACCGTGGAGAAGAAGTTTAAGTCCAAGGACTTCGCTAGGGGCGTCGACCGAGGCAGGATAGAGCGCTGCAAGGAGCTGGGGCTTACGCGCGAGGAGTTCTTCGAGCTATCGTTAGAGGCGCTTAAGGCGGTGGCCTCGGAGCTGGGGCTTTAAGCAGCCGATTAAGCGTTATATAACCTTGCTCAGCTAGTCGTAGCGGTGCCTTCTATGGCTGAGGTCGAGGTTAAGTTCGGCATCGAGGGACCAAACTACCCCTGGGAGACCATAAGCGAGGTGGCGGTATTAGCTGAGCAGCTAGGGCTGGACAGCTACTGGATGCCCGACCACACCGTGGCTACGGGCGTTAGGCGCTGGGATGCCTTGGAGGCTTGGGGTACCCTCTGCGCCTTGGCCCTTAAGACCAAGACCATCAAGTTAGCCAGCGGCGTCAGCGACACTTACAGGTATCATCCAGCCGTGCTGGCCCAGAAGGCGACCACCTGCGATATCATCTCCGGCGGCAGGGCCATTCTAGGTATAGGGATAGGCGAGGCAATGAACCTGGTGCCCTACGGCATACCCTACGATAAGCCTGTGTCTAGGACTGAGGAGGCCCTGATAGTGATTAAGAGGCTGTGGACTGAGGACTTCGTGGACTTTGAGGGCACCTACTACAAGCTCAACAAGGCTTTCCTCCAGCCTAAGCCTATACAGAAGCCCCACGTACCGATATACATAGCGGCCAGCTCGCCTAGAACCATGGAGCTCGTGGGCAAGTACGGCGACGGCTGGCTGCCAGCTAACTTAACCGTGGAGCGCTATAAAGAGGGCGTCGAGAAGGTTAAGGAGGCCGCTAGGAAGGCCGGTAGGGACCCTGAGAAGATAGACATGGCCCACTTCATGTACGGCGTCATAGCCAAGGACCGAGAGGAGGCCAGAAAGAACGTAATGCTGCCGGCTAAGCTACTGCTCTTAACGAGGCCTAGGATCCTCGAGGCCATAGGCTACACGCCGCCAACCTACGACTTCGAGATGACGTTTAAGCTGGTGTTCCCGAGGGACGCCGAGGCCTGGCTGGCTAAAGCTAAGGAGCTACCCGACGAGGTAGTAGAGAAGTCGCCTATAGTGTTCGGGACGCCCGACGACTTCATTGAGCGCTTCGACAAGTACATCAAGGCTGGCTGCAAGCACTTCGTGATGAACTTCCAGGTGTCCCCCAAGATCCTTAAGGAAACCCTCCAGCTCTACGCCGAGAAGGTTGTGGCCTACTTTAAGCGCAAATAAAAAACTTCAAAATTTTTATGGTTTTTGTAGCTCGAAGCTGTACTTATCCTCGTCTACCTTTATGGGCACCAGCTTGAGCTCCATGCCTGGTTCCAGCTCGTCGGGGTTGATGGATTTACTCACCCTAGTGAACACCTTAACCCCCTCCTCACACTCGGCGACCGCTAGCACATAGGGTACGTCGGACTCGAAACCTGTAGGAGCGAAGTGTGCCACCGTGTACGTTATCAGCTTGCACTTCCCGCTGAGGGGGACCCACTCAAACTCGTCGCTAAAGCACTCAGGGCAGTCGGCCCTGGGAGGGAAGTATAGCTTGCCGCATTTCTTGCAGCGGGTAGCCATAACCTTGCCCTCCTCCAAGTACTTGACGAAGTCAGCTACCTTAGATTCACTGGTGTAGCTAACTTTCCCAAACCTCTCCAATCCCTTAGGCATGTGCGTTCACCTCCTGAATATTAACACGTTGGCGTATAGCCCAACCCCTCCCACGTTGTGTACTAGGCCGACCTCGGCTCCCTGTACTTGGATGCTCGGGTGTATCTTGTAGGCCTCTCCTCTTAGCTGGTAGATGATGGTCCTAACCTGTGAGCCGCCCGTAGCCCCTATCGGGTGACCCTTGGATAGCAGGCCTCCATCAGTGTTGACGGGTATCTTGCCTCCCACGTAGGTCTGCCCTTCCTGTATTAGCTTACCTCCCTCGCCTGGCTGACAGAAGCCGAGGTTCTCATAGGCCATGATCTCGGCTATGGTGAAGCAGTCGTGGACTTCAGCCACCTGTATGTCCTTGGGTTCGACGCCAGCCATCTTGTAGGCGTCCTTAGCCGCCTCTATGGCGCAGGTGAGCCCTGTGAAGAGGGTCCTGTTGGCCAGCGTCATGGTGTCTGAGGCTGAGCCCCAGCCCGCCACCCATACGGGGGTGTCGGTTATCTTCTTGGCCTTGTCCTCGCTGGCTAAGATCACGCAGGAGGCCCCATCAGCGTTGGCGCAGCAGTCCAATAGCTTTAGCGGGCTGGCTATAACCCTAGACTTCAACACATCCTCCACCGTGACCTCCTTCCTGAACACGGCCTTGGGGTTTAGGGCGCCGTACTTGCTGTTTTTGACCCTGATCATGGCTAGCTGCTCCTCGGTGGTGCCGTAGGTCTTCATGTGGGCCCTGGCATACATGGCGTACTGGGCGGGCATCATGATGCCGAAGGGCGACTCCCAAATGATGTCGCCTCCCCTACCCATCCTCTCCTGGGCTTCAGCCGAGGTTAGCTCAGACATCTTCTGGAAGCCTATGACGGCCACCACGTCCTTTATCCCCGCCTTGATCATGCTAAAGGCCACTCCTACGCCCGTGGTGCTTGAGGCACAGATGGTCTCCACGAGGAACGTGGGTTTGGGCGTTAAGCCCAGGTACTCAGCTATGAGGCCTGAGGGGGTGCGCTGCTTATCGTATTCGGGGGCGGAGCAGACGATGGAGGCGTCTATCTCCTTGGGCGATAGGTTTAGGCCCTCCATGGCCTCCTTGAAGGCCTCGAAGCAAAGCTCCCTTATCGATACGCCGCAGCTCCTTGAGAAGGCGCTCTGCCCTACACCGACAACCGCTACCCTTCTCTCCAAGACTAACACCCCT
>Ga0180302_10000346_pt1 | contig 19536 bp, 24 predicted proteins | sample GuaBasSediGuay17_FD_121794 | JGI IMG/M metagenome (GOLD analysis project Ga0180302, IMG submission 121794) | Subseafloor sediment microbial communities from Guaymas Basin, Gulf of California, Mexico - Guay17, Core 4571-4, 12-15 cm | ecosystem: Environmental > Aquatic > Marine > Hydrothermal... | reverse complement strand
TTTTCTTCAAGCTCTACCTCCTCCAACACAATGTCGGCTCTTTCCATAAGCCTCGGGTAATCTCGGCTCCAGTATTCGAGTTGCCAGGCTACTAAGTCGCCCAGCCTAACCTCCACTTTTAGAGCCCTAAGTAACCTAAGGGCTCTACGAAGCACTAGCCTTGCTAAGTATCCTTCACCAGTGTTAGATGGCACTACGCCGTCAGTTAACATGAAGGCCAAGCATTTGGTGTGGTCAAGCAGCGCGCAGACTCTCTCCGCTGCCTTGAGCATCGCTTCTAGCTGGTTAGCCTCTACACCTAGCTTAACCGCTGTTTTAGCTCTAACTTCGGGCTTTAACCCCTCCTCTATGGGTAATGAGGAGAGCTCCTTAACCGCGTCTGCTACTATCCTCCAGTCTATTACTTCTTTTACCCCTAGGGAGTCCATGAATCGGTCGAGCAAGGAACCATAGATCGAGTGGAACGCTGTAGAATGGCCGGTGGAGGCCCAAGTAAACCTCTCTATGCCGTAGCCCGTATCCACTACTTTAACGGGCATCTCTTCGTAAGTTCCATTTTTCACACGGTACGTCATGAAAACTAGCGTGGCTAGTTCTAGTCCTTCAACACAAGCTTCAACGTCAGGCCCAGCGTTGCCGCCCCCCTCCCAGAAGTCTTCTTTATAGGTCACTAGCTCAGGTTTAAGCCCCAGCTCCTCGGTCAGGAAGAGGTGGCATAGCTCCACGGTACGGTCCTTCCAATACTTCCAATCATGCTCATAGTTAAAGGCATGTGCACCACCCATCTCGAAGATGGTTAGATGTCTCCCAGCGGTTGCCCCTACACGGTCTATGTCCAGGAGCCTTATGCAAGGCTGCGACACTACGAGAGGGTTAGCTGGAGGAGGCACTACGCCTTCCGTTACGAAGGGTTGGAAGAGAGCTACGCTAGCTATGGTTAAGTAAAGGTCTTCCCTCCACCTAGCTACCACGGGGTAGGGGTTGATAACGGTGTGTCCATGCTTCTCGAAGAAGCTTAGGAAAGCTTTACGCATCTCAGCTAGGGTGTAAGGCTTACGTAGAGGGGGGTTGCCTATAAACATGTACTTCATGCACGGAGCATCGCCGCAGTCCTGTCGATCAGGGTCTAAAGTCCAGAAATAGGTCCCACACCTACTACATCTTCTACGTACAAATCCATTTTCCAAGAAGAACGTTAACCTATAGTCCTCTTCTCGGCCGGGCATAGTAGAGGCCTTCGTGGCTATGGTTTAGGTAGATGGGTTTTAAACATGCAACGTTAACCGAAGAGGGCACTAAGCCCCTCAGCCATGGTCTCCTCTGAGACTTCCTCTTTCTTCTCCTCTTCTTTCTTTTCTTCTTCTGCTGGAGCTCCTGAAGGCTGGGTAGCAGGAGCGGTACCAGCAGCCACAGCTGCAGGTGCAACTACCGGTAGGGCTGCAGCTTTGATAGCCTCGTCTATGTTAACCTCCTTTAGGGCTGCCACCAGCGCCTTAACTCTAACTTCATCAACCTCTACGCCAGCAGACTCTAAAATGCTCTTGAGCCCTTCCTCTGTTATTCCTTTCTTTGCATGATGTAGGAGCAGAGCTGCATAAACGTATTCCATAGTCACCCTCTCCAAGGGGGGTTGTCGACACTAGGGGTAGTGCCTCCCTTATAAACGTTAGGAAGCTTTAGGCAAGATGGCTTCAAGGGCTCTTGCCTCCGCCTCAGCTCGTTGAAGCAGCATCTCTACTGCCTCCTTGACTGGTAGAGCTGCGTTAACCGCTAGGTTCCAGGCTTCGCTCTGTGCCTTAGCTAGGAGCAGCTCAGCGTTGTCGACGGTTGGATAGGTTACAGCTATGCTCAACCTTAAAGCATTAGAGTATGCTTCAGCAAGCTGACCCTTGTATGCCTCTAGGTCTAAGGCTAGGTCCTGCTCTGTCAAGATTAAGCCGTCTTCGTAAGCCGTCTTCACCTTTAACCCTACCTCAATGGGTTCTATGCCAAGCTTCGACAGTAAGTCGGCGGCTTCTCTGGAAATAACTTCTCCTTTTTTAAGGACCAAGGTGTCCTTAGACACGTAGATGGATCCTTCCTCTATCCTCGTGGGTACCTTTAGCATCTTGAACATGCTCAGAATAGGTCCAGGGGGGAGTCCTGTGTTGCCCGCCGGTATGTATATGTCCTTTGAGGCTTTATCGCCAGGTTTAGCCTTAGCTGACACCTTGTTGCGCTCCAGAAGCATGTAGAGTGCGAAGGCGCTTTCATTAGTGAAGACGAAGGCGTTAGACCCTGTCAAATACTCAGCTAGCTTTTTCAGCTCAGGTTTCTTATCGAGGAGCCTCTCTATGGCTATCCTCATCAAGGTGTTCTTGGCCATCTTCACCTCCGCTATACCTCTCAGCTTCATCCTCAGCCTCTGAAACTGGTTTGCGCGTAGCCCTGTTACGTCGGCTATGGCTACGACTCTATATTTTTCCAGTAGGTCCATCAAGGTCTTAACCAAGGCTTCTTTCCTTGCCCTAGGAGAAACCTGGAAACTTAGGGTTTTCAAGCCGCCTTCCTCCTTTTCTCTATCTTGACAGGCACGGCTGGCCCCATGGAAAGCTTCACGAAGACTCCTCCAATATGGTGGGGGACCTTAAGCCTATCCTCTACGCTTTCTATTAGGGTCTTAGCGTTCTCAGCTAACTGATCCACAGGCATGTCTTCGCTCCCGATGGAGCACTGCACTACAGGGCTGTCTTTGATCCTGACCCTAACGGAGTTTTGAAGCTTCCTGATCAATGGGATGGGGTCAGCGGTGCCAGGTAAAGGTGTAGGCATCTTGCCTCTAGGCCCTAGTACTGGTCCCAGGGACCTACCTATGAGGGGCATGAGGTCGACCTGAGCTATGAAGAAGTTAAAGTTCCTAGCCAAACTACGTGCATATTTACGGTCACCTTGAGCTTTATTCAGCTCCTCCTTCCCTATCACAGCGTCGGCTGCCTCCTTGGCCTTAATGGCTAGATCTCCTTCAGCTATGACGCATACCTTAGCCTTCCTCTCAGGTGAGACGTGGGGCAGCTCTATGGTTTCGTTTATCTTTGCCTCTGGCTGCTTCGTCGAGAGGTCGCTGTAACTAATGATAAGGTCCACGGACTGCTTGAACCTCCTAGCCTTGGCGAGCTTCTTAGCCTCTTCTATGGCTACCTTTAAAGCTTCCAGCTCTACGCTCACCTTAATCTTCCTCCTTTAATAGCTCGTCGTAAAGGCCTTGATCTATCTCCCTCTGGACCACCTTTGGATTCTTCCCTTCGACCGTGACCCCCATGCTAAGGCACGTGCCCAAGACCTCTTTTACCGCTGCCTTAAACGTCTTGGCTAGTAGCCCTGGACGTTTTATCTTAGCTATCTTGACGAGCTGCTCCATGGTCAGGTCTCCTACCTTCTCGCTGCCAGGCTTGGAGGAGCCTTTTTCCACCTTTAGTTCTTTAGCTATCAACGCGGTCGTGGTGGGTATACCTACCTTCACCTGGAAGGCCTTCTCGTCTACGTCCACCTCGACCTCTACGGGTACTCTCATACCAGCGAAGTCCTTGGTGGCTTCGTTTATGTTGTTGACCACCTCCATTAAGTTAAGCCCTAATGGGCCTAAAGCTGGCCCTATAGGGGGGCCTGCAGTGGCTCTACCGCCCTCTATGATGAACTTGAAGGTTTTCTTGACGCCCATCAGCCAGCCCTCCTTGAAGCTTTCTCGCTGACCCTGACGTAATCGGCGTGCACGGTTATAGGTAGGGCGTAGGGGGCTTCGAGAAGCTCCAGGGTTACCTCTTCTTTGCTTTTATCTACCCTAACTATTCGGCCTTTCATTCCTCTAAAGGGCCCTCCGGTGATCTCCACGATGTCGTCGACCTCTATGCCCTCAATGGCTGGTTTAGGTACCAGGAAGACTTCGAGATCAGATAAGCTGATTTTTCTTAATGAAACCCCCTTCACATGTTTAATGTTGGAGAAGGCCTTCTCGACATAATGAGGAGCGTCTGCCTCAGCTAGCACGTAGCCTCTAAGGGTTTCGATACACACTAATGACCGTATAGGGAGTCCCTCCCTCTCGATCCTTCCCTCAGCTATGAACATGACGTTTCTCTCCTGGCCTACCGTTGTCCTCACAAGGTATAGAAACTCCCCAGTCCTTAGCGACAACCCCTATCACCTTGCTAGAGCCCTACGGCTGCGGCGATGATAGTTGAGAGGTAGAGTATGAGGAAACCATAGATACCTATCACTGTCATGCCGAGCACGCATACGCGGAACAATACCCAGTACTCAGAGCGGCTTGGTTTCCTCACTACCCTTAGTACGCGCATAGTATCCTCGATGAAGCTGCGTATCCTCATTAGCACCGCCTACCTTATGAGGTCCACACGCCTATTGAAGGCGCACTTTATATACCTTCTCGCTCAAAAAGCTCATCAGCCTTACATACCTTCAACCCTACCTTACTCAGCAGCTTTATTAAAGCTTCCCTTTGAGCTCCTTTAAGCCCTTTCCAGTCTAAGGCAGCGGCCTCTACTGCCTCGCAGCTGCGTTGAAGAGCGTGTGCTAGAATAGCTTCGTCAAGCTCATCTACGACATACTTAGGAGCTATGTATGCAGCTGTCCATGCCGTCTCCAACATGAGCTTAGTGAACTTTGGAGCATAGTGTGTTCCTCCAAAGCAGAGTAACGGCCTATAGCTAACTTTGCTTGACACAGCTTTCAATATGGCGTTAGCGACCGCTATGGCTGCTGTCTTGTTTAACCATTCCTCCTCACTGCTACCTATCTCTACGAAGATAGCTGGAGTTTTCTCTAGGTAAGGTCCATGATGGGTTGCCTCTACACCGCATAGCCATTCGTGTAGCCCAAGCCTCCTGCGCTGAGCTTCTAGTTCTAGGAGGGTCTCCTTTAGAACGCTGGGGCAAGCTCTGCATAGGCTCTTGGGCTTACCTCCAGCCTCAGCCTTCAAGGTCCAGTTACCTGGGATGTGTGTTAGGAGCGATGGTAGCTTGGATGAGGATTCATGTCTTGACGCGAAGACCGCGAGCTCAGCGTCTAGTAATCCGTCTATGTGGTCGGCGTGGATGAGCTCCTTGTCTACAGTGACTAGGGCTACGTCGCCACGGAACATGATCGGGGCTCCGTCAAAGTTTAAGCTCGATTCCTTGAAGTCTACCAAGTCCATTAAGGCTCTTTTGATGTTTAAGCTGGCGGGGTCTTTTGACGATGTAACTATCAGCTTCAAAGCCATCACTATAGGAGGAGGGAGAATACCGCCTTAGCTGTATGTAACCTGTTTTCAGCTTGATCCCATACGGCTGAGTGTTCAGGGTCGTCTAAGACCTCGTCTACGACCTCTTCTCCTCTATGAGCTGGGAGGCAGTGCATGAAGATGTAGTCTTCTTTAGCTATGTGTACTAGCTTTTCGTCCACCCTATAGTTTGGTAGAAAAGCAGCTTTTCTCTCTTCGGCCTCAGCCTCTTTCCCCATGCTCACAAATACATCAGTATATATTACGTCTGCCTCCTCCACGGCTTTCCTCGGGTCCTTAACCACCTCTACCTTACTGCCACTACGATAAGCGTTGGTGAGAGCCGCCTTGATAACCTCTCTTCGAGGGCTAAATGGCTCTGGGCAGGCTACCACCATATCTACTCCCAGCTTAGAACACGCTATGAGCAAGCTGTGACAAGTATTAGCTCCTCCGTCACCTACGTAGGCTAGTTTAACTCCCCTTAAACGTCCTTTACGTTCCCACACAGTGAAGAGGTCGGCGATGGCCTGTAGGGGGTGGTAAAGGTCGCTCAACGCGTTTATAACGGGTTTTCGGGAATGCAACGCATACTCCTCTAGCCATGTATGGCTGGATACCCTCGCAGCGACTGCGTCCACGTATCTATCGAGAACCCTAGCCGTGTCAGCTATGGTTTCCCCACGCTTCAACTGACTTTCAGAAGTGGACAAGTAAATCGCGTTGCCTCCAAGCTGGTTTACAGCAACCTCTAGTGAAACCCTAGTCCTAGTGGAAGGTTTTTCAAAGATCAATGCGACCTGACGGCCCTCCAGAGGACGCCCAGCTTTTCCAGGGTTTTTCTTAAGCTCCTTGGACCACTCGAGTATGTGTAGGAGCTCCTCAGCACTGAAGTCTTGGAGGGTTAGTAAGTCCCGGTTTTTCATGTTTACCAAGCTTCTCACCTAGCTCGCCACGATACGCTCCACCAGCCACTCAGGGCTAAAAGGTATTAGGTCATCATAGCCTTGACCTACCCCGAAGAAAAGTATCGGTTTTTTCGTGGCGTAGATAATCGACACCGCTGCTCCTCCCTTGGCATCAGCGTCAAGCTTAGTTAGGATGCTGCCGTTTATGCCCACAGCGCTATTAAACTTCTCTGCTTGGTCGAGGGCGTCATTACCAGTTAAGGCGTCCCCAACGAATAAGACGAGGTGAGGGGTAACCACTCGGATTATCTTCCGCATTTCATCCATCAAAGGCCTATCGGTCTGAAGCCTACCAGCCGTGTCCACTATGACTGCATGTAGGCCTCTAGCTTTTGCGTGCGACACGGCGTCGAAGGCTACAGCTGCTGGATCAGCTCCATAACGGTGCTTGACCACTCTGGCTCCAAGCTTTCTTCCATGTTCCTCCAGTTGTTCCTCGGCTCCAGCTCTGAAGGTATCGCTGCATGCTAAAACCGTTGTATAGCTATTAGATAGAAGAAGCTTGGCTAACTTAGCGGCGGTTAAGGTCTTACCGTGACCGTTAGGCCCTACGAGCACCACTTTAAAGACCTCTCCATTTTCCTTAGCTTTTCTGGCTTCACCCAAGAAATCGATGGGCTCAGCGCTTCTAAGCAGGTCGAGGAGGGTTTTCTTTAAGGTTCCTTTAACCACATCCTCAACGTCAGAGAACCTTCCAACCTTCAAGCCTACCAGGCTTTTCTTTAACCTATCTATCAGCTCTTCGGCCACAGGTAAAGCCACGTCGCTTTCAACCAGTGAAAATAGGAGCTCTTGGAGAGGCTCCTCCAGTTCTTCTTCACTTAACTGCTTCGTGCTTAAGCTCTCAACAAACGACTGGAAACTTTTTCTAAGCTTCTCAAACATCTCAGCCTCTCCTGCCTAGGCTGTCCTCCTAGCTTCCAATGCCTCCCTGATTTTTGGCTCTATCTGGGCCATCCTCGCCGCCACGTTCATGAGCTGGCGCTGCACTGAAGCAAGCGCTTGTTGAAGCTCACCTATACGGTCTTCCAGGTGTTTCTTCGCCTCAGAAAGCTCCTTCTCTATAGCCACCCCTGCCCCTAAACCTACCACGGCTTTGCCCTGATTAGCAAGCTTAGCTCTAATGTATGAAGCTCCACCAATCGGTATCAATACCTCTGCTCCTTCACCTACCTTGCTAACCTCCTCGACGGTGTTGGCAGCAGCCTGAAGCTCACTTATGAAAGCGGAGATGACGTTAACCCTCTGCTGTAGATCAACGCTCATGTCTTGGAGGACCCTATACTCCACCACGAGGCTCTGTAGGTCTTCTTCGCTAGGCGGCGTCTTCGACAACCTCCTCACCCTCCAAAGCCTGCACCTTATAGATCTTCACGGCGCTCCGCTTAACCTTAAATCTTCCCCCCATGTCGGAGTACACCTTCTCCTTAACATCCTCTTCTTTAATGCCTCTTCGCTTAACCTTAAACTTCTTCCAACCATCCTTAAGCCTAACTTCCCCCTCTACTAGAAACTCCTTTACCTCCACCAAAGCTTACCTCCTCCAGTTAGGGGGCCAGTAATACCCTCTCCAATTTAGCGATTTCCAAGCCTGTGGTTAAGGAGCCTACGAGAGCTCCATGGTCATTAACCACCGCCCCCACCCTTAGTAGGGGTGAGCCATGGTTAATGGTACCTCCCTCCGCCTTGACCTTAAACAGCTCCTCCAACCACTTCAGTTCATCCTCTCCTGCTAAGGGATGCGTGAGTAGCCCTCTATTATTTAACAGCGTTGTAGATCCTACGAAAGGTATCCCCGCTATGGCTCCTCTCACCACCTCTACCCCCAATACATCTTCTACTCTTTTAGCTTCCCTATCAGTAAGGTCTGGGTGTATTAAGGCTGCTTTATCGTTAGCTAGGATTAAGTTACCTAAAGCGGTACGTTTGCTGTCCACTACCTCAACGTTTAAACCTTCTCCTTCGCGCTTTACAACCTCAACCTCCTCGGGCAGCGCGCTTCTAGGTAGAAGAATACCGTTCTCGTTGCCAGCTACCAATATCCCAACTAGAGGGGAATCGGCTACCTTTACACGTACCACCTTGACCTTCAAGTTCTCCTCTAAAGCTTCTTGAAGCTTCTTGGGGGCTTCGTCGGGTATTATGGCTAACGAGTGGTTAGCGAAACAGAAAGCCCCTACACATACGCTTCCATAGACATCGAGGGCCTCAACAGACATACTGGTCGCTTCTAGGAGGTTTCCTCGCTCTGTAAGCGGACCCAGACCACGCCGTCCTCGTCCTTAACCGCCTTGACCTCCAGCCTTCTGGGAGGTTTTTGTGCACCTCTACTCCATAAAGCCTCATTGACGGCGGTGGACAGCTTAACCTCCTTAGCTTTCATATGTTTAGCTACTTTTTCCTTAAGCAGCTTGACCGCCTTCTCCACCCTTCTCCAACGCGTGTAGTAGTATGCCCTCTTCAGAGGTATTACGAGAAGCCTTTCCTCCACTATTTTTGCTTCCTCCGACAAGCTTCTACACCTTCAGCTTTGTTCTTCTCCAGTGCCGTCGCTTAGGGTGGCTCCTAAACTTCCTCCTCGTCTTAATGATGACCCATGCCGGCACCGCACTGTTCTGTTTACCTGCCTTTGCTAGGCGCAGCTTTTTGGCGCCTGGTTTGTTACGAGCCACCTTCAGCCCTCCTTAAACCCTCTGGATCCTCCAGTCTCTCTTAGCTCGCAGCTGGATGTTTTTAAGTACTTCCTTCAACACTTCATCGGTCACCGGTATCCTAAGCCTACCTGCCTGAGCCAGCTGAATGAGCTGAGCTTCAAGCTGTTCCGCGAACTCAGGGCGTACCATCTTGATGTTTGCAAGCCTACTTCTAGCCTCTGGCGTCAGTATTTGTCGCAGTAAACTCTGCTTAGCTAACTCCATTTGTCTCTGAAGCTCTGCTCTTCGCTGAGCTTCAGCTGCCATCTGCTGGTACTGTAGCATTTTTCTGCGCTGAATTTCTTCAAGTTCCTCGTCTGTTAATTCCTCGTCGCTCAAATCAGAGAGCCCCCAGTCCTAGTGGTTTAAGGGTATCTCTAAACCTATCGCCGCGAGACTACTTACCCAGGTATTTCCTGAGCTCAGGCATCTGTTTCTGTAGGTCCCTCAGCATCCTGAGCGCTAGCCGGTCGAGGAGGGATACTCCTTGAGGACTTAGCTTTCTCCCCTTATTCCCCTCCTTCACCACCAGCTTGGCTTGCTCAAGCTGTTGTAAAGCCTTACGCACGATAGCTCCACTACCCTTCCTGAAATGCTCCCTGCCTCTAACCCCTACGCGCTGTCTACCTCCGAAAGCTACCCTCAACCTTTCTATGCCCACAGGGCCGTAGAGGTATAGCTTGCGTAGAATAGCGGCGCACCTTACATACCACCAGTCAGGGTCTTCAGGGAGCCTTTCTTTATGGACCCCTGTCTTGACGTAAGGGGCCCAGGAAGGAGGCTTAACCTCAGCTACGTTTTCCTTCAGGTACTTAGCCAGCTGCTCTATGAGCACCTGTGGAGGGACCATCTCTACTGCTGACATAGTTAAACCCGCTTAACTCAGATGGTTAAAGCTAGCTTTAGCCATCTACAGCGCTAAAAAAAGGTTTTCCCACTTACGCTTGTCAACGGGATCCTATGAACGTGGCCGCAGGCAAGGCAGGTTATAGCCACATGTGGGCTTCTGCGTTTAGCCAACCTAACCCGGCAGTTAACGCCTGGTTGAAGATAACAGCCACATTTATGGCAAAACCTCCTCCTTAATTCTCGAGGTATGCGTATCCTGCTTCTCATAGCTATGAGCCTAGCCAGCTCCACGTAGCGGTTTGAAAGCGAAGGATTCTCCCTAAACGCTTCTTCTGCTAGCTGGAAGAGTCTCTTAACCCTCTGTAAGGCTATGTCCTTCATTATTAAGGCTTCACGCCTTCGCCTTCGTCTAGGCCTCAAGCCCCTCACTAAACCCTTTTATTCAAGCAAGCTTTTCTACCCATCGGGGTTACGTGACCCTCATATTTGCTCTGGCTGAAGCCTCGCTTGAGCTAGTACCTAGAGAAATCTGGAAGCATCCAGCGGTTAAACGCAACGCTGAAAAGCGAGGAAAGAAGCCAGGAGAGACTCTTCTAGATATTTCGCTTCACTACGCTGCCATGAAAGGCCTTCAAGGATGGGAAAAACGCGGTAGGCCCGACATTGTACATACCACGCTTCTATACCTTTTAGGCACGCCGCTGTGTCGAAGAGGCTTGATGAGAATATACGTGCATACCGTTAACGACCTCGTAGTGGAGATAAAACCTGAAACTAGGCTTCCGAAGAACTATCCACGCTTCGTAGGCTTAATGGAACAGCTCCTTAAGGCTGGTAGAGTACCTGAGGAAGGTGAGCCTTTAATACGTGTTATCGGCAGCGGCTTTAAGCTAATAATTGATGAAGCGAAACCTAGCTATACCGTCCTTTTAACGGAGAAGGGGCGTCTAGTATGTCCACGCGAAGTTGCAGGCCTGCTCATTAAGCACGAAAAGCCCCTGGTGATCGTGGGAGGCTTCCATAGAGGAGATTTTTCACCTTACCTCTACAGCTTCGCTAACGAAACGGTTTCACTCTACCCTGAACCCTTGGAGGCTTGGATAGTCTCCTCTATTCTCCTCCATGCATACGAGGAGGCTTTAGGCCTTTACCAAACCTAATATCTCGTGTAAGAGCTTGTCCGTGGAGGCGGCAATTAAACTTGCTTTACGCTTAACATCCACCTCAACCTCTAAGCCTCCAGGCTCTACGTGAACGATGCCTCCAGCCTCCCTGACCATGAGGAGGGGCCCCGCCACGTCGAGGAGCCTCAAACCACCTCTAAGGTCGATGAACGCATCGCAAGCGCCGCAAGCCACTAAACAGACCTCAAGTGAATTGCTGCCAAGAAACCTTACGTGGCGCGCCTCCTCTATTATGGAGGCTATCTTAGATACGTAGCCCTCAGGCCTATTACGCTTTGAGAAATCTAAGCTCACTAAAGCTTCACTTAGCTTGGCACAACTCGAAGCTGAGACCTTGACACCGTTGAGGAACGCTCCTTCCCCTTTGACTGCCCAGTAGAGGTCTCCTGTAAGCATGTTCACCACAGCCATGGCCTGCACGTCGATCAGCCTAGGCTTAGAGGCAAAGGCCACCATGGATGAAAAGCAGGGGTAGCCGCGCTTAGCATTGAGGCTTCCATCTAAAGGATCTACGAAGACGTAGGGGGGTCCACCACCGCCAAGATCAGCTATGCCTAGCTCCTCGCTTATCACCGTAGCTCCCTGTAGCCTAGCTTTAAGCACCTCAAGGATGGCTTCCTCCGCGGCCTCATCGGCCTCTAAGGTCTCATCTCCTGAAGCCCCCACCTTAACCCTAGCCCTACCTCCCTTAACCAAAGCTTCACAAGCAGCCTCCTTAGCCTTCTTTACAGCTTCCACCGCCACCTCGAGAAGCTCTGAAGAGTTCAAGCCTTCTCCTCCTCTCACCGACATTTCTTAGGTAACGGACTGCTATGGTTGCTGAGAGTTAAGGAGGTAATGATGGGGCCCGGGCCGGGATTCTCGCAGCCCCCCTTTATGGGGAAGACTGTCTCGAACCCGGGATCCACGGCTCCACAGGCCGTTGTGTTAACCCCTACACCACCCGTTCGTGGCCCTCTTCTATGGGCTGGCACAGGGTAGCCGGGCCCTTCCTCTCCTTTTAAAGGCTTGTTATATCGTTTGCGCCTCTTTTTGGATGAGGCGACGTAACGATGTGTCCATGGACCTTTGACTCTAGGCGTTTATTGACCATTTTTGCTTCCTACGTTTAGGCAAGCTGACCTGAAATATGTCCCTCAGCTGCCAAGCTCTAGCTTCTCGAAGTACTTAGCTATGGCTTCTCTCAGATCTTCCTCGTTTACTGGGCCTAGAGGCGTCGACGCCTCCAATATCCTCTTAGGTATTCTCAGCCTTCTTGGGTCAAAGCCCTCCCTTAACTTAAAGCTCTGTTTCTCCTTCAATATCTCTAAGCCTAGCTTGTCTAGGTCTTCTACGCTGAGGTGTAAGCCTAGTAGGCTTAAGGCTTCAGCTACTAGCCCTGGCCTATAGATCTCCCTAGCGAAGAAGCATACTACGAGGCTGCTCAGTATTTGCCTCCAAGCCTCCTCCTTTAGAAGGATAGAGGCAACCTCCTCCGTCGTTAACCTCTTCTTCTCCTTCAAGGCTTTCTGGTCTAAGCTATAGCCTCCCGAGTCTAGGTGGCTGTGCCGTGCACCTGTGAAGAAGCCTACATAGGCAGCTAGGCCTGTCTGGTAGCCTGGCATTTCAAGTCCTCCGAAACATAGCGCGTAGTCTAGGCCGCCGTACCTTGAAGCCGCCGCCTCCGCTCCTTTAGCGAGGGAGGCGTAGAACTCGTTGGGTTGATCGACTATGTAGCTCACGGCTTTAAGGTAGGCCTCCGAGCTTCCCCACTTAAACTCAAGGCCTAGAGTATCCTTCTCGTTTATCAACCCCTTCATGTAGGCTTCCGTAGCCCAAGCCAGCGCTACGCCAGTGCTCATGGCGTCTAGCCCTAGTTTATCTACTTCATGTATCAGCTTCAGGAGGCTGGACACGTCGGAAACCCCTATCATGGAGCCGAGGGCGTAGAGGAGCTCGTAGTCGTAGCTTACGAAGGTGGTTTTATAGAAGTAAGGCTCATCGACGTAGGGCTCTCTTAAAGCAGCTAGGTGGATGCAGGCGACAGGGCAGTGGCTACACGCGATACGTCTACCTAAGTATTTTTCAGCTAAGCTCTCACCTGAGATTTCCTCAGCTCCTTCAAAGCCCTGTTGGGTAAGGTTTTTAGTGGGCAGCGCTTTTATGTGGTTTAGGGGGATGATGTTAGCGGCGGTGCCTAGGTCGTGGTACTTCTTCATCAAGCTGGACTTGACTGCTTCGTTAAACACCCTACTGTAAAGGTCTCTGTAGCTCGCTGGGTTAGCTACCTTTACTGTCTGGTCTCCCTGAACGACTATTGCCTTAAGCTTCTTGCTCCCAAAGACCGCCCCTAAGCCGTGCCTACCAAAGTGTCTGTAGGTCTCGGTTATCACTGAGGCATAAGCCACCAGCTTTTCTCCTGCCTTACCAATCCTCATTATTGTCCTAAGCCCTGCTCCTGCCTCTCGTTCACGTATAACCCTGCCCACGGTGAAGCTGCTAGCTACTCCCCATAGCCCTGAGGCATCCCTGAACCTTACCCCTTCCTTATCTATGACCAAGTAGACGGGGGTGGAGCTGGCTCCCTTGATCACGATGGCTCCATACCCCGCCGACCTAATGGCCACCGCGCTCCTACCGCCAGCATGGCTCTCCCCTAAGGTCTTGGTTAGAGGCGACTTGAAGACGGCCACCGTCTTAGAGGCTAAGGGGAGGATGCCTGTTAGAGGACCGACGGAAAACACGACCACGTTATCAGGGCTTAAGGGATCAGCTGCCTTGGGGCACTCCTCTGTTAGAAGCCTTATCGCAACGCCGATCCCTCCAAGGCGATGCTTGAAGAGGTCTTCCCTATCCTCTACCTTGAACCTTCGGTGGTCGAGGTCTATGTAGAGCACCCTGCGGGGTAAAGCATCCATTAAGCAGTCACCTCCTCCACCCTCAATACATTATGTGGACAAAACTCCACGCATTGTCCGCAGTGCACGCAGATTACTGGTTTGTTGGCTTCATCATCCCAGCCGACTGCGTTGAAGGGACAAGCTTCACGGCAAAGCTCGCAACCTATACATATCGACGCGTTGACCAGCACCCCTCCCCCCTTCCTTAGAGTGATGGCGTCTACAGGGCAAACCTTGGCGCAGGGAGGGTCAGGGCAGGCTCGACAGACTATTACTACAAAGCCCCTCTCTACGCCGCCAGCAGACCTAATCTTTATCGCAGACTTCCCAAGCCCTGCGTAGCCTAAACGGCGTGTACAGGCGAACATACAGCATTGACAACCTACGCAGCGGTCCACATCGATTATGCTCAGCCTCTTAGCCAAGGCTTAATCCCTCTCCACCTCAAGAACAGCTTCTCTCCAAGCTTCATTAATGCCATGTAGTGAAGCGACCATGGCTTGAAGCAGGTTTCCGAAGATCTTCGTGACGAAGGGATTTAAAGGGACCTCCTCCCCGTCGATCTTTAGCTTCACCCTCACTTAGGCCACCTCGTCATTTTTCGTTAAACAATCCTTTAGGTTTTTCCTATGTGACGAAATGCATTAAATATCTGCTTTATACTTTCCTACGACGTATGTCGCGTTTAGCGTTAATGGCTCTATTGATCGCTGATGGTTCAGGTTTAAGGATCGTAGACTCGACCGGGAGGAGGCTGTGGGGCTAACCATGAGTTGAAACCTATAGATGTGGCTTTCCTAAGTATAGATCGAATACTCGTAGCAGAGGAGGATGAGGTCTACGTAATGTCTCTCACCGGAGCGATATAGTGGAGACTTACTGGGCTAAGTGGCGTTAAGGACGTGGACGCCGTCGGTAATGAAGCAGACTTAATATGCCTACTTGACCGCATGAGTATTGTAGGCTTTAACAACACTGTCATCCTGGGCTATGAGGTCCAAACCCAGTCGACGCTGAGTTAGTAGGTAACGCGTTATATGTGGCAGTGGAGAACGCTGTATACGTCATCGTGGATGGACGGGTCGTTGAAACTTACAGCTGCTCCCCGCAGACATAGAAGTTTTAGGTGAGTCCATCTTCATAGCTGAGGGAGATACCATTAAGACAATCAGAGGACCTTCATGGGAGTTTACGTGTTAGACACTCAATAACTTTTACTCCATCTAGTTAATCTTTATTAACAGTAACCAATAAAACTTTCCACTGTAGATTTTGATCATGCACTATCAACGATTCGGCGATGTAATAACAGGAGCCAAGGCATAGATTAGGAACGTCAACAAGTATGGGGACTTAGAATCCATCGACTTCACCATTGAAAATTATCTTGCAGCTGAACCAAGGGATATTATTTCTTTAGATGCTTAGCTTTTTTATTACAAGCTGTTTAGCAAGGCTTTAATCAAGGGGGCCAAGGGACCGAGAAACCCTTCCAAGGGCCCAAGGTCTCTAGGTAAAAGCACGTTGAGTACCATTTAAACGCTAGGTAATTGCATAGGATGGCGTTAACTAAAAGTAAGGTGACTTGGATCCAGGGCTTCTTTCCTAATGAGGCTAAACCTCGAGCAGCTACCCAGTAGATTGCGTAGGACATTGTTATCACCTGCCTTGACGTGACAGGGGGCCAAGCGAAGTAGGCGGCGACGCCAGGAATTATCATCAAGACGAACAGGTTCACGGTGTTGGCTTCGCCTCTTAATTTAGCTAGGCCAACCACCATGAATAGGCAGACGAATGGTGAGAGGCCTTCAACTAAGTGACGAAGCCTCAGTGAAGGGTTGAACCAAGCACTTAAGGATAACAAGCCGAGCTTGCTAGCGTACTCGATGCCTCCTTGAAGATACCATGAAATAATCGAGTAGTTAAATAGGGCCCCTACGAAGACGGATGGGAGGACAGCGGTGATGAGCCAAGCCGCTGCCTCCTTAAACATTCTATTCCTTGAGAGTAGGAGGAGGCCGAAGGCTACTGCTGGAATCACGATCTCCATGGACAGCATTCCAACCCCTGCTATTAAGCCGTAAGCGAGCGCCTTAACGACGCCTTTGCCCTCAGCCAGCTTTAAGGCGAGTAATGCTGCCAGCATTTGAAAGAAGAGCCCAGCTCCCTCTTTGCTTGAAGCTGCTCCGTAGGCGATCATGGGGAAGGACGTTAACACAAGCACACCTGAGTATAGCGCTGTCAACTTAGATTTTGTAAGCTTAAGCGTCAGAGCATAGCAAGCAACTCCTGTGAGTAAGTAAAACGCTGTGTTGACAACACCGTAGGCATATGGTAGAGGCATGACAAGAGAGAAGGGGGCAGCCAGCAAGGGCACGAGGGGTCGGACTATTCTAACCTTGGTGATTAGAGGTTCCTGACCTAAGAAGAATTTAGTGACGTTGAAGTATTGGGGATGGTCTCCTGGCATGGCGCCGAAGTGGGTTAATGCTTCAACCAAAGCTATGGACACAAGGATGAACATATGTCCACGCGGGATATCGTTTAGCTTTAGGAGACATCTCCATCGATTCAATAGCCTAGCAACCTCGCCCAGGACCTTGAGCAGAGGGAACTTTAAACCTACTCCTTTAATCTGTCTCTACATCGCTTTTCATCCTCAAAGTCAGGTTGGGTAATTATAGTTGTAGCATTAGCCTAACTTTGAGCTTTAACTTACTTTGATGTAGTGTATAGAGATGGCAAGAGCTACTTTGGTCTCGCTAAACTCGATGTGAGATGGGTAGAGGGACCTTTAACTGCTCCCGCCTCAGGTGCTCGAGGGCCATAAGCCTGGTATCCTAATCAAATGATCTAACCTCAAACATGTTCAGCTCAGTCAACAGGTTTTCCTGGCTGTTGGATAATTCTATAAAAAACTGTTGTAAAAACCAATGCAACTTGGAACAAGTCTTTAAACTTCAACTCTTACATCCACGTAAAATGGTGGTCCAGTATCTGCACTTAGTTAGGTGCGAGTCCAAATATATAAAGGAGAATAAAAATACATAAGGGGGTGCATGCCTAATTTTTACATGAAGAGTTAATTGATGCGTTTATGGTTGTTAGTAAGGCTTTAAAATTGGAAAATTTAGCGCTAAAGGTTGGTGTAGGTGAGATGTGTGAAACATGCAGAATACACATGCAACCTCAATTCTATTATTAATGGTACTTTTAAAAAGCTTGACGAATACGTTAAACAAGCTCTAAAATCTAAAAATCCTATAGATATTTTCGTCAAAGATTACTGGAGACTTTTTCAAAATCTTAAGAAAGAAATGGGTACTAGTGCGGGGTTTCAACAATGGCTTCCAGAATACCTCACATTTAAATCAATTAAGAATTACTTAGAAGAAAGGCTACAAGTAAAATTTAAATCCGAAGAACTCACTGAAAATTTACGTAAGTTTGTTTCAGAAAATAATGGAGTTCTTGAGTTAAGACATAATGCTCCTATACTCCCTAAGGAGAAGAACGAACGTATGGGAATTAGACCTGACATCGCAATCATGCTTAATGGAAAACCTATCGCTATATTTGAGATTAAAGTATGCGTTGTCGATGATAAGGCGGTTAGAGGTATTCGTGATTCTTTTAATAAGATTCTTGAACGTTCACAAAATAGTCCCCTACTATATGTTGTACTCTTCTCAGAAAAAATAGCAATAAAAGAAGAAGGGTCAATAGCCAAGGAATTAAGGGAATTGAAAAAAACAGGTGTAAAATTTATTGTTTCAAGCGACTTCCATAGCAATGTAATTTCTAAAGACGATATAGTTCTCTTAAAGGAGGCTCTAGACAAGATTTACAAGAAACTAGAACTAAAGAAAAATATAGACATACGCTAGTTTGTTTGCTAAATTAATGTTTTTAATATAAGCGGATTTAATAAAAAATGGAGATTAGACTGTTATGCTATCGCTTGTGTGTTTGTTGGCTGATGGATCATAGGTATATCCTTCTTTCACGACATCATCTACTGTAAATGTGAATGTTCCGCTTGCATTTTTTACATAGTCAGTTTTAAAGGTTACTTGGCCATTTGCATCAGTTGTCCCTGAAACATCCTCACTTACCAAACCACTCCAATGTCCATAAACAGTTGCTCCCTCAACTGGATTTCCATCAGAATCAAGAACTGTTACTGTTGCAACTGCTCTCGTCCATGGGTTTGGTCCTCGGTAAATAGTTTCTGTTGTCATATCTATGCTTTCAACACGCATTTTTATCGTTGGGGGTATAGCCTTTACTCCAGCAGCTTTTGCTGTATCAACTAAGCCATAACCATAAAGCTTATCTTTTCCAGGATCTCCTAGGTCTTCTGCTGTTGCTTGAAGCCATGCTCTAACTTCGCTAGCATCCCAAGCACCATCACCATCTTTATCATAATCTGGGGCAACTTCAGCTATGTTTGAAGCAAAAACTAAAGCAGCTGTTCCAGCTACATGTGGACATTCCATTGAGGTTCCGCTAAGAGTTTCGTAGGTATTATCCCAATAGGTTGAATAGATATCTACTCTTGGAGCTGCAAGTTCAAGTTCAGTTTCAGTACTAGACCATTGAGGTCTTTCATCTTCTTGATCTATTGCTCCTACAGCTATTACCGAATCATACCTTGCAGGATAATCAATGGTATCTATTCCAAATCTTACAGTAAGTCTTGAAGCATCATTTCCAGCTGCAGCAACCAAAAGCACTCCTGCATTATAGGCATTATCACAAGCTTGTCTTAGTGACTCGTAGTCTGTGTCTGTTCCCAAACTCATAGATATTATTTGCATATCGTTGTTTACAGCCCACTCTATTCCCTTTACAACATCGCTTACATAACCGCTCCCCTCACTATCTAAAACTTTAACAGCATAAAGCCATACCTTTGGAGCTACACCAATAACCCCCACATCATTATCTATGGCTGCAATAATTCCGGCAACATGGGTTCCATGGCCATTATCATCCATGTAATCGCTTGTATAATCCACGAAGGAAGCTCCACCTTTAACATTATTAGCCAAATCTGGATGATCATAATCTATGCCAGTATCTATTACTGCAACCTTAACCCCTTCACCAGTATTTGCCCCTTCATCAATTACTAAGTTTCCATCAGAATCCCAAACCTGCTCAGCATCAATCCTGTCAACACCCCAAGGTAAAACTTCACCTAAGGCTCTAACTTTACCATCTACTTCAACATAACCAAGATTTAATAGTCTTCATCAAGTCAGCTATGTAGCCAGGGGCTTTACCCTCATCCTCAAGCTCAGAAACCATATCCTCAAGCTTATCTTGAAAATCAGCTAAATCTTTCCTTGCCCTTTCAACCTTCTCTTTAGGATTCATTTTTAAAAGTTCACACAACCTGCTAAATCTTCTTAAAGCAACCTCAGCAGTAATAGGGCTACCTCTAGCAACATTCCTATACCAACGCTTAACCTGCTCATCCTTAAGCAACTTCTCATATTTACTTTCTTTCTTAGGAATAGTTCCTTAGGAATAGAAAAGACAAGAACTCATATTCAAAGATTCGCACTCAAATTGGAGTGGACCGGGCGGGACTTGAACCCGCGACCACCCGCTCGCAAGGCGGGTATTCTACCCCTGAACTACCGGCCCTTTAGGCAAGGTATGTGGATTACGTATCTTCTTTTAAATTTCTTCGCTTCA
>Ga0180302_10000345_pt1 | contig 19554 bp, 19 predicted proteins | sample GuaBasSediGuay17_FD_121794 | JGI IMG/M metagenome (GOLD analysis project Ga0180302, IMG submission 121794) | Subseafloor sediment microbial communities from Guaymas Basin, Gulf of California, Mexico - Guay17, Core 4571-4, 12-15 cm | ecosystem: Environmental > Aquatic > Marine > Hydrothermal... | reverse complement strand
TTCCTCCATTACTGCTATAAATAACTCACCTAATGAGTACCCACGTAATGGCATTGCTGGAATTATTAATGACGAAATTCTACGAATAACATTCCCAGGAATTCTCTCAATTCTATAATTAACATAAATTATATGCATAAAGTCAGACGCGCAAGTTTCGGTCAATAAATACCTTTGGAAATACTTAGTTAACATAGTTTTTCCGACACCAGGGCTTCCTACGATAAGCACATGAGTATAAGACTCTTCACCATTAAGAACAGGTCTAAAGATCTCTAAAAGGTACTTAAAATCGTCTTCTCTATGCGGTATTTTCTGGGGAACATACTTAGGTGACAACTTTGAAATATCCTTGAATACCCTATGCATTACTGGCTCAATAATTATTCTTAAAAATAAAAAATATATTAACTAATCTATAGATAAGAGAGACAGAGTTTACTTAAAGTAATAAGTATTTAATAACATTTAGTATATAATTTTTTTCACTTGCTGGTTCTACGCAATAGTCCACCACATAAAACACAAATTTTTGACTTAAAGGTTAACGGATATACTTTTCCACACTTTTCACATTTAAGTTTCCATTTAACCCTTCTACTTATCCTCCTAATAATATGACGGTACTTAATCCCTAAGTTCTCAAGTACGTTTTGAATGGAATAGTCATCGGTAATTACCGTAACATCCTCTCCTTGATCAGATAAAAATTTTGATAATGCTATTACCTCAATATCTGTATCCGATAATTTAACAATATCTCCCGTTTTTTGAGCTTCACTTCTAGCATAACTAATGTATTTCTCAGGAACTCTTAAAACCTCTATAAGACCTCCCTCAATCAATGCCTCTACAATCATTCTCTCCTCCCTCCTTTTTACTTCATTAAGTACACCTAACGTAGTAACATTCCTACCTTCGTATCTCTTGTAATATAATAACGCTGTAGTATCAAGTACATACGTTATTGTCATCTTGACGCCTTAATTAACCTAGTTATTGAAGAGTATTTATCTGTAATTATAAATTTAGCATTATACTTTGACCTTTTAACGTATACCTTTTGTTCATAATCTACTTCTAATCTAATTTGACCATCGAGTATTAACAGCGGTGGACTTCTCATCGAACTAGCCCAAACTGCTAGCATTCGATCAGGCTTCACAACAATAACCGGTTTTCTCATAACAGGTAATATCGGTACTACTAAGATCCCACTTAAATCAGAATCTATGACAGGTCCTCCAGCTGAATAAGCGTAAGCTGTTGAACCTAATGGTGTAGCTATAATTATTCCATCAGCCTTAGAATGCCATAGTAATTTAGTCTCACCTTCCTCAATAATCCCTAAATGTACATCACAAGTCTTACCAGTAATTCTACTTGCAAATACAACCTCATTTAAAACAGGAGGTAATACCCCCTGAAAATTCTCAATTCTTACATCTAATCTCATCTCCTCCCTTATTTCATATTCATTCCTTAATAATTTCTCTATAGCTCTCTTGTATCCTTCTTTGTCTACCGTTGAAAGGAAATTTCTTTCTCCTAACCCAATACTTAAAACCGGAGTATCTTTATTCGGTAGGTAAAGAAAGGTTCTAAGTACCGTACCATCACCACCTATAGAAACAGCTATATCAACGTTTAAATCCTCGATTCTATTAACTCTCTTAACATCTGCTGATATATGATGTGTTGGCGGATAAATGTAGACTTCATTTTTCTCCTTTAGTAACTTATTACTAATGTCTCTAGCTATCTCTATAGCGCCTCTAACCTTCCTAGCAACTACCAATCCTACTCTCATTAATTTTCCTCAAGAAAAATAAGTAATATTTGAAATCTATATATTAAGAAATCTTTAATTTTAAATAATTCTATAATCAAGCTAGTCAAACATTTCTCATCACTCTAAATATTACTATAATTGATTTATTACTTATCATGATAATCCTAATTTTGATGGTATATGTCGTCTAAACCTGTAGAATTAGGTAGGTTAAAACCTGGATCGTTAGTAGTAATTGATAATGAGCCTTGTAGGGTAGTTAGTATAGATAAAAGTAAGCCTGGTAAGCATGGAAGTGCAAAGGCGCGTGTGACCGCTATTGGAGTATTCGACGGCGTTAAGAGAAGTATTGTGGGACCTGTTGATATGATGGTTGATGTTCCGGTAATTAATAAGAAATCAGCACAAGTCATATCAATATCAGATACTGTCCAACTGATGGATCTAGAAACGTATGAAGTATTTGAGTCAGTGCTTCCTGAAGATGAAGAATTAAAATCAAAGCTTGAGCCTGGAGTAACAGTTGAATATTGGGAAATTCTTGGTAGAAGAAAAATCGTTCGTATTAAATAAAAATTATAATGTAAGAGTCGTAAGAGTAATTTGTCTTCGGTAAATATGGATTAGTATTGGCGATGATAGTTATCGATGGATCATATGGTGAAGGAGGCGGGCAAATATTAAGATACGCTGCTTCATTAGCAGCAGCATATGGTAAGGAAGTTAAGGTCACTAATATACGGTCGAAAAGGCCTAATCCAGGGCTCAGACCTCAACATGTCGGAGGATTAAAGATCTTACTAGAAATTTGTGGGGGTAAGGTTGAAGGTTTAAGAGTAGGCTCTAGGGAGGTCATATTAAAGTATGGAAGTCCAAAGCCAGGAGAATATTTTTATAATGTTGGGACGGCTGGCAGCGTAACACTAGTTTTACAATCTATCTTACCTGTATTAGCACTTCATAGTGGATACTATGAAATAACTATTATTGGAGGAACCGATGTTAAATGGAGTCCTACATCAGATTACTTCAAATATGTGCTATTACCTAATTTAAGTCTCTTAGGAATTAACGCTGAGCTTGAAATTGTAAAGAGAGGGTACTATCCTAAAGGCGGTGGTAGAGTAATATTTAAGTTTCATAGTAGTAAATTACGGAATAAAATATTCATTAGAGAAAATATAAAAAACACTGAGGTAATTAGTATTGCTTCCAACTTACCTTATCATATAGTTGAGAGGCAAATAAAACCTATAAAAGCTAAATTTGAGGAGCTTGGAATAAGGAATGTTAAGTATCACGCTAAACGTTTAGGACCTGATAAAGCCGCAGGACCTGGAACCAGTATACTAGTATATACGCAGAGTCAAGCAAATGTCTTCTGTGGAGGGGATTCAATCGGTGAAAAGGGTAAACCAGCTGAAGTAGTTGGATCTGAAGCTTTAGAGAAATATTTAGAATGGTATAATTCAAAGGCGGCATTAGATGTGTTTATGGCTGACATGATTATACCCTATTTATTTATGGCTAAAGGTTATAGCATGTATACTGCTCCTAAAATGACATTACACATGGATTCAGCACTATATGTAGCAAGTAAAATTATAGAAAGAGAGTTTAAAGTAGAAAGGGTAAATAATGAAGTTAAAATTGAAGTTTTATAAATTCATAAAGGAACAAGCTACATGCTAAGTTAAGTTCAATACTTAACCTTTAGTATTACTTAACTCATAATTTCAAAACTTCCTTGATTTTCTTAATTAGCTCATCAATCCCTTGTCCGGTCAGAGCAGAGATTTCTATTACATCATTTAAATCCTTAGGAATATCTACATTTTTGATATCAATTTTATTAACGACTTTAATAACCTTTAACTTCTTAAAATATCTCTCAATATCCGATAATATCTTTAGTTGAATATCTATTGGATAATATCTAAATGGGCTTGGATCGAACATATATATTACGCTATCTGCTACTAAATTTAAGGCTAATATTGCTTGTTTTTCAATTTCATTTCTTTCATCCATAGGTCTATCAAGTAAACCTGGAGTATCCATTATTTGAATGATATTACCATTTATTTCAAAATGTCCCAGTGATATCATTTTCGTAGTAAATGGATATTCAGCTACTTCCGGTTTCGCAGTACTAATAAGTCTAACTAGCGACGACTTTCCAACATTAGGAGGGCCTGCAACAACAATTAACGGGTAATCAAATGAAATTGAAGGTAATTTATGAGCAAAAATGTATAGTTCTCTAAAGAATTCTATCACGTCCCTCCTCCTCTTAATAATTGAGGACAATCTACCAAGGGCCTCTTTCCTAATAATTGACATCTCATGGTCATCACTTGAATACTTAATTTGACTTATATACTGGCTCGATAACTCCCCTACCACTCTTAAAATTCCTCTTAACCTCCTATAATTTTCACTAATTTTCTCCTCGCTGAAGTAAAGTGAAACTAAAGCCTTATAAAACTCTGGTGCTGAATAATAGGCTTTTGCAACCTCAAAGCATCTATTTATATATTCCGTTAAACTTTTAACAAAGGTATTTATCCTAGCTATCTCTCTCTTCTTAGCCGTATATATTGGCGATTTAGAATATGAAATTGAGGATGCTGCAGCAGCCACTCTCTTAAAAACGGCATCTTCGATCTCTTTAACAAGCATTGGCTTTTTTAATTTCTCCCATGGATTCATCGTTTTTAAACCTAAGAAATATATTTAGTTGCTTAGTACTAATTTACATAGCTTTACTAATATTGATATACTGCCTTATCCTCTATAATGGTGGATGGTATATGAGTGTATATGGTCCTGGCGCTACAGTTATAGGATTAAAGACTAAGGACTTAGTAGTTTTAGCAGCTGAGAAGAGAATGACTTATGGAGGCTTTGTTATTACTAGGCATATCAAAAAGGTATTTCCAATAAGTAGTAAAGTTGGAGCCGCTGCGGCAGGAATGATAGCTGATATGCAAGAATTATTTAGGTACATTTCAGCTTTAATAAAGTTAAAGGAAATAAATACTGGAAGAGCGGTTAATGCTAGAAGTGTAGCTAAATTAACCTCAAATCTACTATATAGTCACAAATTATATCCATTTTATACTCAAGTTATAATTGGAGGCTTCGTAGATTACCCAGAATTATATTCGCTTGATCCCCTAGGGTCTCTTATAGAAGATAACTACATCGTAGTCGGTACTGGTGCTGAAATCGCTGTAGGACTACTCGAAACCGAATATAAAGAAGAATTAAGTAAGGAAGACGCTATTCAGCTAGTAGTTAAAGCAATAAAAACTGCAGTTGGTAGAGATGTTTTGAGTGGAGACGGAGTTGACATGTTAATTATAGATAAGGTTGGTATGGAGGAGAAGTCATTTTTCTTTTAAGGTGTTTATGGTGACTGAGATTGTTGAAAATATAGATCGATTTCTTAAGTTCATATATAACAATTTTCAGGATCTAGATGAGAAGAGAGAATTTTTAATTAAAATTAATAGAGAATTATTGCGAACAACAACTAGCGCAATTTTTCATATACAACGTAATGAATGGAAGTTAAGTATGAAAAAGCTAAGAAAAGCGAGAAAGTTAGTAACAAATATTTTACACATAATATCCTCCTCACCCTCTCTGTATCATCAATATCTTCTTAAGGTAGTTCATGAGGGATTAAGGGAATACGTTGAAGCATTATTATTGCATGAGTACATTAGTAATACAGAGCTTAAATTAAAATCTAGTAAATTACGTACTCTTGCTAAAATCTTCCCAAGTGCAGTTATAGATGGTATATTTGACTTTGTAGGAGAGTTAAGAAGACTCTTCCTTGAGAGATTAATAAATAATGAGATTGATGATGCGAAGAAAATCGTTAGTGACATCCAAGTAATATATGAATTACTCATGAAGTTAGATATTAAAAATTACTATATCTCAGCCTACAAGCGTAAGGTAGATGGAATTAGACTAATTTTAGATAAGTCATTAGAAGACCTATACATCGCTCTTGCTAAGAGAGGTGTAGTCCAAAAATGAGAAAGAGATTAATCCTTGCATACCTAATAGATCTTCTTAAAATTGGAGCTGGTGAAAAAATGATAAGGGCTCCCACGACGTATCTCTCACATGTATTCGGCTTATCTCAACAATCAACATCTAGAGTATTAACTGAATTATCAGATTTAGGTTATATAATTAAGGAAGTTAGAAATGGCAGTGTCTGGTTAAAATTGAGTGACAAGGCTAAGCATGAAATAAGAAGTTACATTAACTATGTCATTGGCGCATTAAATCACCCAGGCGAGTTTATATTTAAAGGCAAGGTGTTTAGCGGGATGGGGGAGGGAGCATATTATATGTCGCAGGCAGGATATAAAAGACAATTCTACGCTACCTTAGGGTATTATCCATATCCCGGTACATTAAATGTAAAACTATATGATCCTATAATGGTTAATCAAAATAAAATATTAAGAATGACGAAGGGAATTCAAATTAAGGGTTTTAGAGATAAAGCTAGAACATTTGGTCCTGTAAAACTATATCCCGCGATAATATTAGATCGTATTGAGGGCGCTGTAATATATGCTGAAAGGAGCATTTATGGTCCGGACGTAATAGAGCTAATATCAAAGTACAATTTAAGAAAAAAGCTTAACCTAAATGATGGAATGGAAATACATTTTAGAGTTAAATTAGAGCTTTAACCTTTTAATCTTATTAATTATACCACTAGTTTTAATATTATCGATATATTCGCTTAATCTAATAATTTTATCTTGAGGAATTTTTCCTGATGTAGATGGTGGAAGCTCCTGATCATAACCTAAGAATATTACATCTGGCTTTATAAGTTTTACAGGTTTCATGAAATCTTGTTCGTCCCCTAAAATAGCAAGGTCTACGTATTTAATACTGTCGATGATCTCTCTCCTATCCTTCTCATCCATAATAGCTTCTCTTCCCTTAAATTTTTTAACGGTAGTGTTTCGAGCTATAACAGCAACTAATACATCAACCTTCTCTCTCGCCCTTCTCAAAGTAAATATATGACCTTTATGAAGTATATCGAATACCCCACCTATTAAGCCGACTTTAATTAACTTCCTACCATCCGTAGTTAGCTCTAACTTCTCATTAATATAATTTTTCTTAAGCATTTCATTGATAATCTCTTTTATGCATTCCTCAGTCGTTATGCCTATATGAGTGGCTATTTCCGAAATAGTCGGAGACTTGCCATTCCTTAAGGTATAGACATAAATATATGAAACTATCCTTTTCATAATCTCATTCTTATTAAACATCAAGTTTAAACACCTCTCTAATAAAATCCCTTTCCGTGAAATGTAGCTTACCAGGAAATATAATTACGGCTGGCCCTTCAATTCTCTCCTCCAGCTTCTCACCCCACTTAATCCCTATTAATTTCTCCTTTTCACTACCTATTTTTGATAATATTAAGACAGGAGTCCCTTTTTTAGGAAGCTTTGAATTAAACTTACCCTGTGCCTCAGCCAATAAACTAATTGCCTCATTTGGGGTCATAATATACCTCGAAGCATAATCATATTCAAGTAACAATAGCGTATGTAATCCCTTTCTTAAATTTTCAACTAATAATTGAAATACGCTTTCTAAAGGGGCAATGTGAGGCCTCATTATCGTACCAATCGGACCAAATTTATAAATATGTAATCCGCTCCTGCCGATTGCAGCTGTAATTATAGATGAGGCATTAATTACCCTAACTTGCTTACCATGTTTAATGAGGTCAAGTAACAGCTGCTGATGAGTAGTAGCTATTAACGGATCTCCCCCAGATATAATTGCTATATCTCCATTAAGGTCGAGATATTTAAATATAACTTCCTCCCTCTCAAACTTCTCCCTATCGACTATTATCACATCCTTACCCTTACATATCTCAAATATTTTTTCAAGATCTCTTTTGGAAATCGGGTTACTAAACACTTCAATAAAAACCCTATCAACTCTCCTTAAAACCTCTAATCCAATTAATGGAATCGTGTTAAAGCCTCCAACCCCTAATCCTATTAAATATACAGTCATCCAAGATATACCATAATAACCATTTTAATTTTTAGACTTAACATTTTCAGGTATCGCTTTACATAATTCCCGATATCTATAAAAAACAGTTAATAGTTATAAACATCAATGGTATACACTATATAATGAGCTATCAATAAACATGGGCCCGTAGCTCAGTTCCATGTGGAGAGGAGCCAGGTAGAGCACCGGGCTCATAGGGGGTGAGGCTTTTAACCTGGCTGAGGGAAGCCACCCGGAGGAGTGACCGGGGAAAAATCCCTATGGGTCCGGGGTTCAATGAGGGATTGTCCTCGAATAAATCCCCGCGGGCCCGCCACATAAAAACTTAAATACCACTTCTCTTTAAGAATAGAACAGTGGTCAATCTAATTTCACGGTGATAAGTAGTGAGTGAGAAAAAGAAGTCGATTTTGGATCACTATTTAGTTCCGCAACACATAATTCTATCTGAGGAGGAGAAGAAGGAAGTAATTGAGAAATATGCCGGTGGCAATCCATATAACTTACCATATATTCTAGCTAAGGATCCAGTTGTTCAAGCGATAGGTGCCAAACCTGGGGATGTAATAAAGATTATTAGAGTAAGCAAAACTGGGCATAAGAGTATTTATTATCGTTTGGTTGTTAGAAGGTAAGTCTTACGTTCAAATTGAAGAACCATAAACACTTTACTTCTTTAAAGTATATATGTGGAAAGCTTTACATATGGAAATATAATGTTAACTAACATTACTTAAATGCTATAATAAACCTAAAGATTTATTAGTATCCTCTGGATATTATGATATGAATTTTGGTGGATGGAAAAAATAATTTATTGATTTATGTATTTAGGGGTTTTAAGGAATGAGAAATAGATTAGATGTTAATAAGTTTATTGTATCTAAAAGTCTCGATTATGATACCTGGCCAGTAGTAAAGTCTATGATTGAAGAGTTAGGATTAGCTAAGCAACATATTGATTCATATAATCATTTTATTGAGGTTGGAATTAAGGAGGTAATTGAGGAGCAAAAAGGATTCACAATACAAACTCCATATGGAGAAATTAGGTATGAGATTGAGGATGTTAAAATTTCTGATCCTGAAGTAAGTGACTTTTACGGTAATGTAATTAAGGTTACTCCTGCTATATGTAGACTTAGAGGCCTTACGTACGCAGCAACCGTAAAAGTTATTTTTGCTAAGTATCGTAATGGGCAGAAAGAGTATACTAGGGAAGAAGTTGAAATTGGCAGAATTCCGGTAATGTTAAAATCTAAGAAATGTAGATTATACGGCTTATCACGGGAGGAACTCATTAAACTAGGAGAAGACCCGGATGATCCGGGAGGATACTTCATAATTAACGGATCTGAGAGATGTATAGTAGCATTAGAAGATCTAGCTTCAAATAGCATATTAACTAAAATAGAGCGTGCCGGTACTACCAAGACATATACCGCTAAAATCTTATCTGTTAGGGGATCATTAAGAACTCAAGTGGTAGTTAGCCTACGTAGAAATGAAATTATGGTTACAGTACCTTTCATAAGAGTACCGATACCCTTCCCACTCCTTATGAAGGCGCTAGGCTTTGAGAGAGAGGCCGAGATAGCTAAAGCAGTATCAACGAAAGACGAAATCATGGAAATCCTAGCCCCCTCCTTAGAAAAATGGTCTGGAATAACCACTTCTGAGGAAGCAATCAACTACATCGGTAACAGAGCTGCTTATGGTCAAACTAGAGAGCAAAGATATAGGAAAGTGGTCATAATCATGGATAAATACCTTTTCCCACACATCGGCATAGGTCCATCATTTAGAAGGAGAAAGGGATACTTACTAGCTGAAATGGCTAGAAGGGTTATCGAGCTATATTTAGGCTGGAGATCTCCAGATGACAGGGATCATTATGCTAATAAGCGACTAAGGTTAGCAGGACCCCTTTTAGCCCAAATTCTTGCAAAGGCCTTTAAGCAATTCATGAAGGACTTAAGATATCAGGTAGAGAGGTACTATGCAGAAGGTGGAACAAAGATAAGTCTTCAGATCTTAGCTAGACCAAGTAAGGTCACTAATAGACTAAATAGTGCTATGGCAACTGGAACTTGGAGTCAGAGAACTACAGGTGTAACTCAAATATTAGATAGAACAAATTTCTTATCGACATTAAGCCACTTAAGAAGAGTGCAATCACCATTAAGTAGAACTAGACCTCAATTTGAAGCTAGAGAACTCCACGCCTCACACTTAGGAAGAATATGTCCAGTTGAAAGCCCGGAAGGGCAAAATATAGGTTTAGTTAAGAATCTTGCTCTCTCAGCTATGGTATCAAATGAATTCCCAGCCGAATTAATACTTGAAAGAATTAGGGGATTAGGATTAATTGATATTGAAGAGGCGGACGATGAGATTAGAGAGAGAGGAGCAAAAGTTTTCTTAAATGGTGATTTAGTTGGATATGTTTTAAATCCTCGTGAATTTGTCGAAACCTTAAGAAAGATGCGTAGAAACTCTGAAGTAACAAATATTCCTCCAGATGTAAGTATCGCTATAAGACACGAAGACAACCCAAATGTTCAAACCGAAATATACATAGAGTCGAGTGGTGCTAGAGTATTAAGGCCTTTAATAGTCGTTGAAAATGGAAAGCCAAAATTAACAAAAGAGCATATTAAGTTAATTAAGGAAGGCATTTTAACATTCAGTCAGCTAGTTAAGAAGGGAGTTATAGAATTAATAGATGCATTAGAAGAATTTAATACATATATCGCCTTTGACATCAAGGAGCTAACTCCTGAACATACTCATCTAGAATTAGCACCTTATATATTCCTAGGTGTAACTGCAAGTATAATACCATTCGCTGAACATAACCAATCTCCAAGGAATTCATATGAGGCTGCAATGGCTAAGCAAGCATTAGGAATACCATATACAAATGCTAAATATAGAGTTGACTCAAGAGGACATCTACTACTATATCCGCAAATACCAATAGTTCAAACAAAAGCTACTCAGCTATTAGGCATAAATGACAGACCGATTGGACAGAACTTAGTGGTAGCAGTACTATCCTACGAAAGCTATAACATGGAAGACGCGATAGTCATTAATAAGGCTGCAGTAGACCGAGGAATGTTAAGATCACTATTCTTTAGAACTTACACTGCTGAGATAAGAAGATATCCTGGAGGACTAGAGGATAAGCTTGGAATTCCAACACCTGATGTAAAGAATTATGCAGGAGAGCATATGTATAGGCACTTGGACGAGGATGGTCTGGCTAGGATAGGAGCCAGGGTAAAGAAAAATGAAATTATAGTTGGAAGAACAAGTCCACCAAGATTCATGGAAGAATTTAGAAGAATTACATTTGGCCCACTACAAAGGAGAGACTCCTCAATTGCACTAGAGCAATTCGATGCATATATAGACAGAATAGTATTGACGGTGGGTAAGGAGGGTGAGTTACTAGTATATGTTAATGCGAGGGAGGATAGGATTCCGGAAATAGGTGATAAATTAGCGTCAAGACATGGACAGAAAGGAGTAATAGGATTACTTGTACCGCCTGAAGACATGCCGTATACTGCTGACGGTATTGTTCCAGACTTAATAATTAACCCGCATGCATTTCCATCAAGAATGACAGTTGGGCAGTTCTTTGAAAGTATAGCTGGTAAATATGGGGCGTTAGCTGGAAGATTCGTAGATGGAACATCATTTACATCATTTAACTATGATGAGCTAGCTGAGATGCTTAAGCAGTTAGGATTCGAACCTATGGGTACGGAAGTAATGTATGATGGTAGAACAGGAAGGAGATTTAAAGCTAACATATTTATAGGAATAGTATACTACCAGAATCTCCATCATATGGTTGCTGATAAGATTCACGCACGTGCTAGAGGCTCAGTTACACTACTAACGAGACAGCCTACAGAAGGTAGGTCGAGGGGAGGAGGATTAAGAATAGGCGATATGGAGAAGGATACATTTGTAGCTTATGGCGCATCAGCAGTAATTAAAGATAGATTATTAGAATCTTCAGATAAGACTACTATTTTAGTTTGTAAGGAATGTGGATTAGAAGGTTATTATAACCCTAGAACTAAGAAGTACGTATGTCCTATACATGGTGAGGATGCCCCATTAGTGCCAATAACTGTCGCATATGCCTTTAAATTATTACTTGATGAGTTAAAGAGCCTTCTCATTTATCCAAGAATTAAGGTTAGGGAGGTGACCTAATTATGGCATATAAGGATATATCTAAATACACAATTGAGTCGATAAAGTTCGGAATATTATCACCTCAAATAATTAGAAAAATGTCAGTAGTTGAAGTCACGAACCCCGATACTTATGACGATGATGGCATCCCGATTACAGGAGGAGTCATGGATAAGAGGTTTGGAGCACAAGAACCAAGGCAAACTTGTCCTATTTGTAATAATACTGGAATGACTTGTCCAGGTCACTTTGGACATATCGAACTAGCCGAACCTATCATACATGTTTTATTCGCTGAGGACATTTATAATACGTTAAGAGCAGTATGTCATTCATGTGGACGCGTAAAAATCGAAGAAGATAAGAAAGTTAAGTTAAGGAAGCAAGCTGAGCTCTATAGAAAATACAGAAAGGACGTATATGCAAGCTTAGTTAAATCCATAATTAGTAAAGCATCAAAGGTAACTACGTGTCCTCACTGTGGAGCATCAAGTGTAAAGATTGTATTTGAAAAACCATATTCCTTCTTTAAGGTAATTGATGAAGAAACAGGAGCATTGGAAGACTTATATCCAAATGAAATAAGAGAAATCTTAGAAAGAATTCCAGATGAAGATTTAATCCTATTAGGCTTCGATAAGGAGGTAGCTAGACCTGAATGGTTAATTATAGAGGTACTACCAGTACCGCCATTAACCGTCCGACCATCAACACAATTAGAAAGTGGAATTAGAAGTGAAGACGACCTCACTCATAAGCTTACAGATATAGTGAAAATCAATACGAGATTAAGAGAGAATAAAGAGAGTGGTTCACCAGCATTAATAATTAGAGACGACTTAAACCTACTTCAATGGCATATATCCGTTTACTTCAATAATGACCTACCAGGAGTACCAGCAGCAGCACATAGAAGTGGTAGAAGGCTACGTACATTAGTTCAAAGATTGTCTGGAAAGGAGGGTAGATTCAGAACTAACTTAATAGGTAAGAGGGTCGATTTCTCAGCTAGAACAGTAATATCCCCAGACTCAAACTTATCAATTAATGAAGTTGGTGTCCCCTTAGAAATCGCTAAAGAATTAACAGTTCAAGTACGTGTTACAGAACATAATCTAGAGGAAGTTAAACAGTATATTATTAATGGCCCGGATAAGCATCCCGGCGCAAATTACATAATTAGACCAGATGGAAGGAGAATACACCTAGCATTTGTTCAAGATAGAAAGGCATTAGCTGAAACAATAGGTCCAGGATATATAGTTGAAAGACATCTTAAGGATGGAGATATCGTACTATTCAATAGACAACCATCACTACATAGGATGTCAATGATGGCTCATATAGTCAAAGTACTACCATACCGAACATTCAGATTACACCTAGCTGTATGCCCACCATATAACGCTGACTTCGACGGAGATGAAATGAACTTACACGCACTACAAAATGAGGAAGCTATAGCTGAAGCTAAAATGTTAATGTTGGTTGAAAAGCAAATAATTTCACCTAGATATGGAGCTCCAATAATTGGATTTGGAAAAGACTCAATAACATCATCATATCTATTAACATGTAAAGATACCGTATTATCAAGGGAGGAATTCTACAACTACCTCACAATATTAGATTTAGATAAAGTACCATCATGGGCACTAAAGGATATAAATGGTAAGAATTTATTCAGCCTACTACTACCTAAAGACTTCACATATTCATTAACAGCAGCATCAGAAATTGAACCACAAGTAATCGTTAAGAAGGGAAGATTGGTGAAAGGTGTAATTGACGTAGCATCAATTGGAGCTGAAAAGGCAGATAGCATCCTCCACAGACTAGTCAGAGAATATGGAAATAGATTTGCAGGAGACTTCATCACCAAACTATCAAAGATACTAGATAGATATTTAGCATCAAGAGGATTCTCAATAGGGGCACACAACCTAAAACTACCAAAGGAAGTCAATGAGAAAATTAAAAGATATATTAATAAGGCACTAAAAGACGTAGATAAATTAATCAGTGATTATGAGAAGGGTAAGTTAGAGGCAACTAAAGGATTAACGAGAGAGGAAACATTAGAACGGGAAATTAACAACATACTTTCAAGAGCTAGAGATAAAGCTGGAGAGCTAGCTCTAAAATCACTAGATAAAAACAACCCACTATATATAATGACAATTAGCGGTGCAAGAGGATCATCGCTAAACGTAGCCCAACTAACAGCACTATTAGGACAACAAACAGTTAGAGGAGAAAGAATTAGTAGGGGATATGGAGATAGAACACTACCACACTTTAAGCCAGGAAGTAAGTCGGCATTAGCTAGAGGGTTCATAGTGAACAGCTTCTTCTCCGGGCTATCACCAACAGAATTCTTCTTCCACAGCATGGCAGGTAGAGAAGGGCTAATGGACACAGCAGTAAGAACGCAACAAAGCGGATACCTATACAGAAGACTAGTATATTCACTGGACCACTTAATAGTAGACCACGACTTCACAGTAAAAACAGCAGATGGAAAAATAGTACAGTTTAAATATGGAGAAGATGGAGTAGACCCGGCTAGAAGCGACCACGGAAAACCCGTCAACGTAGTAAGGCTAGTAGAGTCAATAAGCCTATTATATCCACAGGGAGAGAAGGCAGACGCTAAATACATAGACTCACTACTAGAAAAGGTTAAGAGTGAAATACCGGAATCACTAGCAATCGAATTAAAGAAAGTACTACTTGAGAAGAAGGCCAATAAAGATGTAGTTAAAGAAGCAATTAGACAAGCAGTAATAAACTACAAGACATCAACCGTAGACCCAGGATCAGCAATGGGAGTAGTAGCAGCACAATCAATAGGAGAACCAGGAACACAAATGACACTAAGAACATTCCACTACGCAGGAGTAAGAGAGAGAAACGTAACAATAGGACTTCCAAGAATAATGGAGATAGTAGACGCTAGAAAATCACCATCAACACCAATGATGACAATATACCTAATTGGAGAATATGCTAAAAAACAAGAATTAGCAGAAAAAGTAGCAAATAAACTAATTGAAACAAGATTAAGAGATGTAACAACAGAAGTAATAGTAAACGTAGTAGATAGAACAATATCATTCAAACTAAACATAGACGAACTAAAGAGTAGAGACCTAACACCAGAAGACATACTAAAACTATTCACAAAGAAATACTCCGCATCACTACAAGGAGACACATTAATAATAAGACTACCAAACAAAACAATAGACGAACTAAAGAAATACAAGGATAGATTCCTAAATAGATTAGTCAGCGGGGTAAAAGGAATAATACACGCAACAGTAGAAAAAGAAGGTAGAGAATGGATAATATACACATCAGGATCAAACCTAAAAGACGTATTAAAGAAACCGGAAGTAGACCATACAAGAACAACAACAAACGACATATTCCAAATATATGAAGTATTGGGAATAGAGGCAGCTAGAAACGCAATAGTAGATGAATTAAAGAAAACACTAGATGAACAAGGATTAGACGTAGATATAAGACACCTAATGCTAGTAGCAGACATGATGACAAGGGACGGAGTAATAAGACAAACAGGAAGATATGGAATAGTATCAACAAAAGACAGCGTACTATCAAGAGCAGCATTCGAAATAACAGTACCAGTACTAAAGAATGCAGCAATGAGAGGAGAAGAAGACAAACTAAAAGGAGTAACAGAAAGCCTAATAGTAGGATCAAGAACACCAGTAGGAACAGGACTAGTAGACGTATACATGGAGGTAAAAAGAAACAATGAAAGAAATACCTAAACTACCACCAAAAATAGAATCATCACTAAAAATAATAGCAAAAACAGGAAAAATAGAAATAGGACTAAACAACGTAATCTGGATAGCAAAACACAGACCAAAACAAGTAAAAATGATAATAATATCAAAAAACCTACCAGAAAAACTATTCGAAAAACTCAAGAAAAACATAAGAGACAAAAAGATTAAAATATACCAAACACTTAAAACTAATATAGAACTGGGTGAGGCAATAGGGAGACCTCACTCAGTAGCAACACTAGCAATACTAGACTACGGAGCAATACAACTGGAGGAATAAAAATGAGCAAAGAAATAAAACTAACAGCAGATGAATTAATGCTAATGTCAATGTTCCAAACATTCACAGGAGTAAGACCAATAAACTGCATACTAGAAAACAACAACATATTCTTCATAATAGACAGCCAAGACCTACCAAAACTAATAGTAGAATCAAGACACCTACCAAACATGAGAAAAGCACTAAAATCAAAATCAATAGAAACAGCAGTACTAAGAGAATGGACAAAAGAACTATCAAGAACACTAAGAAAAAACGTATTCATAATAAAATACGTAAATGATGCAAAAGAATTCCTAAGAAACTTCTTCATGCTAAAACCAGATGAAACAATAAACATAGTAAACAGATCAGGAAAAAAATACGCAATAATAAGAGTACAACCAAAAAGAAGAGGAATGATAATAGGAAGAGGAGGATTCAGAGCAAAAGTAGGAAGAGAACTAGCAAAAAAATACTTCAACCTAGAAACAGTACTAATAAGATAAAGGTGAAAAAATGAGCAAAAAATCACCAAGAGGACTATTCGCAGCAAGAAAACTAAGACAAAAAAGAAAGAAATTTAGATGGAGCGACGTAAAATTCAGAAGAAGAATGCTAAGACTAAAAGAAAAAGTAGACCCACTAGAAGGAGCACCAATGGCAAAAGCAATAGTACTAGAAAAAGTAGGAGTAGAATCAAAACAACCAAACTCAGCACTAAGAAAATGCGTAAGAGTACAACTAATCAAAAACGGAAAAATAGTAACAGCATTCCTACCAGGAGACGGAGCACTCAACGTAGTAGACGAACACGACGAAGTAATGATAGAAGGAATAGGAGGATCACAAGGAAGAGCGATGGGGGACATACCTGGTGTTCGCTATAGAGTATTTCTTGTGAATGGTGTGCCCTTAGATAAGCTTATCCGTGGGGAAGTTAAAAAACCAAAGCGTTAATCTTTAAGTTATTAATGCTTTTTTGAGCCATTCCGGCCAGTTCTCTGTTTTTGTTAAGTCTTTTTCAGTATCTCCTACTCTTATTTTAAATTGATGCTTTGGTATGCGTAATTGATATACTTCTTTGTGCCATATTGGTTCTGCCTTTGTACTTATTCCTATTTTTTGCTCTAAGTCTCTGAAATATAGTAGTATTTGTTTTTCTTTGCTTGTTAAGTGTTCCCCATATTCTTGCTTTGGATAGTTTGAACATATATAGCCATGATTTTATTGTGTTATCCGTTTTTTCTACTATTGTTTTTGTTTTTTCGGTAAGTTTACATGCATGTTCTGTCATAAAGCAGACTAAATCTTTATTTTTACATATTATAGTCCATAATTCACGTTTGAAGTGTCGCCTACTGATCGGTTTTATAGTTCTTCCTACTATTTTTGATATGATTTTGGATATTAGGTATGCAACGTCATAGTCGTCTACTGCTAATGCAAGTTTGTGTTCAAATTCTCCTAAGCCTCTATCTCCCCTCATAAAATATAATATTGATATTGTTCCACTACCCATAAACATTCCAATTAAGGAGGAGTATAGTATCGCGATATCCTCTGAAGCTAACATGGGTTTTCTATAGGGTTTAATTCTTTTTTGATGACATTTAAGGGTATTTTTCTAGCGTCCTCTGGCGATTTACCCTCTATCCACTCATTTATTACGTTCTTAGGTATTTGTAAGAAGTTAGAAATTTCCTCTGGAGTATAACCCATTTTAACAAAGTAAATTGCCTTATAATATAACCCAGGAGTGTATTTCTCTAAAGCCATATTCGATTTTCCAAATATAATGATGAAATTAACTTAGTATTAACAATAATCATGAAGTTTTCTATTTGGGAGGTGATCTATGAGGGTGGGTTGGGGGTGACTTAGTAGTCATTGCAGTGCTTCTCTTAGCCATGTTGGCCAGTTTTCTAGTTTTGTTAGATCCTTAGCTGTGTCCCCCTACAATTATGTCAGATTTCTTTGGCACATATAGTTGCCATGCTTCATGATGCCATACTGGTCCTGCTTCTGTTTCTATTCCGATTTTTCTTTCTAATTCTCTGAAGTATATTAGGTATTCCTTATTGGTGTTTGTTACTAGTCTTCCTTTTCTTCCTTCTGATAATTTAAAGAAGTATAACCATGCTTTTATTGCGTCTTCCGACGCTTCAACTACTCTTTTTAATTTTATATTTATGCCTGTTGCGTGTTCTGCGAGGAAGCATGCTAGATCCTTATTTTTAATTTCGACCTTCCATAGTTTCCTATTTATCTTGGGTGTTATATCACGTTTTAATACTTCACTAAGTATTTTTGAGACTATGTACGTAAAATCATAATCCTTCACTTCTAGCGTAAGTCTAAATTCAAACTCTCCGTAAGTATCCTCTTTATCCATTCGTCTCCAATAAGCTATTACTGTCATTCCGTCTCCCATTGCTGTTCCGATGAGTGCTGAGTATAGGATTAGGTTTTTATTTGTTAGTATTGGGTATTCGTATCTTTTTACTCTTCTCATTATTACTCCTTTTGGTATTTTTAGTGCCCCTACTGGTGCTTCTCCTTTTTCTATCCATGCTCTTATTATTGGTATTGGTTTATTGAGTATTTCCGCTATTTCCTCGTACGTATATCCCATTTTGTAGAAGTATATTGCTTTGTAGTATCTTCCTCTTTCCCTTAACGCCTCTTTTGATGCTCTTCTGATTTGTTCATTTATGATTTTTACTGGAAGTTTTGTTTCTTTAGCTATTTCGTCTATGCCTTTACCTTCAGCCCTCAACTTACTAATTAAATCTCTAAGTGATTTATAGTCTATGTTTGCTGGATATTCTCCCTCCCATACTTTGGGGGGCTGGAGCTTATGCGGGGAAGTATGGGAGGGAGATAGTTAGGTATTCTATTAGAGGGAGGTGGGAACTCCCCGCCTACGATGCTTTCCCCATAATTCCCACCTCCCTCTACACTCGTCCTCTACCCCGTTCCCCTAGGGGGTTCACCCTACACTAAACCCCATCATCCAAACGATAAGTCTACAATTTTCCTACATAATTAAGTCTTCTGGGGTTTAGCTACGGGCTATCCCCCTAGAGACGGCAGGTAGAGGGGAGAGGCTACTCCAACCCCTCCATACATCACATAAAATTAAAAATACATTTCATCTCACGATCCTTATAACTTTCTAACTTTCCTCCTTTTAATTGGTGGAGGGGTGGAGCATTCCCCTCTACCTGCCGTCAGGTCTATTCTAGTCAATCTCCTACATATACTTAGTATCATGTATCTTGTACTTTGTATTCTTCCCCTAGGCTACCCTACACCGGGCCCGCCTAGAGGCAACCTATCTAGACTTGGGCAACCCTACA
>Ga0180302_10000343_pt1 | contig 19651 bp, 18 predicted proteins | sample GuaBasSediGuay17_FD_121794 | JGI IMG/M metagenome (GOLD analysis project Ga0180302, IMG submission 121794) | Subseafloor sediment microbial communities from Guaymas Basin, Gulf of California, Mexico - Guay17, Core 4571-4, 12-15 cm | ecosystem: Environmental > Aquatic > Marine > Hydrothermal... | reverse complement strand
GTAATTTCGGCGGCAGTATTTGGAATTATTCTCGGAATGCAAGAATCTATTTATCGTGCAGCAGTAGCTGATCTAACTGGCATAACCAAGCGAGGAACAGGATATGGTATATTCAATGCCATGTACGGATTTGGTTTTTTAATAGGTGGTACAATATTTGGGTATTTTCTTGATAAAATTAGCATGGGATACCTAGTTTATGCATCATTTATGGTCTGGTACAGTATTGTGCTTCAGATTCTTTCCCTGGTCTTTCTTTTAATGTCAGTTAAGAAATAACTTTTTTACTTGATTCTAACCAATTAATGCTTGCTAGAAACTTTGGAATATTTCTTCTATCTAGTAGAAATACTTTGAATGCTCGTGGTTTTCTCCAAATCTTAACTCCCCATTTGACTTCAAATCCTAATAATTCATTGTTTATTCTTGCTATTATATCAACTTCGCTTTTGTTTTTCCAATAATACACCTCTGCAACTCTCATTAAATGTCCTACTACGGTTGATTCTACAATCTGTTCTTCATAAACTGGAGTTCGTGTATATCTAGATAAAACTCTATAGATAAAGGGATCTATCACATGGATTTTCTTGCTTTTGCGATAAAGAATTTTTCCTTCTGGTGTTATCACATATAAGATTTTTATAATGAATAAGTTTTCAAGAGTCTCTAAGTATGATGCAACAGTGTTGGGCGATCTTATTGATGTTTCTTTTGATATTTTGAGCCAGCTTACTGGTGCTAGTCTTGCACGTAAAATGTAGCTCAATATTTCCTTCATATACTTTTCATTTTTTCCTGTTTTTATCCAATCATTTTTTATCCAATCTAAATATGTTTTTTCGGAAGAAATTGTAATTTTTCCTTTCTCAAATTTATCCCTAATTGCTAATGGAAAACCGCCCGTTTCAATATAGTTTAAGAAAATATCTCCTAACTTTTTTTCAATTACACTTAAAGTCTTGAGTTTTTGTAACCATCTTTCTTTTTCCTTTACTGGTGTAGTTTCTATTTTTAACTTTGAAAAATGCATGACATATTCTGCAAAGTCCATGGGTAAGTAATATATCTCTTTTCCATGCCCTACTCTTCCAGGAAATCTTTCTTTTTGCTTTAAAATTTCAATACTTGCAGAGCCAGAAATATAGATTACATCTCTTCTAAATTTTCCTAAGTCTATTCTAGATTTAATTGCTCTCCACCAATCTTCAACAAAGGTGATTTCATCAAGAAAAATGTACGCTGTTTTGACATGCCACTCTTCTTTCGCTTTTAAATATGAGTCAAGAATTTCACCTAATTCTCTATAATCGCTAACTTCATCACATGAAAAATAAAATACCGCTTTAGGGTTTATACGTTTAAGTAAAACATGATGAATATAAATCATAATTGACATTGTTTTTCCGACTTGTCGTGGTCCAACAATGAAATTCAAGGAAAAAGGCTCAGTATCGTAATGCCTTATTATTAGAGGAATCCACTTTATAGCATACTCTTTCCATTCAGTGTACTTTGGATGTTCTTCTTTAAACCACCAGGGATTATACTCCTCCATAATTATCCCTTTCAATATAATTGAAAAGATATATTTATATATATTTGCAATAATACTGAAAAATTAATTCCAATTCTGAGACTCTGATTAAAGAGAATTAGATTCAATTTAACAAAAATAGTAATTACATTATTTTATTATGATATCGAATACTCTTTTAATTTAAGATTATACTTATTAATCAGCACCGCAACCTGTCATCAGTTTTCAGAAACACCGACCCTCATCATGTCCAAAAAAGAAAAGAATTCTTACTTAATTTTCTTAACTATCAATTTTTACTATTGTGATGAATAGGTGGAAAACATGTCAAAGATTTTACTTGCACACGGTGGCGGCGGACGAGAAATGCATGAATTACTAAGGGAACTCTTCAGTATTGTAAGAAAAACCAAAGTCGGAAATGAAATTGGCCTTGATGAGAGCGATGATGGTGCCTCATTAACAATAAATGGTCGAATTGTTATTTCAACGGACAGTTATACTGTATCACCCATATTCTTCCCTGGAGGAAATATAGGAAAATTAGCAGCAGCAGGATCGATAAACGATGTTGCAGTTATGGGAGCTGAGCCTATTGCTGCTCTTGATGGTTTAATTGTAGAGGAAGGATTACCTTTGGCAGAGCTAAAAGAAATAATTAAATCGCTTGTAACTACCTTTGAAGCAGAAAATGTTGCGTTGATTGCTGGAGATTTTAAGGTTATGCCTCGAGGAAAAATTGATAAAATCGTAATTAATACTACTGTCATTGGAACTGTAAAAGATCACATTATAACTGATTCTGGTGCTAAACCAGGAGATAAGGTAATAGTCTCTGGAACAATAGGTGAGCACGGCGCTACAATCTTAGCTTTACAAATAGGAATTGATGCAGAAAAAGAAAACTTGAAATCTGACTGCGAACCAATAACGAGAATTATGAGAATTGCAAAGGAAATAGCAAAAATCCACGCCGCAAAAGACCCAACTAGAGGCGGTTTAGCAATGACCTTAAATGAAATTGCAGAGAAATCAGGTGTAAGAATTGACGTGGACGAGGAATATATTCCAATCAGAGAAAATGTAAGAGCACTCTGCGAAATGTTAGGAGTAGACCCCTTGTGGCTTGCCTGTGAGGGACGTGTAGTGTTAGTAGTCAGCGGTGATGTAGCAGAAGATGTAGTTGATTCCTTAAGATCTGCGGGATACAAAGATGCAAGTATAATTGGAGAGGTAAGAAAAGGTAAACCGTATGTTGTTCTTAAGACATTAAGCGGAGGGTTAAGATTGTTAGAAAAGCCCACTGGAGAAATAGTACCAAGAATATGTTAACTCACTTATGTACCTAACTTACTTATATACGTAATAATATTACTAATGGATACAAAATGTTCCAGAGAATACCAAGGAAAACAATTGCATTTCTTGCAGTTAGCTATATTCTAATCAATACAAATATGTCATTTTTCTGGAGTCTATTTCGAGTTTTTGTTTTCAAAGAAGGAGCAAGTTTTACGGAAATCGCACTAATAAGCGTCATAAATAGTTTATCTTCTATAATTCTTTCTCCGCTTTTCGGTGCTCTAAGTGATGAATTAGGAACAAGAAAAATATTCTTGGTGTTAAGTTCAATATTAATTGCAGTGCTCTCACCAATTTTCGCACTGTTACATTCACCGACAGAATTCATAGTATTGTATGCAATATCAACAATAGCTATGTCAATGATGACACCTATCCTCAATGCAATTCTCTCAGAAATCAGTAGCATAGAGACACGTGGAAGAACGATCGGAGCTTTCTATGGAATTGTATCAATAAGTTGGGTTTTTAGTGGAGTAATTGGTGGTTATCTCCTTGAAACTCTTGGTCATGGATTCACATTCGTATTTATTGGAATCCTTTGTTTAATAGGTGGATTGTTACTCTCATACTTCTACAAGGAACACAACAAATCATCTACTCAATTCAAAATAGCGATAAAAAGAGCCCTAGAAAAACAGAAAAAATCACTAGGGTTTATACATGTAAATCCAAAACTAAGAATAATCATCCTGTCAGTTCTTTTTCATGGAGCTGGAACTGGAATTGCATTTACACTTTTCACAATAAAGCTATTCATAGCTGTAAAAGAGAGCTTCGTTGTCTATGGGATCATATCCGGATTATCAGGAATTCTTTCTATTTTCGCCCCTGTGATTTATGGTTACCTTGGGGATAAATATGGGAAAAAACATGTAATGATTGCTACATTGTTTGCATACTCTGCATATTTTATCATGATTGGAAAAATCTGGGATCCCTTCCTCCTAACGATTTTATGGGCCATACCTCTTTGGCCTGGAATAAGAATAAGCACGGTGGCTCTCGTTGCTGATATTAGTAAAGAAGAAGAATTTGGTTATTCTCAAGGACAAATAGCTTCTGTAATGGCACTCGCAAGAGCTATTGGTGCGTTGCTTGGGGGAATAACTGCTGACATGATGAGTGCACGAACTAATCTGCAAGCACTAGACTTTATAATAATGATGACCTCAATTGCACCGTTTGTGGCAGCAATAATACTCACAAAACTGAAAGGTGTTCGATAAACATTCTAGTGAAACATCTCTTCAGCGCTCTCCAATATATCCGTAATTTTCTGAGAAAATATTCTCCTAAATTCACATATGATGTTTGGAAAGTCTGTTGAAATTATATCAACGTTCATTTTTAGCATTCTAATAACATCTTTCACACTGTTAATTACCCATGCATTAACTAAAATACCTTTAAGGTGACAATACTTGACAATTTTTTCGGTTATTGCATCCTTCCTCAAAGCATACATTCGAACTCCAATCTTTAGTATTGCCTTAACGAATGCTTGACTATGGTGATTGGAGATTGCGAGCAAGGGAATTTCTCTATTAAGCTTGCGAATATTTAATAGGATGCCTAAATCAAATGATGCTATTACGATTTTATCAAGAACATCAGTCTCTTTCACGATCTTCATTACTTCTTTCTCAATTCCCGCATCCTTTATTTCAATAATTATGTGGGGACTCTTGCTCTTTAAAAACTCAAGAACTTCCTTGAGCGTTGGGATCTTAATTCCTGCAAATTCCTTAGAAAACCATGAACCTGCATCTAATTTTCGTATTTCTTCGAAGGTTTTTTCATTAACAAAACCAGAACCATTTGTTGTTCTATCAAGCTTCTTATCATGAATCACAACTAAAACTCTATCCTTCGTTGCTCTTACATCGAGTTCAATGAAATCCACATCATATTCGAGAGCTTTCTTAAATGATGGCAAAGTATTTTCTGGAGCAAGTCCTGCTGCACCTCGGTGTCCAACAATTAGAAAACTCCGCATTTTATCTCAATCATAATATAGTAATATTCATTCATTACTTCCTACAAACGAAACTTAGGAATAATTTGTTATTATTCTTGTATTCTTATTTCAAGAATATGATAACTTTATGATAATAATTACAGCAAGAATAAAAGAGTCTTACTGCAATGAAAATCTCAAGCTGGTGGGATGGGGAGAATTTAAGAGCATTTGATATCATGTGAAGGCTTCTTTTATAATCTCATAAGGAAGATTATGCGCAGTTCCAAACTTTATCAATATTTCATCTCGTGTATACAGGAGCGCCCTTGATTCCATCCATTTTAGTGCAATTACTGCATCAACATATTCAAACCAAACTGTATCCTTTGGTCCTTTTCTCCAAAAAATATTTTCTTGTTCAGCAAGCCTCATTGCAGAAAAATGATCTTTTATAGTTGTTTCCATAATCTTAAGATTTATTCCTTTTCTTTTGAATTCCCTCATTTCAAGAAATTCAACAATTTCTAAAACTTTTCTTAACCCTTGAGTTGGATTTTCTCCTTTGTGTGAAAATGCTCTGTAAACAATTCTAAATAGTTCCTCTATTTGAACGTCTAGCACGTATATGGTCTTGTTAGAAAGAGTTTTAATAATAAATTTGTGAAATTTAGAATTCTCAAACACAAGACCCCACAATCCAGTCGTATCAATGAGAATCATTAGATTTCACCATACCATGCAAGATGTTTTGATGCTAAGGCTTCATCTTCATCTACATTTTCAAGTTTTGGCCATTTGACTCGAATGGGAACAAGCACAATTTTATCTTTTTCAATAATTACTCGTAATTTGGATCCTTTTCCTAATTTAAGAGCTCGAAGAGCCGCTCTAGGAAGTTTTGTTCTTCCGTCATTATCATAAATTTTTATCACATATTCCATTTTTATCACTATATTATAAGTTGTAAATAATAAATAAAAGTGATAATTTTTGGTATAGTGATTTAAGAATACATCTAGTTTTTAATTTATTGCTTGTGACATGAAATATAAAAAAGGACTTAATGTGATTAAATTCTCCTGTGTTGCACTTTAGGAAATACCATTATTATCCTACGTTTTCCCTTGCAAAAATCGCACCATGCAATTTAAGTTTACATCTTCCGGTTATAATTTAAATGAAGTATAAAAAATAGTGTCCTCATTAATTACATCTTAAATCATTAACTATGTCAAATTGGACTCATAAAAATTTGTTAATCACATTCCTTATCTGACATGCTCTGCAAATTTCATGAGTAGAGGGTTCCCCGCATATTTCGCAGTATTTCATGGGCATTTTCAATGATTTTGTTTTTTGAATAATTTTTTCTCTAGAAAGAAGCAAATTGATCTTTGTTCCGGGTTTTAAATCTTCTAGCTTATTTAGAAAACGCCTTATATCTGCTCTCATACCATATTGAGCATGAGGACACTCTATGTGCCATGCAGGTATCTTGTTTAAAAGTGCATATACTACCGACTCTTTCTCATAAATGTAGTAAAGGGGCTTTATTCTCGGAACCATTTTCGGAACAATTTCTCGGGAAATGTAATCTGCTTGAATTACTCTATATAGGCTATCTTGAAATATATTCAAGAGAATTGTTTGTGCTTCGTCGTCGAGATTATGGCCAGTTGCAAGAAAATCTGCACCCATTTCTCTAGCGTGTTTGTTAAGTAAATATCTTCTAAAAACACCACAAACAGTACATGGTTTCCATCTTATTTTTCTCTTCTTGTAGAGTTCTGTAGCGAAATCAACAGTAAATCCAATTTCATTCTCCATGCTAACGATCTTGTATTCTATCTTATACTTATTACAAAGAGAGATCATTCCCTTTATGGTGTATTCACGATATCCGCTTATTCCTTCGTTTATTAGCAGAGCTATTACATCGTAATCATATATTTCAGAGTACTTATGAAGAACATAAAGAGTATTTAAACTATCTTTTCCTCCAGAAACTGCAACAACAATTAATTTGCCAGAACCTCTTAATACTCCAGCACGCTTTAAAACAACTAAAGCTTTTTTCTCAAATACTTTCTTAAAACAGTCAGCGCACAAATACATATTAGAATGTCGATATTTTATCACAGCTTTATCTTTTTTACATAAACTACAACGCACTCTAACCGCCTGATGCTACTGGAATTATCTCAACAAAATCTCCATCATAAATTTCATCGTCTTCAGTAATTACCTCACCATTTCGGACTACAACAACCTCATCTGGAGAAAATCCTAATTTTCTAATTAGTTTCTCAGCAATAATTTTATTCTCTTTTAATTCAATTTCCTTTGCACGAGATATAATCTTTACTCGAATCATTAAATACCACCGCATACTGGACAATTTGGTCGCCTATTCACTTTAATTTCACGAAGACTTAAATCCATGCCATCATAAATTATGAGTTTTCCTATGGCTGGTGTTCCATAGTTAGTTAGAATTTTAATCACCTCCGTTGCCTGCAATAAACCAAGAATTCCAGGAGTCGTTCCAAGTACAGGAAAAGCTTTCTCTTCTTCAGGGAGTGAAGGTATTATACAATTTAGACAAGGACCTTTTCCAGGAATAACCACAAGTAACTGACCGTACATACCTCGAATTCCAGCATGTATGAACGGCTTCTTCTGACGAATGCATTCTTTGTTTAAAATAAATCTTGTTTTCCAATTATCGAGACCATCAACGACAAGGTCGACTTTACTTACATAATCTTTGACATTATCCTCTGTAATTTCATCAACAACGCCCTCTACCTCTATTTCAGGATTCAATTCCTTTAATCTTCTAGCAGCAACTTCAACTTTATACTTACCAACATCCTTCGTAGTGTAGAGAATTTGCCTATTCAAATTACTTAATTCAATTCTTTCTTTATCTACTAGAATAAGCTTACCAACTCCTGCGGCTGCAAGATATAAGGAGGATACAGATCCAAGTCCGCCAACTCCAACTATAATAACTCGTGCTTTCTTTAACCTCTTCTGACTTTCCTCGCCAAATAACATTATTTGTCTACCATATCGCTCTAATTCCTTCTCGGTTAATTCAACACTCAATCTTATTCCACCAGATTTTAAAAAGAAGTAAAACATATTTTAAGCAGTAAACCAATAATACATGATTTTCTTTATTATGGAATAGTATAAGAGCACAGCTGAAGTATTGCTTCATGAATATTATTCAATACTAAATAGAATTGTCATTTACCGAAATATTATGATTCACTATATGAATTCCAAATTTTTCATGTCAGTCCTCTAAAATCCTTATTGCAGCGGCTTTTATTCCGATAAATACTTTTTCCCCCACACCTAGCTTTAGCGTTTCCAACGATCCTCGAGTAATTAGCACTTTTATAGGAATCCCAACATCAACTTCAAGCATCATTATTGGTCCTTGTGGTATGATTTCCGTAATTCTTCCCTCAAATATATTCCTCAAGCTTGTTTTTATTGGAAGCTCTTTGAAAATGATAACATCCTCTGGTCTAAAACCAATTTTAACGGATTCTTTCGCTTTTTCTGGCACAAAGAACTTAATCCCATGAACATCAATTACTGAACCAAAATCGGAACATGAGATAACTTCTCCCTCAAGGATATTCTCAAAACCAAGGAATTTTGCAGTGTAAACTTTGCGCGGATTAAGAAATAATTTAATTGAATCACCTATTTCAACAATTCTTCCATCTTGCAAAAGTGCAATTTTATCTGAGAGCATAAATGCAATTCTTTGATCATGAGTAACATGAACAATAGGAATATTCCATTCTTTCCTAAGTTTTCTCAATTCTAATGAAAGTTCCCTCTTTAAAGGTTCATCAAGATGCGCCAAAGGTTCGTCCAAGAGCAAGACCGAGGGATTTATTACAAGTGCTCGCGCTAATTCAACTCTTCTCGCTTCTCCACCACTTATTTCTCTAGGCATCTTATTCAAGATATATTCAATGCCTAGCTTCTTGGCAATCTCTATTACCATGTGTTTTCGTTTCTCTTTTTGAATCCCTCGTACCTTCAAGGGATACTCAATATTTCCAAACACAGTCATATGAGGAAAAAGAGTATTTGCTTGAAACACATATGCTACATTCCGTTTTTCAGGAGGCAAATATGTAACATCTTGTTCATCAATTAGAATTCTCCCTGAATGAATTTTACGTAATCCCGCTATGCAATCAAGGATCGTTGTTTTTCCACTACCTGATGGACCCAAAATGACAAAATACTCTTTCTTCCTGACCTCAAAGGTTATATTCTTTAATTCGAAGTCTCCTTGCTTGCGATATAAGTTAATAACCTTAAGCATATCGAACCCCTCCGCCGACCCTTTTGAGAATTATGAAAATTATAAGAGTGATTAAAACGAGTAAGGACGAAATTGGCTTTGATGCCCTAAGACCCTCAGTGGTGAATTTTATGAACACTAAAACTGGCGCGGTATATGGATAGTAAGCAAGGATTATAACTGCTCCAAACTCAGATAATGCTCTCGCCCAGCATAATAATGCTCCAGTGGCAATTCCCCTAGATGCCATAGGTAATTCAATTTCAAAGAAAACCCTAATTTTACTAGCACCATAAACTCTTGCTGCCTTAAGATAATCTGTTCCTAGACTATCAAAAACGGCTTTCACTGTTTTAATAAGTAATGGAGCCGAGACAAAGAATTGCGCAATAATTATTCCATAAATAGTATCAATCAGTGAAATTCCAAGTGCTCTTAAACCTTTTCCAAGTATTTGATGAGGACCAAAAGTGCAAAGTATAACAACACCAGCAACAGTGTGAGGAAGCAAAATAGGAATATCCAAGAGAGAATCAATTATATTCTTTCCTTTAAATTCATACCTAGATAGAAAATATGCAAAGGGAACTCCAAGGAATATCGCGAGAAGCGTTGTGGCAGTTGATGTTAAAATACTGACACTTATTGCCGCAATAACCTCTCGATCTAAGGTAGCAGATGCAAGATCCTGAGGTGGAGTTGTAACCAACATGAAAAATGTTGGAAAAATTAGAATTATAGTGATTATCATAGAGAAAAATAGAAAGAATAGTAGTGATTTGTCAATCATACGAATTCTCACGAGAAAGCACCTAAAAATTAAATTTCAAACTTGATAATTCTAGAATATTAGCTACTAGCTCATCGGTTTTGCGTGTGGTTTTATTTCATCAGGTAATGCACTGTAATTGTAAGCAAGCAAAGGATATATGCTTGGTTGTCCGTTTGCATCTAATATTTTGTCTCGTTCTTCTATAAGCATTTTCAGAAATTCAATAGCCAAATCCTTGTTCTTAGTATTCTTTAAAATCGTTATACCATATACAATAGCTTCCCCACACATTATTTGTCCACCACTTAGAGTTACATTTGCTTTCTTGTAGAAATCATCGTATTCTAGATAACCTAGGTTTATTTGAGGCGGCAGTTCTATAAATCTCAAATGATGTTGAACAGCCACTGAGCGATACTCGAACGCATAATCTAATTCTCCTGACTCAAGTAGGCTTAATAAGTCTACTGATTTTGGTCGTATTATTAGCGTTCCAGTTTTATTCTTTTCAACCTCCAGCCACTTGTAAATTGCACCAGAAGTATTATAGTATAAATCAGCCAGCTTTAGTACGATAATTGATCTATAACCACAAGGATCTAGATTTGGATCCGAATGGCCAAAGGTAACATCAGTGCGATTTAATATCTTGTACCAATTAGTTGAATTAATTTCATCAGCATATTTACTATTATCCGTATAAGCAATAACCATCTCATTTCTAGCGAAAACTAAATACCAATCAATCAAATTTTTCTCGAGCAACATACTCATTAATCTATAATCCGCAGAAGCATAAATATCAGGTGTCGCATTTAGGTCAATAATTTCTTTAGCAAGTTGCCTACTGCCAGCAAAGTGCAAGACAACATCAACATCTGGGTGCATTGCTTCAAAATCTTTTTCAAGTTGCTCAAGAGGTATTGTCAAGCTTCCAGCAGCATATACTACTAATCTCTTTTTTGGAAATAACCAAAAAGGAGCAGTTATATAAATAATTCCAGCAGTAATTGCAACAATCACAATCAAAACTATAACAAACCTAAGACTCTTCTGCATATTCTCACACTTTTGAATTATCAATTATCAGATAATTGATAATAAATTCTAAAGTATATAAATTCTTATAATGCATCACAGAGAAGGATACAAAACATTCAAATCCTACCTCCATTCCAAAAATATTTGTTTTGCAGCAAATATATTACATTGATTCTGACATACTTGCAAGTGTAAAGTTTTTCGTGAATTTCATTCTGTTCCATAATTAAACGAGTTATTAAGGATTTAAAATCTCTCTACGTAATGAAATAAATATGAATCTTCTAGATTAATTTGATGATTAAACGAAATGAATCAAATGCTCTCCATAAGAGTGCCAAAAAGAGCAATAAGAGCCTAATTTAAAAACTTGTAATTTTTTGACCTGTTTCTCCTAGTGCTTTATATCCAGTAAGTCTTGCTAGTAAGCGTTTAAATTCAATTGAGCCAAGAAAACGAATAAATTCATTTACAGATTGCTTCTTAAGCTTCTTTTTTGATATCAGAAAATCAAAGCATTCCCATTTTATCGTCTTGAATTTGAGCCCATAAAATTCTGCCACATATCGGATAGCAATGCCAACATCAGCTTTTCCACTTAAGACTGCGCGGGCTACCTCTTCATGGGTTCTAACTTCAAAATCATAACCGTTTATAATGTCGGAGAATTCTCCCTTCAATCCTAATTTTTTGAAGACATTTAACAAAATATGATCCATAAGAAAGCGAGTTCCGGATCCAACATTTCTATTAACGATCTTTAGCTTCTTGATCACTATATCTTCAGGATTATTGAATGGAACATCATCTCTGTACACAAAACCAATCTCACGCATGTATCCCCGGACAAGAATCACATTTTTGAGTTCGTATTTTTTAAGAAAAGGCAGATTGTATTCGCCAGTTTTTGGATCATACAGATGCACCCCAACGATGTCTGCCTCATCAACTAATAATGCGAGAATACCTGCTAGTGATCCCGTCCAGTGTTCTTCTACGGTTATATTTCTTTTTCTCAGTTCATTCGCAATTAAGTCAACAGCGATATCATTACTTCCAGCTATTATCAAATCCGCCAAGGCATGTTCACATATTACGGCCTTGTCATATGAAATTCCATACTTTTTCGCATAATCCTCGTAGATTGTTAATAATTGGATCGCATTTTCAGTAAGTTCTGCTCCACCTCTTCCTCCTCTTTTTCTTTTAACTAAATCCTTTTTAATAATTCTCTCAGCTCTTAGTATCTTCTCTAATGCACTTGAGTAAGGAAGACCAAGTTTCCTTGATGCCGCTAAAATGGAATGCTCCTTCATTATGCACTTGAGAAGATAATATAACTCTTCATCCATTACAATTTGTCCATTTACTTCCAAGTACAGAGTAACACGGGGTCTTATTTTCTGAAGCATATTACTCGAAAAATAATAATTTCTGTAGAAAATATAGACTTATTCCCAAAAATATTCAACAAGTTAAGAACGCTGAAAACTACAGGACGTATTTAACGAAAAAAGTCAAAGAACTAAAGCGGGTCCTTCAGGTCTTGTTCCAATTTCCATAGTTCTATCAGTTAAGTCTAGGATTATTTTCATTATATCTCTTCCAAAAAGTGTTCCTAGGGCTCCAGAAGCACATGAATTTTCATTAAATACCTTAACGGGATCCCTTCGTATACTTTTAGACCAAAAGATAATTGGTACTGGTAAACCAATATGTCTTCCTCTAATACTTGATGTTGAATGATCTCCCGTTACAATAATGACGACATCATCTAGCTCAGTAAGCGGCTTTAAAACATGATCTATTTTTAACAAAAATTCTGCTTTTTCTCGTGGTTTCCTATCATGCGACAAATTATCAGTTCCTTTAATGTGTAAATACACGAAATCATAACCACTTTCTAGAGCTTTCATGCATCCTTCCACTTTACCAGCGAGATTAGTAGCAGGTGTTCCAGTCGCACCTTTAACTGGTATTTCTTTCATTCCGAGAGCTCTCGCGATTCCTTTATATAGTGCACCAGCTGCGATAAACGCGGCGTTAAATCCCCATTTTTCCTTAAATGGAGTTATTGTCTTTGCAATTCCTCCGCCTCTAGCAAGGATAATATTTGCTGGCGGTTTTCTACTCTTTTCTCGTTTTATGTTAATTTCGTGATTCTTGAGAATTTCATGGGAAATTATTGTTATTTTATTCAATATATCAGCGGTTTTTTGCGCATAAGGCTTGAGTTTTTCATCTAACTCTTTCCAAGGAACCACCATGAGCACAGGAGCGTTTATTTCATGGGGATCTGTATCTGTCACAGCACCAAGTAAATTTTCTCCTTTTATGATTAATACTCCCCTATGCTCTAACGTATGAAGAACCCGTGCTGGTAAGCCTTCTTCTTTAAGTTTCTCATCTAACACTTTGTATAATTCCTCTGCCTCTTCTCCAGAAATTCTTCCAGCACGTCTATCAATAACGATTAAATGATTTCCCTCCTTTTTAACTGTGGCTAAATTCACTCTAAATGCAACTTCTCCTTTTCTTAACTTTATTCCTGCTCCTAAAGCTTCAAAATACCCTCTTCCAGGATACTCCGTTTTTATATCATAACCAAATATCGCTAGGTGACCAATATCACTTGATGGCGGTATTCCTGGTGCTACGGGATACATTATTCCACACATACCCTCAGACGCTAATTTATTTAGTGCTGCGAAATTTCTTGATGCAAATTCAAGCGGAGTTCCACCCAGCTCGGGAATGTACTCATCACCAAGTCCATCGATAATTACTAAAACAACTTGCATATTCTCTCCCTACTCAAATGCTCTTAATCCAAGAAACTTAGCACTATTACCGAGGATTTCCTCTATTCTTAACAATCTATTGTATTTTGCTGTTCTTTCACCTCTACCTGGCGCTCCTGTCTTTATCAGTCCCGTGGAAAAACCAACTGCTAAATCAGCAATTGTCGTATCTTCTGTTTCTCCGCTTCTATGGCTTATAATTGCCTTATACCCATGCAATTTTGCCATTTGTATTACATCCATAGTTTCAGTTAATGTTCCAATTTGATTTGGCTTAACTAAAATTGCATTAGCAGCGTTCATTTCTATTCCTTTTTTGAACCTTTTCGGATTCGTTACAAATAAATCATCTCCCACAATTAGAATTCCCTTAAGTTCTCTCGTAATTACTCTAAATCCCTCAAAATCCTCCTCATGAAGTGGATCCTCGATTGAAATTATTGGATACTCATTGCATAGTTCTCTATAGAATTCAATTAATTTCTCTCTAGACATTTCTTTCTTATCAATCACATAGATCTTGTTCTCTTCATTGTAAAAGGTAGATGCTGCGCAATCAAGCGCTAGCTTTACTTCATTCTCTGAATATCCCGCGAGCTCTATAGCTTTGACCAACGCATCAAGTGCTTCTTTAGTTTCTTTCATAGGGGGAGCAAATCCTCCTTCATCACCAACATTAATTGCATTTTTTCCATAAGTCTTCTTTAGATATTCTTTTAATACATAATAAACTTCACATCCGATTCTCAAAGCTTCTGAAAATCGATCTGCTCCAACGGGTACTATCATAAATTCTTGTATAGCAAGCTCGTTTCCTGCATGCTTTCCGCCATTGATTATATTCATCATCGGAGTAGGAAGAATATTCGCCGTGATTCCACCAATATACATGAATAGTGGAATTCCATATGTATCCGCACTTGCTTTAGCAACCGCTAATGAAGTTGCGATTGTCGCATTAGCTCCAAATTTGCTCTTATTTTCAGTTCCGTCTGCTTCAATCATTTTTTGATCTATTCCCCTTTGCATTCGTGCATCCATTCCGGTGAGCAATGGCGCAATTACCTTATTTACTGTCTCAACAGCACTATATACTCCTTTTCCTCGAAAACGGCTATTTTTTAAATCTCTCTTCTCAACAGCCTCCCATTTCCCTTTAGATGCCCCTGCAGGTGCAATTGCAACGCCAACTCCTCCTCCTGCTGTTAATACCTCAACCTCGACCGTAGGATTTCCTCGAGAATCTAATACCATTCGTCCACGGACTTCATTAATTATAAAAAGGTCATTGGATAAGTAGGATAGGACTGAATTCACGTTTAACACCTAAAAACAAAATAAACTTGTTCGCAATTTTAATCTTCAAAGTCCATAGCATAGTATATTTCTGGTATTTTCTCTTTTAAGCCAGGACAATTAACATCTAGCCAATACTTGCTCTCCTCAATTTGTGCTTTTAACAATGCTTTGAATTCTTCTATTGACAGATAGTGAAGAGGTTCCAATTCTCTAAGTCTTTTTTCACTGAATCCAGGTATCTTCTTAGGAATTAGGACTTTCTCACCCCAAACTGGATGTGGTTTCCACTCAATAGCACCTCTTGTTGCCTGCAAAATGAATAATTCGGTTTCATCTATTGATGGATTTGTTCCACCGAGTGGTCGAGGAATCCCATCGGATCCTGTTTCTAAGATTGGCTCTGGTGCCATTATAACCTTATCTCCAAATTTCTTTTCTACCCATTGATACTTAGCCACAATTCTGCCTGTGGCATTAATAACATAAACTTCGACAGGATCTCCTTTTTCCTTTCTCTTTTTGAGATAGTTATAAAACCTAATCACGTGAGCAGTATCTGGAACACCGATTGTAAAGGGTTTACAGAATCTTGATACATATCTAATTCTACCGACAATTTCAATCTTTTGAGCTGGATGACCAATAGTTCTTCCGTCAGCGTAGAATTTAGCTGCTAATGCAATGTCTTCTACCTTCATGAATGCATAACTCGTAAATAAATCAGGAGACAAAAATATGGCTGTTGTAAGGGGTCCGCTTGACATTATATTTCCGTCAAAATATCCCGTATCTTCAAGGTAAATAACAGATCTTGCGTTTTTATTTAGTTTACCAAAATATTGAAATGTTTTTCCTGCAAAGCATACATTTCCATTTTCATCAAACTCAGTATTTTCATGAAGTGCTCGAGAACTATTTGCCGCTCGCCATAGTGCTTCTTGCTTTGGCGTTAAATCTTCCGTTTTTGTCCAAGAATTTCTTTCACTTCCAATAACACAATCTTCAAAAATAGCCACAATGTCATCATTTTTAATTGCTTGATCTTCCACATACTCCAAAGGATCTATGCCAAATTTCTTCTTAAATCTTTCTGCTACTTTTGGAGTAAACACAAAGAAAGTATGAGTGGATTTTCCAGTTCCAGTTAGACCCCATATGCACATAACAATTCTCTTTTTTGTTCCATCTACTCGTTTCACAGTAAACTCTTTGAATCCAGCATGTTCTCCCGTTCCACCACGCTTATAAACATGAAAAATCCAATGCGCAAGAAATGCCTTTTTAACCTCGCCTTGGTAGGATGAACAAGTTATAATTGTAAAGTTATGATGAGGAAATCGCATCACCATTAGTAACTTATTCGTACCAGGAATAAATGGATTCCTTAAATAATGAGGTATGCATATTACTTCAACATCTGGTTCTTCATCAGGGGGTGCCGGAAAAACTAATTGAGACCAACGATATGCAATATCTGGAAATTGAGGATCGCACCATAAACGTGCATGCATTTGTGCTTTAGTACCTGGTTTTCCATAATATGCATCAACTTTGATAAATGGCCCTTGTGCTAATATATGCTCGAGTACTCTAACCATCAAAAATTTGTGCTCATATTTTAACTCATCATCGCTATTTATAACCACTGTATTATCTGCTGATCTATGCCATATATTAGAAGCCCAATTCCAACTGCCATTTTTATATTGTGTTCCATAAAGTTTTGCTCGCTCAAACAAGTCTTGTGGATTATCTAAGTAAGGTGTAATGCCACATTTTTTCTTATATTCAAGGATCTTTTTGAAGGTCTCTTTAAATTTTTCAATACTCATTTCTTCTATCGAAGGAATAATCTTTGGCATAATCATCACTTCTTGAAAAGCCTAAAAAATTAAACATTACTTTAATTTTTGCATCAAGTATAATATTTTTACTTATTAATCAACCATTAAAATATTAATAAAAACAAAAAACTCAAATGAATTATTCTCGCACGACTTCAACTCTTATATCTTGAGCTGGACCAAGCTCTTCGCGCCATCCTAGTGTTAGAACGATTTTCTCCCCTTTATTTATTAATTTCTTTTCCATTGCTACCCTTTTTAACTCGTCCAGAGTCATTTTCTTCATTTCTGAATATATTGGATTAATACCCCACATCACTTTAAGCTGCCGTACTGTTTTCATACTATTGGAAATGATTATCACATCGCATCTTGGTCGAAATCTTGATAACATCATTGCAGTAAAACCGCGAGTTGAAAATGCTATTATCTTTGCGCCTAGGAACTCTGCTACATAAACTACACCTCTATTAAATTTCGCGTATATAGGACTCTTCTCACTTACTTCATATCGTGGTGAAGTTACAAAGACTTCCACTTTTTCAATCACTCTCCTTAGCCATCGAACGACTTCAACTGGATACTTACCTATAGCTGTCTCTCCACTCACCATTATAGCATCAACACCTTTTTCAACAGCAGTTGCAATGTCCATAATTTCAGCACGAGTTGGAACTGGAGACTCTATCATTGATTCTAAAACTTGCGTGGCTAAAATTACTGGTTTGCCTTCTTTTAACGATTCACGTATTATAAGATTCTCCAAATATGGTATATCCTCGAGAGATATCTGAACTCCTAAATCACCTCGTGCAACCATTATAGCGTCGCTTAACTGGATAATTTTCTCAAGATTTAGAATTGCTGGTTTATTTTCAATCTTAGAGATTATCTTTATCAAATCACCATTATTATCGTCTAGAAAATCCCTAAGTTCCTTTACATCATCCGCAGATTGAACAAATGAAAGCGCTACGAAATCTACGTCATTTTTGATGCTAAACTTAATGAAATTCTTATCTCTCTCGGACAATGCGGGAAATGGTAATGGCTTATGTTTTACAGTAATACTCACATTGCTTCTTATTTCGCCATCAGAAATAACAGTACCTTCTGCTTCATTTCCAATGATTTTAGTAATTTCTACAATAACTCGCCCGTCAGCAAGCAAAATGTTGTCTCCTAATTCGAGAATATCCAATATCTCCTTCTGAGGTACCGGAATAACGTGCGGGTGATCACTTTCTTTGGCACCAAATCTAAAAATAACTTTCTCACCCTTACTTAAATACCCACGGGGTAACATTCCAATTCTAGGACCACGTCCAGGAATATCTGCAATTATGCCTACTGGTCTTGAAAGTTTTTCCTCAATTTCCCGTATATATCGAATTATTCTTCTCTTCTCTTCGAGTGTACCGTGAGCAAAATTCAGTCTAAAAACATCAACTCCTTCTTTTACCATCTCTTCAATAATCTCTGCCTTTTGTGATGCGGGCCCAATTGTTGCAATAATCTTAGTTTTCCTCATGATATAATCCCAATTTTTCCATATCTTGGCAAAGTTGACATGTTCCCTTAAATATATAAGACATGATGATAGTTAACATTAAAGAGAACAAAAATTGAATACAAACATTACCATGATGTAAATAATGATTCCTGTTGATTCCCCCATACTTATAAAGCATCCAAATATCTAAATTGAAACCTCGACGGGTACTAATAATCTAAGGATGTTCAGGATTATATCCTCTTTAATGAATGCATAAAAACCTGCCTTCTGCTCATAATTCATGAACCCATGCATTTTAATGACATAGTCAGATCTCTCCAGGGGTCTATAATAGGAAACTTCGCCTATTGTTTTGTTGTGCATTCCAAAAGCAAATGAAATTAAGTTGTCTCTTAAATTTATTTTCAATGAAAACACATGAATAACCTCACCAGATAATTTTGAAACTTGACTCTTTCCCTTATAATCAATCCACTTTATATAAGTATCCACTTTTTCAGTTATCCTAAGTGTAGCATTATAAATTGCATTTTCACCCTTGCCAAATCTTCGAATTTCAATATAACCTTTATATGGCCCTACACTCGCCGAACCGCTTTTTGTATTCACATTATTTACAATATATACTAGCTCATGTCTATTTTCAAACGGGATAGTTTTTGAAATGAATAGAAATCCTGGGAAACCAATAAAGATTACGTTCTTGCGAACTTTTTCAAGATAGTCCATTATGGCTAGCTTAATTTCATCAAAAAAAGAAGGTAAAAAAGAGAGAGGCATTGCCACATATTACACCTTTTTTCTAAGACTTAATTAGATGTGAAATTTTTAAATGACAATTAATATAAGGTTTTAATGACAACATGAAAAATATGTTATTTATAGCTATACACCAACCTTCTTTGCTGTATAGCAAAATTTTAGCAAATAAACGAAAATAGAAAATTACGAAAAAATAGTTAGTATCATAAGCAAATTTAGGAGAAAAATAACGAAAAAAGAAGAAATCCGTAAAGATCGTACTGTAAAATTGCTGAACATGGCTAAGAAAACTACTAAAATTGCAAAATTTCTCATTAAATTCTAAAAACTTGCCTTAACGAGATTGTTAAAATAGAATTCATATTTCTGCTTAAAAATTATAATGAGCAACGGTAGCAATGTGCCAAATTAT
>Ga0180302_10000342_pt1 | contig 19667 bp, 24 predicted proteins | sample GuaBasSediGuay17_FD_121794 | JGI IMG/M metagenome (GOLD analysis project Ga0180302, IMG submission 121794) | Subseafloor sediment microbial communities from Guaymas Basin, Gulf of California, Mexico - Guay17, Core 4571-4, 12-15 cm | ecosystem: Environmental > Aquatic > Marine > Hydrothermal... | reverse complement strand
TTATTACAGCGCGTTAGTGACGAGCTGTCACTGGTAGATATTACTGTAAGCAAAGCATAAAAGGACTTCAGGTGTCTCTGCCTGAAGAATAGCCCCGGTCGTCTAGTTGGACAAGGATCTCGGCCTTTCGAGCCGAGGATCCCGGGTTCGAATCCCGGCCGGGGCGCCATAGATGTTTTGCTAGACGCTAACCAGTTCGTCGGATGAATGCAAAACACTTTTTACTTGGCATAGAACTAGCAATCGTTCGAGCTGTGAGGATGAGAGCGATGAAGGGACAGCATGTGGTGATAACTGGTACGCCAGGAACGGGTAAAACGACAGTTGCTCGATATTTAGCAAAAAAGAATGGATGGCGTTTGATTTCCCTGAGTAAGTTTGCATTTAAAAACGGAGGAATTCGTTACTTTGATCCGGAAACAGGTAGCTTTGTTATAGACCCGAATAGGATTAAGAGAAGTCTTAACAGGCTCTTGCGGCGTAATAACGACCACCGTAGCATCGTAGAAGGCTGTGATGCGAACGTTCTTGTAGAACCAGAGCTTGTAACTCACGTCTTTGTTCTAAGGTGTAATCCGATTGAGCTTGTGCAGCGTATGCTACGTTCAGGATACTCACGCGATAAGATTCTTGCTAATGTAGAAGCGGAGATGATCGACTTCTGCCTATGGGAGGCCATCAACAGGTTTGGACAAGAAAGAGTCTTTGAGATAGATACAACGGAGAGATCTCCAGAAGAGGTTGCAGGTATTATCAACGATATTATTGAAGGACGGCAGCAGAGCAGTGTGGGGAATGTTGACTGGTTGTCTCAGTATGAGGATATAATAAGAGCAGTTAGCGATCTACTGGGAGTATCTCCTTTACAGGCATAATTTCTACCATAGACACGCACGCACCAATAGGATACCTAACCAAAGCATATCCTACAGGAAGTTGTTTAAGAAGATCCTCTTCGATACCGCCCATCATTCGCTGAATAACTCGAATGTCGTCCAGGGCGTAGAGCCTGTGCGCAAACAGAAAGCCAGAGTCTCTCAACACGTCTTGAGCGATGTGATTAGGAGACTGACTTATGGTTAGTACACCGCAACCATACTTCCTAAGCTCGCCTATCATGAATTCGATCGGCGAAGGTTTGTCGTATTCACGCCGCGCAGGTACGAGATGTCGGGCTTCTTCGATTATTGTTAGTCGTCTGAGTTCAGAGGAGAATCCATGTCCGTACTCGAAGCTATACAGCGCACGCAGCAGTAGAAGAGCAAGCAGTACTCTAGTACGTAGACCTCGTACAGGGCTAAGGTCGAAGATAACGCTCTGCTTCTCAAGTAGGTTCTTTAAGGACATTTTAGGATGAGAATCAAAAACCCTTGCAATGCGACCTTCTGTTAGTGGCTGTAGTCTTCGCAGCAAAGCCATCTTTATCTCGTGATCGAATCTTGATCTTGGATACATATCTCTTATGTTCTCTACTATTTCAGTAAGTGAAGGCATTTCGGACCCTGACTTAGTGGATGCAAGCGCATAAAGAAGCGCTTCACGGAACATAAATACCTGAGGAGCTGTGAAGTCGAACGAAAATGCAAAAGCATCTACTACTAAGTTTATTGTATCTACGACGGTATCTTCACCTAATAATTCTAGGAGGTTTATCGATACACTACCGTCAAGTCGGATTAAGGTAGCATTCAGCTTCTTGAGAATAGCATATTCACCATGCCAGTCTAATACGGCAACTTGTCTACCTTTTTGAAGCAGTGCCGCTGCTAGAGTTAAAGCGGTATTCGTTTTTCCAGTTCCTGTAACACCAACAATAACGATATGATTAAGCAGGTCTCTGATATCTATCTCGAAATCTTCTTTAGGAAACCCTCCTGAAATAACCCATCCTATGTGAATCCTGCTACTTCCTCCTGGGGAGGAGTGTGCAACTAAACTCCTCAGTTTAGGATAAGGAAGCTGCTCAAGCGGTCTTGGCGGAGTAAACAGCGGGAGCGCCAGAGTAAGCGGACGAATCTTTCGATTCAGAAAGAGAGGTTTGCTCGGGTTGATGATGATCCTCCACTGCGAGAAAAAATATTGGAGGCTTCATATTCACACGGACACTTACATCATCTCGTACGGCAGCTACTAAGGAAGCTATTTGACGCACTTGCTCTGACAACTTTCGATCTGCACCTTGCTCCTCCCTTACCCATGTAAGTATCAACAAACGCTGGTTGAGCGCGCCACCGTCTCTGCTACTAGCTATAATAATTGCAAAGGGGATTTTATGCCGGAGTAGTGCTCTGAGTAGCAATCCGTTTTTTAGAAATTCCTCTCTAAAAACGCGATCTCCTCGACGTTGTACTTCCATCTCTAAGTCTTCAAGAGTTTTAGAGGGGAAGACTTCGACGGTAGCGAACCTTAGCCGTGGATGAGAGGATGCTTGCAATACAGTCGTTGTGTGGTGTAATTTTTCCTTAACATGCTCTACGGCGGTGAAAAGTTTGTAGGTTAGTTTATCGAACAAACGTGTTCTCATCAACAATACCGGTGTGAGCAGAATAGCAGCGATAATAAGAGGAATGATTCCAAAAAATCTACTCATGAATACAAGAATCGTGGCGAAAAACAGTATTATCACCGTCCACTGATCATTCATTTCCTAACCAGGCCACTTTGGAGGGTACCACAACCAGCCAAAGAAGTTTTCGAGAGTTTTTCCTAATGCTGTTAGAAAGTAATCGAGATGTTTAGCAATAACAGTGTTGATAGCGGAAGTGTTAGCAATAAGTGCAGTTAGTAGGACTAAAGTAACTGCGAAAAGAAGTAGTTCCTCGACTAGCTGTATTCCCCGTCGTCTTCGAGATCCGATAGCCTGTCTGGCGATCATCCTAATAGATTTGGACTAGCTCAGATAAGCAGCAACATATAGGATAACCATAGGAAGGCGACGTTTATGTAAAGGAGAAACCGATGCTTGTGAAGGGGAAATAGATACGTTGTTTTACAGGTATTGAGAATCATTGCAGTAACAATCATAGTTTGAATAATAGTAGATGTGATAAAGCTAGTGCGCGATAGAAGCAAGGAGACCCAGAGAATTCCAGCGATAGTTGCTAGTGAGAGTAAGTCTAAGAACATAGCCCGCTGCCTGATACTATTCTGTATAGTTGCTAACTTAGATTCAATTTCCGAAGTTTCCACAGATAGGTTAGCTAAGGATTCTCCGATAGCCCTTAGGATACGCGGATTTCCTACTTTACCAATAAATTTGATAATATTATCAAATTTTTGTTGTTTTCTGGAAAATTTTCTTGTAAAAAACACTATGGATTCCTGTGATTCAATACAACGAAGCAAGGACCCTAGTTGCTGGATCGATATCGAGTTGCTTGTATTAAATATTCTTTGTTTAGGATAGAAGAATAACCTGATGCCAATGTAGGAAAGTATAATAAGTTCTATCTCTACAGCACTATGTGGGGGTATTAATGGTAATAATGCAGCCGACAGTGAAAGGACTACAGGTATTTCCAAACTTAAGCTCTGATAACAACGCGTGCGCTGCACTATCAGAAGAAATACTCCGTCGTTAAGCAGTATTGTCAGCAGGACAATAAGCGCAATCTCTAGTAGAGGGAGGTTCATCAGGATTACAACAACGAAAATTGCTAGGATCCCTAATGCCGTCGTTGCTGATAATATGGTACCCATTATTTCTAGAAAACTCAGTATGTTTAATATGTAAGATTTTATATCAAGAATATGAGCTTTAATCACTTGGGGGAGCGCTATACGACCGATGGAATAGTAGTCTTCACGATGTATAAAGTTCTCAGCATTATCTGATATAGCTAAGTACCTTATATATGGTATTTTAAGGAAAGAGTAGGTCCATGCTTCTACAAGACTTGGTATTGGAGCCATTTTGCTTCTTCTGGGCAAGAGTTCAACGCCACGGACTAGCATACGAATTGCTACGGGGAGTGCAATTGCGCAAGTTATTATAGTAAGTATTCTAATCAAAATGTACTTGTTTAATTACAATCGAATCATTACCTTTATGAAGTAAATAGATTCCATCAACCTTTCTACTTACACCTCCTTCGGGTTTAAATTTACGTACCGTAAACACAAGAATGTGTAAGCAGCGAACAGCTTCAATAGGAACGTGATACACATGCGTCCATCGCGTTATCGCGTCCTCAGGTGAGTTAGCGTGAAAGGTGAATACACCGCGAAGTCCAGCAACAAGTGCGTGGAAAAGAGCAGAGACATGGTCTTGAGTTTGGATTTCTCCAAAATAAACATAGTCTGGACTTCTGTGAAGAAGTTTTTCAATTTCTTTGCTTTTTGTTGTGTATTTATAGGGAGCTTCTAGTGGTGGTACGCGTATCTTAACGCCAACGCTAGGTAAAGGAGGACTCTCTAATACATCCTCTAGTGTGAATACACGCCAAGTCTGTGGTATTTCCATGAGAAGAGCATTTGCTAGTGTTGTCTTACCAGAGTACACATCCCCTACAATTGCTATGTTTTTCCTTTGGAGCACGCTGCGTTTGAGAAACTCTGCTTGGTGGCTAGCTATAAATCCTAATGAAGTAAGATCGCCAAGCCTTAGAGGTTTTAATGGAAATCTACGGATGTCAATAGAGAAGCTCGTTTCTGTTAAAGGTGCTCTATCGATGGATAGGCGTACAAAGAAATCGCGCGTTCGAATGTCGCACTTAAGAGAGGGAGTAAATTCGGATATGGGATAACCGGATACTAGCTCGGCGAAATTACAGATTCTTTGAAAATCTTTGAGATTTAATCTTACTTGTGTTATCGTACGACCCCCGTTTCGTGTATCATAGTAAACAGGATGATTGGGTCCATCGCAGAAGATGGCAGTAACCTCGTCGTTCGTTAGGACGTTAAGTAGCTTACCTAGTCCAACACTATGGTACGCGAGAACTTTTGCCTCTCGCAGCTTCTCCTGGGCATTAATACATGAATGAGCATTATTTAACAATAAAGAGTAAGCAACACTTGTCCTTACTGTAATCTCTTCAATAGCCGAAGTTCCTCTTCTTATCACTACCCATGTTGAACAGAATTCATCCACAGCATCAAGGATAGCTTGTCTGTGTTGAGTCGAGATTTTATCAAATACTTCATTGCTTATTTCTACATATGGTATTAATCTTCTCAATGTTACGTAGACTCTTTCCTCACTGCATAAGTTTATCAAATTACTTACTCTTTCACCTATATTATTGTATTGTTTTTTGTAGATACCCGAGTATAGATCTTTGCAAACCCTTATCAGTTTTTTACGTATATTAGAGGTAAGATTACCTTCTATAGAATATATGTTATAGCTGCAACCAATATGCATGCATTGCAAACATGCTAAACTGAGGAGAGGAACCCCCCACCTGTATGGACATTGAGGAGATTTAGCTGAGGAACTAGTTGGTTGCCTCTGTTTAATGAAATAAAGCGGGCCACTTTTCGCAATCTTCTTTATTATTCCCTTCATTTTTACTACATTCTATTTCATTGTTATTATTTGAGGAATTATATAATACGTGATCTGTTAGCAAGAAAACACAACTTCGAATCTCTGTACATATATCTATTAGATGTTCTACAGCTTTATTTAATAAAATAATCTCTTCTCTGAGCAGCGTAATGTCGGTATGCACCCCGTTCTTGCCGTGATCATCGTCCAACATCCCTATTAGGGGAAAGCGCCTGTTAAGAAGCCCCCTATTACTGAAACTCCCTAGGTATAGAGAACATGCACTTGACAACGGAGCAGCTGATAACGTGGTTAGCCTTACTACCTACAACGATTGCTATAGCTACGCTGGGGTCTTATGCGCTTCAAACTGTAGAGATGTCAAACATGCTAAAGAAAGAGACTGCTCTTATTCTGTCTACTCTCAATCATTCGATCCTTGAATCTGTGAAATACGGATTTTCTAGGCGCAAGCTCCATGTTCACTCCTGGGCTACGGTAAGATGTTTCCAGAGAACCGTAGTTGTAGAGGCAAGACTCCAAAGTCCGTTGGGATTGGAGCTTGAGCAGAGAGCTACATTAAGCACCCCGGTCTCTTGTAGAATCGCATGTCAGCAATCTCTTCATAATACTATTGAAATCACCTCTCGATATCTGATAGAAAAGAAGCTGGTAGTGATAGAGATTGTTCAGTGTGAGCCATGATTGGTACTATCAAGTACCAATATGTTACAGTATTATGGTTAGCAACTTCGTTACTAACCACCATCTCCGTACTGATCCCCCTGAGAACAATAACAACAGTTGTCTGTTATCAGCAGGGTGTTGAGATCGTAAATACCGTGTGTCTAACGCTTAACGTATGCTATCAGTACCAATTAAATGCAAGCTTGGTCCTGAGTTCAGACCCCCTAGTAGATACCGGAGTTCTTGTGATAAAATCATATACTGTTATCTTAACCGGAAAACAACATACGATATCTGGCTTTCACATAGCACGCGTTAGCAAGACTCTATACGTCCCGATTGCTAGTGAGGTGGTGATTCAAGTGATGTTCATACAAGATAGCTTAAGGGTAACGTATCGGAGTGTTGGATGACGTAGTGGATTTTGGATTATGTTATGCTATCGTTGCAGTATTGTTGATTATTGTAATATTGAGCGTAATCTCTAGAGTTAGGAGATGGGGATAAGAGCATATACAATAGATACGATTATTGCAATAATGATACTAGTTATTGCTGCAGTCTGGACATTATCACCCAGTCCAACAGTTCTAGAGGGAAAAGCACAATTAATAGCGAGAAAGCTACTTATTCGTGCATATAACCAGGGATTAATAACCAATCTTGAGCAAAGCTTGCTATTACGCGATAAAGCAGCAGTAGTACAGATACTTCATAAGATTGTAAATAGCGCAGTTAGTGAAGCTGATGCTATAGCAACTATAGTAAAGGCGAAGGGAGTTGTCGAATTCTCAGCTTTTCGTAAGCACCTAATAGGAAATCAGCCAACAGATTTTGGTGTTGCAAAATGCTTTCTGACAGCATACAATGCAACGCTATCCGTAGAAATAACGTTGTATTGCGTTGAGTAGAAGAAAAGGTGTAACGTATACGCTTTCTGCAATTATCATTTTGATGATTGTTGTATTGGTGGTGAATTTTGATGCTTGGTTAATTCAACAACAAAGGTTGAGATACTATATAGAGGAGGAAGCATGCCGGTGCGTTCTTTGCCTGTTAAATATAGTGCATGAGCTATATACCTACGTAGTTTTCACGAATAAGAGTTTAACATTAGATGAAATTTATAACATAGCGGAGAGCATCTCCAAGTTCCATGGAGAAAAGTGCGATATTAGATTAAAGGTCCTAGATCATGTAGATTTATATTATAAATGCTGTATCATTTATCTATTTATCAGTAATTGCTCGTACGCGAGCAAGCTTGTGTTGAAGCCGAATGCTACATTACAGATAAGTGTGCATGGAGTTTACTCTAATAAAACTATAAATTTATTAGCTTGTGCTGTACTTAGATAGTAAGCGCATGTAGTCTCTCATCGAATACTCCGGAATGCCGAAGAAAGCTGCAGCCTCTGGTACGGGAATGGGGCAGCGTCTTTTTCCTCCTGTCATTTTATAGAATGCTAGAAAGGTTGCGGCGCAGGCGATACCATACCAGTTTCTTCCTTCAAGGATGGATCGAGGAACGTTTTCTAGGAGGTGTCTTGCCTTATCTATAATCTCATAGTATATGCGTGGAGGGAGGTTTCTCATTTTACTTTTGTATTTTGGCAGTATAACATCTACCAAAAAGGATGCAAGAGTAGGCAGATAGTCAGTCGGATGTCTAAGCTTTTTTATCGATTTTATAATGTTTCCGAAGTAAGTCCCTGCTCGTAACACGGAGAAAGGTTTGACCCTATGACCAAATGATTGATATATTTTACAAATTTTATTTAAGGAAATAGGAATAGGAGGAACCTGTTCTTTTATAGCAGCGTAGAGAGCCATAGCAGAGAGAACGAGGGTTGTTATTCGCTTAACGCGAGGTCTTTGGCGCATTAACCAGTAGTATATTACAGCACGAGATTTGATATCATCTGGTAAGTTTAATACGGCGCATGTTTTAGATAGTGCTAACAGAGCCCTTACATCAGGATCGTGCGACGTTCCCCCGCTAAGCTTCTTATGAACGAAGGCTAAATCGCCCACTCTGTGCTTCGTTATGTGACGAGCTTTCTCTGAGAAGGTAGATCCCTTACGGACTAAATCTGTCAGCGCTGTTATCTCTGATACCTGTTGTTGATTTTGAAGAAAGAACGGCTGTTCCACGACGCCGCAGCGTGTGCATACCAATTCTCCTTCTTTGGTCAAAATGAGGTCTCCACCACAGTGTTTGCACTTTTGCACGCTCAATTCGGGACTACTATACTTAAAGAACAGAATCTAGTTAATTTAAGTATTCATGCTAATTATGATAAAAGTTATATAGACAGGGAGGCGTATCCGAAAGTGAAAGTGAATGTTAATAACAAAGGGCACTGTGCACTGCGATGCTTGCAAGGCGGTATCAGGAGAAATTGCTTGAGCTGATCGGAAAGTTCGTAGAGGTTCTTACCACGGAGGGACATGTGGCTACAGGCAAGGTTGAGGCTATTGATCCCACAACCCTAAACCTTGTGCTTGTTGAGGCTGAGCTTCGTGGAGAGCGGTTAGATCGCTTAGTTCTACCTGGTTCTCGGATACTTACGATCAGGCAGACCGGTGTTCAATTTAGTCTCGCTGAGCTAGCTGACCGCTTACGCAGGATCTTCGGTGATAAGTTTGTGGAGTACCGTCGTGACGCGGGTGTAATAGTAGTTGGAGGGCGGGTTCGAGTGAGCGAAGTAGGAGTAATAGAGGGATCAGGCACGCCTATCGCAGATAGGGTTCAGCGAATTTATGAGGAGTATAAGAAGGAAGTAGAGGCTAAGCGAGCGAAATCCGGATCGTGATCCTAGACCCTTTTGAGGTTCTTTCTACAGACCTTCTTGGGCGAGTAGGGCGGTTAAAAACCCGGAAAGGAAACATCACAACACCAGCGCTCTTACCTGTTGTTAACCCCTTCATACCCAACGCAGTCTCCGCCAGTGAAATCGTAGACCTTGGATTCCAAGGAGTAACTACGAATGCGTACCTAATACTCCGCAACGCGCCAGAATGCACTAGTGTTCACAACCTCCTTAAGATCGAATCTCCTGTTATGACAGATTCAGGGGCATACCAGCTTCTTCGGTATGGTACAATTTCCGTCGATCAGGAACGCATCATAGCTTTTCAGAAGAGACTGGAATCAGATATAGCGGTTATCCTCGACGTACCAACAGGAGGATATGCTTCGGAAGAACAAGCTATGCGTACGGCTATCGCAACTTACCAGCGTGCAGTCGAAGCGCTACCGCTGATAAAAGACGATAATCGCATATGGGTCGCTCCTATTCAAGGAGGACCCTATACACACATCGTTGATCGAATTGCAGCTCAGACAGCAGCCTTAGATTACAGCATGTACGCGGTAGGTAGTCCTACTGAGCTGTTAGAGGAGTACAATGTAGCGCCTCTCGCACGTATGGTGTGGGTGGTAAGACAGAGGATACCGTATGGGAAACCGCTGCATCTGTTCGGAGCGGGGCATCCGATAGTGTTTGCGCTTTTTGCAGCACTAGGTTGCGATACGTTTGATTCAGCAGCATATGCAATCTACGCGAGAGATGACCGCTATATGACTCCCTATGGAACTAAGAGGCTTAAAGACCTCGTCGAACTTCCATGTAGCTGCAGTATCTGCAAGAAGTTCTCAGAAGCTAAGGAGCTGCTTGACGTGCCTAAACCAGAGAGGGAACGCCTTCTTGCTCTACATAACCTAAATATTTGCTTACAAGAAGAGAAAGCGGTTCGGCAGGCTATTAGAGAGGGTCGTTTATGGGAGTACGCTAAAGCGCGATGCTTAGCCCATCCTGCATTAAAGGCGGCGTTTAGAGTTCTCGTAGAAGGTGCAGAGAAATTAATTCCTTTCACTCGAACTCGGAAGCGGAGAGGATTATTCTTTTACGATCATGATGATCTAAACAGACCAGAGGTTTTAGCATTCAAGAAGTTTCTAAAGGAGAAGTGGTTCCCCCGTACTTCTAAAGTGCTTCTCCTAAGAGCAGATAAGTTAGAGCCGCACCTCGAACGGTTTTTCTTAAACCCTCCCAGTGACTATCAGGTCTGTCTCTGGGGAGGACCGTTCTTAATCATACCGTGTGAGATTGCACACACTTATCCCTTATCTCAGTTCGAAGCAGCAGACTGTTTGATTTCAGAGGAGGATGTTTTATGGATCGCTGATCTGCTTGTTGCAAAAGGAGTGAGTGAGGTTCTCCTTGTACGTAGCGGTGATCCGCTTGAAAGTATTCTATTAGAACGGCTTCGTAGTAAGGGAGTTCAGATACAGGTGTGCGACAAACCTCCTTTGTAGTTGTGAGGCTATACGTAGAAGTGCTCGCGCGCGGTATCGAAGACCTTCCGGCGCTGCTCAACCTCGGCTTCTATCTCCTCAGCGCGTTCGATAAGTTCACTAACATCGAATGAGGTTCCTAACAGATCGTTCATCTTCTTTATAGCAACCGCGGCTGCACGAGGGTCGGGTCTTGTAAGCGCAGCATAAGGCAGGATGGAGACTGCGGGAAGGTTACGGACCTCGAACTCGTAGAGGAGGACTGCTAGGGTTCCGCATACAAAGAGACCTGGCTCAAGCAGAGGTGCTGGAAGCCTTTGGTATCTTGCTAGAAACGCACGGGTAGCAACTAGACGTACACGCGCGCCTCCCTGGTAGTATGCACTATCTAACCCACCGAACAAAACGGCTTGCTCGAGCCCCAATTCTTCAAACAGATCTACTAGAGTTTCGCAAAGAGGTCGTTCGTCCTCTCGGCTTGGATAAAACTCCGCCCTCAGGAATAGAAACGGTGAACTAACGAAGAGTTCGAAAGGAGTAAGAAGCCCCTGTTTAGCCATCGCGACAAAAGGTGGTGGATGTTTTGGCTTGATGATGGCTATACGCTCCGCGCGCGTCTTCTCCACTAGATAATCTACAACAATATAGCCTGTAGTGCCAACACCTGGAAAACCTGTTACAAAATATCTAAGTCCTTCACGCTCTATCGCTTTTGTGTAGACGACCTTCACGACACCAATCGTTAAATGAGAAGTAAAGAGTTTCACCCTCACTATTGAGAGTAAGATTCCTGGGTGGTGCGCGGGAGATCGGTCGATCAGCGATTCTGGTATCAGAAGGGGGTACACGTATCCTACTGGATATGGGAGTTATACTCGAGCCAGTGCCAGGGTTTCCAGCTCACGTACGACCGCGGGATTTGTCTGCCGTCGTTATTACACACGCGCATCTCGATCATAGTGGTGCATCTCCTATCCTCTATACGAGCTGGAAAGTTCCTCTATACGCTACTAAGGTAACGTTATCTCTAATGAAACTATTGTTGCTTGATTTCATTAAAGTTAGTGGTCCGTTACTGCCATTTGAAGTAATTGAAGTAGAAAACTTGATGGAATGTGCAGAACCTGTTAATTTCGGAGAACCAATTGATATTGGAAACCTAACGGTAACACTATACTCCTCTGGTCATATTCCTGGTGCTGCACAGGTTTTGGTTGAGAGTAAGCGAACTGGAAAGCGATTGCTCTATACAGGAGACCTAAACACTCTCCCCACACGCTTAGTCGGTCCTGCGGATACGCAGGTTCCAATTCCTGACGCTCTGATCATCGAGTCTACCTACGCTAATGAAAATCACCCAGATAGGATGATGGAGGAGGAGCGGTTTGTTGAAGCTGTTCGAGAAGTTGTCGAACGAGGGGGGATTGCGCTCATTCCCTCACTTGCGGTTGGACGCGCACAGGAGATTCTTTGCATACTAACAGCGCACCACTTCGAGTATGACGTAGTTTTAGACGGTATGGCGAGGCAAGCGAGTGCGATTATACGAAGCTATACAGAGTTCGTTCGAAACCCAGACTTGCTTAAACGGGCGTTAAGCTATGCTCACTGGGTTAGTTCTTGGAGGGATAGGCGAGAGGTTGTTCGTCAAAGACCGCTAGCTATCGTAAGCTCAGCCGGGATGCTTAAAGGAGGTCCTGTTCTGTATTACCTAAAACATGTAGTGAACGATCCAAAGAGCTCGATTTTCCTAGTTAGCTATCAGATACCAGGGACTCCAGGGGATGTTCTACTTAGAACCGGACGAGTCTTCGTCGAGGGGAAGGAGGTTCGTGTTAAAGCAGAAGTCGAACGCTTCGATTTCTCAGCGCATGCGGGTGCGGATCAGTTGATGAAGTTTGTTAGAAAGGTAGCGAGTAAAGATAGAACGAAAATACTACCTGTTCACGGAGAAGGGGATAACTGCCCCCTTTTCGCAAGTAGGCTGCAAAGTGAGGGATTCAAAGCGCTCGCTCCCCAACCTCTCGACGAGGTGAGGGTCTAGTGAGGAAGGAAATTGTTCAAGCGGTAGCGGTAATATTAGTGGTGAGTGTTCTTTCAACGCTTGTAGCACTTCCAGCTGTTCCGGTGGTAACCACAGCATCAGCTTCAGGATCAGCAATTACATTGTCGCTACTCATTCTTCTCGCTATAGTCTTAGGGGGAGTTCTAACCTTTCTAGCTGTAAAGCGATATCCACAGCTGCTCAGAATATTTACTACGTTAGCGACCTCTTTTCTCATATTTATGGCAATTCTCATCAATGGGCTAATCTTTGCAGCGACATCGTCGCTACCTAGCTCTATTCTTGTACTTCTCTTCGTCGGACTAGCTGCAGCTATTGCCGTATGGTCGACCACGTCTCCTTACAGCACGCTACGTGTCATCATAGTCGCCTGGTCGGCGGGAACACTATTCTCCTTATTACTCGGATACAGCATCTCACTTCTACTTGTAGCACTACTAACCATATACGACTGCATTGCAGTACTTACTGGCTACCTACCTCGGCTAGCTGAGCGAGTAGAGGTCGAGCATGCAGGACTTGGGATCGAGGTTGGAGAATTGTGGTTAGGAGGAGGGGACTTGATCTTCTACAGTACGACGGCAGCAGCTATGGCTCTGCACTATGGGTTTTCCCTAGGTCTAGCCTCTGCTATCAGCATTGCAGGCGGCGCAGCGCTAACCATCTTTCTAACTCGATACGAAGAAGCGCTTCCAGGACTCCCTATACCGATCCTCTGCGGGATCGTAATTCCACTAGCCTCCTTCGCCCTATAGCTCTACAATAGGACACTTAATACGGCGAAGAATACGCCCCACCTCCTCCTCCGTCGTCACTAGCGTATACAGACGCCGCGACGTCCGCAACTTCAACTTCACCTTATCCTTACTCCGCTTCACCCGACACTCCACCGCCCGCTCCGAAATCCGCACAAACTCCTCAACATCCCTAACCTCGTGCGGCACCATGCGCTCCATCCCACCCACTCATAAACCCTACTACCGGAACCAGCAGACGCTGATAATTTCCCTAGTAGAGAAGCAGGTAGGAACTTAATAAACCATCCAGTAGATATTAAAATTCACTCCTTTAAGTATATGTGTAGAACTCCTGTTCTGCAAATAGTACACACATAGAAAGTAAACTGAGGCCCAACCATGAGAAAGGAAACATACACCGCCTCAGCTCCCTCCTTGATCAACCGAGCTATTTGGCGATAACCCACCATCTCATCATACGTTTCAAACCTAACTCTCCCCACAAATAGCGTGTGGAATATCAACCATAGGCTCCGTCATTAGAATAACACGTTTCACACAATTCATTTCGACAGTATAAACAATTATTTATATATCTTCTTTAAATCCAATAACAATACGGTCGTCTTCATCTATATCGATTTGGTCGAACTCGCCTTCTCTCAATAATTTCTCATTTACGCTAAGCTCCACAAGTTTAATGCACCCACACTTCTCCTTAACCTTCAGCAAATCCTGAATAAGCGCCTCGACCCAGTAGATGGGTAAAATGCCCTCAATTAGGTATTTGAAACTATCTAGCTGACAAAGCACACGAATTGAAACAATAGAATCTGTGATTTGAATATGTGCAGATCCCGCATTAACGCCCAACTCTATGAGCCTCTTACGGACAATTTCTACAACTCTTCTCTCTATCTTATTGATGCGTTTTATTAGATCGGGCGAGAAAGACTCACCTTCGCTAGGTATCTCTTCGTCCGCTTTTTCAACATCAAGAAGCCGGAAGTCAGCATCGAGTGCATCTCCTACAGAGTAGAGTACCAATCGGTAAAATTGTAAATACTCCTCAGGGCTCTTGCATATGGTACTGACAAAGAAAGCGTAAGACCCGGTCCTAAACAGGAAGGACACATACACGGCTTCAGCCCCTTCCTTAAGTAACTGCGCTATCCGATGGTAGCCAAACTCCTCATCGTACGTCTCAAACCGAACCCTCCCCACAGCCTAGCAAAGGGAACTGCGCTATTAAGCCCTATCGGGCAAAACTGGCGCCGCGGGCCGGATTCGAACCGGCGACCTTCGGGTTAACAGCCCGACGCTCTAGCCCCTGAGCTACCGCGGCTTTCCTGATGGGATTTGTTGGTGTATTTAAACGATATGGTGGGGGGTGTATGGTGGTGGTTGTCGTATGCTGGTGGGTTGTGTTTGAATTGTGGGGGGTCTTGGGTCTTAGGTGGGGAGAGTTTCGTGTCGGTGGTGTGGGGTGAGTCTGGTTATAGTATATGGTAGATGTTTGACGGTTGGGGGTGGCGGGCGCGGCGGGATTCGAACCCGCGACCACCGGGTTAAGAGCCCGGCGCTCTCCCTGGCTGAGCTACGCGCCCTGTTTTATCGGGTGGATTGTTGGTGGTGTGGTATTTAGCTTTTGGATTGAGGGTTGAGCTTAAGTATTGGTGTGGGATTGTGTTTGATGGCGCTTGCGTTTGTATTGGTGTCTGTTGATGTGGGGAAGGAGGCGTATGTGGCGGATGTGTTGCGGCAGATTGATGGGGTGAAGGAGGTTTCGGTGGTGTATGGTATCTACGATCTGGTGGTGCGGTTGGAGGTGGAGTCGATGCATGAGGTGCGGGAGATTGTGGTTCAGCAGATTCGGCAGAATCCGTATGTGCGGAGTACGGTAACGATGCTTGTAGCGGAGTAGGGTAACTACTGTGTTTTTGGGTAGGATAGTTTATGTAAAGGTTGAGAGAAAGTATGCAGAGCGTGTGAAGCGGCTTCTTAGCGAATATGGTGTACTACGGCACGATGTTCCAGTTTGTCGTGAGAACGACCATGTTTTATTTCCTGTTTGCGAAAGATGTGAGGAGATAGCGAAGTATGTTCCTGTGGAGTTTGTAGAGCGTGATGTAGCAGGGAGACGAGGATACAGAACTTACAGGGACCGCCTTCGTGGAGTGGTTCCAGAGGAGCTTTTTCAACGGTTGCCGCGATCTTTCGAGATTTTAGGAGAGATAGCGATCATAGAGATACCAGAGGATTTGCAACAGTATGAGAAGCAGGTAGGTGAGGCTTTGCTGAAGCATCACTCTAAGCTTCGGGCTGTTTATGCAAAGGAGGGTCCTGTTTCTGGTAAGCATAGGACACCTGTACTCAAGCTGATCGCCGGGGAGCCTGTTTACGAGACGTGCTATCGGGAGAGCGGTGCAGTCTTCTACTTTGCTCCTGGTAGAGTTTATGCGTCAATAAAGCTTTCGGGGGAGAGGCTACGGGTGGCGCAGCAGGTGCAACCAGGTGAGGTGGTTTTGGATATGTTCTCGGGGATAGGAGGGTTTGCGGTACTGATTGCACGATACGTGCAACGGGTTTTGGTGTATGCGGTTGATATTAACCCGGTAGCGGTGAGGTATTTGGCTAAGAACGTAGCGGTTAACAAACTATGGGGGAAGGTGATTCCTATTGAAGGCGATGCAAGGCGAGTTGCTTATGCGCTTCGGAACAAGTTTTCACGCGTGATAATGGACTTACCCTATGAGTCAGTCAGCTTCCTAGATGCAGCACTGGCCGCGGTGCGAGAGAAAGGTATGATTCACGTATATACGGTAGAGCGTGAGCGTGTAGTTCTTGAACAACTGTATCAACTCGGTGCAGAGGTAGAGGTTATATATAGAAGAGAGATAAAAGAAATAGCACCATATCGACCAAAGTTTGTTTACGATATTCTAGTTCACGAGAGACGCTGTTCTAACCAATAGTAGCGCGCGGTAGGTCTGAGGTTGTCGAAGGAGCTGAACGATTGGGCGAGGGATATTGTTAGCTGCAGCGGAGGCGTGAACCATAATCGTTTTGCCGCATACATAGTCGCTTCTTCGGACTACGAGTGCTGTGGAGCTACTGCAGTCTATACGAGGATCGCCTTTTCCCTGTATGGAGAACCGATACGGTCCTACGTGAAGCAGCAGTTTCACGGGAATGGGCTGGGAGAGAAGCGCCTTTGTTGAGTCGGAGAAGTCACGAGGTGCTTTATCAGCGCTTACTCCAATAATACAGTCCCCGCGCGGGGTGAGGTGTGGCTCTCGTGTAATCTCCAACGTTGTACTATGAGTGGCTCGGATGTTAGAATGGCCACGAAACTTGATCTCCTCTACCACCAGCCACGCCAACCTCGTTTACCCCGTAGTGGAACGAAGGCAACATATCCGTGCTCCTCGATAGAAAGACCATCTTTCCGCTTCCTAGCTCTTACGAGTATTTGTGAAAACCCTGGGGGACCTACTGGCGCTACGATGATACCACCTATTTTCAACTGATCAACAAGCGGCTTGGGAATAGAAGGCGCTGCAGCAGTAACAAGTATGCGATCGTAGGGGGCAGCCTTTGGATATCCGAGGCTACCATCTCCGCGGATAACCGTTACACGATCTAGATACCCGAGCTTCTCGAGATTTCGACGAGCGAAGTCTGCTAACTCCTTAATGATCTCCATAGTGTACACATGACCTTTAGCATGAGGACCCGCCACCAGCTCTGCGATTAATGCTGCGTGGTAACCGCTTCCTGTACCGATCTCCAGTACCTTATGCCCTTCTTCAAGCTCCAGCAGCTCACACATGAGGCAGACCATGTGTCGCCCACCCGGCTTAGGGTGTGTGGCGCGCTAATGGTCTGCCCCATGCCTATGGGGAGGGGGTGGTCCACGTAAGCATATTTACGATACTCCTCGGGAACAAACTCCTCACGGGGGACACGAAGGAAGGCTTGCTTTACGCGCTCACTACGTATATACCCAAAGCGTTGAAGGCGTTCAGCGAGCTGTTTGCGCTGTTCCTCAAACTCGGACCTGCTTACGCGAACCAACGCTCTAGTGTGGGACGTCGAGCCTCTTCTTCAACTTTCTTCACACGCTCTATTGCTTTTTTAACACGATTGAGTGAAAACTCGTACTTATCAACAAGTATCTTGATTACGGCCTCTTCATCTATCGGCTTCCACTCTAACTTGTAATTAGTTGTCACCTCGGGTTCAAGAAACGCCTTTCGTATAGCTTCAATATCGAGACCTTCCCATTCTCTACTAGATAGATGCCCTAGCGCGTTTTCGAGGCTACCGTAGCGGTGAATCAACTGAAGAGCGCGCTTGGGACCTATGCCACGAAAGCCACCGGGGTTGTAATCGGTTCCAATCAGAATAGCAAGATCAACAAGCTGTTCTCTGGTTAGCTGTAGTTCTTCGAGAACTGATTTAAGCTCTATAACCTCAGGTTTTATCTCGATGTATACGTTTTTACGAGGAAGTTTCCTTCTACCAGTAATGCTAACGTTTCTCACCATACGAGGAGACCCAAAAAGAAGCGAGTCGTAGTCCTGGCTGGCAGTGGCCCACGCATCACCCTGTTGAACGAGATAAGCAGCTTGCGCTTCACCCTCGGCGGGAGCTTGTACCCATGGAATGCCCATAGCGGTCAGAAGCTCCTTAGCGGTTTCTACCATGTAATCCTCAAGACGAACCGATGCAGCAGCATAGCGGCGTATTTCCTCTAAATCACCACGTTCAAGACTTTCTGCTAGCTTCTGGCGATACTTTTCGCGTAGCGCAATCCGTTCAGCAATTTCACGTTCTTTAAGAGAAGGTGGTTTTCCGTCGAAGCAGTAGATGACTTTGATTCCTCGCTCCATGAGATTTACAGTCCGATAGAAAAGCCCACTAAGGTGGCTGGTGATTTCACCACGACTGTTCATAAGGGGAGTCCCATCAGGCTGGCGGATTATAGCAAGGAACTGGTATAGGGCGTTGTATGCATCAAGGCAGAGAATGCGACCAGATAGCTGGGACAAATCGACTTCTTGTCGTCGGCTGATGAGAGGACCTAGGTTAACACCCAATGCTATGGACCTACGTACTCGATTTGATATTTGTCTTGGGAAATCCTAGTAACTCGGACCAGACCAAGCACTTCTAGAGCCAGTAGTGCGCGCATAAGCTCTCTTCTGGATATATCAACCCCTCTCGTTTTGAGTAGCCGGTGAAGGCTACCCAACTTCTGGACCTTGGATGAGCGTAGAGCATCGATCAAAACCAGGAAGAGCTTCTTTCCTTGCCAGATTACTGGAGGCACGGCTAGATCGTTAACTGAGGACGTTCAATGCGCCTAGTCTCGCGTCCAAGCTGTCTCTGAAGAGTCTCATAGTACTGGATGAGGTCTTCGGTAAGGGTGGGAGTGATTCGTTTCATAGCTTCCTCGAAGTGTCGCATGTGAACAGCTTTGGCTTCGATATTTTCTCTAAGCGCTAACATAGCCGCTTCACGACAAAGAGCCTCTAGCTCCGCTCCTGTAAAGAGCCGCGTTTTGCGGGCAATTTCTCTTAGATCCACATCGTCGGCGAGAGGCATTTTTCGTGTGTGTATTTTGAGAATCTCAAAGCGCGCGTGCTCATCGGGAGGAGGTACGTAGATGAGACGATCAAAGCGCCCTGGTCTGAGGAGTGCAGGATCAAGCAGATCAGGGCGGTTTGTTGCAGCAATTACCGCAACTCGGCTTAGGGGGAGTATTCCACCCATCTCAGTAAGTAGCTGAGCAACTACACGATCACTAACACCACTATCTGCAACATACCCGCGACGCGCGGCGATAGCATCTATTTCATCAATGAAGATCACAGCAGGCGCTACCATACGGGCTCTTCGAAACACTTCACGTATCGCTTTTTCAGACTCACCTACCCACTTACTGAAAATCTCTGGTCCACGAATTGTAATGAAGTTGGCTTCAGATTCGGTAGCAACAGCCTTCGCTAGGAGCGTTTTCCCGCAACCAGGAGGACCGTATAACAGGATACCTTTAGGAGGCGTTATGCCCATTCGCTCAAACACCTCCGGATGCCTGATGGGCCATTCAACGGCTTCTCGAAGCTGCTGTTTTGCATCTTCCAAGTTTCCGATATCGCCCCATCGAACTTTGGGTATCTCCACTTGAACCTCGCGCATAGCACTTGGTGTAATCTCCCGCATTGCTTCCATAAAGTCACGCATAGTTACTCTCAGGCTTTCGAGGATCTCAGCTGGTATCTCGCCAGCCTCAAGATCGATTTTTGGTAGTATGCGGCGAAGCGCTTTCATTGCTGCTTCACGACAAAGGTGCGCTAAGTCTGCACCGGTATATCCATGTGT
>Ga0180302_10000340_pt1 | contig 19742 bp, 23 predicted proteins | sample GuaBasSediGuay17_FD_121794 | JGI IMG/M metagenome (GOLD analysis project Ga0180302, IMG submission 121794) | Subseafloor sediment microbial communities from Guaymas Basin, Gulf of California, Mexico - Guay17, Core 4571-4, 12-15 cm | ecosystem: Environmental > Aquatic > Marine > Hydrothermal... | reverse complement strand
GTCGACGATAAGTTTAATTGGGTTTTCTGCAATTTTTAATTGGTGGCTGGGCTTTAGGTGCTTTGCACTCATGTGCTATACAACGCTTCACTACTAATAGCTCTTGCCCAGCCACCTCTTCTAGGGGTATGTAGAATTATGAAACGCTCTCCTTCAAATAGCGATAGTAGATAAGTACGGGAGAGTAGTTCATAAGGAAGTGTGCAAGTATACACCAGAACGCATAATTGCACTCGCATATAAGTTACTCAAGTATCAGTGCAAGCTCATTGCAATGGAGAGGAACTTCAGCACTTTAAGAAGAGGTATTCAACATATAGATAAGTTATTTAATCGATCACTCACATTCATATACATCACTGCAGAGAAAGACAAATAAACTCGTGTGAATAAAGAGGATCGTCAAAGCCCGGTGGTGTAGCGGCCAAAGCATGTAGCGGCTAAGCATAGTGGGCTCTGGACCCACTGACCGGGGTTCGAATCCCCGCCGGGCTACTTCTTTTTAAACTTGCTCAAGGGCGCTGCTGTGATAATTAAGTGGACTGACGTGAACAAGAGCATGAGAGTTGACGAAGAGGACACAATAGAGCTAGTAGAGTCGTGGCCATAAGTTATATGCTATCTTTGACGTTGAGTTGATACTTATTTTAGCTGGGATAATAGGCTTAGTAGTGCCGATAGGTCTTTTATCTCTATGGAATCGCCTAGGATTACTCTTGTGAGTATGGGCCTGGCTCTTTCTCCAATGACTAATATGGGCTCTTCTTTCCACGTTATTAATATAGTGTATCTTTCGCTTTTCAGTTTTTCAGCTAACTCTTTAATTTTAGAGAGTTTTGAGAGAGTCCCCTTTTCTTCTGTCGGTATTTTTAGTAATTTTCTTATTAACTTTAAAGGTTCTAAGCTTTTTAATTTAAGGTTTAACGTTCTTTCTTTAAACTCTAGTGAGAAGAAGTCTTCCTCATTTACTTTAAGTGATACTTTTCCATGCTTGATGAGTGTGGGAATTTTAAATAAAGAGAAAAGATAATAAAAATTGTCTTTCAAAATTATCACTTTTACTTAGTCTCTCTTACATAAACTACATTTAATGTAATTTTCCCATTTATCTTTATAGGTTTTCCACCTATGTCTATGGTCACGTTTTCTAAGGTGAGTACTAGGTCAGATCCTTTCCCTGCTAACTCCTTAATTAAGACAGAAAGGGTCTCTGCTAATCTCTCTGCCATCCTTTCACCCTTTTACTTTTTAGGCGTCATTTTATAAAAAGTTTTCTTCGTGATATAGTGTTAAAGAGATTAAATACTAGACGAATTTGGTAGAGTTATTTATTGCTGTTATGTAGAAACTATGCGTTCTGAACTCACGGAACACTCAACGATTGTCTTGAGTACTTCCTTAATGTTTTTAAGTGACTTTTTCAAGTAGGCTGCTGATACTCCAGGGACACCACACAGCACTATTAGTGCCTTGCTAGTATTCTCACTAATGGCAGTCAATTTAGAGTCTCTGTGAGGGAATACGTGGAGTATTTTCTCACTGTCGGAAAATACTATCTCTCTGCCTTTTAGAGCTCGAGGAAGAGAACCTATGGGATAGAATATCTCGCCTACCTTAGATCGCCTTAACACTAAGTTCCCTTTAACTTTATCTAAGTCATAAATACCTATACATAATAGTGTCTTTAATTGAAAGACATTACATAAGTCAACTAAAGGGTGAATTCTAGGCATGGGTTTACCTCTTAGTATTCTCCTAAGCAAGGCTTCGGCTGCTGGCCTCTGTTTAGTAGGATCTATTTTCAATTCGTGCCAGTAGAAATCTCTATAAGCTCTCACTATTCGTTGTTCACCTAGCTTTGTTAAGTCAAACGTTTTCCTAATATCTTCTAGCGTCTCTTTAATCAACTCTTCGAGAGCAACTACGTCATAACCTTTTATGTCACTCACTGTTAAGTAAGCTAACGAAATCCCCTTACAAGAAAGTCTTAACTCCTCACTAAATTGAATCTCAATTGAGGGCATCATTGTAAACACTTAAAGCATTAAGGATTAATAAGCTATTGGGGGATTTTCATGTACACCTTTAAGATAGGACACATTAAAGTCACTATAAAGGAGGGGGACATAACTGAAGAGGATGTTGACGCCATAGTGAACCCAGCTAATAGTCTCATGATAATGGGAGGAGGTGTTGCTGGAGCTATAAAGAAAAAGGGGGGAGAGGAGATAGAGAGAGAAGCCATAAGGAGAGCCCCTGTACCGATAGGTAAAGCCATAGTTACTACTGCTGGAAAATTGAAAGCTAAGTACGTGATTCACTCTCCAACTATGGAGAGACCAGCTATGAGGACTAATGTAGATAAGGTGAGAAAAGCGACTATGGCTGCCTTATCCTTAGCTTCTAATCTGAACTTGAAGTCTATAGCCTTTCCAGCTCTAGGATCCGGAGTCGGAGGTGTTTCGATAAGAGAATCAGTAATGACGATTCTCTCAGCCATTAAATCAAGTGAAGCTGAGTTGAAGTCGATCAACGAAGTTAGGTTAGTAGCATGGGGTACTAAAGCCTATGAGGAGTTTGTAAGGACAGCGAAGGAGTTCTGTGAGGGTATCGATTAAATAGCTAGGAAGGAGGGACATTAATAATTATTATATCAAGGAACAATATGTGTTCAGTTCTAGAGGTGACTTCATGAGCGAGGTCAACAATGTCTTTGACGGAGTAATAACTAAGGAACTCTGTTCCTACTGTGGTCTTTGTGTATCTATATGCCCTCGAAATGCCCTCGAGTTGAATTACGATAACCCAACATTCCATGAAGAACTATGCATTAATTGTTCCTTATGTCTCAAGGTATGTCCTAAGATAAACGAGAATTTCCCAATAAACGATGTGCCCTCTAAGGTCTACGTTGGGAGAACCCTCGTTGAGGACTTTAAAGAACACTCTCAAAGTGGCGGAGTTGTTACGACACTAGCATTTTTGGTTTTAAAAGATGGCTTTGTTGATTCGGTGATAACTACTACAAGTGACCCTAAAGAGCCGCAGAGGGCCATACCGTATGTGCTAAAAGATCCGGGTGATGTTACTAAGATTGGTAAGTCTCGTTACTGCTACTGTCCTTTACTGTCTCATTTGAAAGAAGTATGTAATAGTTCGAGTAGTGTATGTGTAATAGGTTTACCTTGTCAATTAAATGGAGTTCAACTTGCTCGCGAAAAGTTCAGGACTATAGGTTCTAAGTTAAAGTTACTCATAGGTCTATTATGCTTTAACAACTTCACGTACACTTCACTTAAAGAGAAAATATTACTAGAGTCTTTTAACGTGAACCCAGCGGATGTGAAGAGAGTTAGCATTGAACGTGGACTCTTCGAAGTCGAGTTAATTAGCGGCGAGGTCAAGAAGAGACCAGTGAAAGAATTCTATGAGTTAGTGAGAAGAGCTTGTTTAAACTGTAGGTACTTCATACCACCGACCTGTGACATAGCAGTGGGGTCTGCAGGAGCTCCAAAGGGATACTCAGTAGTGTTAGTGTATTCTGAGTTAGGCGAGAAGTTGTTACGGGAAGCTGTTGATAACGACTTAATAGAGCTTATGGAGGCTGACGATAAGACCTTGAAGGTACTTAGGAAGTTAGTCAAGATCAAAAGCCGGAGGAAGGCAAAGAGTTAGTGATGTGTAAGTAGACTACAGTTATAAGGTTTCTATTTTAACCATTTATACAGGGTGATCTCTTGAAAAAGCTCATGAAAGCTGTAATTCTCAAGAAGCCCTACGAGTTAGAGCTAACTCAAGTCCCTATTCCTAAGCCTAAGTTCGATGAAGTGCTCATAAAAGTAGGAGCTTGTGGAATATGTGGTAGTGACGTCAGGTATTACATGGGGGAAAACCCATGGGCCCTTCACACTCTAGGAGTAGAAGAACCCATGCCGCCTAATGTCATTTTAGGTCACGAGGTAGCTGGAGAGATCGTTGAAGTGGGAAATCCCCGAGAGTCACATAGGATAGGAGAGAGAGTTGGAATAATAGCCTTCAACACTTGTGGGACATGTTATTACTGTCGTCATGGATTACATCACCTCTGTCAAGAGACACTTCACATAGGTCATGATGGTAGGTGGAAAGATGTTGAGTATGTTCCAGGAGGATATGCTGAGTACATGCCCGTGTGGAGTGATAAAGCGCACTTAATCCCTAACGAAATTTCATTCATAGAGGCTACCCAATTAGACGGATTAGCCGTGGCAGTTCATGCGACTAATAGGGCTAGCGTAAGACCTGGAGATAACGTGTTAGTAATAGGTTCAGGAGCTATCGGGTTAATGATACTTCAAGTGGCTAAGGCTTATGGAGCTACTAAAGTCATAGCGACTGATGTCAGAGAAAAACCCCTAGAGGTAGCTCTAAAACTCGGCGCTGATGAGGTAGTCAATGTGAATAAGGAGAGCTTAGTGGACAAAGTGCTTGAACTAACTAATAATTTAGGAGCTAACGTTATATTTGACACTGTAGGAGCTGCTACCACCTTTACTCAAGGTCTTAAATCCCTCGCTCGTGCTGGACGTTACGTACTCTTAGCCGTTACTAGGGAGAAGGTAGAGATAGAGCTAACGGCGTTTGCTGGAGAAAGAGTGATTACGACATCAGCTAACAACTTATTCCCTGAGTACACGACAGCCGTTGAGTTGATGGCTAGCGGTAAGGTCAAAGTGAAGCCCTTCATAACTCATGTGTTTAAGCTTGAAGAGATCCACGAGGCGTTTAATGTAGCCATGAACAAAAAGGAGTACGAAGCAATTAAGGTCGTACTCGTTCCCTGAGGTGTAGAGATGGAACTCAAATTTGAACTCGTAGCTACGATAGAGATATCCACCTGATGTGATGTTAAAGTACGCAGAAATAGCTGAGAAATGTGGATTTGATGCCATAGGAGTCCCTGACCACTTTCACCCGTGGACTGACACTTACGGTCACTCTGGGTTCTGTTGGGTCTGGATGGGAGTAGCGTTAGAGAGGCTTAAGAGGGTAGAAGTTTGAAGTTGTGTCACGGCTCCGATAATAAGATATCACCCAGCGATCGTAGCTCAGGCCTTCGCTACGTTGGGATACTTGTATCCAGGTAGAGTGTACTTAGGAGTTGGGACTGGAGAGCCTATGAACGAGTTGCCCTTAGGACTTCAATGGCCTCCTCACTCAGTAAGACTAGAGATGTTAAAGGAAGCGCTCACGATAATAAGACTACTATGGAGTAAAAAGAGGATAACGTACAGGGGTAAATACTATAAGTTGTCAAGAGCCACTCTGTACACAAAACCTAAAGTTAAGATCCCTATATTCATTGCTGGGACAGGACCTAAAATCGCTCGCCTAGCTGGAGAGATGGGGGACGGATTCATAACTGTTCCTCACATAAAGTATGATGTCTCTAAAGTTATGAGCGCGCTTAGTGAAGGGGCTAAGGCTGTGGGTAAAGACCCAAACAAAATTGTTAGAATTATGCACATGATGGTCTCCTACGATGAGGACTATGATGAGGCTCTTAACGCAACTAAACCGTGGTCTCCAGCTCTCCTCCCAGCTCTTTATAAGTACGGGGTCTATGACCCAGTCGAGATGGAGGAGAACGGGAACTTAGTGGGAAGGGAAGCCAGAGCTAAGCTGTTCCTAGTGATCACGAAAGCCGAGCAATTGATCAAGAGACTAGAGGAGTTCATTAGGAGAGGTTTTACTAGGTTTCAATTTAACAACTCAAGTCCTGAACCGCCTAGGTTTTTAGAAATGGCTGGGAGAGGAGTCATACCTTACCTTAAAGAGGAGTATAAAGACGAATAAACTCTCTTTTTTATAGGTTCGTATAGTAGATATCCTATGACTATGTTTAAAGTCCCTTGAACTAAGTTAAACACTGCAATTATTAGCGCTATCTTGAACACAATGTATTGAGGAACCCCGTAGAACAAGGGTAGTAGGGTTATGCAGACTATAGTCATCACCGTAGCTCTAGTCGTTATTCCAGTGACTAGCGACCATAGTAACGTACTCAACTTACTCTTCCAAAGCCTCCTCGAAGCGTATATTCCAAGGAGTGTGGAGAGTTCAGCGAGGGACTTGAAGAACGCGCCGATAGGATTAGGTCCCTTGAACGGTGGTCGCGGCAACGATATTACTAGCCCAGTCACTATGGTAGCTACGCTAGCAACGTCTATTCCAAACATGTAGAGAGCTAAGGTTAGTGGAATTCCTGTAGGGTCAAGGGTCACTTTTTCGTAAAGTGGGAATCTTAGGTCAAGAGGCAATATCTCCAAGATCGACGCAAAGGCAGCGAAGAGAGCTGTAACTGAGATCTTCAAGCTTCTACTAACCCCCATTTAAACCACCAAACTCGCTCTTAGGATAGAGGGCGCTTAAGGTTATAAGCTTTAAAACCTTAGTTCTTCACATGATCATAGACTTCCACGTCCACCCAGTCTTAATTAAAGAAGCCCTTGAACTTGAGCCGACTCTTCTAGAAGCTGCTAGGAATGTCTTCTATATAGGCACTAGTCCACAACCTATTGAGACTTTACTCTGCACTATGGAGGAACAAGATATCGATAAAGTAGTACTCCTCGCAATAGACGCTAGAAGCAGTGAGGGGGTTACAATACCGTCTAACGAGACTATTCATAAACTCGTTGAAATGTACCCTGAAAAGTTCTTAGGATTTGCTAGCGTTGATCCCCATGAAATCGATGAGGCTGTCGAAGAGCTAGAGAGAGCTATTAACGATCTACACCTAGTAGGACTCAAGCTATCTCCCCCCATACAGAACTTTGACCCTAACGATGAGAGGTACTTTAAATTATACGAAAGAGCACAGGAGCTTGGAATACCGTTGTTGTTTCACTGTGGTTTCACTTGGCATTCTAAGTCCAAGATATCACTTAGTCATCCGTTGAAGTATGAAGACATAGCTATGAAGTTCCCAGAGCTCAAAATAGTATTAGCTCATATGGGTTGGCCTTGGGTTATTGAAGCCGTATCCCTGGCAATGAAGTACGAGAACGTGTACTTAGATTTGTCGAACGTGTACACTGGTACTCCGTACGAGCACTTAAAGTACGTGTTAACTGAAGTTGTACCCAAGAGAATAATCGAGAGGTTCGTTTCCGATAAGATACTCTTCGGGTCTGACTACCCTAGAATGGAACCGGGCAAAGTCATTGAGGCTTTAAAGAGGCTTCCATTATCCAGTGAGGTTAAGGGAAAAATTCTAGGAGAGAACGCCGTTAAGATATTGTCACTGAGTTGAGCTTAGTGTTAAGTGATTTGTTAACATGAATGCGCGAAATCAAGAACAACGAATTTATCTTAGACGTCTTACTATCGTGTGACGCGAGGGGGATCTCTATGAACGTTAAACTAGCCCCAGCGCCTAAAGATGGAGTGCTTCCAGAGAAGTTCTTCGTTACGAGTAACAGAAGAACTTGGATATTACTAAATGGAGAGAGAATAGAGGTCAAGAACATCAGGATGGATTGTTGCATAGTTGTCCGTCCTGAAGAGAGAGTTGCCCTTTGTGTAGAGCCAAGGAGAGTTAAGAGAGGAGAGCTCGTGGTAGTCGGTGATGAGGGAGTTCTCGAAGAGGGAGAGGAGTTCAGGTTTATGGGTGAGGTAACTTCTCCAGAAAGACCTGCACACATCATAGTTGAGGAGTTAGCTAAACTTATGATAGAAGTTAAAAAGAGAAGAGGAAGAATATTCGTCGTAGCAGGGCCAGCTGTAATACATGCTGGTGGGAGAGAGGCTTTAGCTGAAATAATAAGGTCTGGTCTTGTAGATGTTCTCATAACTGGAAACGGATTAGCTGTCCACGATATAGAGGCATCTGTTTACGGCACATCTCTCGGAGTCTCCTTAGAGACTGGGGAATACATCGATCACAGAAACCACATATGGACCATAAATAAAGTAAGAGACGTTGGTTCTATCAGAGAAGCCGTTAATAGAGGGGTTGTCAAGGATGGCGTAATGTACGAGTGTATAAAGAATAACGTGAAGTATATACTCGTAGGTTCAATAAGAGACGATGGCCCTCTCCCCGACACTATAATGGACATGGTCAGAGCTCAAGACGAAATTAGGAGAGAGATTTTAAAGGGAGTTGACTTAGTGTTATGCTTAGCCACAGCTCTCTTAACGATAGGGGTTTGTAACATGTTGCCTTATCGAGTTAAAGTGTTTGTAGTCGACATAAATCCAGCAGTTGGAATAAAGGTGAAGGACAGAGGCAGTCAACAAGTTTTTAGTGTAGTTACCGACGTTGGATTGTTTTTGAGGAATTTAGCTAAGGTAATTAAGCAGACAAGAATAGTTTAATGAGTTATTTATTGTCAATCGCTCTTGTCTCTAATTTACATGATGAACGTTTACTCGTTGATAATTGCTGTTTGAAAAGTATAGTTAAGGCTAAGAGTGTCGCCCTCCTCTCCCCCATAACTATGACAATTAATAAGAACAGTAAAAACAGAACCACATAACAGAGAAACAAGAGCGTTGTCAATTTATACACTCAGCCTAACTGCTAGGCTTCCTTGAGGGAATTGCTAAGAACTCACAGTACTTGTCTCCTAAGGCGACACACTTGACCTCAGATACGTTAACATCAACCCTCCACAGTTGACTTAAGAGACCGCTTATAACTCCTCTGAAGAAGTAGCTTGCAGGTTCTTTAGATTTTAAGCCAGCGCACTCAAAGGAGTCTTTCATTTCAATAACACAACGGTTAGGTGGAGAGTACTTAGTCAAGTCCCCTTCACCCAATCCACTTCCTCTCACTAACAGTAACATTCTCTCCATTACTTCTTCACTAGGCAATGTTGGGAATATCTCCTTTAACGTGCGCCCAACTACTAAACCTATATGAAACATAAACACTCTAGCGGCATTATTAAAGGCTTCGAGTACTCTTCGAACCATTTCTGTTAATATAGGTCTCGGTCGTACTGTTGGTAGTTCAACCAATAGCTTTACCTTCTTTACATTCTTCACTTTATTAACCGTTTCAGTAAATTTTGTTATCCTTAAATTGTACTTAAGGGTCAATAACAGTGAATACACATCCTCGTATTTGTAGAATTGCATGCTCAAAACTTCTAACTTAAGTTTTTCTGCTATGTTTAGAACTTCAGTTATTGCTTTGACATCTCTCGCTTCTAAGTATATAAGAACTCCTTCGATCTCGCTACTCATAGGCTCCACCTTTGGTAAACGTAGCTCTTTTATGGTATTAAAACAGCTAATATTAATACGTTTCACTATTCTACCAAAGTAATTATGTAATGTCAACTTTCGATTACTTTAAGTGGAACTCCACTAAATGTCCAAGAACTCTCCTGAAGTCAATAGCTGTTAACTTACTCCCATTAACTAGAACTAAGAATGAGCCAAGCCACCCAATCACCTTACCTCTTACCTTCGTCCCACTCTCCCCAAGACTCACATAAGTTACCTCTCTAAAGCTAGATAGTTCCTTCTCATCATGTGGGTATATCTCTAAGTTATTAACTACTATTATGTTGTTAAGAGCGTACTCTTTAAACCTCTCTGCTAAGAACGACCCTACATGACGACCGAGAGACACAAAGCTTTCAACGGGGTCTTTAAGCGATTTGCCTAAGAATAAGTCTAGAGTTGATGATATCCCTCTCATAAACCCTATCAAGTTTTCAAGCTTGCTTGCTACTTTCTTCTTTTCACTCACGTGAACTACTTTAATGCCCCCCTTGATCAGCCCTTCGAGCTCTGCTAGATAACTAGTCGACATAGCTTCGACAAATCTCCCTTTCCATACGTTAGGCGTTTTGGCGTAGACTACTGAGACTAGTGAAGCCTGTTCTAGTATCCTCGTAGGGAACGTAGTCTCTCGTTGTATTCCAACTTTAAGGTAAGCGGCGTTGCTGTTTTCAGGGTAAACGAGGACATAATGATACCTAGGAACTGTACACCTGTTCTGGTAGAGACCGCTCTTTATGCATTTCATAGATTTAGGAGCTTCTTTTTCAAGACACTGAGGTTCCCCTATCAAACACTTAAAGTGAGGGATATCTAAGGAACACCTGCCACATATTGGAATTCTCTCGAGTTTCTTCTGTATTATGTTTAAGCAATATTTTCCGTTAGCTTTCTTAAAGATACAACGAGTCTGTGGATATATGAGCATAGAGAGTTCGCTATGTAATGGAATTTCTAAGAATACACTCTCGCCTTTCTGTAGATCTACCAACTCTATGCTCGGATTTACCGTCTTTGGCTTATTTAAAAAGGCCTCAGTTGCCGCTTCCCATGAAACTCTGATACAAATCCCTCTAACAAGCATTTGACTTACCTCTCATCATTTAAGTGTCTAAGCTCTTTAATATCCTTTGCACAGTTACAGGAATTCGTATAACTAGTTAACTTCTATTACACTACTTAACTCAATTACTTGTAAAGACTACTCAGTTTAACTCTCAGTGAAGAAGCGCTTATAAATTCTTAGACTCGAAATAGGACTGGTGAGCTTCGTGAAAAAGTTAGGAGTAGCTTTAATAGGTTGCGGAACTATCGGTCAAATCCATGCCATGAGTTTTAAAGCCTCTCCTTACGTGGACTTAGTAGTCGCTTGTGATATAGTTGTAGACAAAGCTGTCGTGCTAGCTAATAAGTACGGATTTAAGGAGTATAGCACAGATTACAGGGAAGCAATAGACAGAGATGACATTCACATAGTTAGTGTAGCAACGCCCCCTAAATACCATGCTGAGATAGCAATTTACGCTTTGAAAAGAGGAAAACATGTCCTTTGTGAAAAGCCTATGACCACGAAGTTAAGCGACGCTCTTAAGATGGTGAAAGTAGCTAAAGAGAAGAATCTTAAACTGTGCATCGACTATCAAAATAGGTTCTTGCCTGCTTATCAAGAGGCTAAAAAGTTAATTGAGAGAGGCTGTATTGGAGAGATACTTCAAGTTAGGGCTAGAATCGCTTATCACATTCTAGAAGTTCTATCTCCCGACTCATCTATGCTCAAGTGGTTGTTTAACCCTGAAGTAGCCGGTGGAGGAGTACTATTTGACATAGGTTCACACTGGATTGACTTAATGATGTGGCTATCTAATAAGAGAGTTAAGAAAGTATTCGCGCTCTTAGGAAACCTAGACCCCAAGATCCCCTTGGCAGTAGAAGACTCAGCGATCTTAGTATGTGAGTTGGAGGAGAGAACTCAAGCCATAGTTGACGTGAGTTGGGCTGTTAAGAAAAGCCCTCCGTTAGTTGAAGTGTACGGGAGTAAGGGAACAGTTATAGCGGGATTGCCTTACGGACTTATGTACTGTACTGAGGCTTGTGAACCAGTGAATAGGTGGACAGTTGTCGAACTCCCAGCAGGCGAGGAACCTCATCTAGTGTTAATAAGAAAGTTCATTAACAGCATAATTGAAGACAAAGAGCCTCCAGTCACGGGATTCGACGGTTATTACTCGTTAAAGGTCTTAGTGAAAGCCTACGAGTCAGCTAAAGAGGGCAAAGTTAAAGTCGTTGACTATTCTGAAGTTAACTCAAGTCTTTAAGAAGAACTTCACCGGGTCTATTCCGTAAACGAACATTCTAACTATAGTTGTGTCATAAGGGTCACATACTTCTTCCTCGAGGTTAGCAACCACTTTAACGTCTATCTCCCTTAACCTCTCTATGAGCTCTCTCCTCTCTACCCTCGGCATTATCCTGGGATCTGTCATAGCGGCTACGTGAAAACTAACTCCGTAGTCAAGCAAGTACTCTATAGCCTTTAGTGGGAGTTCGAAGTACTCTGGCATAGCTCCAGTCCTCTCAGAGAAGCCTAAGGGGTTGCCAGCCTTTAAACTAACTCTCACGTGGACTTTGGAGAACCTTGAGATATCCTTGACATAACTCTTATCAACTCCGAAGAGAATCCCGTTAGTCTCTAAGATGAAGAGGTCGTACTTAGAACTCTCAACTAACTCGAGTAGTTTTACTAAGTGAGACCTCCCTATAGTCGGTTCACAACCAGAAATTCTCAACTTCTTAACTCCGTACTCCCTAGCAGCTCTATTCAATAACTTAAAGGCCTCTCTTGGACTGTAAAACCTCCCATACAATTCTGGAAAGTCACGACTCCACCCAGACCAACAGTAATAACACCTGAGACAGCAACCAACAGCATACCCCGTACTTATCCCTCTGTAAACTCCTACAGTGTAGAAGGCTGTGTACTTCCGCTTGTCTCCCTTACAGACGATTTCCTCAGTTGCCTTAGCTAACTTAACAGGGTCAAACTTAGGAGAATCCCTCTTAATCATTCTAACACTCATTGCTTTTAAGTGTCGCTTAACTCCCTTAAGAATTCTAACTTCCTCAACACAGCACGTCTCCAATTGAAAATTGTTTTATATGCGTTCTCTCCATCAACTCAACGAGGTGAAGCATGAGAACCCTTAAAGTAGGGTTCATAGGAGTTGGAGGTATAGCTAGAGTCCACTTAACTAAACTCGAGAAGATGCCAGAGGTCACAGTTACGGCGCTCTGTGATATAAACTTAGCTAAGGTTGTTGAGTTAGCTAGGAAGTACAAGGCTAAAACGTACACCGACTACCATGAAATGCTTGAGGAGGAGGAATTGGATGCCGTGTGGGTATGCATACCTCCATACGCTCACAAAGACGAGGTAATAATGGCTGCTGAGCAAGGGATCAACGTTTTCGTAGAGAAGCCAATAGCTCTCGACTTAAGATTGGCCAAGGAGATGGAGAGAGCTGTTGAGAGGGCTGGAGTCAAATCGTGGGTTGGATATCACTTTAGACAGTACAGTAGCGTTAGGAGAGTCGCTAAGATGTTAGTTGAGGAGGGCGGACCCATAGGCTTACTAACTGGATACTGGTGGGGATCAGTACCCAGAGCCCCGTGGTGGACTAAAAGAGAACTGAGCGGAGGACAAGTAGTCGAGCAGACGACTCACATATTCGACTTAGCTAGGTTCTTAGTTGGAGAAGTAGAAAGGGTGTATGCCGAGTTCAACACGTTAATTCACAAAGACGTGCCTGACTTCACTATAGAAGATGTCTCAATAGTCACGTTAAGGTTTAAGAGCGGATGCGTTGGAGTGATAACGAGTACTTCTGGAGCAAAACCCGATGGGTATCACGTAGGCGTTGAGTTGATCTCAAAGAACTTACAAGCTGAAATCAAGGGAGCTTACGCTAAAGTGTTAAAGGGAGAGGAAGTAATCGAGATCAAAAGCAAAGAAGACCCTTACTTCGTTGAAGACTTAAAGTTCGTCCACTGCATACTCGAGGACTTAGAGCCAGAAGTCCCAATATCGGAAGGCGTTAAGACTCTTGAAGTGACTCTAGCTGCCGTTAAGTCAGCTGAGAGTGGTGAGGTTGTTAGACTTCCCCTGAGTACTGCCTAGCACATTAACTTGCTTTTTAATGATAATTAAAAACTAAAAATTTGTTGATTGTAGTTCTAGCTCTTCCTACGTCTAGCCATTAAGACTACGACTACAACTACCACTACAACTGCAATGGCCACTACTACGTAGGGTAGGTAAGTTTCTATTCCTATTGGCTTCTTAGCCGTCACCTTAATGGTCTTTTCAACTTGAGGGTGATTAGCTGATCTAACCGTCACTTTAAACACGTAAGTTCCGTCCTTTGTTGCCTTGAACTCAAAGTCTTTACTAATAGTCTTTCCAGCCTTAAGTTCTTCCTCACTGTGCACGGCAGTTCTCGGTTCAATTCCACTTGGAGCTGAAACTCTTATCGATATAGACTTAGCCGTTCCATTCCCCTTATTCACTACAGTGACGGTTAGCTTGAAGGGCTTTCCCACTTCAACTTCAGGCTTACACTGTAAACTGACGTTAAGGCTTGGAATTCTAACCTCTGGTACTTTGTACGTTAAAGTCACTACATCGCTCTCTCCAACGTTTCCAGCTAAGTCAGTAGCTACAGCTTTCAATTTAATTTCTCTAGCTCTAATGGGAGGCAGAACTCCTTTGTAATTAGTTCCCTTCACGTGAGCGACAGGTACGTTCCTAGTCCCTTCTGGGGTCTCGCAGACCAATTTCACTATATCAACGCCGTAACCCTCGTCGATGACTTTCACGTAAACCAACACTCTGTCTTTGCCAGAGATCGGGAACCTAGGAGTGTACATGAGTATTTGAACCTTGGGCGGTTCTTTATCTTCGTAGCAAGCTACTATCAACTTAGCGCTCTTACTCGACTTTGCCTCAGCTAGTACTTTGAAGATGTAGAAGGGACCATAGTCGAGCACTTCATACTCTTTGATGATTTCCGTGTCTCCGTAGAACTTATACTGTTCCTTTGGAACTGTGGCGTTAACGTAAGTGTATATAGTTACGTTCTCTAACTTTAACTCGAACCGAGGATAGAAACGGAATATAGTAGTGCAAGCAGTGGATGTAGCGTCGCTTATTTGAATAGCCCTAGCTAATTCTATGTTAAAGCTTGAGAACCCAACTAGCGGGTTCTTTCCTGGAACTCCCAGCTGAGATATCTCGCCCTTCTCGTTTATCTTCACTATTCTAAAGCCTCTATAGTCTCCCTCCCTAACTCCAGCACAAGTAGTAGTCGTAGCTACAAACCAAGTCTTCTCGTTATAGAGGACTGTTGAATCTCCATGCACGTGACCAGCTAGTAACATAGTTACGTTGTACTCCTCGACCAACCTTAAGAGCCCTTTAGCTGAGTCGATGTTGTCGCGCCAACTGGAATACATTCCAGTGAGCTTCTCTATCTCCTTCCAAGTCCCAGTCCTCTTACCAAAGGTAGCGTAGTTGAAGAACGGGTGATGCATTAGGATTATCTTAATCTTATCCTTGTTCTCCGATAGAACGCTCTCTAACCACTTAATTTGAGTTTCGTCTATGAAGCCCTCAGAACCCGTGTCTAGGCCTATGAGCATGAACTTGCCTATCACTCGATACCATGTGGCTGGGCCTATGTAAAATCCGTAATACCTCTCCCTAAACGACTTCTCGTCAGTCTGGGCATGATCGTGGTTTCCCGGTATCACAAAAGTCGGCTTACGAGCTCTATTAGTTATCTCCCTAAACTTCTTGAGAGATGGAATATCGCTTCCCACGTCAACACAATCTCCCGTAACTACGGCGAACATGGCTGGGACTGTGTTTAAGATGAACATAGCCGTCTCGTAATAAGTACTAGCTCCCTCTATCCCTATGTGAATATCTGTGAAGTGAAGGAACGTTAACTCTTTAGGCCACTCCTTCAACACCCAAACACTCCTAGGACTCCTGAGTAAAACTCCACCACACTTTATGTAGAGGTCATAGAGCTCTTCAACGGCGTTAGGCGGAATTGATAAGTTAATTAACAGGTACTCTCCCTCAGTCTTAGCCCCAAGTACTGTTAAAGTCAAGTTTAAGTTAGGGGCTACTATCCAAGCCCCCTCAATGGTTGAAGAACCTACACCTAATAGCTTAGCTTCAAAGAACCCACCTACTAACACTGGTATTGGAACTGAGTAGAGAGGATCGACTATTCTAGCTTGTGGAGCTTCTAGAACGAGAGGTACTTGGGGAGCAAAGGACGTTACTATGATGACGAATAACGTGATGACAAGTAACCTAACCCTCCTCAATGTCCCCCCTCTTACTAGCAAACGAGCTGGCTAATAAAATTAAGCCTTAAAATGGATCAAACTATAGCTTTAAAGCTACCCCTTACCCCAAGTCAACGAGATAAGTTGAACTTATCTCTGTTTAATAGACCTCTCACGTTTTAGTTCTATTAGCTTCATGTAATTCTCTTCGTCCACTATTAGAACTATCGAGCCTATGTAATTACAGTCTAAGCATTTATACAGTTGACCACACATACCTCCAAGGTGTAACACAACTCTGTGACTAAAGCATTTAGGACAGATCTTAAACTCCACCAAACTATCACTCAAGTTAATAGCCCTGTACACTTTATTAAAAGGTTGCGATGATAGACTCCAGTCATAATCCCCATGGACACCATTACTATATTAACCTTAACTCAGGTGGAGACTTCAGAAGCCTAGCCTTGCCCTCTTTCAAGTCTAGCTCTATGTCAAACTCTTCCATAAAAGAACTCCCTATTATCACCTCTTCAGCTAAATTCCTAACAACTCTCGCTGTGTACCCGAATGGTATCTTACATCCTGCTATTGTAAAGAGGAGTGTAGATTCCCCTACTACCTCACCTACCTCCCCCTTAACAGCTAAAGGAATCTTTACTGGTTTAGGATAACGCCGATATCCAAGCTTCTTAGCTACCTCTTCATCAATAAACGTTGATTTAGCTCCCGTATCAAATAAAGCCATGACCTCCACATTTCTTGACTCGTCAACTGTACTAATGACCACCTTTTCTCTCACTTGCAACTTCACTCCCCTATTCAAATGAGTTACAATTACTGATAAATTAAGTGGAAGAAAGTTAATGGTCTCATGAAATTAACTTGTAGCAAACAGAGTTCTATTTAGAACAGCACAAAAATTCCTTGCATATTTTTCTCATCAGAAAATTCCCCGTATTTACGGGGAATTTGAATTTAAACTATTAGTTGAATAATTCCTCACTTAGTCGCTTTCAAAAGGAGGACGAAATATTAGAGGTGTTTCAAGCATGACTCTTTAACACTTTATGAGCTCTTTTTAAGATTTCTGAGGCTATTATACCACCTATAATACAAGAGAGTAGGAAGCTCGGCATTAACAGAATTGAAGTAATTAAGGCTAAGTGAAGCATGTTCGATGGAATGAACATTAAGTAGGGGATATAGCTTAGAATCCCTCCAAAAATAGAAGCTATAAGAGCTTGTCTCACACTAATCTTCGGCTCGTTTACTCTAAACAAAGCCACCTCAACACCTAATCCTAGGAGAAAATCTTTAGGAACTCTTATCAAAGGAGACTCACCGTGATGAAATAAAGCCCCAGTTATAGCGAGTAAAGTTCCTTGAAGTAAGGCAGCCCCCCTACCTAACACAGCCCTAGCCAATATCACGACCATCACGAGAGACATGAAACCCAACCTAACTCCTATCGGAAGGCCTGTAAACGACAAAAACAGGTTTACAGTATGAGTTAAAGGTCCTAAGACGTAGCCTAACACTGTCGGTATAGCTGTCAAAATAGCATGTAAAGCTACTCTAAAGCTCTTATTAGTCATCCTTTGACCTCTATCTTGACGAGGAACTTGACCCAGTACTTTCTAGAGAGCCCCACTACAATCAACCTTAAAGGACCTTGACTCGCTACGCCTTCCTCTGGGATCACTGCTATGTAAGTGAAGTCTACATAGGATCCGTCTATCTCTTTACTATAACCATCAGCGCCAACGGCTACAAATGACTTAACACTCTCTACTTTACAAGCGCGGAGAATAGTTTTTAGAGGAACTCCCTTATACACTGCTGAGTCCACTTTAATTTCATCACAACGGTCTTTAAGCCAAGAAATGCTGAACGTCTCAGCTCTCTTCCCGTTCAAGTACACTTCTAACTTCCAACCCTCTTCCTCTCTCTTCGTTAACTCGTAGTAAGCTATGTAGGCGATACAAACGAGAACTATCACAGTTAACAGTAGTAAGGTTTTCTTCTTTGGTAGCATATTAACCCAGCGTTCTTAATAACGTGGACCTCTTACTTATAACTTAACGTTAACATGTTTTGACAATTCCAGGTCGATATTGATTCTAGAACTCTTCCGAATCTCTTAACAGAGTTCTCGTTAATGGTGAGTTATGACACCTATACTTCAGGCTACTATCCGTCATAGACGCTCTTAATGAAATTATTTTATCGCTCTTATTTCTCTGTTATATGACTTGTGTAGACGTGAAATTAGTAATGGAGATTAAAAGGACAATGCAACAGAAAATCAAGAGCGATTCTAGTATTTTGAATGATCCAAGAGTATAGCACTTCAGGTATTCCGATTTCTTTATGTAACCTTAAAAGTACATTATCAAGTAACTATGAAATTGAATGAAATGAACAAGGATTTAGAGTGGGCTAGGAGTGTTAGGAGGAAATACGCTAATTGGGAATTCATAAACAAACAACCACCGAGAATAAAAGCAGCCCTAATCTACTTAGTAGAGACTGGAGACCTTTACGTAGCTTCTAGAATTGCAAACCTAACAGTAGAGGAGATGGACGAGCTCAGAATGAAAGCTAACATACCCATAGTGATACCATGATAGGAGTGGCTGACACTTGCTTCATAATTGACTGGAGTAAGTATAGTAATAGGGAAGTACTATTTAAGCTATTTAACAAAGTCTTGATATTGAAACAAGTCCTCGATGAAGTGAGGCGCGAAGAGACTCTGAACTACATTGTTCAGAAGATGATGACCGAGCAAATAGAGTTTTATGAGCCCTCTACATTAGTCTTAAGAGAGGCAGATGAAATAGTAAGAAGGAGTATATCTATACCCCATCTTAGGAGAGTTGACTTACCTGAAGCTCTCTGCATAGCTATCGGTAGGGGATACGGTTATGTTGTCTTAACAGAAAACTTAGGCGCTTACTACTTTGTTAAACATGAAGATAGATATAAACATGTAATAATATGGAGGTCCATAGACGTACTCAGAGAAGCCTACTTAAAGGGGTTTCTTCACGGGGATCCTCTTAATATAATTGAAGAATATCAAAGAGAGACAAAACATGTGTTTAGCAAAAGAGAAATTAATAGGTTCATTGAATTAGTTAGCAGGAGGAAACATGAAAGAGGAACTAATTAAGAGAATGATAGAAGAGGAGAAATGGGCTAGGAGTGTTAGGAGGAAATACGCTAATTGGGAATTCATAAACAAACAACCACCGAGAATAAAAGCAGCCCTAATTTATTTGATTGAAACAGGCGACTTCAGAGAAGCCGCCAGAATAGCTAAGATGAACATAGAGGAATTCATGTACTTAGCGAAGTATAAGGCGAACATTTACTCATGTCCTTAATTCTTATGAGAAAAGACAATACAATCATCATGAGCTAATTAAAGGGAAAAAGCACTATTCTCAACTCGAGAGCTAGACGAAATTGCAAATGCACACAAAGACATGGAAAAAGAGTTGAAAGTCAAGAGAACAGTAATTCTACTCTGACAATTGTTAGTTACTCAAAGCTTGATAAGTACATTTCTTCAATTTTCGCTTAACTTGAAGAATTAAAGGTCACGTTAGGTAGTATCCTCTTAGCTATTACCTTGACTAACTTCTCCACAGACTCTAAAGTCATTTTCACTTCCCTCTTCGTGACCCAACCTTCATAGAAGTTGGTATGCATATCACTTGCCTGTTGAAACGTCATTATAACCCAACTCCCTAGTTCGTCAGCTACTCTATCCTTATATTCGCGAAGCTCTCTATGAGATGTCAACCTCCTGCCAGTTTTAGCATAGGCGTGGGCTTTAATTATGAGAATAACAGCACCCCAAATCTTCTCGCTAGCTTCTCGTAAATTGCCCTTAACCAACTCTTCCTTAGCTAACTCAAGAAATTCCAAAGATGCTCTAGCGTACTCTTCGGCTTTCTCTTTAGAACTAAGGTTATTAGTCAATATGTCTATTAGCAACTCCCCTACAGTCATTCCGAAGCCTTCAGCCTTCTTCCTAAGTCTATCATAAATAGACTTGGGGTCTAGCAAAGCCCCACCTCCCGCCTTCTCCAAAGACCCCC
>Ga0180302_10000339_pt1 | contig 19829 bp, 17 predicted proteins | sample GuaBasSediGuay17_FD_121794 | JGI IMG/M metagenome (GOLD analysis project Ga0180302, IMG submission 121794) | Subseafloor sediment microbial communities from Guaymas Basin, Gulf of California, Mexico - Guay17, Core 4571-4, 12-15 cm | ecosystem: Environmental > Aquatic > Marine > Hydrothermal... | reverse complement strand
GTTAAGGACTCGACTCAAATTCATCGCCTCCATTTCAGTGTTTCCTTAAAATATTATTAACATTTATGACTACGGCTAAATCATGGTTCTCATTAAATCACTATAAAGGGCCTTATGTTTTCCTTACCCATTTTACGTAAAGTTCTTCTCTTTTTAAATATAATTCTTAGCAATGAAAGAGTATATCGGTAATTATTTTGATTTAAGAAATTGAAAGGTGTGCATTTGCACACCTTTTCCTACAGTAGAATCTGATTGTATTAGTGAATATAATGCCAATCATAAGTTTTGGTTACTCGATTATTGGTGTTTTCTTATCATACAGTGTAACTCATAATAGTACTTGGATTATTACCATAAACAAACATGAAATTATGATTAGTATGTATAGTATAGCATACTTTCGAAGATTCTTTGAGCGAGAAAGAAGAAAGAAAGTGTAACGCTGATGTATTAGAAGCTCAAGCAACGATAAATGGAGTGCAGATTTTCTTAGCATTGTTAAAGCTAGGAATAATACCAACGTTCCCATCATTATGTATATGATAGTGAGAGCAGGATTTGGAGTCTTATAGTAAGTCTGAGTTCCTATTCTTATTGTGAGGGGCGCATTAAAGATAAGTAGAAAGAAGTTCGTAACTCCAATAATTATAGCAAAAAGAGCTAGTACGATGAGAGCGCTACCCATGAAAAATTTCTCTTCATCGATATTCTTTAAGAATTCCTCAATTAAATCTAGAATGTTATATGGCCTTTCTTCTTCACGTAGAATGTCTACTACTCGAATCCCAACATTAGTAAGAGTGTATCGCCCATCTGGAAGTTTCTTAACTAAGTCTGTCTCAATAAGTCTCTTTAGATGATAAGAAAAGCGTCCGCTCTCGCCAAGCGTAAATCCGCTAGCTTTCATTAATTCAACATAATTACAGGCTCTCTTTCTTCGCAGAACTTCTAAAATTATTCTTCTATCTCTGTTAGCTATAGCTCTAAGTACCTTCCCCTCTATTTTAACGCTAGTCATTACTGTAGTTAGATTAAGAGCGACTTGCTTATAATGATATTTGTCAATTCATCTTGATAGATGCTGCTTTATTCTCGGCGAGATTAGAAGCTAAAGCTATTAAAGGCATGGTTACCTCAAACTCAATATGGTGCGGGAATTGAAATTTTCAGTTGAACACTTTAAAAACCCTCCTGCAGAATTCAGGCCTACACCATTTTGGTCATTAAATGACCTCCTAAGAATAGAAGAGCTCAAGCGGCAGGTGACTGAATTTAAGTGTGCTGGATGTGGAGGTTTCTTTATGCATGCAAGGACTGGACTTGTTACTCCATATTTATCAGAAGCTTGGTTCCATTGTATTAAAGCCTGTGTAGAGGAAGCTACGAAATTAGGTCTAAAGGCATGGATTTATGACGAATACAACTGGCCAAGTGGTTCAGCTGGAGGAAGAGTTCCACGACTTAGACCAGAATTTCGCCAAAAAGCCCTTAAATGTATTATCGGAAAAGAAGAAGGACGAATAATAGCTAAGTTTTGGTTGAAAATAGGCAGTGACGGCAACGTCCTCGAATTTTACAAGGAAGAGCGTGAAGGAACAACTCTTGTATGTTTCTCTGTGGTTGAAAATCCAGGATATGTCGACATGTTTAACCCGAACGCTGTTGACGAATTCATCAGGCTTACACATGAGGCTTATGAGAAGTCTGTAGGCAAATACTTCTCATCTACAATACCAGGCGTCTTTACAGATGAACCCCAGTGTGCTACAATCGCGATTCATCCATTTACTGTCCCTTGGTCAGAACACTTGAGAAGGAAGTTCATGGAGTTATGGAATTACGACATAATTGATTATCTTCCCTGCCTTTTCTTCAAGACCCTTAACTATGACTATCGTAGGGTACGGTATCACTTTTGGTTGGCTGTGTCTGAATGCTTTGCGAAGACGTTTACTAAGAGGATCTTTGAATGGTGCGAGAAACGGAAATTAATATTTACTGGACACTTCGAGTGGGAGGATAGCTTCCTCTGTCAGCTCGAGCACATAGGTTGTGCAATGCTTCACTACTTTTATATGCAGATGCCTGGCTTCGACAAGCTTGGACGAAGACTGTACTTTCTCGATAGGTGTCGTGATAAGCTTGGAAGAGAAGTAGTCATAAGCGTGTTAATTGCTGCTAGACAGGTTAGTAGTATAGCAAGGCAAATGAAAAGAAGAGCGTTATGCGAGGCATTTGGTGTAGCAGGATGGAATTTGTCGTTGGAAGAACAGAAATGGATTGTTGATTATCTTTATGCTCAGGGAATTAACTTCTTAAACCAACACATCTCTCATTACTCGCTGAGAGGTTTGAGAAAGAGAGACTGTCCTCCATCTATCTTCTTCCAGCAACCATGGTGGAGGTACTATAAGCTCTTCTGTGACTATGTGGCCAGGCTGAGCTACCTTATGAGTATAAGTGAGCCAGTCTGTGAGGTCTTAGTGATACATCCCTTAGGAAGTGCATGGTACTTATACGATCATGAAAATATCGAGCCTGTTAATAAGCTCAATGAAGAATTCGCTAAACTGAGCCAGTTCCTAGTTGAACTGCATAGGGAGTTCGATTATGGCTGTGAAGAGGTGCTAGAAAGAGTAGGCGCTGTAGAGAATGGAATGCTTAAAGTGGGCGTTTGTCGCTATCCTGCAGTAATAGTTCCACCTTCCATTACGCTTCGAGAGACTACTGTCAGCTTGCTTGAACGCTTTGTGGAAGAGGGAGGAAGACTAATATTCGTAGAAGAGCCCCCCAGATTAATAGATGGCACCGAAAACCCGAGATTAACAAGGCTGGTTTCTAAGGCTATATGTGTTAAATTAGAAAAAGAAGAAATTCGCAAAAGCCTTGAGAGTATTCCTCAAATAGTTCAACTTTCGAACCCAGAGGGTAAGGAGGTTCCTACTGTCCTCTCTCATGTTAAGAGAATAGGTAGTATGCTTCTGTTATTCCTGACTAATACTAGTAGAAGTAGAGGAGAAGAAGTAGTTGTGAAGCTCAACGTCATCGGGAAAGTGTTAAGGCTTGACCCACTTACTGGAAAGATAGAGAATGTTCCTTCTGAGGTTAAAGGTAGCATGATGTTCTTCGAAGTAAAACTTGATCCTGTAGGCTCAGCGGTATTTCTAATAGACCCCTCTAAATCTCCTATAAAGGAAAGAAAGGTCTCTAAGATGAAGAAGACAAGAATTGTAGCCGTCTTGAGTGGGAAGTGGAAAGTTTCAAGACTTGATCCGAATTGTTTACTGTTAGACTACTGTCAGTACTCTCTAGGAGACTCGTGGAGCTCTAGAGTTCCAGTCTGGAAGGCGCACAGGGAACTCACGAAGCATATAGGAAAGAGGGCTAAGGTTAGATTCACGTTTAAGGTTAACTGTTCTCCTGATAAAATTAGAGACGTATACCTAGTTCTAGAAACACCCAAGGTATTTGAGATAAAGGTTAACGGAGTAAGAGTGAGCTCAAGAGATGAAGGGTGGTGGATAGACACAGCTTTTCGAAAGATACCAATAAGAGGGCTACTTAGGCAGGGCCTTAATACAATAGAGCTGAGCTTTGTAGTGAATCAAGGAATAGAACTTGAGAACTGTTACATAATAGGGAATTTCTCTGTATTCGAAGCTGGATCTATCTTTTACATAGACGAGGAAAAAGAGGAAGTTGATCCCTTTAATTTAGTTGAAGAGGGATATCCATTCTATGCTGGTAGAATGTTACTGTCTAAGGAGCTTAATATTGACGCTACTTTAGACCACGAATATTATCTTACCTTAAGGTCTCTTTCTAGTATTGTGACAAGAGTCAAGATTAATGGAAAAGAAGTAGGAGTAATTTGCTGGCCACCTCACCGGGTGAAGCTAAGTGGTAGCCTTCAAAAAGGTTCAAATAGAGTCGAAATTGAGTTAGTAACGAGTCTCAGAAACTTGTTAGGTCCTCACCATCATGTTGCTGGGGAACTAATAGCAGTAGGTGGAAGCGAGTTTACTGATGAAGAACACTGGACAGATGAGTATCATTTCGTAAGGGTAGGTTTTAGAGAGGCTGTGATAGAAGAAGAGATTTAGAACCTTTCATAGTTCTTTCAATAACTCTATCATTATTGCTCATTACCAATTTTGATCAGGTTTAGAGTTCATTACAAACCTTACTAATCTCTGCTATAAGTAAGGAAAGTGTTATATAATTTACAAGAGGAAGCTTATCATGGCTTTAGAATTCCTAGATATAGCTGGTAGAGCTATTGAAGAAGCCCTTAAGTTAGGAGCTGAGTACGCCGACGTGCGCTTCGAGCAGAGAATTGCGACACAGATCTCGGTTAGGAGGGGGTATGTTGAGTCATCTGGCATCGACTCAGTGAGAGGCTTTGGCACGAGAGTGTTGGTTGACGGATCATGGGGCTTCTCTTCAGTAAATGAAACGACTAAAGAAGCAGTATTTGAGGCAGTCAGAAATGCTATCAAATTAGCTAAAACCTCTTCGCCTGTTAGGAGTAAGAGGGTCAAATTAGCTGATGTAGAAGCATGTAGAGATCACGTAGTCGCTAAGGTTGGTGTGAAGCTGGACGAAGTATCAATAGAAGAGAAGGTTAAGGAAGTGCTAGAAGCTGATAAGGTTCTCAGGTCTTATAGCCCATTAATAAAGGACAATAGAGTAATATATAATGACCAGACGTTTCTCAAGGCCTTCATTAGCAGTGAAGGGGCTAATATAATTATAGAGGGTTACAGAATCTACGTGCGCGTTTACGCTAATGCTGAGGAAGCAGGAGTACTCTCACCAGCCTATGAATCGATCGGGGGGGTCAAAGGCTTCGAGGTATTGAAGCAAGGTGAGCACTTGAAAGTGGCAGAGAGGGTGGCTGAGAGAGCTGTGAAGTTATTGAGAGCTAGAGTTCCTAAGGGAGGAATTGCTACTGTAATACTGGACAATAAGATATTAGCCTTAATAGTGCATGAGGCTTTCGGTCATACGGCTGAAGCAGACTTAGTTCTCACTGGCACTGTACTGACGAATAAAGTTGGACAGAAGGTAGTTTCTGAACTAATTACAATAGTTGATGATCCAGAGCCGATGAACGCTAATGGCTGGACTCCCTACGATGATGAAGGAGTTAAAGCTAGGAAGGTCTTCATAGTGGAGAACGGAATCTTGAAGGAATACATGCAGACTAGGGAAACAGCAGCAGCTATGGGAATGAAGCCCACAGGGAACGCCAGGGCTCAATCTTATGCTCACCCCCCAATAGTCAGAATGAGGAATACCTATATGCTACCCAGAGACTGGAAGCCTGAGGAAATAATCAAGGAGACTAAAGAAGGCTACTACTTGAAAGGGGCCATGGGAGGCCAAGCAGATGCTAACGGAGAGTTCATGTTCAGTGTACAGGAAGCTTGGAGGATAGAGAAGGGAGAGCTTAAGGAGCCATACAAGGGAGTGACTGTCTCCGGTAATGCGCTAAATGTCTTAAGTAGTGTTGATGCAGTCGGAAATGACCTAGTCATAGGATTTCCAGGAACTTGCGGCAAGTTCCAGGCAGTTCCAGTAGATGGTGGAGGTCCTCATATAAGATGTAAAATTAGGATAGGTGGTAGATAATGTTAGATATAGTTGAGAAGGCTATAAAGGAAGCCCTTAAAGAGGGGGCTACTGAAGCTCACGCTACATTAAGACGAAGCAGGGTATGTGAAGTAGAACTGGAATCAGACAGTATTTCGAGAACACGTTGGTCCAGCTCACGAATCTTGACGATCTACGCGATAGTGGGTAAGAGAATAGCCCGTTCCTCTACCAGAGACCTTAGCGAGAGGGGTATAAGGAAAGCAGTAACGAGCGCTGTTAAAATGGCTAGAGTCTCCACTGAGAATCCGCTCTGGAGTGGACTTCCTCATCCGAAGCCTTATCCCGATGTCGAAGATATCTACGATAGTAGGATAGAATCTCTTGATGTTTCTGAAGTAGTTGAAATGGCCAAGGTAGCTCTACAAGAGGTTAAGGAGTATGACATACGGGTGTTAGTGATGCAGGGTAGGGTCTCAGCAGGTTCATCTGAAATTTACATTGCTAATAGTAACGGTATACTGACTAGTGACAAACGCACAAGCTTAAGTGCCATCGTAGTGACGGTAGCCAAGGAGGCTGGGGAGATTGGCAGCTTCGCTCATGAATATCAAGTCTCAAGAAAGCTCGACATAGATGTCGGCGAGATCTCCAGAAAGGCGGCAAGAAAAGCGCTAGAATCATTAGGAGCGAAGTCTATTAGGAGCTTTAGAGGCTCAGTAATATTCGACTTTGAAGTTTCATCCCTAATCTTCGCTTCATTAGCTCAAGCCTATAATGGAGATAATGTATGGAAGGGAAGCAGTCCATTCAAAAATAAGCTAGGAGATAAGGTAGCAGTGGAAGGGCTAACAGTAGAGGATAATGGAATAATGCCTAGTGGAATTGCTTCTTCAAAATTTGATGGTGAAGGATCCCCACGACAGAGAACTTTGATCATAGAGCATGGAATATTGAAGAACTTCATAAATAACACGTACACTGCGAACATATTAGAAATGGAGCCTACTGGTAATGCCGCAACGATACTCTCAGTCTCTCCAGCCAATACTGTAGTGAAGCCAGGGACTTACAAGTTAGACGAAATGGTGGAAGAAGTCAAAAGAGGTCTCTTAGTAAGGAGATTCTCAGGTATTATCAAGTTTCAAGATGGTATAGTCTCGGGAGTCGCTAAGCAATCCTTCCTAATAGAAAGAGGGGAAATAGTTCATCCAGTTAAGGAGTGCATGATCTCTGGAAACCTCTATGAGATGCTTAATAACATCAGCGCTATTAGTAAGGACGTCGAAGTCAAGGGCATATTCGTGGTACCAGCGCTAAGAGTAGAAAATATTTCAATAGTAGGCAAGTGAGTTACTGAGCGCCTAAGAGTGGAAGAACGTTGACTGCCTAAGTAACCTATAGTATAGTTTATTAGAGATCATGGAAACCTCCCTCACTATCCATTAGGATGAAGGCTATGAAATGAGAATAAGCCATAAAGGAGTGAGTTCTATTTTAATAAATTTCTGAGTTAGAATAATATGCACTCGAACTTGAGCACTTACTTAAGTGAGAGATAAAGCTTACTTACCTGAACTGCTTACTATAAGCGGTCTACAGGTTGACTGAAGAGCAAAGTATATAATTAGCTAGGGTAAGTGACCTTGAGACGATCCGAAGAGTCAATGGTTTCAGTTATATCATTTGACTTAAATGGAACTCTCGTCGATAGATATTATGCTGACTACTTTTGGCTTGAGCTAATTCCACAAATTTATGCCGAAGAACATGGAGTGAGTTTTGAAGAGGCCTACTCTTATGTGATCTCTGAATACGACAGGATAGGGCCTGATAATATCAACTGGTATCTACCAGAATATTGGATAAGACACTTTCATCTAAATGTCAGCTTGGAGGAACTAATAGAGAGGACTCTAAGCAAAGTTATGATTTATCCCGAAGTTCCGGAGGTTCTCAGAGAACTAGGCAGGGACTTTATACTTGTGATATCCTCAAATACTTCCATCGAGTTTATCGACGCCATTCTCGAGAAGATATATGCGGAAGTAGGCTATAGAGTCTTCAGCAGAGTCTTCTCTTGTGTCACAGATATGTATTTACCGAGGAAAGAGGTGCGTTTCTATGAGTATATATACCGCTCGCTCCAAGTACCTCCTCATAGTATTTTACATGTTGGCGATGATCTGAAATATGACTATGAGATTCCGAGGAGCGTTGGAATGAGGGCCTATCTTGTCGATAGGAGGGGAGAATTAGATCCGTCTCTCCAGGTAGCCTTGATTAGGAATCTGAAAGAATTGCCCAAGCTACTATCAACTATCTAGCTGTGAAATACTTAACCAATATCAGAACAGCTATTAATACTACTAGAACTAAGAAGATGGTAGCATACTCGGGTTTAGGACTAAATACTCTAGAATCTCCAGATTCTCCTGGGACAACTAATAGTCCTGTTTTTATCAACTTCCCATTAATAATTATGTGAACCTTGTAAGTACCCCCCTCTAGCTTCCCAAGATCAAACTCTCTTTCCTCAACATGAACTTCAACGCTTGCACTTCTGACGCCCTTAAGCTTATACATTTCAGCTTCAATGTAGAACTCGTTATTACGAACTTTAACTCCGGTCCAGTTTACTATGAGTTCTTCATCTTGGGCTAGCTTCACGGTTATCTTGACCTTAATCTTAGTGAGATGCATAACTTCATCAACCAACTCCTCAATAACTACATCATCAGGAGAAGGAACTACTTTAATTAATCTTCCAGTAGGTTGTAGTATCACAGAGCCTGTGTAAGAAGTGTAAACTATTATAATAGCCGCCAATATTGCTACAAATTGTCTCATCAGAGTACTAACTCACGCTATGAAATATATAGTTATTCTAAATTAACGTTTATGAGAGTATGAATACTAAGGAGTACGACTTGATATGTGTAGGAGAAGCAATAGTTGATATGATACCTATAAATCACTTCACATACAAGGCTGCTTTTGGAGGAGCGCCCATGAATACAGCAATAGCAGCCTCTAGGCTAGGACTCAAGGTAGGTGTGCTAACCTCTGTAGGAATTGATGCCTTTGGGGACTTCCTGACCAATACTCTAAAGAGTCATAAGGTTGATGTGAGCAGAGTCAAGAGAGCGCCTTATAGGACTACCTTAGCCGTAGTAGTCAAACTCCCAAGAGGCGAGAGAGAGTTCTTCTTTTACAGAAAACCCTGGAGTTTAAGCGCTGACACTGAACTGACCCTGAATGAACAAGACCTAGAATATGCCTCTAGTGCTGAAGTAGTTCACATATCAGGCTTCATATTCTCTCAAGAACCTGCTAGAAGCAATGTCCTTAAACTACTCGATTATGTTAAGGGAAGAGGTGTGCTAGTATCATTTGATCCTACATATAGGTCAGATGTCTGGTCGAGCGTCGAGGAGACCAAAGAAGTATATGAACAGGTTCTCAGAAAAGTTGACTTCCTCTTACTAACCCTACGAGAGTGTGAAGTTCTCTTTGGAACATCCTCTGTAGAAGATGTGATTAGGATTGTGAGACGATCAAGGATAAGGCTATTAGGGATAAAGATGGGTAGAAGGGGAGGAGTTATAACGGACTTTAAGAGAGCTGTCTACATGCCCGCTTATGAAGACGTAGAAGTTAAGGATACAGTGGGAGCGGGTGATGCTTGGAATGCAGCCATAATCTATTCGCAGAAAGCGGGATTTAGCCTAGAGGAGGCAATAAACTTTGCTCATGCGACAGCAGTCATCAAGTGCATGTATGTGGGCGCGATAGTTGGCTTACCAACATACAAGGAGGCCGTAGAGTTCATGAGAGCTAAAGGCAAGCTGCCATACAAGGAGCTTGAGATATAAATGTCTCCCTACCTTAGCAATATCATGTGCTAATGGGAACAGGATATGTAGTGATGAAGCTCAAACATATTTAAGTATAGTAAGGATGTAGTTACCATGACTCGAAGAGCTATTTTCCTACTCTTACTACTATCATTAGCTCTGACTAGCTATGCTGTACCAATATCAACGTTGTTACAACCTAAGAAGACTATACTCTCGAGCTCTGGTATTATATTATGTAGTCGTGTAGAAGGGTATGGAAAGTTCACTCCTAAAGAGAACCTAGTGATTAAGGCTGGTGAGAGAGTTTACTTTTATAACCAAATTGAACTCAAAGCTACTAAGGTCAATAATACGTATAAGGTTCACGTGACGTGGGTTCTCACTATATACGACCCTTTCGGTAGGCTCGATTATAATTCATCAACTTCAACCGGCTTAAGGAGTGCTAGTGAGGAGAGAGTCAAGTGGTGTGCTTGGTTCTTCTGGAGATCTTCTAAGAGTACATTGGAGGGTAAGTATAAAGTAGTCCTCAAGATTATAGACGAACTCTCTGGAGATAGTCTAGTTCACGAAATCAATTTCGACATTGTTGGAGGATTGCCGAAAACCCTTAGGTATGATGTAAACATCACTATCACACTTCATAATAAGTTAAGGAAAAGCGCTACTGTGACTAAGCTCTTCATAGTAACCATACCGACAAAAGAGCCTTATCAAAGAATTACATGGGGTCCTGAGTTTAGTATTGAGCCATCTAGCTACATAACAGATCCCTACGGCAACAGATACGCAGTTTTCGAGAACTTGAAGATCCCTTCGGGAGTTAATCTAACTATTGTCATAAGATATGTGATTATGGTTTACGTAACCTTTTATAAGTGGATCGATGTTACACTCGAAGATCTGAAGAATTTATCGCCTGACTTGCTCCAGTATACTAGGCCCGAGGAGTATATAGAGTCTGATGCTGAGGAGATAGTTGAAGAGGCTAACAGGATTGCATCGAAGACAAACAATGTGTATGAACTTTGTGCCTTGATAGCTAACTTTACGTCAAATTATGTGAAGTACACTCTAGGTATTAACTATGATAAGGGGGCTCTGTGGGTTTACAAGAATAGAAAAGGAAAATGTGGTCACTTTGCTAGACTCTATGTAGCCCTTGCCAGAGCCCTTGGAATACCAGCTAAGACGGCTTATGGTCTCGGGTTCTTAAGTATAGAGTTCGGTAAGATACACATAGAAGATAGTACTCATAGTTGGGTGCTGGTCTATATTCCGGGTCATGGGTGGGTCCCAGTAGAACCACAACACGGCTATAATGAGTTCGGGTTAGCCCCATATTATCATATCTTGATGGCATCGAACTGGTACAGACAAGTAGAAGTAAATGGATATAGGTTTAGGGTCAAAGCCTATGCGTGTTTTTCTGAAGGTGACATATCGATCTCCATGGTGACGAGATATAAGGTAACTCCGGTCCGGAAGTCGAAGAAGACTCTTACGATGAGAATAACGTACTTTGACACAAAGGTTTACGCTGGTGGAGTAGCAGAGGTTAAAGGGCGACTCTCGGTTCCATTAAATACCGTATTGTACATTACTACGATCTCTCCGAGTGGTGCGGTTTATAGCGACGTAATTAAAGTCGTGAAGGGAGAGTTTTCGTTAAAAGTAAGAGTTCCAACTAGAAGAGAGTCCCTTGGCAAGTGGAGAGTCAGACTAATATGGCTTGGAGATGAGGAGTACAATCCGGTTGACGAAGAAATCGAATTCTTGGTAACGAGTAAGAAGTCCAAGATAGAGCTAAACGTTCCAACTGAGGTAGTAGAAGGTCATGAACTGATTATAAAGGGAAGACTTAATCCACCACTAGCTAGTGAGCTCATACAGATCACGCTTCTATCCCCTAATGGTGCTACTTATGGGTACAATGTGACAACTACAGCTAACGGGGAGTTCCTCTTGGCAGTGAATACTTGGGGGAAGCCTCTGGGAACTTGGATTATCAAGGCTATGTGGAGTGGTGGTGAGAGAGATTATCTATACGATCCGTGCTTCAGTGAAGCTCGATTCGAGTTGAAGGAAGATGTAACACGTAAGATGATCATATATGCTGTGATAGGACTAGCAGTTGCAGTCACAGTTACAGTGATAATATTAAAGAAAAGAAAGTCACCACCTCCACCGCCATGAGATCTCCACTCAAGAGAAAAGTGTTGAAAGTAGTACGATGAAGAACTTTGCGAAATACATTTAATTCTCTTACTCATAAGTACTCAAAGAGTGTGGGGACCATGCCTTACACCTACTGTATGACAGGCATGGCGAAGTTCTTCGACGAGTTCATTAATAGATTGGCCAACGAACTATCCCTGAGAGGAGTTGAAATAAAGAAATTCGAGCGTGTGAAGGATCGCTATGAAATAGATGTCGAACATGAAGGAGAGAAGGGAACAATCTATGCCATAGTTGATAAAGATGACATAAAAATAGCCTATGTAGTAGAAAGAGAGAAAAAGGAAGTCAAAGAAGGAATTATAGGGACTATCACTGGTGGGGCTCTTGCTACATTTCTGAGTGGAATCCTCAGAAGAGATAGGGAGAGCCTAGGAGATGCTATTGCATGGGCTTTAGCTGGCGGAGCTTTAGGAGCTTATCATGGACACGAAGCTAGCGTAGAAGAAGCTACAGCCTTTTCAATGCTTCTCTCAGAAGCTATAAGGGCGTTAGAGGATGAGTTCAGGAGAAGAGAAGAGGAAGCGATAATAGAAATGGAAAGTCAGCTGAGCGACATAAAAAGAGATATTGAGGAAGTAGAAGCTGAATTGCTTGTATTAAAGGAGGACCTTCAGATATTAGCAGAAGAGGGGAAGAAAATAAAGCTCGTCGAAGCTAGGATTAGAGTTGTTGAGAGACTATTAAAGGAAGCCAAAGAGGCCTTAAGTAAGAAGGATGTGAGTGTAGCTAGGACTAAATCCCTTGCAGCTAGGAGAATGTTAGAAATAGCTCGGAGGAGCTATGAAGACGCTTTGATGAGTTAAGGTTTAAGGGATTAAAACTTTCACATGAATTCAAAGTAGTGTGAAATCTAAAGATTAAGGCGAGTTTTTGAAGAAACCTTAATATACTACTCTGAGCTAGAGTAGGGAAAGCATTCCATATGCTTGGATATAAGGTGAGAAAAGAGTGGAAAGAAAAGAGCTAGGAGAGTACTCCATTAAGCGTGTTGAAGACCTAATAGAGAGAGCTTTATTAAAGTATCCCAAAGCTCTTAGGGCATGGACTCTAATTAAAGCAGATCATAGAGTTCTTGCTAGTTGGGAAATGGCGAACTATCTTGCTACTCGAAAAATGAAGTATAATGTACATGATGATACCCACGCTAAGATGGTAGCTCTAAATGCTTTAAGAATGCTTGAATTCCTTGAAGAAGCTAACGTCAAGCCTGACGCAGTCAAGGATGGGTATGGAGACCCCGATGATGCTAGACTCATAGTGCTTTTAGCTGCTCTCCTACATGACATAGGTAATCAAGTTGACAGAGACGGACATAATATGTATAGCGTAGTACTATCAAATGAGATACTAGAAGAAATTCTATCTAAGATATATGAAGACTCGTTTAAGAGAACGATAATCAAAGCATTCATCTTACACGCAATACACACTCACATGGAGGAAACCAAGTCAAGAACAATAGAAGCTAGTGTCGTTAAGGTAGCTGATGGAACCGATATGACTAAGGGGAGGTCAAGACTACCGTACGACATGGGTAATGTCAACATACACACAGTCTCAGCGTTGTCGATAGAGAGAGTCGAGATAGTCAGGGGCTCTGAGAAGCCTGTTGAGATAAGGGTTTACATGACTAACTCAGCTGGGATATTTCAGGTTGAGGAAATACTTTACCGGAAGTTGGAGTCCAGCGTGATCTTCGATTACGTCGATATCATAGCGATCACAATCCCAGAAGAGGCTAGCGTTGATAAAAGATTAGTTAGGAAGATAGTCACGATGGGAGGTAAGCTCGAACACTTACCTAAGTAAGGAGCTACTCATCACAATTATATCTTCATGGGGTACTTCCCGTACTCTTTAGCGATCTGTAACATCAGGAGAAAGTAACGCGTTTTAACGTTTGGATGTATGGTGTTTGATGAACCAAGTATATAACCCCCTCCTCTGGCAGCCTTTCTTATACAATCAATAGTCTCTCGAACGACCTTCTCTTCAGGGCCGAACACTAATGTATAAGCACAATCTACGTTTCCCCAGAGAATAAGGTTAGGGAACTCCTTCTTGAGTTCACCTAAGTCCATTCCGGCTTGAGCGTCTATCTCGCCGTAGCCATCTACTCCTGATTCAATGAACAATTCCTTAGCTATAGGCCACACGTTACCATCAGTCCTGAATATATAAGGTAGCCCGAGCTCGTGACAGAAGTTCACGAGCTTCTTAAGGCGAGGAAGCAACAATCTTCTAAATAACCTCGGAGAGTACATAGGGCCTTTTGTTGTTGCTAGATCCCCTCCTCCTAATATGAAGTCAACTCCTCTATTTTTCTCTAGCTTTATGAGCTCCATAGTCCGCCTCAATTGTTGGTCTAAGTACCTCTCTACCAGGTCAGGACGTTTGATGAGCGCTACTATCCAAGGAGTATCCATAGGAACTCCTATTCCTCCATGACCAGCGATAAACTTCTGGTCGCCTAACTCGTCTATCACGTAGTCCATTACCTCAAACACACTCTCATCATACTCTACTTCGCTTTCCTCCAAGTGTTCAACTAGCCTCTTTATTCCCCTTAACCCTTCTCTCTTAATGCTTGAATCTACCAAAGTCATCATTTTAGACTTAGGACTATACTTGTACACATACCACATTCCAGACTCCTCATCCTCAAAGTAATAAACGTGCTTTTCTAACACCTTATTGGGTCCCTTAGCGTCGCTTCTAGGAGCCAATGGCGGCCTAACTATATCTAAATCGAGCTTCACATGAAGCTCGACTAAGTCTCTACACATGTGCTCTACTAGATAGTCTCTCTTCCCCTGTATAAGTAGCTCGAAAGTATCTTTAGCTCCCATTCCACCACATCCAGTATAAGCATATCGATCGAGAATCTCTGAAGCAACATTTGGCGCAATACCTTGTTCAAAAATAGGCACTCTATCTGGCTCTTCGAAGTTAAAGGCCATTTCTACGCGCTCTCTTGAAGATAGTTCCATGCTCTCCCACACCATTATTGAGTCCAAGATTGATAGCTTTTACTACTGCTTAGAAGCAATATCCTAACTTACTGCATTTTGATGATCACTAGAGCTTTTAGGACAATTATAAGACGGAAATCATTATATACTTGGGTAGACCATTATTAAATAAAGTAGAAGAGGAGGTCTGGAATATGGCTGAGAAGCTAATAATTAAAAACACAGTGAAGTCACTTCTCAAGAAGCATGCTGGAGCTAATATAAGAGTCAGCGAGGAAGCTGTGGGCTTGTTCATAAAGGCTTGCGAGGCCTTAATAAACGAGTCTTGTAAGAGCATCGTAGACGCTGCTAAGACTAGAAGTAAAGGAAAGAGCTTCATGATTATAAGGAAGGATGTCGAGAAAGCCTTCGAGAACATGAATCTAAAGTGGGCCTTGGAGAAGGCCAAATGAATAGTTCCTTCTTTACCCTGATCGTTCCCCATATATTAATCCTCAAGCTAATATTTCTTAGATGAGCTTTCCAACTAACGTGATCGAAAGAATAAAGAGGTCACTCAATAAAGCTAAGACTAGAGAAAGAGAGATAACAATAGTTCTGAAAGGGCAATATAAAGAGGCGTATGAGCTGCTTGAAGATTCAGAGAGTGCTGGACTCACGCCAGCTATAATTGGTCCACCTGGAGTTGGAAAGACCCTTCTTTGTAGATATTATGCGTTAATGACAAAGAGAAGTTTCTACTGGATAACCCTAGATGAGTCTACCCGCCCTTCCCATTTAATCGGTACATTTAACCCAGCAGTAGTATTATCCAAGGGATGGTGCCTTGAAGCCTTCGAGCCTGGTCCTCTAACTCTGGCTATGATAGAGGGTGGAGTATTTGTCGCTAATGAGCTGAACAGAGCTAGCGAATATACTCAAAATGCCCTGCTTGAACCCCTCGAAGAGGGCTCTTACTATATACCACATTTAGGCAGGGTAGTTGCAGAGGATACCTTCTTTTTCATAGCAACAATGAATCCTCAAGAGTTGGCTGGGGTGCATAGATTGAGTGAAGCTTTGAGGGACAGGATACACGTCTGGATAAGCTTAACTTATCCGAAGAAGGAAGTTGAATTTGAAATAGTCAGGGCCAACTGTCCTGAATATTACCTACCTAGTGACGTACTTGAGAGAATATACAAGGTCGTTGAGTTAACTAGACACAATGAACACATCGTAAAACCAGCAAGTATCAGGTCGAGCATAGCCATAGCTAGGCTTGTAGCTCAAGCTCTTAAGAATGACACATATGATGATGAGTGCTTCGTTAAAATAGCCTTTTCCGTGCTCTCGGGAGCCGTGAGAACGAAGCCTGGAGTTAGAAAGGACCTACTCATAAAGAGTATCATAAGCGAGGCGTTGAAACAATGCAACTGAGCTTGGAAGATGCCAACAAGTTCGTTTTAGACTTTGTGAGTGAGTTCAGGAAGAAGACTTTCTCTAGGCATCGGCCAAGTACACGACAAGCTATATCAATGTCTAGCCTACTCTCCACAATATACTTTAAGAGAGGCTACCTGACAATAGATGACTTAATAAAAGTAGCCGTGATCACAACTCCGCCACCCTATCAGGAGGAAGCATTAAGAGTAGCGTTGAAGGTGACCTCTAAATCAAAGGAAGAGAAGCACGTGGCTTCACAACCTCTTCCAGCTCTTCCTACGCTAGCTTTTCCGCTTAGTATAATATTACCTATGCTCTTAAGCCTACCTGCGATGGTACACAAGTTCATGAGAAAGGTATGGTCTAAGGTATCTTCCTTAAACGAGACCCTTAACACAACCCTTTCCATAAGGAAGGGAGCTACGACATTTAATGAGAAAGCACACATGACAAGAGGACGATTAGCTTCCACACTACGAAATGCTAGGGCTAGTGGGACTACTACTAGGCTATATTATGAACATAAGCGAGTGACTAAATGCATCAAAGATCATGGAACAACGGCATACAGCGGCAAGAGTTTAAGCTTCAAGCGAGGCGCTGCTTTATCAACTAAGCTAACGGACCGCATGAGAGACTCGAAATCATTAGTTGATTCGCTCAAGCATAAGGTGATGGCGAAGGTGAGGATGTCGAAGCGCAAGCTCTCCAGAGAGCTGAAGGTGAAAGGAGCATATAGGATGTCGGACGCACCATCTCTTAACGCTGGACCCGGAGAGAACTTATTGAGGGAGTGGTATGAATTAAAGCACTACTTGCCAGCTAAGGTGCGAAGAGAGTTGAAAGAAATTGTTAGGGAGACTTTAATAGAATACATTAACGTCTATACCAAACTTCTAACAGGCACTAACAAGATTGGCGTTTTACCTAGTCATGCTGTGAAGCCTTGTGAATCCCCTGACCTCTTAGAATATGTCGACCTTGAAGAGACCATTGAGAACTTGTTATCCAAGTGTAAGAGACTCACAGAGATAACTTATGATGACTTGATGATGAGAGTGCCTGAAAGAGGGAATAATGCCATAGTTCTATTACTAGACGCTAGTGGTAGTATGAGCGGAGAGAAGCTAGTTATTATGACTATTTCAGCAGCAATTATGTTGAGGATGTTTTCAGAGGACGAGGTGGCTTTTGCTATATTTGAATCAGATGTCTTCAGGGTTAAGGACATAGATGAAAGAGTAGACCTAAATGAGGTAATTGACGAACTCCTTGAGCTGGAGTCTCTTGGTGGCACTTGTGTGTCACGTGCTTTATTATGGGCTGAAGAGCAATTCGAAAGATCTACAAGTGATACACGAATTCTTGTGCTTCTCTCAGACTTAGCCTTTTATGATGTTGGAGAAGCGGAATATGTCTTGAACAGAATGATAAGTAATAACATTAAAGGATTCGCTATTGTGCCTAGACTATCTTATAATATAATGATGGCTTCGTCCATTGAGAGATTGGGCGTTACTATAATCGAAGTGAATGACTGGAAAGATGCTGTCTCATACCTATGCAGTTATATATCATCTAGTTACTATGGCTAGAATCTCTTTTAGCATAGAGAACTCCATGAGAAGAGATATCAATGTGTTAATGCAGGATAGTACATCTATACAGGCGTTCCTCTTTTGGTAAGCAAGTACTTTAATGCGAAGTAAATGAAGGTCAGAAGTGCAGCTACTGTTAGTATGAAGAGTATTAGAGACGCTTGAGGTCCCCATGCAGAGATTAATGGTGGAAACGGCCAGATGAATATTATGAAGCCACCACTTCCTTTACCTCCAATTAGTGATGAGAGCATCATCAACATAGCGCCTATGAAGCTCAATGCAAAGCCACTCATGAAGAGTTTAACTCCTAAGTCTACTTCACTTGCAGTTATGCTCCTTTCATGCAATGTAGGATAAAAAGCTTTCTCACTCTCTTTTTTAGAACACTCTATACATAATTCATCATAGGGATCGTAACAGTTTATGCAAACTCTACGACCGCATAGCCTGCAGACAAATCTGGCCGGAAGTCTATGACAGACTTCACATACGAACCTGTACTCCTTACTCATCTTCCACCACCTATAATCAGCGGTAAGATAGTTGAAATGACCATGAACGCTATGAAGATTAATGCTATTATAAACATCCACTTGGTCACATCCTTACTAGTACCAAAAATTATTGGAAAGGGACCTATCATAACTAGTCCTCCACCGCTAACTCTAGAACTCGATGAACTCTTGAGAATCATCCATAATACACCAATGATGCATAGTATCATTCCAAGCATAAACATAAAAAAACCAATTATATACAGTGAGTCCATCGTCATCCCCTAGGCTTTTCGTAACGGCTATCTTATTTAAAGCTTCTCCTCATTTACACTCATCTATAATATAATCTGAGATAGATACTTCTTAGCTAGTAACAATCCCTCCTCTGGACCAAACACTGGGTCCTCATGTTCAACGCTGATTACGTAGTCATATCCAACTTCCCTCAAAGCAGAGATAAAGCCTCTCCAGTCTATCTCCCCCCAACCGGGTATTCTATACCTCCACCATCCTCTTCCATAAATACCACATTCAGTCAATCTCTCGTAGTTCACTTCAGTATCCTTAGCGTGTACATGGAATACTTTATTTCCGAACTCTCTCACAGCTCTGATGTAGTCTATAAACTGCCACACCAAGTGGCTTGGATCAAGGTTAAGTCCTAGGAATTCGGAGGGAACTATCTCAAATAATGCTCTCCACATGACTGGTGAATAAGCTAAGTTCCAACCTCCCATTGGACAGTTCTCAATTGCAATCTTAACTCCTCTATCCTCTGCGTATTTCGTTAGGTCTTCAAAGGTCTTCTTAAATTCATTTAAAGCCTTATCTAGGTCTAAGGCTAGGAAGTGTGCTGGAGATCCTACGAAAGTACTAATAATTCCCACTTCAAGTTTATGAGCCATGTCTATGCAACGTCTTAGATGCTCATGAAACTTTCTTCTTCTACTAATATCTGGGTCAAGGTTATTAGGGTGATAACTAAGAGCCGATACTTCTACTTCATATTCCTCTAGTAGCCTCTTTATTTCAGATGCTCTACTAAGATCTTTAGCTGGATTTATGTGTTTACTATTAGGAGCAGCATATACTTCAACCATTTTAAAACCATTTTTATGTGACCATTCGAGAACCTTTCTAAAATCCCAATCTCTTACTATTGCTGTGAAGAATCCTAGTTTCATATTACCCCCATGGTTATATACTTTTCATCAATATTAACTTTGACCTTCTATTGTAACTCTAGTAGTATAATGGATTACTATAGAACATCCTAATAATAAAATCCCTCCAAAGATAATCTCACTTAGGAGTAAAGTTTCTCCTAATATTAGGAATGATAAGACTCCAGTAAATAGTGGTACTAAGAGTCTTAATACAGAGGGTATTACTGCTCCTAGCTCCTTTATCGCTATATAGTTCATCCAATTCCCAAGTCCCACTCCAAGAATTCCTGAAACTATGAGAATCACGTTTACTTCTAGTGTTCTATTCAAGATCTGAAGGGGTCTCCCATTAATCATTACATGAGGAATAAACATTAAGCTAGATATAGAAATAACTGCTGTTGTAAAGAGAAGAGGATCCCTTCCCTTAAGCAGTTTCCTTACAGAGACTATATAACCAGACCACATT